>Ga0247719_1000178_pt1 | contig 45354 bp, 43 predicted proteins | sample 41E_DmetaG_FD_189046 | JGI IMG/M metagenome (GOLD analysis project Ga0247719, IMG submission 189046) | Soil microbial communities from hillslope of Landscape Evolution Observatory, University of Arizona, Oracle, AZ, United States - 4-1-E_D | ecosystem: Engineered > Artificial ecosystem >...
GGTGGGACCCACGATGGCGGCGATGGTGCCCGCGGGAACCACCGCCGCCATCGTGGGTCCCACCGGCTCCGGCAAGACGACCCTGATCTCGCTGCTGCCACGGCTCCACGAGCCGCCGCCCGGCACGGTCTTCGTGGACGGCGTCGACGTCCGCGAGATCCCGCTCGCGAAGCTGCGCGATGCGCTGGGGTTCGTTCCGCAGGAACCGTTCCTCTTCTCGGCCACCATCGCCGACAACATTTCCTTCGGCGCCGGGGAAGGGCCGCGTCCGTCCGCCCGCTCCATCGAGGACGCGGCCGCCGTCGCGCGTCTCGATCAGGACGTCCAGGCGTTCCCGAAAGGCTTCGACACCGTCGTCGGCGAACGGGGGATCACGCTGTCGGGTGGGCAGAAGCAGCGGACGGCGATTGCGCGCGCGGTCTACGCCGACCCCCCGATCCTCGTCCTCGACGATGCGTTGTCGGCCGTCGACACCTACACGGAGGAGGCCATCCTGTCGCGGCTTCGCGGCGTGATGCGCGAGCGGACGGCGATCATCGTCGCGCACCGGGTGTCGACGGTGCAGCATGCGGACCAGATCTTCGTCCTCCAGGACGGCCGGATCGCCGAGCGCGGGACGCATGCGGCGCTGATCGCCCGCGACGGGTTCTACGCCTCGCTGTACCGCAAGCAGCTGCTCGAGGAGGAGCTCGAAGCGAGCTAGCAGGAACGCGGAAGTGCTGAACGCGGATTACTGATCGACGTGCAGGGACACGAGGAAGAAGTTCTCGGCAAGGCGTACGACGCGCGGCTGATGCGGCGGCTGCTCGGCTACCTGCGCCCGTACTGGCGCGCCGTGCTGGTGGCGTTCGCCGCCATCGTCGGCGGGTCGCTGCTGCAGCTCGCGCTGCCGTACCTGATGAAGGTCGCCATCGACGATCACATCGCGGCAGGCAGCATGGAGGGGCTCGAGCTGCTGGCGGTCGCGTTCTTCGGCGTGCTCGCCGGGAGCTTCCTGCTCGAATTCCTCCAGACCTGGACGCTCCAGAACACCGGCCAGCGGGTGATGTTCGACATGCGGATGCAGCTCTACGGGCACCTGCAGCGGATCGACGTCCAGTACTACGACCGGAACCCGGTGGGGCGGCTCATGACGCGCGTGACGACCGACGTCGACGTGCTGAACGAGCTCTTCACGGCGGGCGTCGTCTCGGTATTCGGCGACATCTTCCTGCTCGTCGGGATCGTCGTCGCGCTCGCGATCATGGACTGGCGGCTCGCCGCCATCGCCTTCACCGTGCTGCCGCTGATCGCGCTGGTGACGCAGTGGTTCCGGCGGAACGTCCGGGAGTCGTACCGGAACGTGCGCACCTGGATCGCGCGGATCAATGCCTTTCTCCAGGAGCACATCACCGGCATGGCGACGGTGCAGCTCTTCCGCCGGGAGCGGCGCACCTACGAAGATTTCGAGCGGGTGAACCGCGGCCACCGCGACGCGAACATCGACTCGATCCACTACTATGCCGTCTTCTACCCGGCGATCGAAATCATCGGCGCGATCTCGACCGCGATGATCATCTGGTTCGGCGGGAACTGGGTGCTGGGCGGGACGCTGTCGGTGGGCTCGTTCGTCGCCTTCATTCTGTACGCGCAGCGGTTCTACCGGCCGATCAGCGATCTCTCCGAGAAATTCAACATGCTCCAGGGGGCGATGGCGGCGTCGGAGCGCATTTTCAAGCTGCTCGACACGGCGCCGACGATCACGGGCGCGGCTCCTTCCGCGGCGGATCGTGCGGCAGCCGCCGCCGCCGGGCCCCGGCCCGTTCGCTCGCCGTCAGGACATATCCGGTTCGAAGACGTCTCCTTCGCCTACAACGGCACCGACCTGGTGCTGAAGAACGTGTCGTTCGACGTGAAGCCCGGCCAGCGCGTCGGCATCGTGGGAGCCACCGGGGCGGGGAAGTCGACGATCATCAACCTGCTGCTGCGGTTCTACGACGTGACGAGCGGCCGGATCCTGGTCGACGGCACCGACATCCGCGAGATGGACCTGCGGCAGCTCCGCCGGCTGTTCAGCCTGGTGCTGCAGGACGTTCACCTGTTCTCGGGCACGATCGCCTCGAACATTCGCCTCGGTGAGCGGTCGATCGCCGACGAGCAGGTGCGCACGGCAGCCGCCGCCGTCCACGCGAGCGGGTTCGTCGAGGCGCTGCCGGCGGGCTATCAAACCGCCGTCGCCGAGCGGGGCGCCACGCTGTCGGTGGGGCAGAAGCAACTCTTGTCGTTCGCGCGCGCCCTGGCGTTCGATCCGCGGATCCTGGTGCTGGACGAGGCGACCTCCAGCGTCGACACCGACACCGAGCTCCTGATCCGGGACGCGCTGCACACGCTGATGTCGGGCCGCACCACGATCGCGATCGCTCACCGGCTGTCGACGATCCAGGACATGGACACGATCCTCGTGCTGCACCACGGACAGCTGCGAGAGGCGGGCACGCACCAGGAGCTCCTGGCGAGACGCGGGATCTACTACAAGCTGTACCAGTTGCAGTACCGGTGATCGTTCAGCGGTCGGTCATGACCGCCCGGGCGGGAACGGCCGGAGCCTGTGCCGGGCCGGCGCGCTTCTGTTCGCGCGCCCTGAACAGGCGGTCGACGAGGTGCGGCTTGCTCGCCTGGGGGTTCCAGCCGAGCCGGAGCACGGTCAGCTTCATGGGGCGGCGGCCCATCTGGAGCGCCTCGTTGCAGCTCCAGAGATAGACGTCCACGTGCCGCCCCTGCACCTTCGGTCCGGTGTCCATGACCGTGTAGATGCCGTCGTACTTCTCCCCGAGGTCGTCGATCCGGATCACCGAGCCGATCGGCAGCAGGGCAGGGTCGGCAGCGGCAATGCCGTTCCGGACGTTCACGCCGGACGCCGTCGTGGTCCCCTTGCAGTAAAAGGTGGCGGTGAACCTCAGCTGGGAGCCGGCTTCGGGACGGGCCGCGGCCGCAGGCGTCGTGAGCTCCGCCAGGGCGGGGACATGACGGGAGTCGAAGACGGTGACCTCGAACAGGAAGGCGAAACCGAGGACGGCAACGGCCGTCGCGAACACCTTCCGCCCGGCTGAACGGGACAGGATCATGGCTGAGCGTCGGCCAGCAGGCTGGCGTCAGTTCCACTATAGCCGGGGCGGCAGCGGCGGTCAAAGGTGCCGCAGGTCGATACTGCGCCTGGGTATACGGCTGAATGCCGTGAAAATCGGCCGATTGCGTCAGAAGTGGACGTAGCCCTGTGGCAGCGGCTCGTCGCGGCCGCCACGCTGCAGGACGAGATCGGTCGAGGCGGTGAGCTCGCCGATCCGCGTGAGCGGCACGCCGCGAGCGCCGCTCACCACGGCGCGAAGACGCCCGCGACGCTTCTTCGGGACGGCGAACAGCAGCTCGAAATCGTCCCCTCCCTCCGCCGCGGCGAGGATCGGATCCCGCCCCCGGTTCTCGAACCAGCGTGCCGCCGCCGGGTCGATGGGCAGGGCGGCGCCGTCGATCACCGCGCCGGTGCCGCTCGCCTCCGCGAGCTGCCGGACGGCGTCGGCAAGACCGTCACTGAGGTCCATGCAGGCGGACGCCGCGCGGTTGCCTCCGAGCAGCCTGCCGATCCGGGTTCGTGGCTGGGGACGCCGATGGCGCCGCGCGCAGGTCTCGAGCAGGCCCTGCTCGGCCTCATCGGCGGGAGCGCCGGCGCGCAGCCAGTCGAGTCCGGCCGCCGCGGCGCCAAGTGAGCCCGTGACGTAGAGCGCATCGCCCGGCCGTCCTCCGCCACGGGTCAGAATTCTCCGGGGACGCACGTGACCAGTCGCCGTGACGTCGATCACCAGGGGACCGGGTGACCGTGAAATGTTCCCCCCGGCGATGGTCACCTGCTCAGCCGCGGCGAGCTCGAGGATGCCATCCATCAGCGCGTCCACGTCCGCCGTCGTCGTGTCGTCCGGCAGCATGAAGGACAGCAGTGCGAATGCTGGCGTCGCCCCCATGGCCGCGAGGTCGCTGAGGTTGACGGCCAAAGCACGATAGCCGGCGTCCGCCAGCGTCGAAAAGCGCCGGTCGAAGTGGACCCCCTCGACCACCGCGTCGGTCGTGAGAACCTGCAGGGCCCCGTGCTGCGGCGCGACGACGGCCGCATCGTCACCCGGTCCGATCACCAGCGCCGGCGGAGCGGCGGGGAGCCGGCGGCGGATCCGCTCGATCAGCGCCCGCTCGCCCGGCAGGGCGGACGACTCACCGGGCGATCTCAACGGCGCGCGTCTCCCGGATGACGGTGACCTTGATCTGGCCCGGGTACTGGAGCTCGTTCTCGATGCGGCGGGCGATGTCCTTCGAGAGCCACACGGCCGCTTCGTCGGTGACGCGGTCGCTCTCCACCAGGATTCGGATCTCGCGTCCAGCCTGGAGCGCGAACGATTTCGACACCCCTTCGAACGACGCGGCGATGTCCTCGAGCTTTTCGAGCCGCTTCACGTACGACTCGAGGATGTCGCGTCGGGCTCCGGGACGCGCCGCCGAGATCGCGTCGGCCGCCTGGACGATCATGGCCTCGACCGACGGCCAGTCGATGTCCATGTGGTGCGCGGCCACGGCCTGGAGCACCGGCTCGCTCTCGCCGTGCTTCCGCAGGAAGTCGAGGCCGAGCTCGAGGTGAGTGCCCTGCAGGTCGCGATCGATCGCCTTGCCGATGTCGTGGAGGAACGCCGCACGCGCGGCGACCGGCGAGTTGAGGCCGAGCTCCCGCGCCATGATCCCGGCGAGGAACGCGACCTCTCTCGAATGGTTCAGGACGTTCTGCCCGTAGCTGGTGCGGAACTTCAGGCGCCCCATCAGCCGCAGGACCTCGGGATGGATGTCGAAGAGCCCCAGCTCGAACGCGGCGGCCTCGCCGTCGCGGCGGACGCTCTCCTCCATCTCGGCGGTCACCTTTTCGACCACCTCCTCGATCCGCGCCGGATGGATGCGGCCGTCGGTGATCAGGCGCTCGATCGCCTGACGCGCGACCTCGCGCCGGAAGGGATCGAAGCTCGAAAGGATGATCGCCCCCGGCGTGTCGTCGACGATGAGCTCCACGCCGGTCGCCGTTTCGAGGGCACGGATGTTCCGGCCCTCGCGGCCGATGATGCGCCCCTTGAGGTCGTCGCTCGGGAGGTCGATCACCGACACCGTCGTCTCGATGGCGATCTCCGCGGCGCTTCGCTGGATGGCGTCCGCGACGATCTGCTGGGCACGATGGGCCGCGGTTTCCCGCGCTTCGGCCTCCAGCCGTTTGACGAGGTTCGCCGCGTCGCGCCGCGCGTCTCCCTCCATCTGTTTCAGAAGCAGCTCCCGCGCCTCGTCGGCCGTCAGCCCGGCGACCCGCTGCAGCTCGCGCTGCCGCTCGCCCACGAGCTGCTCGCTGCGGGTCACCGCCGCCGCGACCGCCTCCTCCCGGGCGGCGATCTGCCGCTCCCGCGCGCGCAGGTCCTGCTCGAGCCGGTCGGTGGCCGCGAGCCGGTCCGCAAGCGCCCGCGTCTTGTCGGCGAGCGCCTGTTCCAGCCCCGAAATCTCCTGCTGGCGCTGGCGCGCACGCTGCTCGGCCGCCTCCACGAGCGCATGCGCCTGCTCGCGGGCTTCGAGCGCCGCTTCCTTGCGTACGCTGTCGGCTTCCCGCTGCGCCTGCTTCAGGAGGCGTTCGGCTTCGGCGCGGGCGGTCTCAATGGCGTGCTGGGCGGAGCGGCGGCGCGCGGCGGCGCCCCAGAGGAGAGCAGCACTGCCCGCCGCGGCGGCGAGCAGGACGACGAAAGCGGCAAGACCCGGTGTGCCCATGCAGGCGTCCCGCGAAAAACCGGACGGGAGCCCGACGGTCCCGCCCGGCAGTCATCTGTTGTCGACTTGCTGGAAGAACCGGAAAGGCCCCGCTTTGCCGTGTGGGGAGGTCGGATGAACCTGCTAGAGCAGGTGGAACCGCTGCACAAGCCGCGCTTCAGGCTTCCTCTTGCAGAGGCATGCACACCACGCGGCGTCGCGATTCACTTGGAGGTAGAACATCGGCTCAAACGAGCCTCCGAACCATCACGCGCAAAGCAGGGAACTGAATACCTGACTGATCTTACAGCACGGGCAGGCGCCGTGCCGGGAAAAATCGCCGCGTCAGGCCTGCCGTGCCATCCGGCCGGGCGACGCGGACTCGCCGCAGGTGGAAAGCGCCAGGTCGAGCATCCGTTCGAGCTCCCCGGTGCGGCTGTCGAGCGACTCGCGGTGGCGGCGTTCGTCGGCACGGGCACGGAAATACTCGTCCGCGATGTTCAGCGCGGCGAGCACGGCCACCTTGAGCGTTTCCCCGGCGACGGTTTCGCGCGCGGCGATCCGCATCTTTGCGTCGACGTAGGCGGCCAGCTCCAGCACGTACGCGGGATCGAGCCCGCTCCGGATGGGGTACTGCTGCCCGTGGATCTCGACCGTGACGACGCGGCTGTCTTCCACGGTCACACCTCCCGCCTCGCCGTGCGCGTGCGGCCCGCCGGGTCCGACACGAGCGCTCGCGGGCGGAGTGTCCATGTCACAGGTTGAGGCCGTCGATCTGCTCGAGCATCTTGTTGACGCGCGAGCGGATCAGGTTGCGCTCCTCGCGCAGCGCCGCGAGTTCGCTGCCGGTGCTCTCGGCTTCCGCCACCCGCGCGCGGAGCGCGTGCAGCTCGTTGGCCAGCCGCTCGTTGTCGTCGGCCGCCCTGGCGTTCTCCGCGCGCAGCCGGTCGATCACGCCGACCAGCATCCTGACCTTCTCCTCGAGCCGGTCGAGCGGTTCGAGATCCACACCCGGGGTCGCCATCGCGGTCTTTGCCACGCTCTCTGTCTCCTGAATCCGCAGGCCTGGCGGCCTGTGCTATCGGCGTTCGGCGCCGTGGTCGCGCTGCAGCCGCTCGACGATCCCCGTCATGGCCGCATCGACTTCGTCATCGGTGAGCGTCCGCGCGGGCGAACGGAACGTGAGGCGCAGCGACAGGCTGATACGCCCGTCCGGAATGCCCTTCCCCTGGTAGCGATCGAACTCGACGATCGACTGCAGGATCTCCGGCGCCGCCGAACGGATAGTGCCACGAACGACAGCAGCAGGCAAGGCTTCGTCGACGAGCACCGAGAGGTCGCGCACCACCGCGGGGAATTTCGGCAGGCTCTCGGCCCGCAGCCCGGCACCGGGGATCCGCGTGACGAGCGCATCCAGGTCGATCTCGGCGACGTACACCTCTTCGCCTGCGGGGAAGCCGCGTGACTCTGCGATCGCCGGCAGGACCTGGCCGAGGACCGCCACGGGCGCGCCGCCGGAGGTGACGTCACCCGCGCGCCCCGCGACCAGGAAACCGGCCTGCGAGGGGGCGAACTCGAGATCGCGGACGTCGAGCGCGGCACACAGGAGCTCGACGGCTCCCTTCATGTCGAAGAAGTCGACCGGCCGCGGCTGCGCCGACCAGTTCGGCACGTTGCCGGCACCCGTCCACACGAGCCCGACGGCCCGGCTTTCTCCGGCGGCAGCGAAGCGGCTCCCGACTTCGAAGAGGCGGACGTCCTTGCGGCCGCGGCGGCGGTTGTGCGAGGCGGAGTCGATCAGGCCCGGCAGCATGGACGGCCGCAGCACCGCGAATTTCTCCGACAGCGGGTTGGCGATCGCCGCCGGCTGGAAGCCTCCGGCGCAGAACGGTTCCGCCGCGGCCCGCTCGACGAACGCGAAGGTCATGGATTCCGAGAGTCCCGCGGCGGCGAGCGCGGTGCGCACGCGCCGCTCCCGCTCGATGCGCGGATCCGGCGCCGCCTGTGGTGCCGCGAGTGTGGGAAACGTGACCGGGATGCGGTCGAAGCCGAAGTGGCGTCCGACTTCTTCGATGAGGTCCACCTCGCGCGACACGTCGACGCGGAAGCTGGGTACTGTCACCTGCCACGTGCCCTCGGTGCCGGTGCGAACCTCGAAGCCGAGCGGCGTCAGGATGCGCGGCACGTCGTCGTCGGGCACCGTGACGCCGAGCACGCGGCGGATGCGGCTGGCACGCAGCGGCAGCTCGAGCGGGCGCCGCGGCACGGGGTAGACGTCCACCACCGCCCCCGGCTGTGCGGCTCCGATCTTCGCGAGCAGCGCCGCGGCGCGCGCAAGGCCGGCGAGCGGCGCGTTCACGTCGCCGCCCCGCTCGAAGCGGGTCGACGCCTCCGTTCTGAGCCCCAGCCGCTTGCTCGTGGCGCGCACCGACGGCGGATGGAAGTACGCGCTCTCGAGCACCATCCGCGTCGTGCCGCCGCTGATCTCCGACTCCCGTCCGCCCATCACGCCGGCGACCGCCACCGCCCCCTCGGCGTCGGCGATCACGAGCATTCCGGCCTCGAGCGTCCGTTCGACACCGTCGAGCGTCGTGATCTTCTCGGCAGCGCGGCTCCCGCGGATGACCAGCCGCCCGCCGCGCAGGCGCGCCAGGTCGAACGCGTGCATCGGCTGGCCGATCTCGAGCATGACGTAGTTCGTGACGTCGACGACGTTGTTGATCGGGCGGACGCCGGCCTTCTCGAGCCGCGCCGCCAGCCAGTCGGGTGACGGGCCGACCTTCACCTCGAACAGCTGCGCGGCGTAACGAGGACAGAGCTCCGGCGATTCGATAGTGACATCGGGCCGGCTGAAGCCGGCCCCTACCGGAACGCCGGGAGCTACGGGAACATCGGGCCGGCTGAAGCCGGCCCCTACCGGAACGGCGGGAGCACGGGTACCGGTAGAGGCCGCCTTGAGCCGCCCTTCGCCCCAGATCACCGCCGCCTCGCGCGCGATGCCGGCATGGCTCAGGCAATCCGGGCGATTCGCCGTGATCTCGAAGTCGATGACGCCGTGCTCGACCGATGCCACCTCGAATCCGCGCAGCGAGATCTCGCGCGCCACGGTCTCGACGTCATCCGGAATGCCCGGGACGAGCTCCGACAGCCACTCGTGGACGATCTTCACAGCGGGAACTGCTCCAGGAAGCGCAGGTCGTTCTCGTAGAAGAGGCGGATGTCCTCGACGCCCCATTTGAGCAGGGCGACGCGCTCGATGCCCATCCCGAAGGCGAAGCCGGTGTACCGCTCCGGGTCGTACCCGACTGCCTCGAAGACGGCGGGATGCACCATCCCGCTGCCGAGGATCTCGATCCAGCCGGTGCGCTTGCACATCGAACAGCCGCGCCCCTCACAGACGGCGCAGCTGATGTCCACTTCCGCGCTCGGCTCGGTGTAGGGGAAGAAGCTCGGCCGGAAGCGCACCTCGCGGTCCCGGCCGAACAGCTCCTTCACGAACACGTCGAGCGTTCCCTTCAGATCGCCGAGCGTGACGTCTTCTCCGACGACGAGCCCTTCGACCTGCGTGAACATGGGGGTGTGCGTCAGGTCGAGGTTGTCGCGCCGGTACACGCGCCCCGGCGCAATGAGGCGCACCGGGGGGCGGTGCTGCTCCATGTACCGGATCTGCATGCCCGACGTATGCGTCCGCAGGAGCGTCGCGGGGCTGCCGGCCGACGACCGGACGGGCGAGGCGAGATACAGCGTGTCCTGCATGTCGCGCGCGGGATGCTCCGCCGGCATGTTGAGCGCTTCGAAGTTGTGGTAGTCGTCCTCGAGCTCGGGCCCCTCGATCACGAGGAAACCCATGCGGGTGAAGATCGCTTCGATCTGCTCGCGGAGGATGGTCAGGGGATGGCGGCGGCCGACGGCGGGGACGCGTCCCGGCAGCGTGACGTCGACGGCCCCCTTCGGGCGTCGCGCCGACGCGGTCGCCTGCAGCCGCTCGTCGAGCCGGCTTTCGATCTCCTGTTTCAGCTCGTTGACGACCTTGCCGAGGCGGGGACGTTCGTCGGGAGGCGCCGTGCCGAGCGCCTTGAGGAGGTTCGAGACGAGCCCCCCCTTTCGCGCCAGATAGCGGTCGCGGACGGCGCGGAGCTCCGCCTCGTTCGTCGCGGCGGCAAGCTCGCGATCGAACTGGTCGCGAAGGCTGTCGATGGAGGAGTCAGACATTCAGATGGGAAATGGTAGATGGTAAATGGTAGAACACCCCGCGTCGGCTGCGGGCGTTTTCCCATTTACCATGCGCCATCTGCCATCCGTTACGCGTTCGCTTCGGCGCGCGCGGCGGCGGCGGCGCGGGCCTTCGGGCGTGCGGCCTTGGCGGCGGTCGGCGTCCGCTTCACCGGTGCCGGCTTCGCGTCGGCGGCGATCTTCGCCAGCTTCGCGAATGCGGCCGGCGACGTCACGGCGAGGTCGGCGAGCTGCTTCCGGTCGATCGGATTGCCGGCGGCTTTCAGCCCGGCCATGAACTGGCCGTAGGTGAGGCCGTTCTCGCGGGCCGCGGCGTTGATCCGCGTCACCCACAGGCGGCGGAAGTCGCGCTTCTTTCGGCGGCGGCCGACGTAGGCGTACTTGAGCGCCGTGTCGACCGACTCCTTCGCGGCCCGATACAGCTTGCTCTTGGTCTGGTAGAAGCCTTTCGCCCGGGCAAGAAGCTTCTTGCGCTTGGCGCGGCGGACGGTTCCTCGTTTTACTCGCGGCATTTCGAATCCCTAATCCCTGATCCTCGGATCCCGAACCCTCACGTTCCCGGATGCTGCGTTTACGGCAGCATCTTCCGAAGCGTCGCCTGGTCGGCGTCCGACACGACGGTCGTGCCGCGCAGGCTGCGCTTGCGGCTGCGGGTCTTGCTCGTCAGGATGTGGCGCTTGAACGCCTTGCTCCGGACGAACTTTCCGGTTCCGGTCTTCTTGAAGCGCTTGGCGGCGCCCCGGTGTGTCTTCAGTTTCGGCATGGTGTCGTTCTCTACTCCGTCGTCTCCGCCGGACGCTCCTCGCGCGGCTTCGGCGCCGACTTCCTGCCGGCCCGCTGCGAGAGGATCGTGTGCATCTGGTTGCCTTCCTGCCGCGGCGCCGTCTCGGCGATCGCCACGTCCGCCAGTTCGTCGATGAGCCGCTCGAGAATGCGCCGGCCGATCTCCGGGTGCGCCATCTCACGGCCGCGGAAGAAGATCGTCGCCTTGACCTTGTCCCCCTCGGCGAGGAAGCGCTCGATGTGCTTCTTCTTGAACTGGTAATCGTGCTCGTCGACCTTCGGCCGGAACTTGATTTCCTTGACCTCGATCACCTTCTGGTGCTTCTTGGCCGTCCGGGCGCGCTTCTGTTCCTGGTACTGGTAGCGCCCGAAATCCATGATCCGGCAGACCGGCGGACTCGCCGTCGCCGCGATCTCCACCAGATCGAGCCCCTTGCCGCGCGCGATCGTCAGCGCCTGCTGCGGCGGCATGATGCCGAGCTGCTGGCCGGTGTCGTCGATGACGCGCACCTCGCGCACCCTGATCCGTTCGTTGACCCGGACGCGCTCCTCGCGTCGCGGGCTGCGGTCGTAAGCGATAACTGCCTCCTAAACCTGGCCGCTCGTCAGGCCTTCACCAGCTCCGGAGCCGGCGCGCGCGTCTCGATCTCGCGGCGGGCCGCCTCGATGAACGCGGCCACCGGCTGCGACCCCTGGTCGCCGCCGGCGCGATGCCGGACCGACACGGTCCCCTCGGCTGCTTCGCGATCCCCGGCTACCAGCATATAGGGGATTTTCTGCAGCTGAGCCTCGCGAATCTTATAACCGATCTTTTCCTGCCGCTCGTCGAGCTCGGCACGCATCCCGGCCGCCTTCAGCCGCTCGACCACCGTGCGCCCGTACTCGGCGTGGCGATCGGCAATCGGCAGCACGGCGACCTGCACCGGCGCGAGCCACAGGGGAAACGCGCCGGCGTAATGCTCGATCAGCAGCGCGATGAACCGCTCGAAGCTGCCGAAGATCGCCCGATGGATGACGACCGGGCAATGCTCGGCGTTGTCGGCTCCGACGTACTTCAGGCCGAACCGCTGCGGCATCTGGTAATCGAGCTGGATCGTGGCGCACTGCCATTTGCGGCCGATCGCGTCGGTGATGTCGAAATCGATCTTGGGACCGTAGAAGGCGCCGTCCCCCTCGTTCACCGTGTACGCCTGGCCGGCCGCCTCGAGCGCCTGCTTCAGCGCCGCCTCCGCGTGGTCCCAGGTCGCGACCTCGCCGAGGAATTCCGCGGGCCGCGTCGACAGCTTCGCCTCGAACTCGAGGCCGAAGTCGCCGTACACCCGCTGCACGAGACGCAGCAGCGCCTCGACTTCCGAGGCGATCTGCTCCGGCGTGACGAAACAGTGCGCGTCGTCCTGCGAGAACTGGCGGACGCGCGTGAGCCCGCTCAGCACGCCCGACGCCTCGTTGCGATGGAGCGGCGTCTGCTCGTGAAACCGCAGCGGGAGGTCCTTGTAGCTGCGCATCTCGCTGCCGAACACGAGCATGTGGCCGGGGCAGTTCATCGCCTTCATGCCCATCTCCTCGCCGTCGCGCCCTTCGACGAGGAACATGTTCTCGCGGTAGTGCTGCCAGTGGCCCGACGTTTCCCAGAGCGCCTTGTTGAAGACGAGCGGCGTCTTCAGCTCGACGTAGCCGGCGGGGAAGAGCACCTCGCGCATGTAGTTCGCGAGCGTGTTGTAGAGCGTCGTTCCCTTGTCGAGCCAGAAGGTCGCGCCGGGCGCCCACGGGTGGAACGTGAACAGCCCGAGGTCCCTGCCGACCTTCCGGTGGTCGCGCTTCTTCGCCTCTTCGAGCCGCTGCAGGTACGCCTGGAGCTCCTTGTCGCTGAAGAACGCGGTGCCGTAGATCCGCTGCATCGGCTGGTTCTTCGCGTCCCCTTTCCAGTAGGCGTTCGAGGTGTTCAGCAGCTTGAACGCCTTCAGCCGTCCGGTGGACGGGACGTGGGGACCGACGCAGAAGTCGACGAACGTCTCGGGATCCTTGATCGTGTAGCACGAGACCTCGGGCTGCCCCTCGGTCTTCTCCTGGATCAACTGCACCTTGAGCGGCTCGCCGCGGTCGGCGAAGAACCGTTTCGCCTCGTCGCGCGGCCACATCTGCCGCTCGTACGGCAGGTCCTGCGACGCGAGCTCCTTCATCTTCTTCTCGATCGCGTCGAGGTCCTCGGGGACGAACGGACGATCCACGACGAAGTCGTAGAAGAAGCCCTCGTCGGTGGCGGGCCCGATGCCGCACTGCGCGCCCGGAAAGAGGTTCGTCACGGCGGCCGCGAGCAGGTGCGCCGTGCTGTGGCGGTAGAGCGGCAGGGCCTCGGGGCTGTCCTGCGTGACGAGCCGCAGCGTCGCGTCGCGCTGGATCGGATAGGAGAGATCGACCAGGCGGTCGTCGACCACGGCGGCAAGCGCCGCCTTCGCCAGCCGCGGCGAAATGGCGGACGCCACCGCAGCCGGCGTGGTACCGGCGGGCACGCGGCGGCTGGAGCCGTCGGGCAGCGTGACGGTGATCTCGTTCATCGAAAAACGTGCGGAAGGCTTGGCGCGTCGAATGGTCCCTCGACTCGCCTGAGACATGGGGCTCGCTCGGGACCACTCGCCTCGTCCCTGACGCGGCCTGCCACGAGCGAGGGCCGCGGAGCGGCCGAGTCGAGTGGTAGGCACGGGCAGACTCGAACTGCCGACCTCCTGCGTGTCAAGCAGGCGCTCTAACCAACTGAGCTACGCGCCTATGTCATGAAAACACTGGCCTTACCGAAACCGAGAGTTTAGCACAGAGCAGGGGGGCTTGCCGAGAGGGCAGGGCGGTCGCGCGGTTGCGAATTTGTGAATTGCGCCGCCGCCCGGCGCCGCGGACCACAATTCACAAATCACAATGGCCGGGTCGGCTCTAGTTCAGCGCCGTCTTCAGCGCCTTGCCGGGCGTGAAGCGGACGACGCGGCGCTTCGGCACCTTGATCTCGGCGCCGGTCTGCGGGTTGCGCGCGGTGCGCGCCTTGCGCTGCGCCGTCTTGAACGTCCCGAAACCGACGAACGTGATCGGCTGCCCCTTCTTCAAGGACCTGGTGATCCCTTCGAAGAAGGAATCCACGGCCGCGGCCGCGTTCGCCTTCGAGATGCCGGTGTCCTGCGCGATCTTGGCGATGAGATCCTGCTTGTTCATGACGCTCCTCCGGGCCGAAAAAATGCGCGAGACGCCGAAGCGGCTCGCGCGGATACGGATGTGGCTGCGGTTATACGCGACGGGTGTAGGAGTGTCAACCGAACAATGCGGCACGCCGCAACCGCCGGCGCGTCAGCGCGGCTCGCCGGCGGCGGATGCGCGGGTGAGCCGCTCGAGTGCCGCATCCAGCACCGGATCGGCCGCCGGCCGCTCCGCCCCGAACTCCACGTCCGGCTCGTCGACCGGCACGTCGGGCTTCAGCCCGGCGCCGTGGATCGCTGCGCCCGACGGCGCGAGGTACCGCGCGTAGGTCAGCCAGAGGCCGCGGTTCTCGGGCAGCTTCACCAGGCGCTGCAGCGCCGCGCGGCCGATGGTGTGCTCGCCCACCAGTTCGGCGCGCTTGTTGTCGCGAAGCGCGGCGGCGAAGACCTCCGCCGCGCCCGACGTCCCCGCGCTCACCAGCACCTGCACCGGCAGGTCGATCGTGCCGTCGCCGGCGCGCGCCGTGATCGTCTCGCCGGCCCCTTCGTCGCGGGCCGCGCGGGTGGCGATGGTGCCCGACGGCACGAAGAGGCGTGCCGCCGCGATGCCGTGGTCGATGTTTCCTTCCGCCGTCCGGCGGAGGTCGACGACGAGCGCCCGCGCGCCGCGGAGCCCGCGCACGTGGCTGCTGATCTGCGCCGCCACGTCCGCATTGAACGCAGGGATCCTGATGTAGCCGACGTTCTCCTTCAGCATCCGCGACGTGATCGGCGGAGCGACGGCCGGCGCGCGCACCAGCGTCACCTCGTGCGGTTCCGCGGCGTTGGCGCGGATCACCGTCAGGACGACCTTGGTGCCGGGCCGGCCGCGCAGCAGCCGCACGCCCTCGAACACCGAGAGGTCGCGCGTCGGCCTGCCGTCGATCGCCCGCACGTAGTCGCCGGTCTGGAGCCCTGCCTGCGCCGCGGGAGATCCGTCGCGCGCCGCGATGACGCGCAGGTAGTACTGGCGCGTCAGCTCGAGACCGACATCCCCCTCGGCGGGTTCCTTGCCGGCGGCGACCTCCGCCACCTGGGCCGGGGTGAGGTATGCCGAGTCGGCGTCGAGCCCGTCGGCGAGGCCGCGAAGCGCCCCCTCCATGGCCTTGTCGACCTTCACTTCCTCCACGTAGTTCGACATCACGAGCGACACGACGTCGTCGAACACGCGCAGCGTGCGGATCTTGTCGTCCTGCGTATCGGCCGAGGCGTTGCCCATCAGGCCGCCGATCAGCACGAACGCGAGCACCGGCGTCGACAGCAGCAGGACGGACATTCTGGTTCTGAAGGTCATGAGATCAGGGCTGCCTCCGCAACCATTGTAAGGGATCCACCGGGCGGCCGTCGATCCGTAACTCGAAGTACAACGCGGGGTTGCCGGCGAGGTTGCGGCCCGCGAGGCCGACGCGCGTGCCCGGCTCCACCCGGTCTCCCTTATTGACGCTGACCGCCGCCAGATGGCCGTAGAGCGAGTGCCCGCTCCCGCCATGTTCGACGATGACGAGATTGCCGTAGCCGGCAAACGGGGCTGCATACGTGACGACCCCTTCGTGCACGGCAGCGACGGGGCGGCCTTCCGCGAGCGACAGCTCGATCCCGTTTCGCGCGACGATTCCCCCCGACGCCGTGCGGTCGCGCCCGAAGCGCCGCGTGACGATGCCGTCGGCCGGCCACGGAACGTCCCCTTTGAACGGGCGCAGGGGCAGGGTGGCGGCCACCGGGCGCCCGCTGGCGAGAGCGCTGTCGAGCCGGTCCTGCGCCGTTCTGAGCTCCGAGGCGAGCTGTGCCGTCAGATCCCGGCGCGCCGCGATCGTCTGCAGCAGCGCCGCCCTGGACGCTACGGCCCGGTCGGCGGACGCTCGGGCCGCCGCCGCCCGCTGCTGCAGCGCCTCGATTTCCTGGCGGCGCGACGCGAGCGCCGCCCGCTCTTCGTTCAGCGCGCGAACCGTCGCCTCGTGGCGCCTGATGCTCTCCCGGTCGAGCGTCGTCAGTGCGGCCGCCGTGCGGTATGCGCGGCCGACGGCACGAGCGTCGTCGACGTCGAGGAGCAGCCGCCAGTATCCGGCCCGTCCCATCTTGTAGAGGCGCACGAGGCGCTGTTCCACCTCGGGCATGGAGCGCGCGGCGCTTTCGCCGAGGCTGGCGGCGCGTTCGTCGGCGGCGGCGAGCTGCGCTTCGGTGTCTGCGAGGTCCCGCTCGATGGCGGCGAGCTCCTCGGCCCGGATCTGACGTTCGAGTTCCAGCTTCCGGAGCTCGGCGAGCAGCGTCTTCTCGCGGGTGGCCAGGTCCGCCGCTTCCCGCTCGAGCGCGCGGAGACGATCGCCTGCGCGCCGGGCGGCCTCCCCGGCAGGCGCCTGGCCGCCGAATGCCTCGAATGCGAACGAGGCACAAGAAAGACAGAGGATGCAGGCGAGCCCGCGGAGGAGCCGGCGCCGGGGCGGTCGGGTGATCACCATAGCGGTTTACCGTCGATGTACCCGGGGATGGCGAGGCCGAAGTACTTGAGCACCGTCGGCGCGATGTCCATGATCGAGGGCTCGGGCGTGTTGATCGGCTTCGCGGTGATCAGGACGCCCGCGGTGGTCGCGAAGTCGTAGCCGCCGTGGTCCCCGCTCCACTTCTTCATGTTCTCGTAGACGATCCCCGGCGGCGAGCCGCCCAGCGTCGTCTGCCAGGAGACGCGGTAGCCGTCCTCCATGCCCACCTGGAGCTCCGCGGCGTTCGCGAGGTACTCGCCGGAGTAGATGTCGTCGCGTTTGTACACGGAGCGAATGATCCGCGACCCGTCGTCGGGGTCGGCCAGCGTCAGCAGCTTCGCGGCGAGTTCGTCGGCGAGCTGTCTGGCTTCCGCACCGGGTGAAACGATTCCCTGGGACTCGCGCCCCCGGAGGTTGAAGTAGATCTGGCCGAGCCCCATCGCGTACGCGCGCGTGCGGCTCCAGTCGACGTTCTCCCAGAACTCGCCCCCCCCGAACAGGTCCTCGAGCTTCTTCTCCCCCGGCGGCTGGCCGTGCACGACCATGTAGCCCTGCTGCACCAGCCAGGTGTTCAGGTTCACGGCCTTGCGCCACGAGTGGAAGCCGTGATCCGACACGATCATGAGCTCCGTTCCGGCGTCGAGGTGCTCGAGCACCTCGGCGATGAACTGGTCGGCCCGCCGGTAGATCCGCAGGATCGAATCCCCGTATTTCGCCGCGAGCGCCGCGTCGTACATCGGATGCTTCGGATCGAGCAGGCGCCAGAACATGTGCTGGACCCGATCGGGCGATTCGATGACGCCGACGAGCACGTCCCAGTTCCGCGCGTCGATGCGGTCGAGGATCACCTGCGCACGGTCGTCGAAGGCGCGGTAGAGGTCCTCCATGAACGTGTGTTCGTCCATGCGTCCCTCGTTGAGGGGCCAGGTCGCTTCGGCCCATCCGAGCGTGCGGTAGTAGCCGAGCTTCCGGAAGAGATCTCCGGCGAACGAGGACGGGGAGGAGATCGGCACCGGCGGGTTGTCGGGCTTCCAGTTGACGGGCGAGATGTACAACTGCAGCTCGTTGTCGGCGTTCATCAGCAGCAGTTGCGCCATGCCGTGGATCCGCACCAGGAAGTTGATGCGGAACTCCAGGTCGATCCAGCGGCTCATCTTCCCCGGCTCGAGCGCGACGGTCTGACCGGCGATCTCCACGGTCGCGGTCTTCGCTGCGCGGTTCCAGCGGATCGTGAACGGGATCCGCACGTCCTCCTTCGTCTCGAGCTCGGCGATCCGCCTGCGATCCTCGTCGGTAATCGCCTGCCCTTTCGCGCGGAGGGCCAGGATCTGCTGCCGCACGACGGGGTTGGGCGGGCCGACGAGCTCACTCCGGGCGACATCGCCGTCCATCAGCAGGCGGCGGAGGATGCCGCCCATCTCGGTGTTCCCCTCCTCGTAGCGGCTGAGGTCGGTGGCGTAATACGAGAACGTCCCCATGGTGCCGCGAATGTCGGGCAGCGGCAGCCCGGCGAGCAGTTCGCCGTTCGGCACGTGCTCGGGCGGAAACGTCACCGGCACCGTCAGGATGCTCGAGCGCACGCCCGCTTCCCCCGCCGTGACCCAGAAGGAGGTGCCGCCGCGCGTGGAGTACACCTTCGGGCGCGAGACCGGAAAGTAGTTCAAGAAGAACTTCGGGGGCTCGCGCCGCACCATGCCGAGGTCGGGAAAGTACGTGGTGGTGTCGCGCACGAGGAAGTCGTAGATGTTGTGTTTGCCGGCGTTGACCCCGGTCGCGAACGACGCCCATGCGGTCGGCGATTCGGGCGAGTGCGTCGTTGCGAGCGGATACAGGCCGCCCTGCGCGATCAGGCGCTTGAACGTGGGCAGGTGTCCGGCGTCGACCCACTCGCGCACCAGGTCCGGATCCATCCCGTCGAACCCGATGATCACGAGCTTCTGGGGGTACTCCGCCCGCGGCGCGGCCGGGCGGCAGGCGAGCACCGAAACCGCGGCCCCCGCGGCGAGCAGCAGCGCCGTGAGAAAACGCATGTTCATGAGAGGGGGGCCATTGTACCCTTCATGAGTGCGCGCGCTCGGAGTCGACTACGGCCGCCGGCGGATCGGCCTCGCGCTGTCGGATGCGTCGGGCCTGCTGGCGCGGCCGTGGAAGACGATCGAACGCACCGGCAATTCCCAGCAGGTGGCGCGCGCGCTCGTCGGCGAGATCGAGCGCCTCCAGCGAGAGGACGAGACCGTCGCCGCCATCGTGATCGGCCACCCGAGGAGGCTCAGCGGCGAGCCGAACGAGCAGACGGCGCACGTCGAGCAGCTCGCCGGCCATCTGCGTGCGCTGGTGCGGGTGCCCGTGGTGCTGCAGGACGAGCGCCTGACCAGCCACGAGGCGGATGCGGTGCTGTCGCGCACGGAGAAGGACTGGCGCAAGCGCAAGCCGCAGTTGGACGCGATGGCGGCGGCAGTGATCCTGCAGGATTACCTGGACGAACGGGCGCTGGAGCGGAGCGTCCGCACGGAGGGTGAGGACGAGTGAAACGCATCATCGGATGGACGCTGGCGCTCCTCGCCGTCCTCGCGGTCGCCGCCGCGGGATGGCTGTTCGTGGTCCTGGAGCGCCCCTACAAGGGCTACGAGGGGCCGGAGCAGTTCGTCGAGATCCCGCAGGGGAGCGGCTCGCGCGTGATGGGGCAGCGGCTCGCGGAGGCGGGTGTCATCCGCAACGCGACGTCCTTCCGCCTCGCCGTCTGGATGCGGGGGAGCGGCCGCCGGCTGCAGGCGGGGGAGTATCGCTTCGACCGCCCCATGAGCACCGCCGAAGTGGTCGACAAGATCGCTCGCGGCGATGTCTACGTGCGTGCCATCACGTTCCGCGAAGGCCTGACGATGCGGGAGATGGCGGCGCACTACGAGAGCGCCGGCTTCGGTCCGGCGGGGGACTTCCTCGAGGCGGCGAAGAACGCGGATTTGATCCGCGACCTGGATCCGGCGGCCAGGGACCTCGAGGGTTATCTCTTCCCCGACACCTACACCCTGCCGCGCCGCGCCTCGGCGGCGCAGCTCGTCGAGCGGATGGTCAACCGCTTCCGCAAGGCGCTGACGCCGGAGCTGAAGGCCCAGGCGGCCGAGCGCGGCCTCAACGTGCGCGAACTCGTCACCCTGGCGTCGCTCGTCGAGAAGGAGACGGGGAAGCCGGAGGAGCGGACGACGGTCGCAGGCGTGTACTCGAACCGCCTGCGGATCGGGATGGGTCTGCAGTGCGATCCGACGGTGATCTACGCGCTGATGCTCGCGGGCCGGTACGACGGGAACATCCGCAAGGCGGATCTCCAGATCGACTCGCCGTACAACACGTACCGCTATGCGGGCCTGCCGCCGGGGCCGATCGCCGCGCCCGGCGAGGCGTCGCTGCAGGCCGCGGCCAACCCCGCCGACGTGCCCTATCTCTACTTCGTCAGCCGCAACGACGGCTCGCACGTCTTCTCGACGACCTACGAGGAACACCGCAGGAACGTGGACGAGTTCCAGCGCCGGCGCCCGCGCCCGTGACGAGCCACCGCCGGACGCCAGACGGGCCGACCGACCGCCTCAGAACTGAAATGCGAGCGTGAGGCTGCCCGAGCGCCCCGGCGCGTAGACCCAGCGCGGGTCCGGGCTGGCGTAGTAGGTCTCGTTGAAGATGTTGCGTGCGTTGGCGCGAAGCTCGATCCGGCGTGAGAGCTTCCAGCCGCCGCTCGCGTCGACGATCCGAGCTGCGGGTGCGGCGACCTCGCCGGGGCCGGGGCGGTCGTCGCGCGCGGCGTACGACGCGAGCACCTGCGCGAACACCGTCTGCCCGAAATCGTACCGTCCCATCACGAACACGCTGTCGGGCGCCACGTCGTCGAGACTGGCCCCGGTGAGCGGCGCCACGCCGCGGCCGATGTTGATGCCCCCCTCCATCGACCAACCCGCGCCGATTTCCGTGCGGGCCTCGAACTCGAAGCCGCGGAGCCGCGCGCGCCCCTGGTTGCGGAAGAAGAAGGTGTCGGGGGCGGTGGCGTAGCGCTCGACGAGATCGGTGATCCGGTACTGATACAGGTACACGGCCACCTGCGTGCGCGACACCGCGTATCGCGCGGCGAGATCCAGCTGGAGGCTCGTCTCCGGCCGCAGTGCGGGATTCCCGGTGACGAAGCCGCGGCCCGTGGGGCCGCGGAAGTAGCGGTCCGACAGCGTGGGGTCCCGGAAGCCGCGCGAGAGCTGCGCGGTGACGCTGAAGCCGTGGAACGGGCCGGCGGTGACGGAGGTGAATCCGGAGAAGGCGCCGTTCGACGTGCTCGTCGTTCCGAAGTAGCCGCCGGTGTTGCGCGTCGCCACGACGTCGCCGCGGCCGCCGGCCGCCAGACGGATCGCGGCCGGCAACTGCCGTTCGAACTGCAGGTAGGCGCCGGTCGCCGTGCGTCTCGCCCGCTCGATCGAGAGCGTCGTCGTTTCGCTGATGATCACGCCGGCGGCGTCGTGGCGGATCAGCGCATCGGTTGCCTCGAGCCCGAAGCGGCCGTTGAGGTCGATCCCGAACTCCACCCGCGCGCGGCCGAGGGCACGCGCGGCGCTCCCCTTGAGATGGAAGTCGTTCGCCGAAACGTCCGCGCGCTCGATCGTCCTGAGGGTCGTGGGCGTGGCGAAGCGGTCCTGGTCGGTGCGCTGTGCGAACGTGCCGAGGAAGCCGGTCAGCGCGAGCTGCTGAAAACCGCCGCGGTTGGCCAGCTCGTAGGAGGAGGTCAGGCGATGCGAGTTTTCGTAGGGGTAGTAGAAGCGGACGGCGTGTGAATTGTTGCGCGGGCGCTCGATGTCGCGGCCGAAGTCGCTCTGCCATCCCGCGGAGAACACCCCGGGCCCGAGCTGGTAGTCGAACCGCGAGTGGATGCCGCGGTCGCGCCAGCCGGAGTTGAACACCGGTCCACGAGGGCTGCGCCAGTCGTTGGCGCCCCGGACGTGCCCCTGCACCAGGAGACCGCCGCGGGCGAGTCCCTTCGAGATCTCCGCGTTCCCGCGCGCCTCCGGGATGCCGGCTCCCGCCGTGGCGCTGCCGCGGACGCGCCACGGACTCCCGGGCTCGGCGCGCCGCGTGCGGACCGAGATCACGCCGCCGATCGCGTCGGACCCGTACGCGACGGATCCGGGGCCTCGCGCGACGTCGATCCCCTCGAACGTCGCCGGATCGCTGAAGGTGGCGCTGGGGCCCACGCGCCGCTCCGACGTGACGCGCGCCCCGTCGATCAGCACCAGCGTGCGGCCGCGCGCAAGGCCGCGGATGGCCGGCACCGTCGCGTGACCTTCGGAGACGGCGCTGATCCCGGGCACCGTTTCGAGCGCCTGGACGAGGTTCTCGGGTGCCCGGCTCGAGATCTGCGCGGCGGTGAGCAGGCTCGTGCCGGAGGCGGGCGCGGAGGCGACGCTCGGCGCCGCGCCGACGACGGTGACCGACTCGTCCCTGACGAGATGCACCGGGATGACGTCGATGCCGCGGTCCACCGCCTTGATGTCGACGGGCCGCGCGACCTGTCCGTTCGGCAGCACGATGATCAACTGGAACGGCGGTTCGGGCGGGGCGTGAAAGGTGAAGCGTCCATCCTCGCCGGTTTTCACGACGGCGGTGAAGCCGGTGATCAGCACGGTTGCGCCCGTGATGGGATCTCCGGTGCTCGCTTCGACGATGCGGGCGCTGAATGGCGCCGGTTGCGCGTTCGCGGTCGTGGCGAGCACCATCGACAGCGCCAGGGCCAGCGCGACGGTCCGCATGCGGCCGCATTCTCGCGTCCGCGTGCGGTCTACTACCAGTGTGCGTAATCGGGGCGCCACGCGCGCGTTCGGCTGCCTCAGCGCTCGCTCCATTTCAGCTTCTGGCGGAGCACGTCGAAGTACGTGCGGGTCGCCGCCTTGACGATCCGGACGACCCGCTCCGCCCGCTGCACGACGATCACGTCGTCCGGCTGGATGGGGTGACCCGACTGCCCGTCGAAGGTGACGAACAGCTCGTCGTTCGAGGCCCCTGGCGCCGGCTGCACGCGGATCTCGGAAGAGGCATGGACGACGATCGGGCGATTGGTGAGCATGTGCGGCGCGATCGGCGTGAGGAGCAGCGCCTCCACGGCCGGGTGGAGGATCGGCCCTCCCGCCGCGAGGTTGTAGGCGGTCGATCCCGTCGGGCTCGCGATGATGAGGCCGTCGGCGCGCATGCGCATGGCGGCCTGGTCGCCGACCGTCACGGCAAGGTCGATGATGCGCGACAGCGCGCTCTTCGTGATCACCACGTCGTTGAGCGCGAGCCGGTCGCTGAAGAGCGATCCGCCGCGGAGCGTGCGCGCGCGGAGCATCAGGCGCGCCTCGATCTCGGCGGAGCCGTCGAGCACCGACTCGAGGGCGTCGTACAGCTCCGGCAGCGTGATCTCGGTGAGGAAGCCGAGGCTCCCGAAGTTGACGCCCAGAATCGGGATGTCGACCCCCGCCTGGGCGACGCGTCCGGCCATGCCGATGAGCGTGCCGTCGCCGCCGAGCACGACCAGCAGGTCGCACGCGGCCGGGAGGTCATCGCGGCTGCAGGTCGGCCGGCCGGGCGGCACGCCGACGTGGGCCGCCGTTTCGGCGTCGAACACCGCGCGGAGACCCCGGGCGTCGAGCCACCCGGCGAGCTCCGCCACCAGCCCCGCCGCTTCGGCGAGCCTCGTCTTCGCAACGATCCCTACGCGTTCGATTGCCGCGGGCCCACGCCCGGATGCGGAGTGCATGGAGTGACCTACCGGAACCACGCCAGGAACTCGCGATTGCCTTCCATGCCGGTGATGGGTGATTCGACGAGTCCCAGCCGCTTCAATCCTAGTGTATCGGCGGCAGCCGTGACGTCGGTGAGCACCCGGGCGTGCACCGCCTCGTCGCGGACGATGCCTCCCTTGCCGACCTCCTCGCGCCGCGATTCGAACTGCGGCTTGATCAGCGCGATCACGTCGCCGCCGGGCGCGAGGAGCGGCGGAACGACCGGGAGGATGTGTCGCAGCGAGATGAAGGAGACGTCGATCGTCACGACGTCGAAGCGCCGGGCCTCGGAAGGGAGGTCGTCAGGGGCGAGCGCGCGGGCGTTCACGCGCTCCATGACGAGCACGCGCGGGTCGCTGCGGATCTTCCAGTCGAGCTGCCCGTGCCCGACGTCGAGCGCCACGATCCGCGTGGCGCCGCGTTGCAGCAGGACGTCCGTGAAGCCGCCCGTCGACGCGCCGATGTCGAGCGCGACGCGCGCCGTGACGTCGATGTCGAAGGTGTCGAGGGCATGCGCGAGCTTCAGGCCGCCGCGGCTGACGTACGGGTGGTCGGCGGCCTCCAGCGTGACGTCGGCGTCCGGCGTCACCGCCGTGCCCGCTTTCGCAGCCACCTGGCCGTTCACCCGCACTTGACCGGCGAGGATCAGGGCGCGGGCGCGTTCACGCGAGGCCACGAGCCCGCGATCCACGAGCAGCGCGTCCAGCCTCGTCTTCGATTTCGCCATGCAGCAGCCCGGCAGCCAGCGCGGACGCTCAGCTCTGGCGTCCCGTGACCCAGCGCGCGAGCGCCGGCAGATGGCCCGAGAGCCCGGCGTCGGCGAGCGCCCGCAGGGCGGCATCGATGCAGCCGGCGGCGAGCCGCTTCGACTCCTCGAGGCCGTAGAGGGCAGGGTAGGTGGGCTTGCCGGCCGCCGCGTCCTTGCCGGCCGTCTTCCCGAGATCGGCCGATGCCCCTTCCACGTCGAGGATGTCGTCGACGATCTGGAAGGCCAGGCCGACCTGCGACGCGTATTCGTCGATCGCGGCCGACAGGGGGGGCGGGGCCCCGGCCATCGAGGCGCCGGCGAGCGCGGCCGCGCGGATCAGTGCTCCGGTTTTGCGGGCGTGCATGTCGCGCAGCGCCGCCGCGTCGAGCGCCGCGGCGCCGGCGTCGGCGGCCCGCAGGTCGATCGCCTGCCCGCCGACCATGCCGGAGGCGCCCGCGGCCTCGGCGATGAGGCGGATCGCCGCGATCTTGCGTGACGCGAGCTCCGACGCAGGCAGCCCGGGCACCTCGCGCGGCTCCGATGCGAGCAGGGCGAAGGCCTGCGTCAGCAGGGCGTCTCCGGCGAGAATCGCCATGCCGTCGCCGTAGACGACGTGTGCCGTTGGACGTCCGCGACGCAGCACGTCGTTGTCCATGGCGGGCAGGTCGTCGTGTACGAGCGAGTAGGTGTGTATGAGCTCCAGCGCGCAGGCGGCAGGCAGGGCGAGCGTCGCCGCGCGGTCGGGGTCCTGCGCCTGCCGCTCGGCGACCGCCTCGGCGGCGGCGAGCGCCAGCAGCGGGCGAAGCCGCTTGCCGCCCGCGAGCAGGCTGTAGCGCATGGCGTCCCAGACGATTCGCGGCTCCCCGTCGGCGGGGACGAAGCGGTCGAGCGCTTCGTCGATCGACTGCCGGCGGATCTCGAGCCACGCCTGGAGCGAGGGGAGCGTGGCGCTCACCGGCGCGGATCTCCCTCGTCGCCCCCGAGCCCGAGCGATGGCGGCGCCGTGCGCGTCTCGCCCCGCTCGTTCAGCAGTTCGATCCGCCGCTCGGCCGCTTCGAGCGTCGTGTGGCAGAAGCGCGAGAGCTGGAGACCGCGCTCGTACAGCTCCATCGACCGCTCGAGGGTCAGGTCTCCTTCTTCCATCTTCCGCACGATCGCGTCGAGTTCGGCCAGCGCCGATTCGAAGTCCTTGATCGATGGATCCATGGCAGGCGCTCTCCTCAGGTCTCCTCGACCCGGCAGGCGATCTCTCCCTCGTGCAGCGTCACCCGCACGCGGTCGCCGGGCGTCAGGCTCGACGCCGAGCGGACGATCGCCGTCCGCTCCGCATTCCAGCACACCGCGTAGCCGCGCGCCAGCACGCCGAGGGGACTGAGGCTCTCGAGGCGCCCCGCGAGGACCCGGAACCGGCTGTCGGCACGATCGCGCGCGCGGTGCGCGGCGGCGTGGAGCCGCTGATCGGCGGTCGTCAGGCGTCCCCGGCTGACCGCGAAGCGGCGCCGGAGGTCGAGCGCGTCGAGCCGCGTCCGCAGGGTCCGGTACTCGCGCGCCTGCCTCGCCAGCCGCGCAACGATTGCCTCGCGCAACTGGTGCGTCAGCTCGGCCGCGTGGCGCCCGTGCAGCGCGAGCCGCGCCGGCCACCCGGCAAAACCCCGGCGGCCCGACAGGGCCTGGACCGCGCTGCGCCGCTGCTGGACGGCCTGCCGCGCCGCGCCGTGCAGCCGCTGCGTCAGACGATCGATGCGGCTGCAGAAGTCTTCATGCGCCGCGACCACCATTTCGGCCGCCGCCGACGGCGTCGGCGCCCGCAGGTCGGCGACGAAGTCGGCGATCGTCACGTCCACCTCGTGGCCCACCGCCGAGATCACCGGCACGGGCGAGGCGGCAATCGCGCGCGCCACGATCTCTTCGTTGAACGCCCAGAGGTCCTCGGCCGAGCCGCCGCCGCGGCCCGCGATGATCACGTCCACCCCTTCGACGCGCCCGAGCGCCCGGAGTCCGCGCGCGATGTCCGCCGCGGCCCCTTCCCCCTGCACGCGGGCCGGACGGATGACCACGTGGGCATTCGGATACCGCCGGCGCAGCACCTTGAGGATGTCGCGGAGCGCCGCTCCCTCGAGCGAGGTGACGATGCCGATCTTGCGCGGGAGCGACGGCAGGGGACGCTTGCGCTCACGCGCGAAGAGTCCTTCAGCCTGCAGCTTCTTCTTCAACTGCTCGAAGGCGAGCTGGAGCGCGCCGAGGCCGTGCGGCTCCAGGTGCTCACAGACGATCTGGTACTCCCCCTTCGGCTCGTACAGGCTGATGCCGCCGCGCGCGATGACGCGCAGTCCGTCGTGCGGCTTGAAGCGCAGGTAGGAGAGCGGCATGCGGAACATCACGGCGCGCACCTGCGCGGTGCCGTCCTTGAGCGTGAAGTACATGTGCCCTGTGTTCCAGACGCGGCAGTTGGAGATCTCTCCCTCGACCCAGACGTCACGCAGCGGGCCCTCGAGCAGCCGCCGGATCTCGGCGTTCAGCTGGGACACGGTCAGGATGCGGCGCGGCGCGCGGCGCGGGGGCTCGGGCGACAGCGGGTCGTCAGGCGGTTCCTCGAACGGGTCCGAGAAGAGGTCACCCATGGGCGGCCAGCGCGGTGACCTCCTGCAGCGAGAGGTTCAATCGCTCGATCCCCAGCGCGCGTCCGCTCGCCGGATCCGCCGTGATGATGATCGCGTTGAGGCGCGCGGGCCCCGACGCCGACTCGAACCGCGCCGGCATGCCGGTGACGAACCGTCCGAGCGCCGCCTCCACGGTGACGCCGATGATCGAATCGTAGGGGCCCGTCATGCCGACGTCGGTGAGGTACGCCGTGCCCTTCGGCAGCAGCCGCTCGTCGGCCGTCTGTACGTGGGTGTGCGTGCCGAAGATGGCCGTGACGCGGCCGTCGAGATGCCACCCCATCGCCACCTTCTCGGAGGTCGCCTCCGCGTGGAAGTCGACGAGGATGACGCGCGCCTTGCCGCGCACTGCCTCGATCTCGCGCAGCACGACCGCGAACGGGTCGTCGAGCGGCGCCATGAACACGCGTCCCATGATGTTGACGACCGCGACCGGCTCACCGGTCCGCGTCTTGCCCACCCAGGTGCCGCGCCCCGGCGTGCCGGCGGGGAAGTTGGCCGGCCGCAGCAGCCGCGGCTGCCGGGGAATGTAGTCGAGCACTTCCTTCTTGTCCCAGATGTGATTGCCCGACGTCATCACATCGACGCCGTACTTGAGGATCGTCTCGGCGATGTCCCCCGTGACGCCGAAACCGGCGGCGGAGTTCTCGACGTTGGCGACGACGAGATCGATCTCGCGCTGCGCGACGAGCGCGGGGATCGCCCTGTGCGCGATGTCGCGCCCCGGCTTGCCGAAGATGTCTCCTATGAAAAGGATGCGCACTCAGACGGTCTCGACGGGGATCCTGATTTCGCGGCCGCGGCGCTCCTGGACGCGCGGGATGCGGATGCGCAGTTCGCCGGCGCGCAGCGTCGCACGCGCCTGGCCCGCATCGACCGCCCCCGTCACCCGGGCCACGCGCGCGAAGCGCCCGAATGCCCGCTCGGCGAGATGAAACGTGGCGCCGTCGTGGCTGCAGGCGGCGGGCACTTTCGTGCCGGCGATCAGCACGGTGCCGCGCGCGAACACGATCTGCAGATGGTCGGCGTCGACGCCGGGCACGTCCATCACGATCTCGAACGCCTGGGGCGTCTCGACGACGTCGAGCGGCGGGCTGCATTCACCCGCGGCGCCCGCCCCCTGTGCCTCACCACTGAGGAGGTCGAACAGCCGTCGCAGCTCTTCCCCGAGGTCCCGGCGTTCGAGATAGATGCGCGGCATGAACGGAATTGTACTTCGCACCGGCAGGCCGATAGCGCACCCTCCACTGCGGGGTGCTTATAGATGAGCCTCGATGGAGCCACTAAGCGCGGCCAGGATTGAGCATAGAACGCTAATATTACATGCTTGACACGCGCTAAGGTGTTTCGGTAGGATGTCCTCCGTGAGACATCCCCGGGCGCCATACAGCCCGGCTGCAAGGAGGCAAGTCATGGCAGTTGTTCGTTGGGATCCCGCCCGTGAGCTGGCGTCGATGGAAGTGGACCGGTTGAACCGGATGTTCTCGAACTTCTTCGAGCCGTTCAATCGCACCTGGACGCCGGCCGTCGACATCTACGAGACCGACGATCACCAGGTCGTGCTGAAGTGCGAGCTCCCCGACATGAAGCGGGAGGACATCAGCATCACGTTCGAGAACAACACGCTCACGATCCGCGGCGAGCGCAAGCTCGATGAGAGCGTGAAGCGTGAGAACTACCAGCGCCTCGAGCGGTTCTACGGCCAGTTCAGCCGGTCGTTCACGCTGCCGGCGACGATCGACGCGAGCAACATCAGCGCGTCGTACCGCGAGGGCGTGCTCACGATCCGTCTGCCGCAGCGCGAAGAGGCGAAGCCGAAGCAGATCGAGGTCGCGACCGAGTAACCTGCCGTGCCGGAGGGCCGCCCGCACGGGCGCACCTCCGGCACCTTTTTCTCCGCACGTGCTAGTCTGAACACCATGGCTACCGAAGCACAGGACCAGCCGGTCGACGAGACGCGCACGCCGCCCCCGCCGATCTCGAGCCGTTTCCTGTTCGTGGATGTCGCGGCGCAGCGTGCCAAACAGCTGCGGCGCGGGGCGCTCCCCCGGCTCCAGCGCGGCCCCGCGACGCCGCACAAGCTCGAACGGATCGCGATGGAGGAGGTCCGCAGCGGCCTCATCGACTATTCGCTCCCGCCGGGCGTCGAGTCAGCCGCCGTCCGCGCGGAATATCAGGATCGTTCCCGCTGACCGGCGGCTCCGGACCGCCGGGTTCCGGAGCCGTACTCGTCCTCCCTCCGCCGGAACTTCGGCCCATCAGCAGGCGTAACTCCCACTGAAGGCGCACGCGCCGCGTGGACGGCCCCCTGCAGGTGCGCGCCGGGAGCGATCGATGATCGAAGTTGCCGCGCTGGCCATTCTGGTTCTTCTCGCCTGGGCCGCGGTCTCGGCGGTCTTCGTGGTGATCAAGTTGCTGCTGTGGGTGGTGCTGCTTCCCCTCAGGCTGGTCTTCTACGCGCTCATGCTTCCGCTGCTGGCGCTGAAAGCGCTCATCGGCGGGGTCGTCATGCTGGCGCTTCTCCCGGTGTTCGCCATCGCGGGCCTTGCGGCCGGCGTCGCGCTGCTGGCGGCGGTCGTCGTGCCGCTTCTGCCGGTCGCGCTGCTGCTGGTCGTCGTGTGGGTCGTCGTCCGCCTCAGCCGCGCGGCTGCAGCGCCCACCAGCGCGTAACGCGCTCGTAGCCGCCGGCGGCGCGGAACAACGTCGCCTCGTCCCACGCTCGCGCCGTCAGCTGGAGGCCGACCGGCAGATCGTCGGCGAGGCCGCAGGGGACGGAGATTGCCGGCACCCCCGCCAGGTTCGCGCTCGCCGTGAACACATCCGCCAGATACATCGCCACGGGATCGTCGACCCGCGCCCCGAGCGGGAACGCCGTCGTCGGGCTGGTCGGCGTCGCCACGAGATCCACGCGCTCGAACGCGCGGTCGAAATCCTGCCGGATGGCGGCCCGCACCTGCTGCGCCTTCACGTAATAGGCGTCGTAGTAACCGGCGCTGAGCACGTAGGTGCCGAGCATGAGGCGCCGCTTCACCTCGCCGCCGAACAGCGCGCGGGTGCGCGCGTACATCTCCTCCAGCGTGTCGGCGTCGGCGCGCGCGCCGTAGCGGACGCCGTCGTAGCGTCCCAGATTCGAACTCGCCTCTGCCATGACCAGCACCGCATAGGTTGCGGTCGCATAGCGGCTGTGGGGAAGCGAGACTTCCGTGATCGCCGCACCAGCCTCACGCAGCGCTGCGATCGCCGTGTCGAACGCCCGCCGGACGCCAGCGTCGAGCCCCTCTTCGAGCAGAGCGGTGGGCACGCCGATGCGCAGCCCGCGGAGATCCTGCGACGACGCGCGCAGACAATCGTCGACGGCGACGTCACCCGCCGTGGAGTCGCGCGGATCGGCGCCCGCGATGGCTCCGAAGCACACCGCCGCATCCGCGGCGCGCGTCGCGAACACCCCCACCTGGTCGAGCGACGAGGCGAACGCGAGCAGGCCGTAGCGCGACACGCGCCCGTATGTCGGCTTGAGCCCGGTGACGCCGCACAGGGCCGCCGGCTGCCGCACGGATCCTCCCGTCTCGGACCCGAGGGCGAGCGGCACCGCGCGCGCCGCCACGACGATCGCGGATCCGCCGCTCGAACCGCCGGCGATGCGCCGGGGATCCCAGGGGTTGCGTGCGGCACCGAACGCGGAGTGCTCCGTCGAGGAGCCCATCGCGAACTCGTCACAGTTCGTCTTCGCGACGACGATCGCGCCGGCCGCTTCGAGCCGCTCCACCACCGTGGCGTCGTACGGGGGCACGTAGCCCGCGAGGACGCGGGAGGCCGCCGTCGTGCGCACACCGCGCGTGCAGATGTTGTCCTTGACGGCAATCGGCACGCCGGCGAGCGGGAGCGCCGCCAGATCCGGGCGCCGGTCGAGCGCGGCGGCACGCGCGAGCGCGCGTTCTTCCGGAATCGTGATGCACGCGTTGAACGCGGCATCGCACGTCTTCAGCCGGTCGAGCGCGTGCGTGCACACCTCCACAGCCGACACCTCACGTGCGGCCACGCGGCGGCTGACGTCGAGGGCGTTGTCGGACATCAGCCGTTCAGGACCCGTGGTACCTTGAACAGACCGGTGCGGCCGTCGGCCGCCGGTGCGCCGCCGAGCGCGTCGGCGGCCGGCAGCGAGGGCTGCACGACGTCTTCGCGCGGCGCGGGCGCGGCGTCGCTCCCCGGTGTGAGGCCGCCGGCACCCACCGCCTGCACCTGGCGGGCGAACGCGAGGATCTCGCCGAGCTGCCGGGTGAACAGCGCCACCTCGCGCTCGGTGAGCTCGAGCCTCGCCAGGCGCGCGAGCCGCCGCACATCCGCGTCCGTGAAGTCTGGCACGTCGGGGATGGTACCTCACCGGACGCCGGGGGCCGGCGGCCGAGAGAGCGAGCAGAGCGAAATCGGAGGAACGGCGATGCGGGTCAGGGCGGCAGCCGTGGCGGGGACGTGGTATCCGGGGACGGCGGGGGCGCTCGAGCGGGACGTGGACGGGTACGTGGCCGCGGCAGACGTCACCCTGGCCGGCGACGTCTGCGCCATCATCGCCCCGCACGCGGGGCTGATGTTCTCGGGTCCGGTGGGGGCGTATGCGTACAAGGCGGTGGCGCGCCAGCCGTACGACGTGGCCTTTCTGGTCGGACCCTCGCACTTCGTCGGTTTCGACGGCGTGTCGGTCTGGCCCGACGGCGCGTTCGACTCGCCGCTGGGACCGGCTCCGGTGGATGCGGCCGCCGCCGCCGAGCTCCTCGCGCATCCCATCGTCCAGGACCTGCCGCAGGCCCATCGCCGCGAGCACAGCCTCGAAATGCAGTTGCCCTTCCTGCGCCGGTTGCTGCCGGGCATGCCGATCGTGCCGCTCGTCATCGGCTATCAGCAGCGCGAGACGATCGAGGCGCTCGCGGCGGCGCTGGGGGAGGTCGCGTCGCGCCGGCGCTCCCTGCTCGTGGCGAGCACCGACCTCTCGCATTACTTCGATGCGAACACCGCCGCCACGCTGGATGCGCGGGTGCAGGCCTGCGTGTCGGCCTTCGATGCCGAGGCGCTGCTCGCGCTCTTCGAACAGTACCCGGAGCACGAGCGCGGCCGGTTCGTCGCCTGCGGCGGGGGCGCCGCGATCGCGGTCATGAAGGCGGCGCGCACACTCGGCGTCCGGGACGGGCGCGTGCTGAAATACGCCCATTCGGGGGAGATCTCCGGCGACGACAGCGGGGTGGTCGGGTATCTCGCCGCGGCATTCGGACGGTTCACCGATGCTGACTGAGACGCAGCGCGCGCGCCTGCTGGCGCTCGCGCGCGAGTCGCTCGAGCGCCACCTCGCCGGGGACCCGTCGCTCCCCGTAATCAAAGACGTGCTGCCCGAGGCCTCGGGCGTGTTCGTCACGATCAAGACGAACCGCCAGCTTCGCGGCTGCCTCGGCGTGCTGCAGATGCGGCGCTCGCTCCCGGAGGAAGTGGCGCACTGCGTGCGCAGCTCGGCCACCGAGGACCCCCGCTTTCCGCCCCTGACTGCGGCCGAACTCCCGGCCGTCTCGCTCGAGATTTCCGTGCTGGGTCCGCTCGAAGAGATCGATCCGCACCAGGAGGGGGCGATCGTCATCGGCCGGCACGGGCTGGTCGTCGAGCAGGGGTTCCGCCGCGGGCTGCTCCTGCCGCAGGTGGCGGTCGAGTGGAACTGGACGCCGGAGGAGTTCCTGGCGCAGACGTGCCGCAAGGCGGGGCTCCCGGCCGACGCCTGGCGGCGCGGCGCCCGCGTCCATCGCTTCGACGCGCAGGTGTTCGGCGAGTAGCGTGCCGCGCCTCGGAGCCCATCTCTCGATCGCCGGCGGCCTGCCCAGGGCCGTGGACCGCGCCCGGGCGAGCCGGTGCGAGGCGCTCCAGATCTTCACCAAGTCGGCCGGACAGTGGCGCGCGCGGGACCTGCCGCCCGAAGAGATCGCGCTCTTCCGCCAGCGCGTCGCGGAAACCGGTATCCGGCCGGTCGTCGCGCACAACAGCTACCTGATCAACGTCGGCACCGCACAGCCGGCGCTGCGGGCGCAGTCGATCGCCGCGCTCCGCGAGGAACTCGATCGCGCGGAGGCACTCGGGCTCGACGGCCTCGTGATGCATCCCGGCTCGTACACGAGCGGCACCGAGGCCGACGGTCTGCGGCTCATCGCGGAGGCGCTGCAGCAGTTGCTCGCCGACCGGCCGCGCGCGAAGACGAAGCTCCTTCTCGAACACACCGCCGGCCAGGGCACGAACCTCGGCCACCGCTTCGAACATCTGGCCGAGATCATCCAGCGGCTGCGCGGGTCGCGCCGCGTGGGCGTCTGCCTCGACACCTGCCACCTCCTGGCGGCCGGCTACGACATCTGCAGCCGCGAGGGATACGAGCGCACCTTCGCGGAGTTCGACCGGATCGTCGGTCTCGACCGCGTTCGCGTGTTCCACCTGAACGACTCGAAGAAGCCCTGCGGCAGCCGGGTCGATCGCCACGAGCACATCGGCAAGGGCTGCCTGGGACTGGACCCGTTCCGCTGGCTGCTCAACGATCCGCGGTTCGAGGGGCTGCCGATGCTCCTCGAGACGCCGAAGCTCGACACGCCCGAGAGCAGGCGTCGCGGCGACGTGGACCCGTGGGATGCGCGGAACCTGCGCACCCTGCGGCGGTTGATCGCGAAGGTATAGTAGGCGGCATGCGACGGGCTCCGCGGCTGGCCGCCGCCAGTGCCGCCCTCGTCCTGCTCCTCGCGCCGGCACGTGCCGAGGCCTGGGGGTTCGAGGCGCACAAGTTCATCATGGACCGGGCGATCGCCCTCCTGCCGCCGCAGATCCGCGCCTTTTTCGAGGCAGGCCGGCCGGCAGTGGTCGAGCGCGCGGTGGATCCCGACCTCTGGCGCACGGTCGGCTGGCCCGGTGAAGGGGAGCGCCACTTCGTGGACCTCGACGCCTACGGCGAGCACCCCTTCCGCGACCTGCCGCGCGATTTCGACGAGGCGGTGAAGAAACACGGACGCGAAGCCGTGGAGAAGAACGGCACGCTGCCGTGGCGGGTCGAGGAGTTCTACCGGAGGCTCGTCGAGGCGTTCGAACTGAAGGACCCCTACGCCCGCGACAACATCCGCCTGTTCTCGGCCATCCTCTCGCACTACGTCGCCGACGCGCACGTGCCGTTTCACGCCACCCGGAACTACGACGGCCAGTTGACGAAGCAGTGGGGTATTCACGGCCGCTTCGAATCGGATCTGTTCGAGCGGTACCGCGTCCGGCTTCGCGTGCTGCCGAAGGCGGCGAGCGCCGTCGAGAGCCCTCGCGACTTCCTGTTCGACGTCCTGACCGACAGTTTCCCGCTCGTGCAGCCGATCCTCGAGGCCGACCGGCAGGCCAGCCGGGGGCGCGAGGTCTATGACGACGCGTACTACGGGACGTTCTTTACGAAGGTCCGGCCGATCCTCGAGCGGCGGCTGTCGGAGTCGATCACGGCGGTCGCCTCGATGATCACCGCCGCCTGGACGGAGGCCGGTCGTCCGACGATTCCGGTGCAGGTTCGAACGCCACCCCAGAAGGTCCGACGGCGGTAGGGCCGGCGGCTGGCGGCGCGGCATCCTCGGCCTCTTCACCGGCCGGCCGGTTCTTGAGTTTCCGGTCCATCCATTTCTCGAGCGGCGTCATGACGAGCAGCACGACGAGCGTGACGCCGGTGGCGATGATCGCCAGGCGGTACTCCCCTCCCCCCACGGCGACGCCGATCGACGCGTTCACCCAGATCATCGCGGCGGTCGTGAGCCCGCGGATCGTCGCGCCGGTGCGGATGATCGCGCCGGCGCCGAGAAAACCGATCCCCGTGACGATCTGTGACGCGATGCGCGTCGCGTCGCCGCCTGCCGAGGCGGACAGGTCAATGGACATGAGGGTGAAGAGCGTCGAGCCGAGCGCGATGAGGATGTTCGTCTTCAGCCCGGCGTTCTTCTGACGCCATTCGCGTTCGAAGCCGAGCACGGCCCCCAGCACCGCCGACAGACAGAGACGTTCGATCAGTTCCAGATCACTCATGGACGTCGTGGCACTCGCGTTGCACGGTGGACTAGCGGACTACAGGTCAAATCCGGGCGCGGCGACAGCGACCGCGGCACTTTCTCCCGGGTGCTATCGTAGATCACCTGCATGGACGTCTTCCTGGTTCCCGTCGGCGCCGAGGCCTACGAGCTGTACTGCGAGGACGTCGAAGAGCCCGCCGACGAACCGGCGGGGCCGCCCAAGGGGTTCTTTCAGCGGTTGAGGCTCCGCTTTTCGGACATGCTCGCGGAGGCGGAGCGCGAGCGGCGCCAGGGGGCCGTGGCCGCCGAGGGCGCCGGCGTTCTCCACCGGGTCAAGCGGCGGTCGATGCGCTGGGTCGCCGAGACGATCGCCGAGCAGCGGCTCCTCTGGAGCCTGCGCCGCGTCCGCGAGGCGCGCTTCCACTATCCCGACGACATGCAGGGGCCGGCGGCGTTCGAGATCATGCGCCGCCATCTGTCGCGCGATTTCGAGAAGCACCGGTTCTGGCTCGCCATCGATTCGCTGCTGATGCTGGCGTCGGGGCTGCTGATTCTGATCCCCGGGCCGAACATCATCGGCTACTACTTCGCCTTCCGCGTGGTCGGCCACTTCTTCTCCGTCCGCGGCGCGCGCAACGGGCTCGTGGGGGTGAAGTGGACCTTCGAGCCCAGCCCGCCGCTCACCGACCTGCGCGGGGCGCTCGGCCTCGAACCGGCCGTCCGGCTGCGCCAGGTCGAGGACATCGCGTCGCGTCTGCGGCTCGACCATCTCGCCACCTTCTTCCAGCGCACCGCCACCTCGTGAGCGGCGGGCTATACTGCGACCGGTGAAGCTCAGCGAACTCGCCGAACGGCTCGAGTGCCGGCTCGAAGGAGATGGCGACCTCGACGTGCAGCGCGTGACCGGCATCGAAGACGCCGGTCCGGGTGACGTCACCTTCTTCGCCAATGCCCGCTACGCGGCCGCGCTGCGCACGACGCGCGCCTCGGCCGTGATTCTCGGCGAGGATGCCGGCGCCGCACCGTGTGCGATGCTGCGGACGAAGAACCCGTATCTCGCCTTCGCGCGGGCGGTCGGCCTCTTCGCCGACGACTGGAAGCCGGCGCCTGGCGTTCACCCCCGCGCATGGGTGACCGACGGCGCCACGATCGCGTCCGACGCGTCGGTTGGCGCGTTCGCCGTCGTCGAAGAGGGAGCGCGAATCGGCGCGCGGACGATCGTCTACCCGCACGTGACGATCGCGCGCGGTGCGGAGATCGGCGACGACTGCGTGATCCATGCGCGCGTGTCCATCCGCGAACGGGCGCGGATCGGCCATCGCGTCGTCATCCAGGATGGCGCCGTGATCGGCAGCGACGGCTACGGCTTTGCCCGGGCGGCCGACGGCACCCACGTGAAGATCCCCCAGGTTGGCGGCGTCGTCATCGAAGACGACGTGGAGATCGGGGCGAACACGACGATCGACCGGCCGGCCGTGGGCGAGACCCGGATCCGCGCGGGCGCCAAGATCGACAACCTCGTCCAGATCGCGCACGGCGTCACCATCGGACGCAACGTGCTGCTGGCGGCGCAGGTCGGCATCGCCGGCAGCACCACGATCGAGGATGCGGTCACGCTGGCCGGCCAGGTCGGCGTCGCCGGCCACCTGACGATCGGCAAGGGTACCCTCGCGACCGCGCAGACCGGTATCCCCAATTCGGTGGATGCCGGATCGTTCATCTCGGGCTATCCGGCCATCCCGAATCGTGACTGGCTCAAGTCGTCGGCGATCTTCAGAAAGCTCCCGGAGCTGCGGAAGACGATCGCGGAGCTCGAGCAGCGCGTGGCCGAGCTGGAGCAGAAACTCACGCCGTAGGCCTGGCGCCAGCGCGTCGCGGCATTCCCGCTCGCGGGCGTCCGCTCGAAGATTCCCGCTCCCGGCGTCCAGCTCACGGCCGCCGGACCTTTATAATCGTCTGATTCATGCGAATGACGACTATCCGCCGTAGTTTCAGCGTGTTGGCGGCACTTGCCGTGCTTGCCGCGCTCGACCCCGCCACGCTCGCGCGCGTCAACCGTCCGCCGAAGCTCGATTACACGATGACGACGCTGGCGAACGGGCTGAAGGTGGTGATGCTCGAGGACCACTCCACGCCGATCGTCCACGCCGAGATCTGGTACCACGTCGGCTCGAAGAACGAGAAGCCGGGGCGCACCGGTTTCGCGCACCTGTTCGAGCACATGATGTTCAAGGGCTCGAAGAACGTCGAGCCCGAGGGGCACCCGTCGTGGATCTCGAGCGTCGGCGGGCAGAGCAACGCGTACACGAACGAAGACGTGACCGTGTTCTGGCAGACGTTTCCGGCGCAGTACCTGCCGCTGGTGCTGTGGCTCGAGGCCGACCGGATGGCCAGCCTCCGGATCGACGAAACGGTCTTCAAAAACGAGCGCGAGGTCGTCAAGGAAGAGCGGCGGATGCGCGTCGACAACCAGCCGTACGGGCGGCTGAACGAGATCGTCTACGACCAGGCGTTCACCGTCCATCCCTACAAGCACCCGACGATCGGCAGCATGAAGGACCTCGAGGCGGCGTCGATCGAGGACGTGCGCGAGTTCTTCCGCACCTTCTACGTGCCGAACAACGCGACGCTGGTGCTGGTGGGGGACTTCGACTCGAAGGAGGCGCTCGCGCTCGTCGAGAAGTATCTCGGCCGCGTGCCGAAGTCCGACAAACCGGTGCTGCGCGACATCCCGCAGGAGCCGCCGCAGACGAAGGAGCGGCGCGTGCGGCTGGAGGAGAACTGGCCGCTCCCGGCCGTCGTGGTCGCGCACCACATCACGTATGACGGCCACCCGGATTCGTACCCGCTGCACGTGGCGTCGAAGGTGCTGTCGGACGGCCAGAGCTCGCGGATCTACCGCAAGCTGGTGTACGAGTCGCGGATCGCGCTGGCGGCATTCGGCGGAGGCAACATCATCGAGCACCCGAACCTGTTCTTCGCGGTCGCGATCGTGCAGCCGGGACGGACGCCCGAGGAGGCGGCCGACGCGCTGATCGCCGAGCTCGATCGCCTGCGCAAGGAGCCGATCACCGCCGCCGAGCTGCAGCAGGCGAAGAACCAGTTCGCGCGCGACTACATCTTCGGCCGCGAGTCGAACAAGGACAAGGCGAACACGCTCGGCCACGCCGCCGTGATCCACAACGACATCACGACGGCCGACGGCGAGTTCGACATCTTCATGAACATCACGCAGCAGGACGTGCAGCGCGTCGCGCAGAAGTACTTCACCCCCGAGAACCGTCTCGTGCTGACGATCATGCCGAAGGGATCCGGAGGAGCACAGTGAGCGCTGCGCGCGTCAACTCCCAACGGCCAACTCCAAACTCCCAAGGCGTGCCGCGGCCGACGTCACGGGTTGGGCTTTTGAGGTTTGGAGTTTGGCGTTTGGCGTTTGGAGTTTGGCGTTTGAAGTTGACCGCCGTCGTAGCCCTCCTCCTCCTCGTCAGCGGCTCTGCGGCGGCTCAGGTGCCCGACTGGCCGTCGGAACGGCCGCCGCGTCCGTTGCCGGCGCGGGAGGTCAAATTCCCGCCGTACCAGATCCGCACGCTGTCGAACGGCCTGCAGGTCATCGCGATCTCGCATCACGAGCAGCCGGCGGTGAGCATCCGCCTCCTGGTCCGCGCCGGTGCGGCGCAGGATCCCGACACGCGCCCCGGACTCGCGGCGTTCGCGGCGTCGCTGCTCGACCAGGGCACGACGACGAAGACGGCGGAGCAGGTGGCGCAGGCGATCGATTCGATCGGCGGCGCCATGGGGACGGGCGCCGGGTCGGACCTCACCTACATCACCGCCGCCGTCATGCGCGACAGCCTCAGCGTGGGGCTGGATCTGGTCGCCGACGTCGCGCGAAATCCGGCGTTCGCGCCGGAGGAGATCGAGCGCCAGCGGCAGCAGGTCGTCTCGGCGATGAAGGTGAGCTACGAGGACCCCGACTACATCGCCGCGATCGTGTTCGAGCGGCTGGTGTACGGGTTCCACCCGTACGGGAAGCCGGATTCCGGGACCCCCGAGTCGCTCGCCGCCATCACGCGCGAGGATCTCCAGGCGTTCCACAAGCGGTGGTTCGGTCCCAACAACGCCATTCTCGCCATCGTCGGCGACGTGACCGCCGAGAAGGCGTTCGCCGAGGCGCAGCGTGCCTTCGGCGCGTGGGGGAAGGTCGACGCGGCGCCGGGACGGACGGCGGACGTGCCGCCGCCGACGCGCCGCCTCGTGCTGGTCGATCGGCCCGGCGCGGTGCAGACGGAGATCCGCGTCGGGCACATCGCGCTGCCGCGGAAGCACAAGGACTTCCTGGCGCTCGACGTCGCGATGAAGATTCTCGGCGGTGAAGGGGGCAATCGTCTGCACCGCGTGCTGCGGTCGGAGCGCGGCCTCACGTACGGCGCCGAGGCGACGGTGCATGCGTACAGCGATTCGGGTCACATCGTGGCGAACACCGACACGCGGTCGGAAACCACGACGGAGGCGCTGCGCCTGATCGTCGACGAGTTCTCGCGGCTGCGGCGCGAGCGCGTGAGCCAGCGCGAGCTGGCCGACGCGCAGGCGTATCTCACGGGCAGCTTTCCGCTGACGATCGAAACGCCGGGGGCGATCGCGCTCCAGGTGCTGAACGCGGTGTTCTACGGTCTCGACCTCGAGGAGCTCCAGACCTACCGCGAGCGCGTCAACAGCATCTCGCCGGAGGATATCCAGCGCGTGGCGCAGCAGTACCTGCATCCCGATCGCCTTTCCATCGTGCTGGTCGGCGACGCGAACGTCTTCGCGAAACAGCTTCCGGCGGTGGGCTTCGAGCAGGTGGAACGGGTGCCCCTGTCGGAGCTCGACCTGTCGTCGCCTGACCTGCGGCGGCGGCGCGCGCCCGGTACGCCGCGGGGCGGCATGCTGCTGCCGGCGTCCCACGTCGCGCAGGCGCCGCCGGCGCCAGCCGACGAGACGCGGGCGCTGATCGACCAGGCGGTGCGCGCGAAAGGCGGGCTCCCGCTCCTGCGCTCCCTCCGCACGGTGAAGTCGGCCTACGACCTCGTGTTCGCCACGCCGGCGGGCGACGCGAACGTCACCGCCACGGCCTACGTCCGGTACCCGGGGCAGTTCCGGATCGACGCGAACGGCCCCGACGGCCTGCGGATCCTCACGTTCGACAACGGGGCCGCCTGGGTGAGCGACGGCGTGAAGGCGGAGGACGCGCCTCCGTCGGAGACCGCCGCGCTGCGCGCCGGGGTTCAACGCGACACGGTGGCGCTGCTCCTGGCCATGGCCGACGGCCGCGTGCAGGCGAAACGCGCGCCGCCGGTGTACGTGGTCGGACGCGAGATGCCGGCGCTCGACGTGACCCTTCCCGACGCGGGGCGGTTGACGATGGTGTTCGACGCCGCCACCGGATTGCTCCTCCAGCAGCGCTACGGCGGGTCGGGCGGGGAACCGGTCACCGTGGAGAGTTTCACCGACTACCGCACGGTGGAGGGGCTCCAGGTCGCGTACCGGATGTCGGTGAAGCGCGAGGGGCAGTTCCCCATCGAGCGGGTCCTCCGCACGTTCGAAGTCAACCCGCCGATCGATCCCGCGCTGTTCCGCAAGCCATGAGCCCTGGGCCGCCCGTGGGCGTGTCAGCGACCAGCTTCCAGCAGGCCGCCAGCGTTCTCTCATGCGCGTGATGATCTCGTGCGGCGAGCCGTCGGGCGACCTCTACGCCGGCGCGCTCGCGGCCGAGATCTTCCGGCTCGATCCGGCCGCGACGGTGACCGGCTTCGGCGGCGACCGTCTCGAGGCCGCCGGCGCCACGCTCGTCCAGAACTTCAGCGGCCTCTCGGTGACCGGTCTGCTGGAGGTCGTGCGGCTGCTGCCGCGGACGTACGCGACGTATCGGCGTCTGATCGCCGAAGCGGAGGCCGTGCGCCCGGACGTGTTCGTCGCGATCGACTTCCCCGACTTCAACTTCGCCCTCGCGCGCGCGCTGAAGAAGCGGGGCATCCCGGTCGTCTACTACATCAGCCCGCAGCTCTGGGCCTGGCGTCCCGGCCGCATGAAGACGATGCGGCAGGTCGTCGAGCGCGTGCTGGTGATCTTTCCGTTCGAGGAGCCGATCTATCGCGAGGCCGGCGTACCCGTCGAATGGGTGGGGCATCCGCTGCTCGACGTGCAGCCGGCGCCGGCGGATCGCGCGGCGTTCCTGCGCGCGCAGGGGCTCGACCCGGCGCAGCCGGTCCTCGCACTGCTGCCCGGGAGCCGCACGAACGAGCTGCGCGAGATCCTGCCGGACCTCGTCCGCAGCGCGGATCGCATCCGCGCGCAGGTCCCGGCCGCGCAGTTCCTGCTCGCGCGCGCGCCGCACATCCGCGAGCCGCTCCTCGAGCCGCTGGCCGCGCTGCGTGCCGCCGGCATCCCGCTGGCGGTGGTCGACGGCCGGGCCGACGACGTGCTGGCGGCGGCGGACGTGGCGCTGGTCGCCTCCGGCACGATCACGGTGCAGGCTGCGCTCCACGAGTGCCCGATGGTGGTCGTGTATCGGCTGTCGCCGCTCACCTACAGGCTGGGAAAGCCGTTCGTGAGGATCGACACCTACGCGATGGCGAATCTGGTCGCCGGACGGCGCGTGGTGCCGGAGCTGATCCAGGACGACTTCACGCCGGAGGCGGTGGCGCGTGAAGCCGTGCGCGTGCTGACGGACCGCGAGCACGCGGCGCGGGTCCGCGCGGACCTGCGCGCCGTGAAGCAGAAGCTCGGGGATCCTGGCGCGAGCCGCCGCGCCGCCGAAGCGGTCCTCGCGGTCGCGCGCGCCTCCGCGCGCTGAACGCTATCGCGTCCGCGGTTTGCGCCAGACCAGCGAATATCGCCACAGGACGTGCTGCCGGATCACGGCTCCGGGCAGAACCGCCGCCGCGCGCCGCCGGATCTCGCCGATCGTCAGCTCCGGCTCCCGCGTGGGCGCCTCGACCGGCGCGTAGCCTCTCGTGATGCGGTAGCATCCGCTCACCGGCACGGCAAGTACGCTGCGCACGGCGGCGTGAAGCACCGAACGCGGACGGTCGAGACCGAGGATGGCGAGCACGCCTCCGGGCCGGAGGAGGGCCGCCGCCCGCTCGAGCGCCGCCTCGAACGGCAGGTGATGCAGCACCGCGATCATCGACACGAAGTCGTAGCCGTCGCCGGCCGCCCAGGAGAGGATGTCCGCTTCCGCGAAACTGATGTTCGCCACGCCGGTGGAAAGTGCCCGGGCGACCGAGAGCACCGCCGGGTCCCGATCGATGGCGTCAACAGAGAGAGCAACCGTCGCCAGCCTGCGCGCGAAAGCTCCGTGTCCGCAGCCGGCGTCCAGCGCTCGATGGCATGGCTTCGGCACGGCGGCCAGCAGGAGGGGATGGTAGTGCGCGTTGTGGTTCCAGTCGGCTGCCGGCGAGGCCATCACGAGGCATCGTAGCGGATGAGGACGCCGCAGGGATGAAGAGCGCAGCCCGACCCGTGTCCCCTCGTCCGCTCTGGCGCTGCTCGCGGTGCGGCCGCGGCTTCGCAACCCGCAATCAGTCGCACGCGTGTGGGCGCCACGATCTGCGCGCGCACCTCGAGGGGAAGCCGGCGGCGATCGTCGCGACGTACCACGCGGTGGTGGCCGCGATTCGCGGGCTGGGTCCCGTCGCCGTGCTCCCGCAGAAGACGCGGATCGCCTTTCAGGTGCGGATGTCGTTCGCGCAGGTCGCGCCGCGCGACCGCTGGGTCGACGGGCACCTCGTGCTGGCGCGGCGCCTGGAACACCCGCGGTTCCGGAAAATCGAGACGCTCTCGCCGGGCAATCACGTCCACCGGTTCAGGCTTGCGACGCCTGCCGACGTGGACGCCGAGTTCAGAGGCTGGCTCGCCGAGGCGTATGCCGTGGGCGAGCAGCGCCACGTCCGGCGGAGGTTGTGAGCGGCCGCTGCCCTCCCGTCGGACGGTCGAGCATCGGCATCGAGGGGCTCACTCCGCGCGCAGCGCCGTGCTGGGGTCCACGGCGATCGCCCTGAGCGCAGGCACCACGCTGCCAGACACCGCGATGACGCCGGTGAACAGGATGGCGACGATGAAGGTCGCCGGGTCCGCCGCGGGAACGCCGGCGAGCAGCAGATCGAACCGTGACGCCACCAGGTACGCCGCCACGAGGCCGGCGGCTCCGCCGAGCGCCGACAGCCGCACGCTCTCGCGAACGACCAGGCCCACCACGGACGGGGGCGTCGCTCCGAGCGCCATGCGGACGCCGATCTCCCGCCGGCGCTGTGCGACGCCGTAGGCGACGAGCCCGTGCAGCCCGACGCCGGCGAGCAGCAGCGCCGCCGTCGCGAACAGCGCGATCACCGCCGCCTGCGTCCGTCGCGGTGCCGTCTCGAGTTCGACGATCTGCTCCATCGTCCGCACGTGCGACACGGGCAGTTCGGGATCCACCTCGCGAAGGATGCGACGGATCGCCGGGACGAGCGCCACGGGATCGCCTGCGGTACGCACGACGAGATCCTTCGGCGCATAGAACGGCATCCAGCCATCGGGGATCTGCCGGTGCGGCACGTACACCTGCGGTTCGCTCGGCATTTCCAGGCCGCGCACCCGCACGTCTCCGGCCACGCCGACGATGAGGCGCTCGAAGAAGGCGACGGTGAACCGCTGCCCGACGGCGTCGCCGTCGGGCCAGTACTTCCGCGCGAACGACTCGCTGACGACGGCGACGAACGGCGCCTCGCCTGTGTCGCCTCTCGACACGTCGCGCCCGCGGACGAGCGGCACGCCGAGCGCGTGGAAGTAGCCGGGGGTGATGAAGCGGAGGCTCGCCGTGTGCGTGTCGGACGAAGGCGCGCCAGCCGTGCGGCCGGGGACGTCGATCGCCCAGATCCCGCCGCGCATGACCATCGGCGTGAAGCTCGTATAGGCGGCGGCGCTGACGCCCGGCAGTGCCTGGATCTCGTCCACCACGCGCTCGTAGAACGCGCCCCGTGCGGCGGTCGCCTGATAGCGATCCATGGGCAACGGGGTTCGCACCGTGAGGACGCCGCGTGCATCGAATCCGGGGTCGATCGCCTGCACGCGGTGCAGCGCCCTGAGCAGGAGTCCGGCGCCGACGAGCAGCAGGACGGAGGCCGCGATCTGGGCCGCGACGAGCACCGGGCGTACGCGCTCCCGTCCGCCGGCGGTGCCGCGCGGCCCCTCGCGGAGGGCGGCCGCCTCGACGCGCCGGCTGAAGCGCAGGGCCGGCAGCATCCCGAACAGCAGCCCGGTCGCCGTCGTCGCGGCGAGCGCCGCCAGGAGTACGCGCGGTTCGAGGACGGTCGCATCGGGGACGGGCAGCGTCGTGGGCACCAGCCGTGCCAGCAGCGGCACGGCCGGGACGGCGAGCGCGACGCCGGCTGCACCGCCGCACAGCGAGAGCACGAGGCTTTCGGTGAGCAGTTGCCGCGTCAGGCGGTGCTGTCCGGCGCCGAGCGCCGCGCGGACCGAGAGCTCCCGCCGCCGCGTGCCGAATCGGGCGAGGTTGAGGCTCGCCAGGTTGGTGCACGCGATGAGCAGGAGGCAGACCGACGCCGCGGCGAGCACGCGCAGCAGCAGCCGCGACGGCTGGCTCACCTGGTCGCCGAGCTGCCGCACCGTGGCGCGCGTCTGGGCGTTCTCTTTGGGGTGCGCGGCTTCGAGCGCCGCCGTCACGCCGTTCATCTCCGCCCGCGCCCCCTCGAGGGTGACGCCCGGCTTCAACCGTCCCACGACCTGCAGCGCGTTGTTGTCGCGGTCCTCGAACCACTCCGGCCCGAGTGTCAGCGGCATCCAGAGCTCGGTGTCCCGATCCGGAAAGTAGAACGTCGGCGGCATCACGCCGGCGATCGTGTAGGTGCTCCCCTCGATCCGGACGCCCCGCCCGAGCACGGCGGGATCGGCGCCGAAGGCGCGCCTCCAGAGGCGATCGCTCAGGATCACGGACGCGGGCCCCCCGAGGCGTCCTTCTTCGGGGGTGAAAAGGCGGCCGAGGGACGGCTGCACGCCGAGCATCGGCAGCAGGTCGGCCGTGAGCGCGGCACCGGCGACGCGCTCCGGCTCGCGCCAGATCATGTTCACCGGGTTCGGCATGTAGGCTTCGAGCCGCTCGAAGCCGTGCGTCATCTGCCGCCAGTCGCGGTAGTTCGCGGGAGAAGGCTCGAGCCGCGAGTAGCCGGGCACGTTCTCCCACACCTGCACGAGCCGTTGGGGCTCGGCGAACGGCAGGGGACGAAGCAGGACGCGGTCGATCACCGAGAAGACGGCCGTGGTGGCGCCGATGCCGAGCGCCATCACGAGCACCACGGCTGCCGCAAAGCCGCGCGAGCGCGCGAGCGTGCGGCCGGCGTGGCGGAGGTCCTGGCGCAGCATGTCGACGTGGATCCGCGGCGCCGTCGCAAGGGCATCGCCCAGGACCTCGAGCCAGAGCGCCAGCCGGCGCGGGAGCGGCGCCCCGCGCCGCCGTTCCGCGAACAGCCGCGCCATCTCCTCGCCGTATTCGTGGCGGAACGAGGAGGGATACAGATGGAGGAGCGCGCGGAACAGCCGCATCAGGCCTTGCCCGTCGTGAAGCCGCTCGCGCGCGCGA
>Ga0247719_1000181_pt1 | contig 44644 bp, 43 predicted proteins | sample 41E_DmetaG_FD_189046 | JGI IMG/M metagenome (GOLD analysis project Ga0247719, IMG submission 189046) | Soil microbial communities from hillslope of Landscape Evolution Observatory, University of Arizona, Oracle, AZ, United States - 4-1-E_D | ecosystem: Engineered > Artificial ecosystem >...
GCGGTGGACCCACCGGGGCAACGGTCAATCGATCAAGCAGTTCTGGTGGCCGCCATCGCGCAGTTCTCGTGGCCGCCAGCGTTCAGTTCTTTGGCCGTCTCTGTTCAGGATCTCATGGCCGCCGACACCTGCTCGACGTGGCCCGGGGCACGGTGGCCCTCTCGCCTGCATCGGGCCAGCGGGGACCTTCGCGGCGCGACCGAGGACGTTGCGGGGGCATGACCGAAGAACTGCGAACCGATCGACGTCAAACGGACATGGATCGCGAGATGCTGATGGAAGAGGTACACGAGGCATCGGTGGGGCGAGATCAGCTCCCTGAGGGCAACCCCAGCCGGCGCCGGCGCCGGCGGACGGCGACAGCGGTCGCACTGGCCCTGGTCGGCGCCGGGTTGGCGCTTTCGGCGGGAGTGAAGGACGACGGCCAAGGTCGAGTGAAGTTGTTCACCCACCCGGTCCCCTCGGCGACCGCGACCGTGGCGCCGGCGACGACCGCGCCGACGACGGCGGTGCCCGATTCAGCGCCTCCCACGGTGGCGCTGGCGCCCGATCCCGCCCCTCCCACGACGGCGGCGGCGACCAAGCCCACGGCGAAGGTCCCCCTATCGGCCGCGGCGCCCGACCGCAGCCGGCCGGCGGGGATGACCTACACCCCGGAGGCCATCTGGCCGGAGACACTGGCTGAGCTGGACAAGCTCCAGGCTGCGGTCGACCAGGGTCAGCAGCCGTGGCGCAACGACCCCGCCGCCGTGGCCCGGGCCTACCTGATCGACCGGGGACTTCCCACACCGGGCATGGGCTCGTTCGAGGCGAACGGGGCCGGCGCCGGCAGCGTGACCTACACCGTCGCCGGCATGGGCGGTCGGGTCGATCTGAGGCGTCTCCTCAACGGTTCGATCTGGTATGTGGCCGGTTCCCGGAGCGCGGCGATTCCGGGGCTCCAGGTCAGCCGTCGGAGTGGCTCGCTGGCCGTGGTCGTCCAGGGCGGCGCCGACGGCACCCTCGCCGTTCGGACCAAGCGCCCGAACCTCGAATGGGCCGGCGAGCAGAGTGTTCAGCTCTTTGCCGGCGGCACCCGGTCGGTGACCGTCCCCACGGGTCCGGGATCCGGCGAGGTGATCGTGCAGCTGCGCCTCCTGGGTGACGGCAAGGCCGGTGTGGCCGAGGTCTTCCTGGGCGTGGGAAGCGAGGGCGTCCGGTACTCGGCGCTGGACTCCGAGTCCCGCCTGCGGGTCGACGGGCTCGGCCCCGTCCGCATCGGCATGGGCCTCGAGGACGCGGTGGCGGCGACCGGGCTGGCCATGTCCTACAGGGAGGGGCCCTACTGCGTGGGCTACACCACTACCGGGCCCCCGGCGGGCGTTTTCCTCACCAGCGCCGAAGGATCCTTCAAGGTCGACTTCATCAGCATCTCGGAGCCGGCGATCGCCACCCTCTCGGGCATCCGGGTGGGCAGCACCCTGGCCGAGGCCCGGCGGGCCTACGGCGACAAGCTGCGCGGCTCGCTGCAGGACGGGTGGGGCAAGCTGGTCTTCCGGCCCCAGGACGCCTCGCTGAACCACCTGTCGCTGGCCCTTCTGTTCAGCGACGGCAAGGTCGCCGGCATGTGGGCCGGGCTCCGGGGCGTGGTGGAAGCCGACGAGGCGTGCGCCTGAGCCGTCACCGGAGGACGGGAAGTCGGCGCGGCCGCCTCGGGCCAGCGATGGACGAGCTGGCGGCACGAGGCGGGGTCAGCCGACCACTCGTACCGGCGTGCCGTCCACCCTCCGGCGTCACCACGGGCCCGGCCACCAGAAGCTCCACCTGCGACCGACGTCGTCGAAGCCCAGTCTCCTGTAGAGATCCTTCACGGTGTCCCTGTCGTTCGCCACGACGAAGATGCGATCCCAACCGTCGCTCCGGAGGCGCTCGATCGCCCCGCAGACCAGGGCCCGAGCCAGCCCTCGCCCGCGGAACGGCTCCAGCACGACTACGTCCTCCACCTGCCCGCCGGAGTCGTCACATCGCATCTCGCACCACCCGGCAACCTCCCCCTCCACCCGCGCCGCGAGGTACCGCACACCGGTGTGGGAGAGCTCCTCCTTGAGCCGGCACAGCTCACGTACGGCGTCCTCGTCCCGGACCCCACGCCCGAACGCTTCGACACTAGGGGCGAGCTCCGCGGTGCCGACCTCGGCGACGTCGGCGGCCGGAGGCTCTCGATCGGGTGGCCGCCGCAACTCCATGGTCACGAACACCGCCTCCTTGTAGCCGCGCTCGAGGAAGCCTGGGCGGAGCCGTTCGGCGGTTTGGGCGTCTGCGACCACAACGTGCCTGATCGGAAGGCCGGCGAACAGCCGATCGGCCTCGGCGATCAGTGCGTCCGCCGTGAGCTCGGGGTCGGGATGGACGGAGAGGAAGTTCTGCCAGTACAGATGCGGGAACCGGTCGTTGCGGTGGAGGATGCCCAGGCTGACGGGCCGCACGACCTTCCCCCCGCCGGGATCGACGCCCTCTTCGCCTGGGGTGGCGGTCATATCACCTCGGTGAGGCCGCCCGGGGGACGAGGCCCGTCGTCGGTAGAGAACGTCGAGCGCTTGGGAACTCTCCAGCCATTTGCTGCCTGTCGATCTTCCCTGCAGCAGCGGGATGGGATAGCTGCTTCCGGAGGCGATAGCGCGACCACCGCGTCATGATGCCTTGAATGGAGACAGTCGCGCCGAGGTCGAGCTCGATCGGCATGAGCGTCGTCGCTGCAGCAGCGGTCACCCATCGCCGTACGGTTCGCTCTCCGGCCGAGTGATATCGCCGGCTACGTCTCGTCCCTCGACGCCGGCCGCCTGGTCGGTACCGCTCGCCGGCGGCAATCCTGACCGCCCTCGTCGTGGTCACCTAGCCGATCAGGGACACCGGCGGAGGTAGCCGGCAGCGGTGTAGTGGGACGCCGCTCCAGGGGCTGAGGGTGAGGCCCCGCCGATGACGCCAGTCCATCGGCAGATGAGAGAGGGGGGCGGCTCTCGCTCGGGTGCTGGCGCCCGCGCGGCACCACGTTCTCGGCTGCCTCGGCTCCCCAGAGGTACCAGCCTGGACGGGCGTAGCGAGCGAAGAGTTCCAGGTACGGCCCCGGTGAGCAGGACTCGACGATGGGGTATTGCTCGTCCGGCTTGCGGGAGTGCTCCCGCTTTCGAGTCTCGATGATGTTGACCTGGCTACGGCCCGGCGGCAGGGTCCGGAGCCTGCCTCGTGCACCGAAGAGGATCAGCTCAGTTGTATTGCGAAAGTAGAAGCCGACGCCGCGGCCATCCGGACCGCCGTCCTTGCGCCGCTTGGCCCAGACCAGATTCGCTTTGTACGTGAACCCCCAGCTCTCCATCACCTTCAGGCCCTCGGCCAGCAGCGCGTTCGGCACCCACAGGTAACAGTGGCTTTGTGCGGCCATGAGCTCGGCCACGGGCAGGGCGGCGATCTCTTTCCACTCCATGGTGTCGTACCGGCTCAGGCGCCTGTGCTCGGGGGAGACCTTGCCGGTGCGGTTCAGGAACCGCCACGGCGGATCGGCCAGAACGGTACCGACAGGCTCGTGGAGGCCGAGCGCGGCCAGGTTCAGTTCAGGGAGGCGATCCACGTCCGTCATGATGCCCCCAGGGTGAGGCGGCTGCCCTGTGAAGTCGAGCCGCCGGTCGGCAGGACGGACTGCTCGTGTCGACGCACCTCGGGATCCTATGGCTGACGCCCAAGGCAGCGGGGGATGCCCACAGTCGGTGTGGTCATCATGGGTAGTTGGGGCTCGCAGCGACGTCGGGCGCTCCGAGCCGGCGGTATGGGCGAGCTGCTACGAACCGCGAATAGGGGACACCACCCTCCACAAGGCCGGCCCCCACCGGCCTAGGTGAATCGCTCGCGGAGCCTGGTGGTCCAACCTTCGGATTTGGCACTATGCGTCGATGGAGACGACCCCGTGGCCCACGGCAGCCGCCCAAGGCGCAGTAGTGCGGTACGCCGTTCGTGTCCTGCTGATCGACGGCGGGCCGCGGCTGCTGCTGTTCAGGTACACCGCCGATGACGGCGAGCGGTTCTGGTGCCCGGCAGGTGGCGGTATCGATCCGGGCGAGAGCCCCGAGGACGCTGCCAGTCGGGAAGTCTTCGAGGAGACCGGCTGGTCGCTGCCACTGGATCTGGCCGAGGTCTGGCACCGCCGCCACGTTGCCGTGTTCCTCGGCCAGCTTGTGGATCAGAGAGAAAGGTGGTTTCTCGCCAAGGTGCCGGCGTTTTCCGTCGACCCAGCGGGTTTCACCGAGCTGGAGCGACGAACCATCTCGACGTGGAGATGGTGGCCGGTCGCTGATCTGCACGCCGCATCAGAGCGGTTGGTACCAGGAGACCTCGCCTCTCGCGTCGATGCGCTGCTGGCTGATGGGCCGCCGAGTCCGCCCGTGAACATCGGGGCCTGAGTCCTCGGGACGCCAAGGCGGGGGTTCCTGGTTGCGTGCTCTCCCGGCGCTCGGCGGCACGCCTTCTCCGAGTTCGGAGGCGCGTTCGGCGACGCTGAAGGAACGTGCTCGTGGGGCAACGGGCCTCACTTTCGGCGGCCGCCATCGCCGCCGCTGCACGTGTGTCGGTGGAGACGGTGTACAAGGCGTTCGGGAACAAGCCGGGGCTGGTCAAGGCGGTGGTCGACGTGGCCATCGTGGGCGATGACGAGCCCGTGCCCATGCTCCGGCGCGACCGCGTCCGGCGGATGGAGGCCGAGCCCGACCCTGACGCAAGCTGACCATGTACGGAGAGCACCTGGCCGACAGCGCCCCTCGCCGGGTCCCCGTGGAGCTCCTCGTTCCCGCCGCGGCCGCCAGCGACGCGGGAGCCGCCGGGGTGTGGGACCAGCTGGAGGCAGACAGGCTGACGGGGATGGCCTTCCTCGCCCGCCACCTCGACGAGGGGGGCCACCTGCGACCCGGAGTGCCGGTCGAAGAGGCTCGTAACCTGCTGTGGACCTACAACTCGGCGGAGGTGTACGAGTTGCTCGTCATGCGGCGGGGGTGGACGCCTCAGCGCTACGGCCGGTGGGTCGCCAATGCCTTGGCCGCCGCGCTGCTCCCGTGAGTCTTCCTGGGTTGGGAGACCGGCCCGGACAGATTCCGCCTTACTGGCGTGCTTCGGCTCCAGCGTTCCGTATATCTCGCGCCGCTCGAATGGCGCCGCGCGTTCTGGGACACCGTTCGGTCCTCACTGGCGCGGACCAGATCGCCGAATCGGTACGCCATCAAGCGCGCCGGGGCCGCAACCGCGACAGCCGTGATCTACAAGCAGAGAGGAGCGCAGGGCTACTCGTTGGTCAGCGCGTCTCGGAGGAGATCCAGATGACCGGCATGGCGAGCGGTCTCGTCGATCATGTGGACAAGGATCCAGCGGAGGTTTACCGGCCCCTTCCCGAACGACGGCACGGCGGCGAGGTGGTCGAGCGACCTGCACCGGGCGATGGCATCGCGGCTCCGCCCGCAGGCCGACTCGTAGAGTTGGACGATCCCGTCGACCGTGTCACCGGGTCCCAGGCGCATCGACTGATCTGGGTCGTCGGCACCAGGGCGATTCCATGGTGGAGGCATCTCCGCTCCGACAAGACGGCCTTGGAACCAGCGGTCCTCCACCCACGCCAGATGCTTGACGATTCCTGCGATCGTCATGTCTGTCGCGGGCAGGAGCCGTGTTGACACCCGGTCCCAGGGCACGTCGACGAGCGCGGCCACGGCGATCGCCCGGTACTGATCGAGCCGTTGCACCAACGCGGTGCGCTCGTCGCCGGGCTGGAGCTCAGGATTCACGGGGCGGGCGACCGTCACGCACACAATCCTGGCATCCGCCCTCGGGGGCGTGCCTCTCGCACCCTGCCTGTACGGCGACCGGCGCCTCGGGACACGCAGCTTCGGGCGAGGTTCACCGCCGGCGGACCTGTCCAACTCTTCAAACCCTGGTCGAGGATGTAGCTCGCTCGGGACGTCAGATCGATATCAGTACCGAACGACGGTGCGGCGTGCAATTTCGGCGCGCCATATTGCTCCGACTCCGGCTCGGCTGCGGGTCGATGTCTCCGCGATGGCGGCAACCGCCGACGTCGAAACCCATCCGCCCACCGTTCGGCTGCTCATGAGGTCGTAGCGCCCGGCCAAAGCGACGTGATGCGTGCTGCTAGGTCAGCGGGCGCGAGGCCGTCGGTCGCGGCGACGAGGTCGGCATGCTCGGGCTCGAAGGTTGCCGCTTGGCGCACCACCTCGCGCAGATAGGTGTCGTCACGGCCGAACAGGTCGTCGCCCGGGAGCCAGATGTCCTTCTGCCGGCTGCGGCGCCGAGCCCGCTCGAGCAACACGTCCGGTGCGGCGGTGAGCGCAACGACGCGAAGGGATGGCACTCGCTCGCGAATAGCGCTCAGTTGGTGGCCGTCGACGTGGCCGCAAAGCACGAGGCGTTCTGCGCCCAGACTCCGAAAGCCGGCCCAGCACGTGGCGACGTTGGCCAGCTTCGTTGGCAGCAAGGCCTCCTGGAGCGTCGCCGGAAGGAAGCCGAGTTGCTCTAGGTCGAGGTAGCCGGTGCAGTCCGACGCGACCGACGCCATGAACACCTGCCACGCCACCGTCGACGTCCCGACCGCTCGTGGACCGGTGACCAGGATTGCTGAGCAATCGTCAATCATTGAGGGCGCCAGCGGTGTGGAAACCTCGGCGACCGTCGACGCCGGCGGCCACGGTCCGAGTCTCCGCACGATCTCGGCGGCGACTTCGTCCACGTCGAGGGGGTGGGTGATGAGGTCGAGGTCGCCGGCGGGCACGTCGTAGGACTCGTACGCGGTCGACGACATCGCGTAGTGGACACTCCCGCGGATAGTGAGGCGTTCGACCGCGACGTCGTCGTCGGCTCGAAGCCGGCAGAGCACGGGCCGCCGACCCGCCCGCCTGAGGGGATCGCTCATCGTCTCGACGATGTCGCCACACGCGATGACGCCGGACGCCTCGGCTGCGGCAAAGTTGTCGAGCATGCCGAGAAGGTTGTCGGCCTTCGCTGCTGACCGCGCCTCGACCGGCGCAGGCATGCACATGCCGATCTGGTCGAGCTCGACGAACGCCACGCGTTCGCCGCGCGCGACGAGCTGCTCGAAGACGGCGAAGCCGGTTGCTGACTTGCCGACGCCGGGCGGTCCGTACAACCAAAGCCACGGCACCGTCATCGGTCAAGCATCACCACCGCTGACCGGTCGAGGCAACCCGGACGACTCACCACGGCGACGTGCATAACGACGGGAATGGTCGCTGTTCTGGCGCGACAGATCGTCGACGGTCTCAAGACCCGTACGCCGATTCGGGTGCGGGCCGTGGCCTGCAGCCACGGCGTCCGCTGCCCGCCGTCCTGTGGTCTGTCGGCGACGTGGTCGCCACCAGTTCAGCCGGGAGTCCAGAATGGGGTCGTGGGTGGATACCCCAAAGCGCGTGCGCATGACCGGATCCGCGAGGCTTCACGCGCCGGCCTCGACGTCGCCAGCTTCCTCGACGAGGCGAGTTCCGTCCTGGCGTCGGCAGTGCCCAATGAGAACCACCTGAACGGGCCGTTGTGGTACACGCTCGATCCGGAGTCTCGTCTAATCACGAGCGACTACGGCGGTGAGGGTTGCAAACTCGACACCAGCGAGGTCATGCGCTGGGAGTACCTCGACGACGACGTCAACAAGTACTCCGACGTCCTCAGCCATCCCCGCGGGGTGCAGACCCTGCACGAGGTGACGGGCGGCAAGCCAGAGCGAAGCCGCATCTACCGCGAGTACATGGCCGTCGAGGGCATCGCTCAGGAGATGCTGGTCGCGCTCCGTAGCAACACAGGTGAGTTCTGGGGGACGGTTCGCCTCAACCGCCTCCCCGGGCAGCCGGAGTTCGACGCAGATGAGCTCGGGTTCATGGTGGCCGTCGCGCCCGACCTAGCCCAAGGAATCCGGCGAGGGCTCGTGATCGGTGAGGCGACCGACCCGGACAGCCCGAACGCTCCGGGGCTGATCATCCTTGACGCTGACGGGGAGATCGTCTCGCTCAGCGTTGGAGCCAGTCAATGGATCGAGCGCTTGCCCGATCGCTCGGTTCGTGGATCGGTACCTACCTCGATTGTTTCGGTTGCCTCGGCCGCGCTCACATGCGCTCGCGGTGAGGATCCAACTGCCGAGTCGACGGTCCTGGTCCGGTCGCTCGACGGACACTGGATCTCTGTCCACGGCACGGTAATCGGACTGGGACGGAGCCCAAAGGCCGCGGTCATCATCGAGCCGGCCCACCCCGACCGTATCGCCCCCTTGCTGATGGCGATCCACGGGCTCACCCCGAGAGAGCAGGAGGTCACGCGACTCGTGCTCCAGGGCCGGTCCACTTCTCAGCTCGCGCACCGCCTCAGGATCTCTCCCCACACCGTCCAGCAGCACCTCAAGAGCATCTTCGAGAAGGTCGGCGTGCGGAGTCGGCCGGCGCTCGTCGCGGCGCTGTTCTTCGAGAACTTCGACCCACGGGTCCAGGACAACGGTCAGCGAGTGCGGGTGGGGAAACCGATCCGCGGCGGTCCGCTGCCCGGCAAGCGCTGAGGCCTGTCCGGGTACCAGAAGTGTGGTATAGACGTCGTCGGCCGGTCGGCGCATGCTCGTTTTGTCGCGAGAAGCCGCGTGTTGGAGGAGACGGCCATGTCCGCTGATGAGCTCGTGCGTCGCTACGTCGAAGCCACCAACCAGAAGAACCCGATGGGGTTCGCCGCGCTCTTTGCCGTGGACGCCGTGCTCCACGACCCGTTCTTCCCCGAGCCGACCAAAGGTCGGGATGCGATCCGATCGATGCAAGAAGGCATATTGCGGGCATTCCCGGACATGACGTGGAAGCAGGTCGGCGACCCGATCGACGCGGGTAGTCGGGTCGCCTTCGTCGTCTCAGTCGAAGGGACCAATGACGGTCCGCTGGCGATGCCCGCCGGTGACCTGCCGCCGACCGGCAAGACAATGGCGTTCGAATCCGCCGTGCTGTGGACCATCGGCCCGGATGGGCTGATCGCCGAGGAACGCTCCTACTTCGACGCGACAGGCGTCGCAGTCCAACTCGGACTGACCGGGTGACGGTCCACCGGCCCCCGACGGCCGTCGGAGCCTCTTTCGCCATCTCCGACCGCATAGGCGGGCAGCGCTGTAGACGCTCGCCGACGCGCCAGAGTGCCTTCTCCCGCGGGCCTGACCCGAACGGCTACGTATGGCCATCGCCTTCTGCTCACCGCGCCAGAACACCACGGATTTCGTCGAGCCGGTGAGAAGCTGGCTGTCTAGGATTCCGCCATGCCGCTGCCTGCCTCGACTGTTCCGCTCGGCAGCGGCCTTTAGGTTGTCGTACGCCGTGCACGGCGATGAGACGGGTCCGGTGATGGTGTTGCTGCCGGGGCCGACTGACGCGTGGCAATCGTATGGACCGGTCCTTGAGCGACTCCCACCGTCGATCCGGGCCATCGCGGTGTCGCAGCGTGGCCACGGCGACTCCGACAAGCCTGCGACTGGCTATCGGGTGGAGGACTTCGCTGCCGACGTGTTGCCCTTGCTCGACGCCCTCTGTCACGAACGGGCTGTGCAGTCGCCTTTCGAGGTGGGCGCTCAGGTCGGAGCACTGACGACAACCGTTAGTGTGTCGGAGGCGGACCACCCAGCCCGCCGCTGCGGATTGAGTGAGCACGGTTGCTGGTGGCATCAACGGGAGGCAAGCCCCGTGAGTGACGTGTCGGTGATCGGGACGGGAGCGATGGGCGGTGCGCTGGCCGAGGCGCTCGCCGCATCAGGAGCCCAGGTGACGGTGTGGAACCGGACCAGAAAGAAGGCCGAGACACTTTCAGGGCCGAGGGTACGCGTCGCTGAAACGGTCGCCGAGGCGCTTACGTCGAGCCCGCTCACGATTGTGTCGGTGTCGAACCACGATCTGGCGCGCACCCTCGTCAAGGAGACGGGAGAGGATCTGACGGGCAAGGTAGTGGCCTCGACCTCCTTCGGGACGGCGGAGCAGGCCCGGGCTTTCGCTGCCGTCATGAGCACGAGGGGCGGGCACTACCTGGACATATCCATCCCTGCCACCTCCAGCGAGGTCCGAGCGCGAGTCGGGATCTTCCTCACCTCGGGCGAGCGGCGTGCCTGGGAGGCACACCGCCACAGGTTCGAGCGGATCGGGGAGGCCACCTTCGTCGACGACGCCCCCGGGGCGGCCCATGTCAGCGAGATGGCGGTGGTGCTCGCCTACCTTCCCATGGCGGTTGGCCTCCTGCAGGGGATGCGGATCTGCCAAGACAACGACATCTCCCTGGAATGGTTCAGGGAGTTCGCCCTCCAGTTCTACCCGCGACACATTCGGTCACTGCTCGATCGAGTGATCGCAACACCGGACCCCGCAGCGCGAGACGTGGAGGCCTCGATCGATACCTGGGAAGCCGGGACGGCTGAGTACATCACCTATCTCCGGGAGCAAGGTCTAGACGCTGGGATGTACGAGGCACTGCACCAGGTGTTCCATGCTGCCTCCGAGGCCGGGCACGGCGACACCGACTGGACCTCCATCGCAGAGCACGGGCGACCCACTGACCGAGCGACCCACCAATCGATCAGTTCCTCAGCCTGACACGAGGTGCCTCTATCGCCGGGTAGGTGGGACACCTACGGACTTGTGGGGCAGGCGATGCAGCCTCCGCCGCGCCCCGCGTCGACGGCCTCCCGCAGGAGGATCCCGCACTGGGCCGCACGCCTCCAAGGCGTACGGACCGGCGGCGGCGTCCGCGCGGGGGTCCACTCTGGTGAACGGTTCGCGACGCTGACTCAGCGCCTCCTGCGACCGCGTGCCCGGCGCGTTTAGGACGCTGTTCGGTGCTCGAGGTCACGGGCGAAGCACTCGATGTCGGCCCGTCGCACATCGAACAGCCGCCGGTCGTGCGCCTCGCACCAGGCCATGAACTGGCGTAGGTCCAGGGCGGATGCGTCGCGCGTCAGTCCGCGGTAGCCGGCGAGGAACGCGGCGAGGGCGTACCGCTCACGGTCGGAGAACTCGGGCTCGATGACAGCGACTTCGGTTGTCGGCGTAGTGGTCATGGTGCACCTCCAGGTCGGGCCGAGACCTGGAGGGCGGAGCCGCCGGGCCCCAGCTGCATATGGTTGAAGACGCCAACATATGCACGATCTGTCGCGCCGACCGTCGTACTCGGCGCTCGCCCCGAACGCCCCTACCGCCGACTCGGGCGCGAGCGGCGAGGCCCTCGGCGCAGCCGTGCTCCGGTAGTTGGCTGCCTTCTGTCGAATCCCTCCTCATGCACGCCCCGAGGCGCACTGCGTCTGGTCTGGCGTGCTCGTACGATTCGCTTGGAGTCCATGGAGATGCAGAGCGGGTTGCCTGTTCGGGTCGCGGCGTTTGTCGGCCGCGCGCGTGAATGTGCGAAGGTGGCCGACCTGGTCGCGGATGCCCGGGTGGTGACGTTGACCGGTTCGGGTGGTTGCGGCAAGACGCGGCTGGCGGTGGAGGTCGTCGGGGACGTGGCCTCGCGGTTTTCCGAGGGGGCCTGTTGGGTGGACCTGCAAGGGGTGAGCGAACCCGGGTTGGTCGCACCGGCGATTGGTGCGGCGGTGGACGTCCACGAGCGACCCGAAGCGGCGCTTACGGAAACGCTCGCCCAGCAGCTTCATGCACGGGACCTGCTCGTTGTGCTCGACAATTGCGAACACGTGGTGGAGGCGTGTGCGGAGCTGGTCGGCGAGTTGTCGTCGGCGTGTGCGCACCTGCACGTGCTGGCCACCAGCCGCGTGCCGCTGGTCGTCGAGGGTGAGGTGACGTTCGAGGTGACCGGACTGCCGGTGCCCGACCCCGATGCTGAGTCCGCCAGCACCGTCGCGGCGGCGGAGGCGGCGCGGTTGTTTGAGGTGCGGGCCCGGCAGGTGGCCGCGGACTTTCGGATCGGTGACGACAACGCTTCGGCGGTGGCCGAGATCTGTCGGCGTCTTGATGGGATCCCGTTGGCGATCGAGCTGGCGGCGGCGCGGGTGCGGGTGCTGGCGCCGGGCCAGATTGCGGCCGGGTTGTCGGACCGGTTCCGGTTGTTGACCGGCGGGCTGCGGGGGGCGCCGGCACGTCAGCGAACGCTGGAGGCGTCCCTGGACTGGAGCTACGACCTGCTTGACGATGTGCAGCGGTTGGCGTTGGCGAGACTGTCGGTGTTCGCCGGGTCGTTCGAACTGGATGCTGCCGAGGCGGTGGTGGGCGGGGACGGGATCGACGGCGGCGGCGTGCTTGACCTGGTCGCTGGGCTGGTCGAGCAGTCGTTGGTGCAGGTCGCCCAGCGTGAGGGCAGGGCCCGCTACCGGCTGTTGGAGACGATCCGGGTGTATGCCCGGCAGCGACTGTCCGAGCTGGACGACGCCGATCGGGTGCGTGGCCGCCATCTGGAGTTCCATGTCGGGCTGGCAGGACGGGCGCAGGAGGGTATGCATGGTGCACAGCCTGAGCCTTGGGTGGCGCGGCTTGCGGCCGACCTGGATGACCTGCGTGCCGCGATGGACTGGGCGGCGGAGACAGGAGACCTGCGGGGGCTGGTGGGCATCACCGAGCCGATTGTCCGCTTCTGGTTCGAGCGCGGCCTGTCCCGGGAGGTGCACAGGCGGCTGCACGACGCGGCAGAAGTGCCGGGTGCCCCTGATGACGAGCGCGTGCGGGGGTTGAACACCGCTGCAGCCCTGGCCTTCGCGACCTGCGAGCCCGCCAGCTTCCATCGATCGGCGAGTCAGGCGGTCGCCGTGGCACGCGCCGCGGATGTCGGCCGTGCGCTGGCGGTCGCGTTGTCACAACGAGCCCTATCAGGGATTCTTTCTGGGCTGTCGACCAACGAGCAGGTCGAAGCTGACGTCGAGGAGGCACTCGTGCTCGCGGAGGGGTGTGGGGATGCGTCGACTCGCGCCCACGTCCTCCAGTTCGCTGGGGCAGCACTCCTGCACAGCCGCTCACTCGACGCTTCGTACCACCTGTTCCAGCAGGACGTGGAGGTGTGCGAGGCCAACGACCTTGCCTTCCATCTGCCGGCCGCCCACGGGGGCGCTCAGGCGTGGTTGGCGTGGTCCGGGCGGCTCGACCAGGCACGCCGACATGCCCGATGTGCCGTCGAGCTCAGCCGGCAGCTGGGACGTCCCGGGTGGGAGGCGGCCGGGCTCACCGGGCTTGCAGCAGTTGCCGTCATGCAGGGTGATCACATCCGAGCTCACGACTGGCTGTCCGAGGCACAGGCAGCGCTGGGGCGACGAGCCCTCGGGGGGGCCCATTACGGGATGTGGTTGCGTCACTGGCTGGGCCTGTCGGCCTACGCATCCGGCGACCTGGAGGCTGCCCTGGCCACGGCCGAGGAGATCGTGCGCATCGGCCGTGGTGGCGGCAGCCACGTGGACGAGGCGATCGGCGAATGGCTGCTGGGCATGGTCGCACGAAGCCAGAAGCGCCACGACGATGCGCGAGCACACCTGGCGGCCAGCCGCGCACTGTCGAGGGACCCACGGCTCCCCCATACGCTGGGTCGGTCGTTGCTCGGCCTCGCGGAACTGGCCAGGGAGAACGAGGACCTCGACGAGGCGTGGGAGCTGGCCCATGACAGCCTCGAGGTCCTGGACGACTATGGCGACCGGGTCGGGGCCGCCGCGGCGCTGGAAACGATCGCCGACCTGGCCGTAGCCCTCGGCGAGCCCGAGCGATCACTTCGCCTGCTCGCCGCGTCGCATCGCTTCCACACCGACACGGGCATCGCCCGCTTCACAATTGAGGCCGACCGCTTCGATCGTGCCCGCAGCACTGCACACACCGCGCTGGACACCACCGACGCGAAGGCATGCTGGGACGCGGGCTGCGAGCTGTCGCTGGCCGAGGCGGTCGCCTATGCCCGGCGCGGGCGCGGCGGGCGTCAACGCCCGCAGATCGGCTGGGCGTCACTGACCCCCGTCGAACGCGACGTCGTGCGGCTGGTCGCCGGAGGCCACACCAACGCCGAGATCGGTCAACGCCTCTTCATGTCCGTCAACACGGTCAAGAAGCACCTGTCCCACGTCTACGCCAGGGTGGAGGTCGACGGACGCGCGGATCTCGCCGCACAGGTCGCCCGCCGCGATCTGTAATACACCCCTGACCGCCGAAACGTACCCGGTCGGGTGACCTTTTCGGACGTCGCCTGCGTCATCGTTGCCGGCATGACCGCATGCGACGCAGGGAGACACCAATGATCAAGCAACGCACCCACTACGTGACCACGTCCGACGGCGTCACCATCGGCGCGACTGTGCACGGCGACGGGCCGCCGCTCGTGTTCCTGCAAGGGGTCATTGGCGATGGCGACATCGACTGGGGCTCAACGGCGGGACACCTCAGCGACAGGTTCACCTGCCACCTGCCGAGCCTGAGGGGCCGGGGTCTCAGCGACGATCACCCCGACCTCAGCACTCCTCGCCTTGTTGAGGACTGCCTCACCTACGTCGAGAGCCTCGGGCAGCCGGCGGGACTGGTCGGCTGGTCCGGCGGCGGTACGTGGGCGCTGGCGGTGGCGGCGCAGTCCGACGCGGTCGCCGCGGTGGTCCCTTTCGAGCCCGGGATGCTGAGCCTGGCGGACGAGCGGGACCAGGCGGTCATCGGCAACGCCGTCGCTCGTACGGGCGAGCTGGCCGCCGAAGGGAACCTGTCAGCCGCGGCTCGCGCCTTCGCTGGCTTTCCCTTCCACGACGAAGAGGTCGCCGTGACCGAGGAGGCCGGCTACTTCGAGGCCGCAGGGCGCTACGTCCCGAACCTGCTGAACCTGCTCCAGCAGGCCATGACGCACGAACGTCCCGTCACTGATGACCCGGTAGTGCTCGGCGCGATCAAGGCTCCGGTGGCGGTGCTGCTGGGATCGGACACCAAGCCCTTCTTCACGATCAGTGCGCGGTATGTCGTCGACCACGTCGCAAATGCGCGAGTGCACGAGATCCCCGGCGTCGGGCACGCCGCCCCCCTGACCCATCCCGAGGCGCTCGCTAAGGCCCTCACCGAGTTCTTCGCCGCGAGGCCTGAAGTCCAGCTGCAGCTCTGATCCGTCTCCGACGTCGGAGATCACGGATGGGAAGATCTGAACGATGACCGAAGCGGGACGCGACATATCGACGGGACTGTGCCGTCTTCTGCCGCGACAGATCACACGCGCTCCCGGTGACCGGCATCGGTCTGCTAACGCGCACCGGGGTGCCGGCGTCCCATGAGCCTGAGTTCGACGATCTTGTTCACCATCGGGAACCCAGGAAATGCCGGACGTCCTGCTGACTCGATCAGCGTTCTCAGTGCCGCTTCCAGCTCGGCCTGGGTCGCCGGTTGGGTCGCAGACCACTCGTCCTGGACGAACCGGAAGTAGGTCTCGTACGACGGCCAGGAGCCTCCCAGAGCCTCGTTGTCGACGACCGGGAACACGCGGGGTAGAAGGAAGTGGCAGAACTTCGATGTGAATACCGGCGACGGCGTGAGGGTTGGCTTGATGGTGGCGACGACGTTCGGGAAAGCCTGCACGTCCTCCCAACTCACGGATGTGATGTCACGGTCGAGAAATGGTTCGCAGGACAACTGCCACGCCTCAGCCAGAGCCGGGATCGCCGCCATGAACCGTTCGGTCAGCACCCGCCCGCTGATCGGCCGGGTCGCAATCCACCCCTGCAACGTCTTGAGGAACGGACCCCACCAGACCATCGTGAAATCTCCGTTGGGGTTCTCCTGACTCCATCGCGCGTAATCGGCGTTGTGGAAGTCGGAGGGCCAGGACCGGCGACTGCGCCAGAACGCCACACCGTCGGCGAACTCCTGCATCGCTAGAGAATCGTCGCCGTGGTGCCTCTGCGCTTGCGCTTCTTCTGCCAGGCGATCAAGAGCTGCATCGCTCAGTGCGTACCGGCCTTGTCCGAGGCTCACGACCCAACCGCGGAGGCGTCGTTGAAGGTCAGGCGCGTTCGCGGCCAGCGTCCATGCCTGGCGGTTAATGGTTCCCCGGTTCGCACCTTCGACTTCCTCGTCGAAGAGAACGTGTAGCTCGCGCAGCGTAATCGGCTCGGGGGCGCGCTCGATCAAGGCTCGAACGATGAGGTCTGGGACCGCCTTGTCGGTCGGCCCCTCGCCCAGGGTCGGCTCGACGTCGACGCCCGCTGCGGGGCCGCCCAGCTCGACGGTCGTCATGATGACGAACCGGTTGGGCCCTGCCGCCTCGACTTTCGTGTCTATGACATGCATTGGTGGGTCCTTCCCGGTAGTAATACTCGTATTGATACCAGGAAGATTTCCAAAGTCAAGGGTCCAGCGGGAACGATACCCGTGAGCGCGACTCTTTGACGGGATGGGTCGCCGTTCCGGCGTGGCATATCGGCCCTTGGCGGATGTTCCGCCGCATCCGCCGCTGGGCCGCTCAGCCTGCGAACCGCGGCTGTTAGCGGGCAGCTCCGGCGAGGAACGCCGCCACGATGTACGTGGCGTGCCGGTCGAGGGAAACCCGCGCTCGGTCATAGCGCATGGTCGTGCGGGGGTCGGCGTGACTTGCCGCTTCCTGCACGTCGTGCAGAGGGACGCCGGCGTCGAGAGCGGCAGTGATGAACGCATGACGGAGGGTGTGAGGGCCGACCGGCTTGTTGATCCCGGCCCTGCGGGCGAGGCGGCGCACGATCCGCCACGCGGCGTGGCGATCGAGGCGCCCGCCATTAGCCCCGACGAAGATCGGCCCCTCGGCCCGTTCGCCGATGGCGAGGTCGATCGCTCGCGCCGTGCGTGGCGCGAGCGGGATGGTGACGACCTTGCCGCCTTTGCGGAGCACGGTGAGGGTGCGATGGCCGCGTTCGATGCCGAGCGCTTCGATGTCGGCTCCCAGAGCCTCGGAGACGCGCAGACCGTTGATGGCCAGCAGCGACACGAGGGCGTGCTCCCGCGCCGACGCCAGTCCGGCAGCCACCAGGAGCGCGCCGACTTCGTTGCGGTCAAGGCCGGTGGCGCGGGACTCGTAGTCGAGGCGAGGCCGGCGCACGTGGGCCGCCGGGGACCGCTCGAGCAGCCCCTCCTATTCGGCGTAGCGGTAGAAGCCGGCGACGGTGCACAGCCGGCGGGCGACCGTTGATCGCGCCCGCCCCCGGGCCTCCAGGTCGCGAGCGAAGCACTCGATGTCGGCCCGGCGCGCCCCGAACAAGCGAACCTTGTGCTCCTGGCACCAGGCGATGAACTGGCGCAGGTCCAAGGCGTAGGCGTCGCGAGTCAGGCCTCGGTAGCCGGCGAGGAACGCAGCGAGCGCATACTGCTCGACGTCCGAGAAGACGGGATCGACGACAGCGACGTCGGTTGTTGGCGTGGTGGTCATGTGGCACCTCCAGGTCAGGCCGAGACCCGGAGGCCGGAACAACCAGGCCCCAGCTTCGTTTGAGAGCCCCACCGTTGCACGATCTGTTGCGGCCGACCGTCCACTCGGCGCTCGCCCCGAACGCCCGTACCGCCGATTCGGGCCGTCCCCCGACGACGCCCTGGGCGAGCCCCAACCCGGCTAGCCGGTCCGACAAGCCGTTCGGCAAGGCGGACATCACGCCACTCCTTGCTTCGAGCTCGGCATTCAGCGCTCGCCGGTGAAGTAGCGGCGGAGGAAGCGGTCCTCCGAATCGCCGTCGCCGATCAGCACGAGATCGGCCGAGGCCGGCAGCGGTACCCGCGCGTCGGGGTTCGACTGGAACCGTTCGTCATCGGCGATTGCCACCACTGTGCACCCTGTGGACTCCCGGACCTGGGATTGCTGGAGCGTACGACCGACCAGCTCGGTCGGCACCGGTACCCGGAACACGTCGAGCCCCTCCGCGAGCTGGAGGGTGTTGTCGGCGGTGAGCACGTTCCAGATGGCATTGGCACCGGTCGACGCGTAGGAGAGCACGGCGTCCGCGCCGGCCCGATGAAGCGTCGACACGTTCCGGTCCAGGCGTGCGCGGGCGATGATCTGGATGTCGGGCCGCAGCCGCCGGCAATAGATCGTGAGGTAGACGTTCACGTCGTCGTCGTGGGTGGTGATCATCACCGAGGGCGACTCCTTGATGCCGGCCCGTTCGAGCACTCGCAGATCGGCGGCGTCGCCCACGACGTAGTGGTCGGGGTCGCGCACCCGGTCCTGCTGCTGCTCGATGATTCGGTAATCCACCCCGGCGGCTGCGAGGGCTCGGCCGGCCGCCCGACCGACGCGTCCGCCTCCGATGATCATCACCGGCGCGTCGATGGTGCGGTCGACGCCGAAGAGCGCGTCGTAGGCGTCGAGCTGAGCCCGGGAGCCGGCCAGCACGAGCGTGCTCGACCGGCCGAGCACCGTCGTGGGACGGGCCACGTCGAGCTGACCGCGCTGCCACACGCCGGCGACGGTGACGCCGGTGCGCTGACGGAGGCCGGAGTCGAGGAGCGGCTTCCCGACGAGCGGTTCCGGTGCGATTGCCTCGGCGATGAGGAGCTCACCGAACTCGCCGATGACGTGGCTGCGGCCGTCCGGCACGAGCACCCGCCGGGCGAGGGCGACGCCGAGCATCTCGCCGAGCCGGAGCACCTGGTTGCAACCCGCGAGCTGCAGGATGTCGACCGACGCCTCCGAGTTCGCCGTCGCCACCACGGCAACCGATTCGGAGATCTCCCGCACCGTGAACGCGATGTTGGCGTTCGTCGTGTCGGCCTGTGTGGCCGCCACCAGCGCGGCTCGATCCACGCCCGCGGCCCGGAAGGCGCCGGGGTCGTCGAGGTCGCCCACCATGACGGCGAAGCCCTCGTCGTGGAGCTTGAGGGCCTCGTCGATGTCGCTGACGAGCGAGAAGTACGGGATGCCTGCCCGCACCAGACGTGGGACGAGCGCCGACTCGATGGCGCCGGCGCCCGTGAGGAGCACGTGGCCCCGGACCTCGGGCGGGATCTGCCGCGGGGCGCGGGCCCGCTGGGTCGACTCCATCCACGGCAGGAACACGAACTGGATGAACGTGAACGGCAGCAGGACGAGGATGAATGCAGAGCCCGACAGCAGCACGACCACCGAGAAGGTGCGACCGAGGTCGGACTCGAAGGTGATGTCGCCGAAGCCGAGCGTCGACATCGTGACGAGCGTCCAGTAGATGGCCGTCGGCCAGCTGTGGCGCTGACCCTCTCGCTCCATGAGCTCGTGGAAGATCGTGCTGTAGACCGCGACGATGACGACGAGAAGGGCCAGCAACCAACCGAGGATGCGGAGGTTCCGGCGGGCTTGGGGTGTGGCCAGATAGGCAAAGATGAACCCGAGCGGCTTCATGACTGGCCCGAGCTCAGTCCTCGCTGCCACGCCGGCCGCCCCGGGAGCACGCTCACTCCCATCGCCGTCGGCACGACGCCATCCACCAGCAGCGGCTCCGCCTGATGGCGTGGCCGTGTGCGCTACGCCGCCAGGTACACCGCTCCCCACCGACTACGCGCACTACGCGGTCAGCGTTCCCCTTTGCTGGCCGCCGGCCCGCGAAGTGGCCCCTGCCCGGTTGCAGAGAGGTGGGCCCTCCGTCCATGTCCGCGAGGGTACGCATTGGGCGGCCGACAACAGTGGCAGCGACGATCGATGTGCTGAAGCGGGCGTCGGGCCGGGCACCGTCGCGGAGCGGCTGTCATAGCGAGACCGATGAGGTTGCCCGGAACTCTCCGTCACCGCCCCGCCGCAGCAGCGGCTGCTCGTGCGCGGAACGGCGACGGTGGCGCTGGGGGACGGGGTCTTCCGTGAGCTCCTGGCCGGGGAGATGAAGCTCACGCCGGCCAAGAAGTTCTCGGGATGGGAGCAGGGCGTACGGGCGCTCTATGACCAGATGAGCAGAATCGACATCGTGCCGGCGTGGGCGACGGTGCACGACTCCAAGACCCGTATCCCGAGAGCCGTCGAGGACCTTGCTAAGCAGAGGTTGACCGCCAGCCGACGTAGCCGGGCTGGTCTGCCCGATCTCCCCGAGCTGAGACCGCTGACGGGCCAGCCGACGTACCGAACGACGGCTACGCGGTCGTGACGCCGCGCCATAACAGCGCTCGGAACCCAGCCAACGGTTACGGCAGGCGCCTTGTCGCCCGTTTGAACCCGATCCGCACGGCGTAGCGCGGTCGGGCATCGAACTGGGCCTGAGGCCAGACAATCGGCCGTCCGACCGTCGCGCACAAGTGCGCGACGGCATCTCCTGTCCAGACACCCACATGTGGTCCGTACGGATCGCCGTCCCCCTTGTAGAGGACTAGGTCTAACGGCTCGGGTTCTCCGACTCGCCGAGTCGCCAACGTGTCGTACCACAGTTCGTCAGACCGGTGGTCGGGCACTGCGAAGCCGAAGTGGTCGAGTACTTCGTAGGCCCAAAATTGACGGTTCGCGCCTTCGCCCAGTTGGCCACGGGGAACTGCTCCCGGAAAGCGCTTGCCAACGTACGGCACCTCCCAGTACCAGTGCGGCAACGCAGCGAGCGGCCCCAGATGCACTCAACCATCCTGCTCGATCAAGGTGCACCCGCCTCGCGAGGCGAACCCAGAGACGGTGGGCGCCTCCCTCGCGTCAGCCGCGCCAGATCGACGGGACTGGATCAATCTTCGGCGCGACAGAGCGTCAACGTCTCCTCAGCTCAGCGGTGCGAGCCGTGCTCAGCCCTGGCCAACCACTCTCGGACGACGGACGCGACCGCGCCAAGTCGTTCGAGCCACGGAGTGTGCCCGGTCTGATCGATGACGACGACCTCGGCGCTGGGTATCGCGCTCGAGAGATCGTCGATGGCGAAGGGTGGTCGGGGGTCGTCACCTCCATGGACCAAGAGAGCCGGGACGGTGATCGACCGACATTCGGTCAGGATCGCGGCGGAATCCCATGTCTTCGTCTCCGCGTTGATGGCGGCGTTGCAGGCCATGTTCACCAACCAGGGCGCACCTGCGTCGACGGCCGCGAGCTCCACCGCCCGCTCTCGATCGGCGAAATCGGGCGCCCATCGCAGCGAGCGCCATTCGATTTCTTCGGCCCGCGTGCGGCTGTTAAGCTATTCCAGCGCATCGCAGCGTGCGATCTGGTCCGCAGTGAGTCGTTCGGTGAGCGCCACCTTGTAGGCGACGTGCCAGGCACGTCCAAGCCCTGTGCCCGAAAGGTAGAGAAGACCGGCTGCGGAGGCGGGGTCTCGGCCAGGACGGCGCGTAGCGCAAGGGACGCTCCCCAGGAGTGGCCACCCACGATCCACCGTTGAATCCCCAGGTGGCGACGAATGATGGCGAGATCGGCGAGGGATCGCGAGAGCGAGAACGGTCCGTCGGTCCCCCCCGACCGTCCGCATCCGCGTTGGTCCCAGCGCACCACCCGGCGGTCGTGGTCCAGGAGCGCGGCGAGGGGACCGAGGTTGTCCACATGCCAGGGCCGCCGTGGCACAGGACGAGTGGAACGCCGTCGCCCCCGCCGGTCGCCTCGACCCACAGCCTTACGCCATCGCCGGCTTGGACCATCGGCAGGTCCGCAGGATGGCACGGTCAGCGCAGATCAGACGGCGAACGCGCCAGATCGACGGATTCGCTCGGCGGGATCGCGACAGATCGCTCATCGTCTACCGGTGCGGCGCGCGTGTTCGTAGACTTGAAGCGTGTCCGTGGTCGAGCAGCCCGAGGAACCCCATCTCCGCCTGTATACGGTGGATGACGAGCGCCTGTGGGATTCGCGGCCGCGGTTGCGCGCCGAGGAGTTCGCTCTCGAAGACGTGACTGACGACGAGTGGGACGCGTTCTATTCGGCGCTCGCTGACGGGTGATCCAGCGACACCGCCTGACGCACGTCGTCATGGACACCGACGTGGCCAGCTGGCTGCTGGATCCGCGACCATCCCCCCATGCCGAGGAGGCTCGCCGCGTCATCGGCGACCGCTCGAGGGTGGTGTCGTTCGTGACCGTGACGGAACTTCGGTACGGTGCGCTCCGAGCCAACTGGGGCGAACTGCGCCGGCGACAGCTCGAGCGGTCGCTCGCTGACCTCGACGTGATCCAGACAAGCGAGGTGCTGATCGACGGTTGTGCCTCGCTGCGCGCGGGGCTGAGCCGTGCCGGCCACGCCCTGTCGCAGAAGATCCACGAGGCGGATCGGTGGGTCGCGGCCACCGCCCTCGCGTTGGGTCTGGAGCTCGTGGCGGGCGACGGGATCTTCGACAACGTCGCCGGGCTCGACGTCCACCGCATCCGCCGCTGAGCCGGCTGGCACCGCTCCGCTATCGGCGGCTCCTGCGAGGAAAGGCCGCAACGACGTAGGTGGCGTGCCGAGCCAGCGAGACGCGAGCGCGGTCGTAGCGCATCGTGGTGCGCGGGTCAGCATGGCTGGCTGCCTCCCCCACGTCGCGAAGCGGCACGCCGGCGTCAACGGCGGTGATGAACGCGTGCCGAAGTGTGTGCGGCCCGACCGGCTTGTTGATCCCAGCTCGGCGGGCGAGTCGTCGGACGATCCGCCAGGCCGCGTGCCGGTCCAGTCGTTCGCCGTCGTTGCGGCAGAAGATCGGGCCCTCCGCCCGCTCGCCGATGGCGAGGTCGATCGCCCGGGCGGTTCGCGGTGCGAGCGGGATGGTGACGATCTTGCCGCCCTTGCGCAGGACGGTCAGAGTGCGGTGGCCGCGCTCGAGCCGAGGGCCGGGATGTCGAAGCCGAGCGCCTCAGATCAGAGACGCGCAGTCCGTTGATTGCAAGCAGGGAGATGAGCGTGTGGTCGCGGGCCGAGGCGAGCCCGGCGGCGACGAGGAGCGCTCCGACCTCGTTGCGGTCCAGGCCGGTGGCATGCGACTCGTAGTCGAGCCGCGGCCGACGGACGTGTGCCGTCGGCGACCGCTCGAGGAGTGCTCGGCATAGCGGTGGAAGCCGGCGAATCGTCGCCACGGTTGAGCGTCGGTCTCGGAAATCGTCGCGGCCGCGGCGGCAAGGCCTCGTGCCTCCGGAACAGGACTGCGGCGCGTTACAGACGACGGTTCGCGTCGTCGCCGGCCGTACAGAATGTCCGCGGCGACCACAGCTGGGAGGACGATGCTGTCGCCTCTTGGCATCTGCAACGACGCGGCGTATAACCTACAACCATATGGTTGTAGAACTGCTGAGCCCCCCGGAGACCGACAAGGTCTTCCACGCGCTGGCCGACGCCACGCGGCGCGACATCGTCCGGACCGCGCTGATCGAGGAGCGCTCAGTCTCCGCGTTGGCTCGGCGGTACCCGATGAGCTTCGCAGCCGTGCAGAAGCATGTGGCCGTCCTCGAGGACGCCGGGCTGGTGACCAAGCGACGGCGAGGCCGGGAGTCGCTCGTCAGGGGCGCCATCGACCGGGTGCGGGACGCCCGGAGTGCGCTCGATGCCGTCGAGCAGCTGTGGCGCGACCGCGTCGCACAGATGGACCGGATCCTCGCTGAGGATCGCTGAGCTGAGGAGTGCCAATGCCCATCGTCCGTGTCGACAAAGATCTCGACAACCACACCATGACCGTCGTCGCCGAGTACGACGCCCCGGTCGAGCGTGTGTGGCAACTCTACGCCGACGCCCGCCAGCTCGAGCGGTTCTGGGGGCCGCCCAGCTGGCCAGCCACTGTCGTCGACCACGACCTCTCCCCGGGCGGGCGGGTGACCTACTTCATGACCGGCCCCGGCGGCGAGAAGTCCGCCGGCTACTGGGACGTGCTCGAGGTCGACGCCCCGCGCCGCTTCGTTGTCATGGACGGCTTCGCCGATGACGCTGGTCAGCCCAACCCCGACATGCCTACGACCCGTATGGAGCTCGAGCTCCACGAGCGCGTCGGCGGCGGCACCACCATGACGGTGGTCTCCACCTTCGCCTCCACCGAGGCCATGAAGCAGATGCTCGAGATGGGCATGGAGGACGGTATGCGACAGGCGATGGGCCAGATCGACGGCATCCTCTAAACCCCCTGCCAACGAGGGGGAAGACCCAAAAAGTCCCTGGCCAGACCTGGGTTCTGCCAAGCAAGCACCGTCTTGCAAAGCAGGTGCTCTAGCCAACTGAGCTACGTCCCCTGGACTCTCCACGAACCGGTTCGTGGGGAACATCTCGTCCGTGGACCAGGCTACCCGCCGGTAATGTGGCGAGTTGCCCGTCGGTTGCGGCGACCACTCGCCGGCGCCACGGTCGAGCTCGGGCGTCCCATTCGTATCCACGGACGTAGTGCGCGCCCACGCCGGGTAGGAACTCAAGGCACGACCCAAGGAGGAACCCGATGGCCCTGTCCGTGAGCGTGCCCCCCACCGAACTCCCTCCGGACCCGTTTCCCGGCGATCCCTTTCCGGGTGAGCCGGCGCCGCCGCCCGAACCGAGCCCGTCGATCGACCCGATGGAGCCGCTGGTGCCACTCGAGCCAACGCCGGCGAGCCCGGTTCCGGCTCGGCCTCCGGACGAGCCGATGCCGAGCCCGCTCCTGCCTCCCGCTGAGCCTCACCCTGAACCTGAGCCCGTGTAGCCGCCGGCGCCGCGGCTCGGGCACGGGGCTAGCCGTCACGTCGTTATAGAACCTATATCTGGACTCACTCCACAATCGCTGGCTAGGCTGGGGAGTCATGTCCAAGGCGACATCCGTCGGCACCGATGCGCTTCTCCGTCGGCACGGCCTTCATGTCACAGCCCAGAGACTGGCTGTGCTGCGGGCAGTGTCGGGGGGACCACACAGTACGGCGGACGACATCTACCGCCACGCACGCGCCGAGATCGGGGCCATCTCGTGTCAGGCGGTGTACAACGCCTTGTCAGCGCTCACCGACAAGGGCGTCCTCCGGCGCATCCAACCCGCAGGCTCGCCGGCCCGCTACGAGGACAGGGTCGCTGACAACCACCACCACCTGATCTGCCGCACGTGCAGCCGGATGGTCGACGTCGACTGTGCCGTCGGCGAGACCCCTTGTCTCACCGCCGCCGACGACTCCGGCTACGAGATCGACGAAGCGGAGGTCATCTACTGGGGCCGGTGCCCCGATTGCGTCGCGGCAGCGTCCATCACCAGCAAAACACCGAGAGAGGAGACGAACCGAAGTGTCTGAGACTGAGAGCGTCAGCGAGAGCGAGAACCCGGCAATCCCCGCCCCCACGGTCAAGCAGACTCGGCCCAGGTCGAACCAGGACTGGTGGCCGAACCAGCTGAACCTGCAGGTTCTCCACCAGCACTCGCCCCTGTCGAACCCGCTGGGCGAGGACTTCAACTACGCGGAAGAGTTCAAGACCCTCGACCTCGACGCGCTCAAGCAGGACATCTTCAAGGTGTTGACGACGTCGGAGGACTGGTGGCCGGCCGACTACGGCCACTACGGGGGGCTCTTCATCCGGATGACGTGGCACGCCGCGGGGACGTACCGCATCGCCGACGGCCGGGGTGGCGCCGGTGACGGATCGCAGCGCTTCGCGCCGCTCAACAGCTGGCCCGACAACGCCAACCTGGACAAGGCCCGCCGGTTGCTCTGGCCCGTGAAGAAGAAGTACGGCCGCAAGATCTCCTGGGCCGACCTGATCGTCTTCGCCGGCAACTGCGCGCTGGAGTCGATGGGCTTCAAGACCTTCGGCATGGGATTCGGCCGAGAGGACATCTGGGAGCCCGAGGAGATCTTCTGGGGCCCTGAGGACACGTGGCTCGGGGACGAGCGCTACAGCGGCGACCGGGAGCTCACCGGTCCCTTCGGCGCCGTGCAGATGGGCCTGATCTACGTGAACCCCGAGGGGCCGAACGGCAACCCCGATCCCCTCGCCAGCGCCAGGGACATCCGAGAGACCTTCCGCCGTATGGCGATGAACGACGAGGAGACGGTTGCCCTCATCGCCGGCGGCCACACCTTCGGCAAGTGCCATGGTGCAGTGAGCCCCGAGTACATCGGTCCCGAGCCCGAGGCGTGCCCCGTCGAGGCCCAAGGCTTCGGCTGGAAGAACACCTTCGGCAGCGGAAAGGGCCCCCACACGCTCACCAGCGGGCTGGAGGGCGCATGGACCAACGAGCCCGTGAAGTGGGACAACGGGTACTTCGACAACCTGTTCAACTACGAGTGGGAGCTGACGGAGAGCCCGGCGGGCGCAAAGCAGTGGACGCCGACGAACCCCGAGGCCCAGGGCACCGTCCCCGATGCCCATGACCCGTCGAAGCGGCACGCCCCGATGATGCTGACGTCGGACCTCGCCCTGAAGCTGGATCCGATCTACGGGCCGATCTCGAAGCGCTTCCACGAGAACCCCGACCAGTTCGCCGAAGCCTTCGCCAAGGCCTGGTACAAGCTGTTGCACCGCGACATGGGGCCCGTCCGGCGGTACCTCGGGCCATGGGTGCCGGAGCCGCAGCTGTGGCAGGACCCCGTTCCCGAGGTCGACCACGAGTTGATCGGAGCGGAGGACGTCGCCGCCCTCAAGGCAAAGCTCCTGGAGTCGGGGTTGCCCACCTCCCGGCTCGTCTCCACCGCCTGGGCGGCGGCGGCCAGCTTCCGCGGCACCGACATGCGGGGCGGGGCCAACGGGGCGCGCATTCGGCTTGCGCCGCAGAAGGACTGGGACGCCAACGAACCGGCCGAGCTGGCCAAGGTGCTCCGGACCCTCGAGCAGATCCAGCAGCACTTCAACAGCTCACAGTCAGGCGGGAAGAAGGTTTCCCTCGCCGACCTGATCGTCCTCGGGGGATGCGCCGCCGTCGAGCAAGCGGCGAGGAACGCCGGCCACGACGTCACCGTGCCCTTTACGCCCGGGCGCACGGACGCCTCCCAGGAGCAGACCGACGTCGAGTCGTTCGCCGTCCTCGAGCCCAACGCCGACGGGTTCCGGAACTACCTCCGGCCCGGAGAGAAGTTGGCCCCGGAGCAGCTGCTGCTGGACCGGGCCAACATGTTGACGTTGACCGCTCCGGAGATGACCGTTCTCCTTGGCGGCATGCGGGCCCTGAACGCCAACTTCGGCCAGTCCGGACACGGGGTCTTCACCGACCGGCCCGGAACCTTGACCAACGACTTCTTCGTGAACCTGCTCGACATGAGCACGGAGTGGAAGGCCTCGGTCTCGGCTGAGAACGCGTACGACGGCCATGATCGGGTGACCGGGGAGGTCAAGTGGACCGCCACCGCCGCCGACCTCGTGTTCGGTTCGAACTCTCAGCTCCGGGGCATCTCGGAGGTCTACGGGGCTGAAGACGCCAAGGAGAAGTTCGTGCGTGACTTCGTCGCGGCATGGGACAAGGTCATGAACCTCGATCGCTTCGAGGTCGCCTGATCGACCTGAAGCGCCACGGCGGATCGGCCAGGACGGTGCCGAACGGCCCGGCCGCCCACCAGGTCGGCGATGGCGGCCACGGTTCGCTGTTCCATGACGTGCACCGACGGAACGTAGACATGGCAACCGTTCGCGGGCGGACCGGCCGACCAGCGCCGGCCGACCAGGACCGCTACCGTCGTGAGGTTCATCGGTTTGCGGGGGGTTCGGACATGGGCGGGCAGTCGGCGGGGCCAGGAGTGCGTTGCCGGACGTCCCGAGCCAGTGGGAGAATTGGCGGCAGGGAACCGTTCACGGAGGTCCGAGTGCGGCTGTCGCCCGCCAGGTGGGCAGTGCTGGTGGCCATCGGGGCACTGGTCGCGGGACTGGGCGCCAGCGCGTCCGCCTGCGCCAACCTGGCCACCCTCAACCTGAGCACGGGGTCCGGTCAGCCAGGCACGATCGTCACCCTCACCGGCGCCTCCTTCGCCGTGCCCCGGGCCAGCACGGGGCTGACGCCGACCCCCGTCGTCATTCACTGGCAGTGGGACGACGGCCCGATCCTCGCCGAGGTCACCCCCGACCGCTACGGCTCCATCTCGGCGTCGTTCACGGTGCCTGAGGCCCGGCCGGGGACGTACATCATCGTGGGCAGTCAGAAGACTCCGCGCCGGGTGGCCGGCGCCCCGGCCGACCAGCCCCCCGCTCTCTTCGCCGAGCCGGGGACGCCGGCCCGGGCGTCGTTCGAGATCCTGGCGCCCGGGGCGTTGCCCATGGACCGCACGCCGGGCTCGGGGCCGGTCGAGGGGTCGGGCGGCGCCGGCCAGCTCGACGCCACCGTGTGGATCGTGCTGACTGCCGCGTTCGGCGCGGTGGCCATGTCGCTCTTCGGCGGTGGGCTCATCGCCTTCATCCACCAGTCGCGCAAGTCGCGAGAGCCGGCCACCGCTCGATGGGTGCCGCCCGGCTGGTACAAGTAGCGCAGCCTCCGTCCCTGCATCCGCCGGGGCACAATGGCCGGGTGACCACCGCCGTGATCATCGACGCTGTCCGCACCCCGCTGGGCCGGCGCAACGGCGCGCTGCGAGACTGGCACCCCGTCGACTTGGCCGCTCACGTCCTGCGGGCCCTGGTGGACCGCAACGACCTCGACCCCGGCATGGTCGACGACGTCATCGCCGGCTGCGTCAGCCAGACCGGCGAGCAGGCGCTCAACGTCGCCCGCAACGCGGCCCTGGCCGCCGGCTTTCCCGACACCGTGCCGGGGACCACCGTCGACCGCCAGTGCGGGTCCGGCCAGCAGGCGCTGCACTTCGCCGCCCAAGGCGTGATGGCCGGCGCCTACGATGTCGTCATCGCCGCCGGCGTGGAGTCGATGACCCGGGTGCCGATGGGTTCGACGATCCTGAACGGGCCGGGCAAGCCCTTCGGCCCGCTCATGGCCCAGCGCTACCTCGCCGCCGGCGGGCTCCTGCCCCAGGGCCTGGCCGCCGAGCGGGTGGCGGCGACGTGGGGCCTGACCCGCGAGGCGCTGGACGCCTACAGCCTGGAGAGCCACGTCCGGGCGGCGCGGGCCACCGGCGAGGGCCGCTTCAGGCGCGAGATCGTGCCGGTGACCGTCGAGACGCCCACGGGTAAGCGGCAGTTCGAGGCCGACGAGGGCATCCGGCGCGACACCAGCCTGGCCGCCCTGGCCGCCCTGAAGCCCTCCTTCCTGCCCGACGAGGGCACCGTCACCGCCGGCAACTGCTCGCCGCTCAGCGACGGGGCGGCTGCGGTCCTGGTCATGAGCGAGAAGCGGGCCGCGGCCCTGGGCATCGCGCCCCGGGCCCGGTTCGTGTCGTTCGCGGTGTGCGGCGCCGACCCGCTCGACATGTTGACCGCCCCCATCCCCGCCACCACCTCGGTCCTGGCCCGAGCGGCCCTCGGCCTCGACGACATGGACGTGATCGAGGTGAACGAGGCGTTCGCCGCCGTGGTCCTGGCCTGGGCCACCGAGCACCGCCCGGACATGGATCGGGTGAACGTCAACGGCGGGGCGCTGGCCCTCGGCCACCCGCTGGGCTGCTCGGGTACCCGCCTCACCGCCACCCTCCTGGCCGAGCTCGAGCGGGTCGGCGGGCGGTACGGGCTGCAGACGATCTGCGAGGGGGGCGGCATGGCCAACGCCCTCGTACTGGAGCGGTTGTGATGGAGCTCCTGATCAAGCTGGTGATAGCCGTGGCCGCCTTCGTCATCATGATGCGCCTGGGCATGCTCATCCTGGGCGGCCTGGCCCGGCCCCACCCGCCGCCCGACCCGGGGGAGATCCGGCGGGTGAACCTGCGCTACCGGTGCTCGATCTGCCTCACCGAGGTCAAGATGACGCAGGCCACCGAGGAGCTCCCGGTACCGCCCCGCCACTGCCAGGAGGACATGGACCTGGTGGCGCCCAGGTTCGAGTAGGGCGGTTTCCCCACCCTGTGCGTAAAGCTGGGGGAAAACTCCGTGGAAAGCGGCGGAGAGCCGCCGGATACACCAGGGTCAGTGGTACTTGGTGGCGGTGACGAAACCGACCGTGATGAACACCAGACCGAGGAGGAGGTACATGTTGCTCGGCTCGTCACCGGGCAGCAGGCTCACGTAGTTGGCGAGGATGACGATCATGCCCAGGCCGAGACTGGTGAACATGACGATGGGCACCCACTTGGGGCTGACCTTCTCCGAGCGGGGGACCGGCGGGGTGTAGCGGGCCGTCGGTTTGGGGGTGACCCGCCCGGAGGGGACGGCGCCCGGCTTGCCGGACTTCTTGGCGTGCGGGGGCTTCACCGGCTTGGCCATCGGGTCGAGGATAGTCGGCGGAGCCGTCACTTACCGAGTGCGCCGGGTACCGTCGGAGCCATGCCGCGGGTGGTCGTCATCGACAACTACGACTCGTTCGTCTACAACCTCGTCCAGTACCTCGGCGAGCTGGGCGCCGAGCCCGACGTCTACCGGCCCGACGAGATCTCCCTCGAGGCCATCGAAGGCCTGCGCCCCGACGCCCTGGTCATCTCACCGGGCCCCGGCCGCCCCGAGGACGCCAAGCTGTCCAACGCGGCCATCGAGCGGTTCGCCGGCCCACCGGGCGCAACCTTTCCCATCCTCGGCGTGTGCCTGGGTCACCAGTGCATCGGCCACGTGTTCGGCGGCCGGGTGGTCCGGGCGCCGGCGGTCGTCCACGGGAAGACCTCGCTGATCCGCCACCGTGGCCAGGGGGTGCTGGCCGGGCTGGCCGAGCCCTTCGAGGCCACCCGCTACCACTCGCTCCTCGTCGACCGTGACTCAGTGCCGGCCGAGCTGGAGGTCACCGCCGAGACCGACGACGGCCTGGTCATGGGCCTTCGTCACCGCACGCTGGCCGTCGAAGGGGTCCAGTTCCACCCCGAGTCCATCCTCACCGCCGACGGCCGCCGGTTGCTGGCGAACTTCCTGGCTCAGGCGCCCTAGGGCTCCGTCGTCGTCGTCCCCCGCGGCCGGGTGGTGCTCGTCGTCGTCGGCGCGACGGTGATCGTGGGCAGCAGCGTCGGCGGTGGTGTGGTCGGCGGGGCGGTCGCGGGCGGCTGCGTGGTGGTCGGCGCCGGCCCGGAGGACACGATCAGCGTCACCACGCTGTTGCGCTCGAGCGGAGTGCCCGAGGCCGGGTCGGTGCGGATGACCTCGCCGACGTCGAAGTCGCTGCTGGCCTCGGTTCGGGAGGTGGTGCGGAACCCGGCCTGACCGAGGAGGTTGGCCGCGTCGCTCTGGCTCCGTCCCCGCACGTTGGGCACGGGGATCTGCTCGACGCCCTTGGAGACGGTCAGGGTGATGTTGGATCCCTTGGGCTGGCGGGACCCTGCCGCCGGGGCCTGGTCCAGCACCGTGTTCGGCTCCTTGTCGCTGTTGACCTGGTTCGCCGGACCGACCCGGAAGCCGGCGGCGAGGAGCGCCTCCCGGGCCGCGTCGAAGGTGCGGTTGCGGACGTCGGGGACTTCGATGATCGGCGCACCCGAGCTGACGGAGATGACCACCGTCGCCCCTCGCCTGACCTGGGTGTTGGCCAGAGGATCCTGGCCGACGACCTGGCCGAGGGGATTGACCTCGTCGGGCACCTCACGACGCTGCGGCTTCAGGCCTGCCTCCCGGAGCCGGCGGTCGGCCTCGGTCTCGTTCAGGCCGATGAGCTGGGGGACGGTGACCTCCTCGGCGCCGCCGACGCCGAGCTGGCGCCCTACGAGGAACAGCAGCGCCCCGAGGAGGGCGAGAAGGACGACGAGGATGATGATGTAGGTGCTGGTCCGGGCCCGCGGGCGGTCCTCGTAGTGGACGAGGGTGTCGCCGGGTGTGACCACCCGCGTTCCGTCGATGCTGGACTGGATCCGCGTGGGGTCGACAGGAGGCGCGGTCGCCGGGCCGACGGCGGGCGCCATCACCCCGGTGAGCGCCACTGCCGGGGGGAGCGGGGCGGCCGCCACGGTCTGGCCCTGGTTGAAGCGCAGCAGGTCGGCGCGCAGCTCCTCGGCGCTGGAGTACCGGTTGGCCCGGTTCTTGGCCATGGCCTTGGCCACGATGGCCTCGAAGGCAGGAGGGACGTCGGGGTTGTGCCGGCTGAGCGGGACGGGGTCCTCGCGCACGTGCTGGTAGGCGATGGAGACGGGGTTGTCACCGGTGAAGGGGGGGCGGCCGGCCACCATCTCGTAGAGCACGACGCCCAGGGAGTACACGTCGGTGCGCGGGTCGACCACGTGGCCTTGGGCCTGCTCGGGGGAGAAGTAGGTGGCGGTGCCCATGACGGCACCGGCCTGGGTCAGGCTCTCGGCGGGATCGCCGGCCCGGGCGATCCCGAAGTCGGTGACCTTCACCTGGCTGCTGGTGATGAGGACGTTGCCGGGCTTGACGTCCCGGTGGATGACGCCGCCGACGTGGGCAAAGTGCAGCGCGGCGGCGATGTCGGCGCCGATCTCGGCCGCCCGGGTGGCCACCATCTGCCCCTGCCGGCGGATGACGTCGCGGAGGGTCAGGCCGTCCACGTACTCCATGACGATGAAGTAGGTGCCCTCCTCCTCGCCCCAGTCGTAGATCGACACGATGTTGGGGTGGTTCAGGTTGGCCGCCGAGCGGGCCTCCCGCCGGAAGCGCTCGACGAAGGAGCGATCGGTCGCGAACTCGGGAAAGAGGACCTTCAGGGCGACCGGGCGGTCGAGAAGAAGGTCACGGGCGAGGTAGACCTCGGCCATGCCGCCGCGGGCGAGGTGCCGCACGATCTGGTAGCGGCCGGTGAAAACCTGAGAGGCCACGAGGAAAGCCTAGGAGGCCAACGCGGCCCGCATCACGGCCTGGGCGATCGGTGCGGCGAGGGCGCCACCAGTGGCCTCGGTCGTGCTGGGCTGGTCCTCGAGCATCACCGCGACGGCGACCTGGGGCGCCTCGGCGGGTGCGAAGGCGATGAACCACACGTGGGACTTGTTGAGGCCTGTCTGGGCGGTGCCGGTCTTGCCGGCCACGGCCACCCCCGGGATCTGCGCCCGTGTGCCCGACCCGGCGGCGACCACGCCGACCATCATGTCCCGCGTCTGCTGGGCCACGTTGGGCGGGACGGCGGTCAGCCACGGCTTGGGCTCGTAGCGCTCGAGCACTTCACCCTCGGCGTTGCGGACCTCGCCCAGGACATGGGGCGTCATGATCACCCCGTTGTTGGCGATGCCGGCGGCCACCAGGGCCATCTGCATCGGGGTGGCGGACACGTCCTGCTGGCCGATGGCGGATTTGGCCAGGCCCGGCTGGTCGCGGGAGAAGTCGCTGGCCGGCGGGAAGTAGGACGACGCCGCGTAGGGCAGGTCGATGGGCGGGACCTTGTTGAACCCGAAGGCCTCGGTGCCGGCGGACAGCTTCTGGGCGCCGAGGTCCAGCCCGAGCTGGGCGAAGGCGGTGTTGCAGGAGACCCGTAGGGCCTCGGGCAGCGGGCCGCCGCAGGTGCCGCCGCCGAAGTTGGCGAGGGTCTGGCCACCGGCGTTGGGGAGCGGCAGCTCCCGGAGGGTCGGGTAGGACGGCTGGGTCGGCGACGCCGTGCCGGTGGCCAGGGCGGTGGCGGCGGTCACCACCTTGAAGCTGGAACCGGGCGGGTAGCGTTCGCGGTACGTGCGGGGCAGCAGTGGCTTGTCGGGATCGGTGTTGAGCCCCGCCCAGGCTTCGCGAACCGCCTGCTGGTTATGCGACGCCAGGGTGTTGGGGTCGTAGGTGGGGTAGTCGGCCAAGGCCAGGATCGCTCCCGATCTCGGGTCGAGGGCGACGACCGATCCCTTGCGGTCCCCGAGCTGCTGGGTGGCGATCTCCTGGAGCCTCCGGGAGACGGTGAGGGTGACGTTGCCGGTTTTGTCGCGGTCGACGAGCAGGTCTCGTGGGTTGAAGGAGTTCTGGGAGATCTTGCCGGTGAGGGCGTCGTTGTACTCCTTCTCGACACCCTCGCTGCCGTAGGTGAAGGAGAAGTACCCGGTGAGGTGGGCGAACATCGGGCCGAGCGGGTACTGGCGCTGCAGCTTGAAGGCGTTGCCGGAGGGCACGGACTGGGCGATGACGGCGCCGTCGGAGGTCTGGATGACCCCCCGCGGCCGGGAGAAGTCCCGGACGACCGCCCTGCTGTTGGCCGGGTGGTTGTTGAGGTCGTTGGCCTTGATGACCTGCAGGTAGTTGAGCTGGACGAACAGCGCGGAGAACAGGACCATCAGCACGATCCCCAGCTTTCGGATCTGGGCGTTCATGCCGTGGTCTTGCGCTCGGCGTCGTCGGCGGAGATGCGCAACAGCAGGGCGAGGAGGATGTAGTTGGAGATCAGCGAGGACCCTCCATAGGACACGAAGGGGAGCGTGATGCCGGTCAGGGGCACCAGCCGGGTCACCCCCCCCAGGATGATGAACGTCTGCAGGCCGATGATCGCGGTCAGGCCGGCGGCCAGCAGCTTCTCGAACGGCGAGTCCACCCGCATGGCGATCCTGAGCCCGGCGCCCACCATGAGCAGGAACGCCATCAGCGTGGCGGCCGTTCCCAGGAGCCCCAGCTCCTCGCCTATGGCGGCGAAGATGAAGTCGGTGGACACCGCAGGGATGCGCTGGGGGCTTCCCTGGCCGATGTTGGTGCCGGTCAGACCGCCGGCGGCGAACGCGAACAAGGCCTGCACCGTCTGGTAGCCCGCGCCGGTGGCCACCGACCAGGGGTCGGTGAGGATGCTGATGCGGGTCTGGACGTGGTCGAAGACCGAGTACGCGATCAGAGCGCCGCCGGCGAACATGGCTGCGCCGATGCCGAGATAGATGTTCCTCGCCGTGGCCACCCAGAGGAGGACGATGAACAGGGCGAAGAACAGCAGCGACGAGCCCAGATCCTTCTCCCAGAACATCACGATGAGGGAGAAACCCCACGCCAGCACGATCGGGCCGAAGTGGCGGACGCTCGGGACCCATAGTCCCGCGACCCGCTGGGTGCCCATGGCCAGCATCGGCTGCTTCTCCACCAGGTAGGAGGCGAAGAAGACGGCGAGGGCGATCTTGGCCAGCTCGCCGGGCTGGAAGGTGACGGCGCCGAGCTTGACCCACAGCCGGGCGCCGTTGATGTTCTGGCCGATGCCGGGCAGGAGGGGCATGAGCAGCAGCCCGATGCCGATGAGGGCGAAGGTGTAGCGGAGCCGCTCGATGTCGCGTGCCCGCCGGACGAGCGCGAGCGTGGCCACGAAGGCACCCACGCCAAGGGCCGTCCACAGCGCCTGGAGGGCTGCGAGGTCGGCGTCGAGGCGGGTGATGAAGACGTAGCCCACGCCGTTGAGCAGCCCGGCCAGGGGCAGGAGGATGCCGTCGGCGCTGGGCGCCAGCTGGCGCAGGGCGATGTGGGCCACCGCCAGCAGGCCCAGGATCACGAGCAGGAACGGGACGAGGTTGGCGGGCAGCGACGCGCTTCGGCCCAGGCCGGCGAGGGCGTAGGCCCCGGCGGTCAGCAACCCGGCCATGACCATCAGGCCCAGCTCGGTGTTGCGCCGCATCGCCCCGAGGACGGTGCTCATGGCCGGGACGTGGAGGTGGTCGGAGCCACCGAGGTCGTGGTCGGCAGTGGGACCGTCGTGCTCGGGGGCGCCCGGCGGGCCTCGACCTCCTGGCGGAGGTTGTTCACGTACCGGTCGGCGGCCGCCTTGCTCGGCACCTCGTGGCCGGCCTCGAGCCGGACGCGCTGGGCGGGCAGGAGGTCGGCGCCAGGAGGTTGCTCCTTGCGCTCGACGAGCGTAGGGTCGAACCACAGGAGGCCGCCAGGGCGGCCGCGGAAGATGGCGACCTGCTCGTTGTCCAGGCCGACGAAGTAGGCGCCGCGGGCGTACCAGGCCACCGCCCACACGCCGGCTCCCAGAACGCCCAGCACGGCGAAGACGAAGACGAAGACCCGCCACGTGAACCGCCGGCCGCGGGCCGGCTCGGGCGGCGGAGTGAGAGCCGGCCGGCGGGCCGACGGTGGCTCCGGGGCCGGCGGCGCGGCGACGGGGCCGCCGGCCTGCTCGAGGGTCGGTTGCGACACCGGCACGGTCGGCGGGTGCGACGCCGCTGCGGCTCCGCCGCTCGACGACGTCTTCGAGCCGGCGAGGGCGGCCGAGGCCTGCTGGGCCCGGCCGTCGTCGTCGACGACGTCGACCACGACCACGGTGATGTTGTCGCTGCCGCCGGCGGCCCGCGCCTGGCGGACCAGGTCATGGGCCGCTTCCTGGGGGTCGGCCAATTGGCGCAGGGTGGAGGCGATGCGTTCGTCGGACAGCTCATTGGTCAGGCCGTCACTGCACAGCAGGATGCGGTCGCCCGTGTAGGGGGTGATCTCCCACGAGTCGACCTGGATGACGGGCTCCATGCCAAGGGCGCGGGTGATGATCGACCGCTGGGGGTGGACCTGGGCCTCGGCCGACGTCAGCTTGCCGTCCCGGACCAGCTCCTCGACGAGGCTGTGGTCCTCGGTGAGCTGCAGGAGCTCACCCTGCTGGAGCAGGTAGGCCCGCGAGTCGCCCACGTTGATCAGGGCCAGGGCCTCCTCGCCGTTCTCCTGGACCAGCGCCAGGGCGGTGAGGGTCGTCCCCATGCCCCGCTTCTCTCTGCTGGCCTGGGCCAGCTCCCACACGGCCTGGTTGGCCGCTTCGGCCGCGGTCACCAGGCGCTCGGTGGTGTGGTCGCCCTCATTGAAGACCCGCAGCAGGGTCTCGACCGAGGTCTGCGACGCCACCTCGCCGGCCTGATGGCCGCCGACACCGTCGGCCACCGCGAAGAGGCACTCGTCGGCGAGGAAACGGTCCTCGTTGATCTGGCGTACGCGCCCGACGTCGGTGGCCGCTCCGGCCTGCAGCTGGGTCATGGCTATTGAAGCTCCATGACGGTCTTGCCGATCTGAAGCCGGTCACCCTTGCGGATGGGGATCGGGGCGGTGACCTTCTTGCGGTTCAGGAAGGTGCCGTTGGTCGAGCCCAGGTCCTCGACGTAGAGCTGGCCGTCGCGGCGGAAGACGCGGGCGTGGAGCTGGGAGACGAAGGTGTCGTCGAGGGTGATCTGGCAGCCGCCGGCCCGGCCCACGGTGAGCTCGTCGGCGAGCTCGTAGCTCTGGCCCTTCGTCTCGGGGGGCTCGATGACCCGGAGCCGGCCGCCGGCCTTGCCATTGCCCCCGCCACGACCGCCGCCGGCCCAGCCGCGGCCCGCCGGGGCGGCGGGCGCGGGCGCCGACGCCGCCACCTGGGGCGGGTTCATCTCCGCCCACACGGCCCGGAGGACCCGCATGAAGAAGAGGTAGAGGAGGGCCAGGAAGCAGAGCTTCAGGATGGTGAGGAGCGAATCGGGCACTGCTGCTAGGACGCCTCGAAGCGCAGTCTCGAGGCGCCCACGGTGATCTCGTCTCCGTTGTTGAGGAGCCGCTCCTTCACGTGGGCGCCGTTGACTCGGGTGCCATTGGTGGAGCCGAGGTCGACGACGACGAAGCCGGTGCCCTGACGGCGGACCTCGGCGTGCCTGCGGCTGACGTTGGGGTCGGACAGTGGGATGTCGCACTCCGGCATGCGCCCGATGACCAGCGGTGTCTCGCCTATCTCCACCCGGCGGCCGTCGTCGAGGAAGATCGACCCCACCGGGGCGCCGCCCGGCGCCTCCTGGAAGCCGCTGGCCACCAGGAACTGCCCCTGGCTGAGGGAGTCGTCGACGTGGAGCTCCACGTGTACAGGGCCGACGAAACCGTATCCCTCGGAGCGGGCGTGATCACGGGCCGACTCGGCCAGCTCCCGGGTGAAGACCTCGGAGAAGGAGTCGAACTGCTCGGAGTCGGCCGGGCTCAGGGCGACGGAGAAGTGGTTCGGCGCCAGCGGCCCGTTCACGCCCAGGGTGCGGTGCAGGTCCATGTCACGGGTGAGCCGGCGGCCGACCTCGACCGGCTTGAGCCCGCTGCGGAAGGTCTTGGCGAACACGCCTTCGACCAGCCGCTCCAGGCGTTGCTCGAAACCCTGCAGTCCCATGTCCAGCCGAGCTTACCCAGCGACCGCGGAACCGCAGTCTCGTCGTCCGCTACCGTGTCCCCGTCGCTCGGGCGAGTGGCGGAATTGGCAGACGCGCAGGATTCAGGTTCCTGTGTCCGAAAGGACGTGGGGGTTCAAGTCCCCCCTCGCCCACGGTCGTAGGGTTGTTCCCATAACCCTCTCGGGACGATCCCATATCCCCCCTGGCCAGGGGCCAGCTTGGCGGGCACGAAGGGGCTGCCGTTGTCCAAGTAGACCGCACCGGGAACGCCGTGGCTGGTGAGCCCTCGGCGAAGCGCCGCCTCGGCCCGCAGGGTGTCTCCCGCGGTGACCCACCGATAGCCGGTGAGCAGGCGGGAGTGGTCGTCCATCCCTCGCCCAGGATGTGGCCGACCTGGGCGTCGGTGCGCTCCGGAGCTTCGCGCTTGAGCGCCTCGGCCATGTCCAGCATCTCTGTCGGGACCTTCATGTTGCGCATGAAGGGCGTCTCGTTTCGCAGAAGGGACTAGTCGGTCTCGGGGGGCGAGACCGCCGGGTGGCGCGAACGACCGCCGCGGCGGCCACCACCCCTGCCGCTGGGACGACAGCCCGTAGGAGGTTCACGGGCAGGACCAAAGGCTTGGGGGGCAGGTCACCGTGATCGGCACCCGTCCGCCGGATGCGCCAGACTAGGCCCGTGCCGAGGCGGATCTCCACGCCGCCGCGCTCGGGTGCGGGGACCATCTCGGCCCAATCCACGACATAGAGACTGCCGTCCGGTCCGAAGCGACAGTCCACCGGGCGCTCGAAGCCGTTGTGGGGGAGGATGCTGGCCCCGCCCGCGATCCGGTTGACGGCGAAGTAGACGACCTTGCGCTGCGCCATGTCGATCCGCACGACCTTGAACCCGGCGGGAACGATGCGGCGCGTGGTCACCGGAGCGGCATCGCCGAAGCAGGCCACGAAGGCGTCGCCGGGGAACCGAACCGGTCGTCCACCGCAAAGTCGAACCCGTTGGCTGCCGCGTGGGCGGTGAAGGACACGTAGGGCTCTGGCGGCGTCCCGGGTGGTTCGGCGACGACCGGCTCCCGGCCTCGACCGCCTTCGCCCCAGTGCGGGTCGTCCAGCCGCCGCCCGGAGGCGTAGTCGGGGTAGCCGTACCAGGTCCCCGGGGGTCACCTCGTAGAAGTCGTCGGGATCGCCGACGATGAAGCGGGGGCTGCGCTCGTCGATGCCGTGCTCGGTGGCGAAGAGGCGGCCGTCGGGGTGGTGTTGCAGTCCGAAGGCGTTCCGCAGGCCCCAGGCCAGCAGCTCCAGGTTGCTGCCGTCGGGATCGCAGCGCAGGACGCCGGTGGTGCACTTCGTCTGCCCGGCAATGATCTGCCCCGCCTCGGTCTGGGTGCCGAAGGGCACGAACGCGCCGGTGCGAACCTTGTCGCGCAACTTGCCGGTGACGTCCTGGGACTCGTAGTTCCGCCCGGTGAGAACCACGTCGGCGCCGGGGCTGTCACAGACGTCCTGCAGGGCCGGGTTCCGCAGCCACTCATAGGCGATGTTGTCGGCGCCCACCACCCCGCAGTTCGTAGCGCTCCCGGTGCTGAAGTACAGCTTGCCGTCGGGACCGAAGGTCGGAGGGCTGAGCTGATGATCCCCCCGACCGGGAAGGTCGGTGACGATCTCCTCGACCGGTTCTCCGGGACGGAAGCGGCCGATGTGGTCGTTGTAGGAGTAGTAGAGGTAGCCGTCGTGCCAGGCACACCCAGTGAGGGCGCCGCTCTGGTTCCAGCGCTCCCCCGGGATCTCGAAGACGACTTCGCGCTCACCCGACGACGTATCGACCTTCAAGATGCGAGGCGGCGAGTCGATGCGGTAGCCGGCCTCGGTGACGTAACACGCGCCGTCATGCCCGAACGTTGCGTGGACCGGCTCGTTGAAGTCGGTGGCGACCACCTCGGCCGCAAAGCCTTCGGGCAGCAGGATGTCGGTGGGGTCCGGGTTGCGGCTGCCCTTGCGGACGATGTTCACCCGCTGGAACACCCCCCGTCCCGCCACCCACACATAGCCCAGTGCATCGGGCACCATCGGCGCCTTGACCCATGGAGCGGCACGACTCTTCGCCGGCATCGGCACTCACCTCCGTTGTCTAGGGAGACACTCCAGAACGGCTCACTGCAGCTTCGTCCAGGATCGCCGCACGCCGGCTCTTGACCTTTTCGATCCGGGCACTTGCTGCCCACGCCGCTGCCGCAAGCACAATCACTGCCACGAACACGATGGCCTCGTTGGCGTACGACGTGGCGATGTCGCCGGCCACGGCGTAGAGCAGCGCTTCAGGCAGGGCGCCGACCACAGCGGCTCCGATCACCGCTGGGGGCGGCAATCCCATGGCGGCTGCCGCGACCAGCGTGCTCTCCGCCAGGACGGGGATCGGTCGGGTGAACACCACCGCCGGAAGTCCCCACCGCCCGAGCAGCTCGGCTCCCTTCCCCGTATCGGCCGTCGAGCGACGAAGGGAGCGGCGGCTGAGGAGGTTTCCGGCTCCGCGCCCGATCAACACGCCGACCACTGCGTTCCCGGTGCGGCCGAGAAGGGAAAGGGCGGCACCGGGAACCACCCCGAAGAGCGCACCGTGGGCCAGCATCACCACGCTCGACGGCACGGGAAGGACGATGTCGGCCATCAGGAGGCCGACCCCGACCCAGGCGCAAGCCCCCCGAGCACCTATCGAGTCGACGGGGTCGACCAGAAGCGTGACCTGGAAGGCCTCAGCGAGCGCCAGGCCGACAACGGCGACGCCGGCCACGGCCAGCCCCACGGCCAGGGCTTGCCTGGTGCCAACACCCGTCACCTTCTGAGAGGGATGCCCCATCGCTCACCTCGACCGTCGAACACCGAGTCTTCTACCCCGACCCCCGCACCAGTGGCAGCCTCTGTAAGCGCCACTAATCCGGTGAGAGTCAGCCGCATCGCATGGTGTCTTCCCCCCTACCCGCGCAGGTCCGATTCCAGCACCGCGGGTTCCGCCGGCGCCTCCCCCTGGTTCCAGCCGAGGTGGCGGAGACGCAAGTGACGGAATGCGACGGCCATGGCAGATACCGGCGAGTGTCCGATGGCGGCTGCTCCTCGTAGCTGCCGCGTGGCGGCAACGCCGAGGTGCCCCAGACGTAGAGCACGGCGACGTAGCGAGCCAGCGGCAGGCCCTTCTGGCCCTTCACATGGCGGCGCTGTCCCATCGCGGCGGGGCCGGGCGTGTGGCACCTCGTCGTAGCGAGCCGCCCGGTACCCGTCATTGGGTGACGAACGCTACGGACCACCTTGCTCGTCGGGCGGTGTGCGGGACGCCACCCGCTCGGCCAGCTCTCGGAGCTTGATGTTCATCCTCTGCGATGCGCGCCGGAGGATGTCGAACGCCTCTTGGTCGGTCACACCCTGCTGAGCCATGAGGATGCCCTTGGCCTGACCAATCACGTCACGGCTTTGGAGCGCCTGCTGCATCTGCTCGTCGTGCTGGGCGCCAGCGAGCGCGACGGCCGCATGGGTGGCGAACACCGAGCCGACTGCGACGGCTTCGTCGTCGAAGGCACTCCGCTCCTTCGAGTAGAGGTTGAGCGCTCCCATGGTGTCTGCCTCGGCGAAGAGGCGGAAGGACAGCATCGAGGCGATGCCTGTCTCCTCGGCTGCCCGCTGGGAGAACTTCGGCCAGCGGTCCTCGGTGGCCAGATCACCAGTCCGAAACGTCTCCTGCTCCCGGATGGCGTCGAGGCATGGGCCCTCGTCGGCTTCGTACTGGATGGCGTCAACTCGAACGGGGACGTCGTCGCTGGCGGCCGGCGTGCTGATCTTGCGCCCTTGGACGAGCGAGACACCGGCGTGGTCGCACCCGTCGATCTTCTCGACGGCCAGTGTGCTGATCTTGCTCAAGGTGGCCTCGACGTCGTCCTCGCCGAGTAGGGCGCGAGCGATGTCGGCGAAGGTGTTGGCGAGTTCGACGGGCGTCTGTTCCACCTTCTCAGGGTACGTGGAGACCCGAATTTCGTCAGGGGTGCCATCACCCGATTGATGCGCTCCGGATTTCCTGGACAGTTCTGGGCACGGATACCTCGGCACCCTGGCCGCAACGAGGGGATCGGGCGTGGGCGAGCGAGTGGAGCAGTTCGGCAAGGCCGAAGACGGCCTCGTCGCGGCTGTGGCCGGGAAAGGCTCCCACAAGGGCTCCACCTTCTTCGGAAGGGTGGGTGATGTCGTTCAACGGCCCGCGATGTGGGCGGCAAATCGCCGCCGGCCTCAGTGCTACGGGCGAGCGTGGGCGCCGGGCTGCGGTCCGGGGAAGCGCCTGTTACCTCTCGGCCGCCGCTGCACACCTGCCGATCAAGGCGCTCGTGGGCCGGCGGCACCCACCGGGCTCGGCCCTCCATCAACTGGGGCCGTTCACCTCGTCGTTCCCTTCAGGGCATGCGGCCAGTGACCTGGCGTTCGTGTTCGGAGCAGCGCAGGAGCTGCCACGTGCGTTCGTGCCTCTGTCGGCCTGCTCGCTGGCGGTGCACTGGTCGTTGATCCGAAAGCGTGCCCACTACCCGAGCGACGTCCTTGCCGGGGTGCGCTCGGCATTGCGGTGGCCCTGGCGATGTGGAAGCTGTGGCCGCCCGGCGACTTCGAAACCGGCCCACTTCTACCGACCTTCTACCGTTGCGCCCGCAACAACCGCCGCAAGCCGGCGCAGGAGCGGCCGAAATCGACCAGCGGAGGGGCTCAACAGCGTCGTCCTTGGTGAGCAACCGTGCGCTTGTCTGCGTCGATTGACCCAGCTGAACACGTCTGCACGCTTCTAGCCGGACCTTGACCCGTTGGCCGATTGGCCAATTGGGGAACGCTTGCTCCGGCAGGTCGGGCTGGTGCAGCCCCCATTTCGCCCCCCCTCGCCCTCCTCCGCACAGCTAGCTAGTGGCGAATCAGAACGATGGGGCCCGTGGCCGGCCGTCGGCCGATTATCGGGCGCCTCGCCTCGCCCGAGTTCGAATGATATGCGGCCGGTTCTCGGGCGCCTTGCGATACAGCGCCTCCCGGGGCGACAACACTATTGGTGAGGGCGTCGCGGCACCGTCGGCACACCACCACATAGCCGGCAGATCCCAAGGCGCTTTCGACCGGCAGAGTGTGGTCTGACGAGGCTGCTGCACCGTGCGCTCGGATTTACCGGATAAGTGAATGACAGTGAGCTTCGCACCCCCTACCTGTTAGCGCAGTGTTCTGAGCGCTTCCTGAGCGGCAGCCGGTTCCGCAGCGGAGGCCAGTGCGATCGCCTTCTCGTTCGCTGCGTTTGCGTTCTTGTCAGCCGCTTCCTTACCTGCAGAGCCAGCTTGAACGCCGAAGTAGGCCGCAACAATTGTGGCTACGGGCGCCACGACGACGCCTAGAATTGCGCCGACGTCCGAAGCGGTGTCGAACTCCCTAGTCACGATCAGCAGAGCTATCAGAATAGCTGCCAGCCCTAGCCCAATGGCGACCAGCCCATATAGCCATCTCTTTGGAGATTCGGCTGACTGGTTGTCGCCGTCCCCAGGTTTAGTTACCGCCATCGCCCATCCTCCGCCTTCGCCGAAGCGTCACGAGCGAAATGCTACGCGACGCATGCACCTTAGTCGCCGAACGACGTCCGTCGTCAAGGTTCAGTTCAGTAGTTCGAGTCGCAGTGAGAGCGAACTGATCGTCAGTCAGGATGAGTGGGGCCGCCTCGGCGACGCCGAGGCGGCCCCACGCCGGCATTAGCGACCGCCCGAGAACGGCACCGACGCGGTGCTAGATATTGTCTGCCGCTCGCCTATGCGTCCGCCCCTCGACATCCCTCTGCTCTGCGGCCGCCACCCAGCGCCAGTCAACCCCGACGGCGCTTGCCTTGGACGTCCTTGGCACCTTCACCGTTTCCCTCCTGCTCGTGTGAAAAGGTCTCTGGCACGAAACGCGGTGACAGTGGAACCCCCGCGTCGCTAAGGTCAGTTCGTGCTGGATGCTGCCCAGAAGGGTGCCTGAGTGCCATTCAGCGACATTTTCCCTTGGGGTACACGACGCAGAGAGACGAGCTTGCTAGCCCAGCTCACGCCGGCAAGACCGAAACTTTGTCCACGAGCCTCGAAGGCCGAAGTGGCATCTACCGCCTTGGCTTTCAGAGCATGCAGGTTCCTGGACTTCCGACCGACTTAATCTTTGGCTCGGCGAGCGTCATGCAAACCGTCGGACCCGTTCGCACGCAAGTTGTGACTATCAAGCAGCAACCCGGGTTCGAACCGGTCTTGAGAAGCAGATGTCGCATCATGAGGTCGGTCACGGGCTGCCTCTGACGGTTTGCGAGATTCCGATCGTGGTTCCACCGGCACAGAGTCTCATCTCAGCATCACCATGGCAACGTGGCGGGACGAGGCACTGGCTGCGATCGGCCTGCTTGTCGCCCTGCTCGACGAGCGCATAGCTCAACAGCAGATTTTCGAAGATGTGGTGCTCTTCGATGAGCAAGGCGGTCCACTTGCAGCGCTAGATGTTCGTAGGAATATTCGGACGTTCCAGTCTGCAAACATCGTGATGAGGCAGCATCGCGACGCGATAGCACAACTCGAAGCGGTCGACCTTTCGGCGAACGATCCTGGGCTTCGGCGCCGTCCGTTGGTACCTGCGTGCCGCTAAAGCGGGCCCAGTGCCGGATTCCGTAGTCTCATTCTGGATCGCCTTGGAGGCGCTTACGAGACCCGCCACCGCAAGTAAGTCGTGGGACGAAGTGAAGGGTGTTGAGGAGCCCCTCCGCCTGTTGCCCGCCGCGCTCGATGAGCATGGTGACGACACGTTCCATGGAGACGGTGTCGGCACGCGCCGAGGCGCCGAGCCGGTCCGGTGTCCATCGCGTCGCTGATGATCACTCGGCGGTGATCT
>Ga0247719_1000182_pt1 | contig 44505 bp, 47 predicted proteins | sample 41E_DmetaG_FD_189046 | JGI IMG/M metagenome (GOLD analysis project Ga0247719, IMG submission 189046) | Soil microbial communities from hillslope of Landscape Evolution Observatory, University of Arizona, Oracle, AZ, United States - 4-1-E_D | ecosystem: Engineered > Artificial ecosystem >...
CTGGCCGTCGCCGCGCCTTCAACACCGAGAGTAGCATCGCGGCTGGTCAGGTCGGCGGCGTCGAGCATGGAAATGCCGCGGACCACCGCCGTCAGCCGCGGCGCCGCCCCGGCAAGCCGAGCGCTGGCGGTGCCGACCACGCTGACATTGAGCTGGTCGACCGCGACCGTGCCGATTTCGGCGCTGCCCGAGCCCTGGACCGAAAGGTCAAACGACAGGCCGCGCACGCGGTTGACCGAAACCGCGCCGGAGCCGGTCGACCAGAGGCGCGTCAGATCGTGGCTGCCGACGCTGATTTCGACGGCTTCCGACTGATTGCCCGTGTAGCCTCCGGCCGCGCTTAGCGAATTTCGGATGACGAGCGTGTCGCCCCGCACTTCGATGGCGAGGCGATCGAGCGCCGCGGCCGCGCCCGTGGCCCGGGCGAATGGGGCGACTCCGGTCGCAACCTGTACGCGGAACGGCCCCTCGATCCGGATCTTGCTGAAGTTGGTGATGCCGAAGTTGCGCGTCGCCGCGCCCGCTGTACCGGGCATAGCGGCCAGGGCGACCCCAGCGAGAAGGAGGAACGTGCGCATGAGCGCACCTTCCACCCTCATGGTTAAGACCGCTTTAAGAGCAGCGGACCTCGCCCGACCCGCTCTTCTTGACGTTGCACTTCGCGCCGCCCTTCACGTCCACGTCGCCCGACCCGACGATCCTGACGTCCGCCGTACCCGTGGCATTGACGCGGACATTGCCCGACCCGGCGATCGACACCCTGGCGTCAGTCGCCGTCACCGATGCCGCGTCGATGTCCCCTGAGCCCGCGATATCGTAGCGCGCCGATTGCGCCCGGCCGTTCCCGGCGGTCACGTCGCCCGACCCGGCGATCGAGATTTGCAACGAGTCGACGTCGATCGCGGCCACGCGAATGTCCCCGGACCCGGCGACCGCTCCCTTGAAGTCGCCGCCCTGGACGCGGTCGACACGGATGTCGCCCGATCCGGCGATTGCCGCGGCCTGAAGCCGCGGCACGGTGACCGTGAAGCTGGCCTTGCCCTTGCTGCTCCAGCTGCCGCCGAACCAGCCCTTCTTTTCCGGGCGGATCACGAGCTTGTCGCCGCGAACCTCGACCACGGTGCGCTCGAGCACTTTTTCCGATCCGCGCCCGGAGACGCTGGGATTTCCCCCGGTGCGAACCTCGACGTCATAGGGGCCGGCGACCTCGATCGCCTGGAAATTGCCGACCTGGTAGTTGCGGGAGATGGTCTGGCCGCCGTTCTCGGCGTGAACCCGGCCGCAGCCGGCGACGATTGCACTGACCGCGACCGCTGCCGCGACGGAGCTGCGCATGCTTTCCTCCTACACTGTATTAGGATAGCAATACAGCACGACAGCTAGTTCGGCAAGGGCAAAAAAAAGGGCGCCCGGTGAGGGGCGCCCTTCGCGTGATTGCGGACCAAGGTCGGTCTACGCGACCTCTTTGGTCTTGTGGTGGATGAGCGCGGCCTTGTTCAGGATCTCCAGGATCTTGGCCAACGCCGACTTCTCGTCGGTCTGCTCCATCGCCGCCAGCTCGCGCGCCAGGCGCGACGAGGCAGCCTCGAAGATCTGCCGCTCCGAATAGCTCTGCTCGGGCGCATCGTCGGGGCGGAACAGGTCGCGAGTCACCTCGGCGATCGAAGTCAGGTCGCCGGAGTTGATCTTCGCTTCATACTCCTGGGCGCGGCGCGACCACATGGTGCGCTTGACCTTCGGCTTGCCCTTCAGCGTCTCGAGCGCGTCCTTCATCGTCTTGTCGGACGACAGCTTGCGCATGCCCACCGAATCCGCCTTGTTGACCGGGACTCGAAGGGTCATCTTTTCCTTCTCGAAGCGCAGCACGTAGAGCTCGAGACGGGTGCCGGCGATTTCGGTGCTTTGCAGCTCTACGACGCGGCCAACGCCATGCTTGGGGTACACAACATAATCGCCGACATCGAAGCTAAGCGCCTTTGTAGCCATTGCTCACCTTTCCAGTTGCGGCAGGCGGAGCCGACACGGTTCGCATCGTCCCCCAAAACGACCCCACGGCCGTGGCTCTGCTGCCTGTTTCGTGGCTTCCCTTGAATTTAAGGCCGCAGCTGAATCGCGTGCGGCCCCTGTGTGACGATTTTATATCACAACTGACCCTAGATTGCGAGTCCGAGTTGGAGCGGAGCGGCCTCGGCTCCCTCACAGAGATTATGGAGCCCCAGGCCGAGCAGCCGAATGCCCCTGGGAAGCGGATAGAGGGCCGCGAGCAAGGCTTGGCCGGCGGCAGTGAATGCGGCCCGGTCCGGTATCGGCGAGGCGAAGCTCCTCGACCGGGTGATCAGCGTGAAATCGCCGAACTTCACCTTCAGAGTCACCGTCCGGCCCGCGACCTCGGCCCGGCGCACGCGATCCCACGCGTAACCGGCGATTCGCTCGAGCTCCGCGGAAAGGCGATCGGGATCACGCAAATCCTCGTCGAAGGTGCGTTCCGCGCTGACCGACTTGTACGGGCGGTCGGGCTTCACGTCGCGCTCGTCGATCCCGCGGCAGATCCGCCAATACCAGTCGGCCGAGCTTCCGAAATGCGCCTGAAGCGCGGGAAGCGCCCATTGCCGCAGGTCGGCCCCGGTCAGGATTCCCAGCCGCTCCATTTTGCGCGCGGTGACCGGGCCGACGCCGTGAAAGCGCGCGACCGGCAGGGTGGCGACGAAGTCGGGGCCGCGCTCGGGCGTGATGACCGTCAGTCCGTCGGGCTTGCGATAGTCGGAGGCGAGCTTGGCGATGAACTTGCAATAGCTGACCCCCGCCGACGCCGTCAGCCCGGTCTCTTCCCGGATGCGGTTGCGGATATCCTCGGCGATGGCGCGGGCGCTGCCCAGGCCGCGCCGGTCCTCGCTGACGTCGAGATAGGCTTCGTCGAGGCTCAGCGGTTCGACGAGGTCGGTATAGTCGGCGAAGATTGCCCGGATCTGCTGCGAGACGGCGCGGTAGACATCGAACCGCGGCTTGACGAACACCAGCTCGGGGCAGCGGCGCCTGGCGGTGACCGAAGGCATGGCCGAGCGTACGCCGAATTTCCTCGCCTCGTAGCTCGCCGCCGCGACCACGCCCCGGTGCCCGCCGCCGACCGCCACCGGAACCCCCCGCAAGCGGGGATCGTCGCGCTGCTCGACCGACGCGTAAAAGGCGTCCATGTCGACGTGGATGATCTTGCGAATGGGAGGGTTGGCATCGGCCACAGCGGTTTTTTCTGTCCTACACGAACCCTCCGAGTCTAGGCGGGAATCATGGACGTGAAGAGAGTCAATGATGAGGATGGCTTTGGGACGGCTTCGCGCGTGCGCGCACGTACGCGCGCGTAGAACTGCCAACTTTCGCAACTTTGGCGGGCGCGCGGCGCTTTGCATCCCTCTCGCCGTTCTGCTTAAGGGCCTGCCATGAACATCCACGAATATCAGGCCAAGGAATTGCTGGCGAAGTTCGGCGTGCCCGTCCCTGCCGGCCACGCCGCGATGGGCGTCGAGGAAGCGGTGAAGGCGGCCGAGCAGCTTCCGGGACCCTTGTGGGTCGTCAAGGCGCAGATCCATGCGGGCGGCCGCGGCAAGGGCAAGTTCAAGGAGCTCGGCGAAAGCGCCAAGGGCGGCGTTCGTCTCGCCCATTCGATCGACGAGGTTCGCGAGCATGCGGCCGAGATGCTCCACAAGACTTTGGTGACGGTCCAGACCGGGCCGGCGGGCAAGGAGGTCCAGCGGCTCTACATCACCGACGGCGTCGATATCGATAAGGAATTCTACCTCGCGCTGCTGGTCGACCGCGAAAGCGGCCGGATCGCGATCGTCGCCTCGACCGAAGGCGGGATGAACATCGAAGATGTCGCCCACGAAACGCCCGAGAAGATCCGCACCATCACCATAGACCCCGCAACCGGGCTGATGCCGCACCACGGCCGCGCCGTTGCGGCCGCGCTGGGGCTCAGCGGCGACCTCGCCAAGCAGGCCGCGAAGGTGCTTGCCAAGCTTTACGACGCCTTCATCGGCACCGATGCCTCGCAGATCGAGATCAATCCGCTGGCCGTGACCGACAAGGGGCAGCTGATGGTCCTCGACGCCAAGGTCGGCTTCGACAGCAATGCCGAGTTCCGCCATCCGGACCTTGAGCAGCTCCGCGACCTTTCCGAAGAAGAGCCGATGGAGATCGAGGCGTCGAAGTACGACCTCAGCTACATCAAGCTCGACGGCTCGATCGGCTGCATGGTCAACGGCGCGGGCCTCGCCATGGCGACGATGGACATCATCAAGCTTGAGGGCGGCGAGCCGGCGAACTTCCTCGACGTCGGCGGCGGCGCTTCGAAGGAGAAGGTGACCGCGGCCTTCAAGATCATTTTGAGCGATCCTGCCGTGAAGGGCATCCTCGTTAACATCTTCGGCGGGATCATGCGCTGCGACATCATCGCGGAAGGCATCGTCGCCGCGGCGCGCGAGGTCGAGCTCGACGTGCCCCTGGTGGTCCGGCTCGAGGGCACCAACGTCCAGCAGGGCAAGGACATCCTCGCGCAAAGCGGGCTTGCGATCATTCCCGCCGACGACCTCGGCGACGCCGCGAAAAAGATAGTCGCGGAAGTCCGGGCGCCGGTCGCTGCTTAACTGGAGAAACGCATGAAACTGCTGGTCGCCGTCAAACGGGTGATCGACTTCAATGTGAAGCCGCGGGTCAAGATGGACGGCTCGGGCGTCGATCTCGCCAACGTCAAGATGAGCATGAACCCGTTCGACGAGATTGCCGTCGAGGAAGCGATCCGCCTCAAGGAGAAGGGCGTCGCGACCGAAATCGTGGCGGTGTCGATCGGCCCGGCCAAGGCGCAGGAGACTTTGCGTACAGCGCTGGCGATGGGCGCCGACCGCGCGATCCTCGTCCAGACCGACGAAGAGGTGGAACCGCTTGGCGTTGCCAAAATCCTCGCCAAGGTCGCCGAGGAAGAGCAGCCGCAGATGGTGATTCTCGGCAAGCAGGCGATCGATGACGACAATAATGCCACCGGGCAGATGCTGGCCGCGCGGCTCGGGTGGCCGCAGGGCACGTTCGCCTCGAAGGTCGATCCGGCCGATGGCGAGGTCTCGGTCACTCGCGAAGTTGACGGCGGGCTCGAGACCGACCGGCTCAAGCTTCCGGCAGTGGTCACCACCGACCTCAGGCTCAACGAGCCGCGCTACGCATCGCTGCCCAACATCATGAAGGCCAAATCCAAGCCGCTGGCGACGAAGAGCCCCGATGATCTCGGCGTCGACATTAAGCGGCGGCTGGAAACTTTGAAGGTCGCCGAACCGGCCAAGCGGCAGGCCGGCGACAGGGTCGGCTCGGTCGACGAGCTGGTCGGCAAACTGAAGGCGCTGGGGGTGGTGCAGTGAAGACTTTGGTACTGGTCGAACATGACGGGTCGGAGATCAAGGATTCGACCCTTGCCGCCGTCACGGCTGCCGGGAAGCTCGGCGAGACGCATTTGCTGGTCGCTGGCTCGGGCGTCGGACCGGTTGCCGGAGCCGCGGCCAAGATCGCCGGCGTGGGCAAGGTCCACGTCGCCGACGCAGCCCATCTCGATCATCAGCTGGCCGAGGAGGTCGCGCCGCTCGCCGCGCGGCTGATGGAAACGCACGACGCGTTCGTCGCTCCGGCCTCGACCTTCGGGAAGAATATCGCTCCTCGCGTCGCGGCCCTGCTCGACGTGATGCAGATCAGCGAAATCCTGTCCGTCGAGGACGAGAATACCTTCACGCGCCCGATCTACGCCGGCAACGCCATCGCCACCGTGCGCTCGAGCGACGCCAAGAAAGTCATCACCGTGCGCGGGACCGCGTTCGAGAAAGCGGCACGCGAGGGCGGCAGCGGGGCGATTGAGCCGGTCGATGCCGGAGGCGCTGCCGGGCTCAGCAGCTTCGTTGGCCTGGAAGCGTCGGAAAGCGAGCGGCCCGAGCTGACCAGTGCCCGGATCATCGTTTCGGGCGGGCGCGCCTTCGGCAGCAGCGAGCAGTTCCACGCGCTTCTCGACCCGCTCGCCGACAAGCTGGGGGCGGCCGTCGGTGCCAGCCGCGCCGCGGTCGACGCCGGTTACGCTCCGAACGACTATCAGGTCGGCCAGACCGGCAAGATCGTCGCTCCGGACGTCTATATCGCGATCGGCATTTCTGGCGCGATCCAGCACCTCGCCGGAATGAAGGATTCGAAGACCATCGTCGCGATCAACAAGGACGAGGAAGCCCCGATCTTCCAGGTCGCGGACGTCGGCCTAGTCGGCGACCTGTTCAAGATCGTCCCCGAGCTGACCGAGAAGCTCTGAGCAGCAAAAAGGCCCGCCGCGGCAGGGGCGTTGCGCGGCGGGCCAAATGACCTCGGGAGGGAGGTCGAGGGAGCTAGTTGCGGTAGGAAACGCTGACGTTCGCGCCGCCGCTGTGATTGGCGCTGGCGCTGCCGTTGCTGCTGGCCTGGCCGTTGGCGCTGGCGTTCCCGTTCGCTCCGGCGTTGGCGCGGCCGGCGCTTGCCGCCGTCGAGCCGTTGGCGTTGCCGCTGGCGTTTCCGCTGAACATTCCGTTCGCGGCGCCGCCGAGCGAGCCGAGGCCGTTTCCTGCGCCCGAAAGCGAACCCGCAAGGTTGCCCGCGCCATGCCCGGCGCCGCCGACCTGGCCGGCAAGATTGCCCGCGCCATTTCCGGCTCCGGCGATGGACCCGGCGAGGTTGCCCGCCCCGTTCGCTGCGCCAGTGACGCTACCCGCAAGGTTGCCCGCGCCATTCGCTGCGCCAGTGACGCTTCCAGCAAGGTTGCCGGCGCCATTCGCTGCGCCGGTCACGGACCCGGCGAGATTGCCCGGGCCATTCGCTGCGCCATTGACGCTACCGGCAAGGTTGCCCGCGCCATTCGCGGCGCCCGTGACGGTACCCGCAAGGCTGCCTGCGCCGGACACGCTGCCGCTAATCGCGCTGACGCTATTGCTGATTGCGCCGACGCCGTTGAGGCCGCCCGAGATCGAGCCGCCCGCATTGCCCGCGCCGTTGAGCACGCCGCCCACGCTGCCGAGACCGCCGACCGCGCCCCCGACCGACCCGCCGAGCGCGCCATTGACCGCGCCGGTGATGCCGCCAAGCAATTGCGCCTGTGCCGGCGCCGCTGCGACCAGCGCCGCGCAACTCATCAAAACCAACGACTTCCTCATGCCAGTCTCCTTTTCAAATCCGGGATGGGCGATCGGCCCTTCCACTTTGGAGAACGACACCGCGTCGGCGCTTCATCCGCCCCGTCGAAAAAATCATCTCGCGGAGACGGTGCGCGGATCGATCCGACAATCGCTGCAGACTATGCCGCGGCCGACGCGGCCCTTGCCGGGGCGGGCCTCGGCGGCGAGGCGTGAGGGCGACCCCGCCGCTAGCAGGCGGGCAGCGGCAAGCGGCGCTGCAAAGCTCGTACCGCGCACCCGGGTATAGCCCTGGCCGGGAAGCGCAGCGGCCATGTCCGCGCCGGGCGCGGCGAAGTCGAGATGCGCGGCCCGGCCGGCCTCGGGCAGCGCCCGGCCGCGGGCGTCGACGCCGGTCACTGCGAGGACGCCGGCATAGGACGCCGGATATTGCGGGGGTGCCGCGGGACCGTCGTTGCCGACCGCGGCGACGACCTCGATACCGCGCGACCGCAGAGCGGCGACCGCGCGTTCGACGAGGCTGTTGGATGGGCCGACCAGGCTGATGTTGATGACTTGCGACCGCTTTGCCGCGAGCCAGCCGAGCGCCTTGACGATCGATGTCGCCGAGCCGGCGGCGCGATTGCCGCCATAGACGTCGGCGACGTAGAGCTGGGCTCCGCCCGCCGCGCCGCGAAAGGCGCCCTGGTTGCCGACCAGCAGCGAGGCGACGGCGGTGCCATGGCCGGTTGGCCGGGGGGCACCGGCAAATCCGTTCTGTTCGATCCGTGCATTGGCGAGCGAAGGGTGGGAGGCGACTCCGCCGTCGATCATGCCGATGGTCCGGCCGCTTCCCGGGCCGACCGAAGCCGCGAGCGCGCCGGCAACCGGCAGAAGGGAGCCGCCTGCCGGCTCGTAGATATGGTCGACATCGGCTTGCAATCGCGGCGCGACGCGCTGCAGCAGCCGCAGGCCTCCAGGTGCGCTCATGCCTTGCGGGACGGCGAGCTGCATGAGCCGCAGGCCGAGCGTCGGCTCGGCTTCGTTGGCGACGATCCGAAATCCGGCCCGCAGCGCAAGCTGGAGGCTCGCCGGGTCCGGGTCGAGAACGGCCACGACGCCGCGACGCACCGGGAGGCCGCGGTCGCTTTCCAGCTGCGCGCGATTCTCCCGGATCAGCTGATCCAGCCGCAAGCGTCTCAGCTCGAGCAGGGTCGCCGGGCCCGACTGGGCGATTTGCTCGGTCACTCCAGTCACGTGGTCGAGCGTCGGGTTAATCGCCTGCTGTGCGGCCGGCGTCGTTAGAATGTTCTGCAGGATCGGCCCGGCGACGGGGACGTTGCCGACTGGCACCGGCAGGCTCACGGGCGGCAGCGCGATGCCGCCGAGCAGCTGCGCCTGGGCGCCGCTCGCGAGCAATGCGGCGGCGGTTGCGGCCGTCAGCAGTGCGCGGGCAATTCTGGACATCGTTAGACCTCTAATTAAGGGTTTGTGCGGATGAAACGAGTTGCGGGCATCGTTTCATCCCGCATGAGGCGCAATGAACCGACCCTTATCGTTCGAGGACGAGCTGACGACGCTGCTTCCGCGATTGCGGCGCTTCGCCCATGCGCTCGCCCGCGACGGCAGCGATGCGGACGATCTTGCTCAGGCGACGATCGAGCGCGCCTTGCGCTCGAAGGCGCAGTGGCAGCCGGGGACCTCGCTGCACGGCTGGTGCTGCCGGATCATGCGCAACCTGTGGATCGACACGGCCCGTTCCCGAGGCCGCCGCGCGGCCTACGAAGCGCCCGAAGAGGCCGGCGAACAGGTCGGCTCGGACCCGCGCGCGGCGATCGAGGCCTCGGTCGATCTGAAGCGGATCATGGCGGCCATGAGCCGCTTGCCCGACGAGCAACGCGAGGTCGTGGCGCTGATCCTCATCGAGGGGTTCGGCTATCGCGAGGCGGCCGAAATGCTGGACCTGCCGATCGGCACGGTTTCGAGCCGGCTGGTACGCGGCCGCAACGCGCTCCTGGCGATGGTAGGTGAGCAATGATTGACGATGAAACCTTCTTCGCCTGGATCGACGGCGAGCTGAGCGGCCCGGAGGCGGCACGCGTGGAGGCAGCCGTTGCGGCCGACACGGCGCTTGCGGAACGTGCTCGGCAGCATCGCGCGTTCCGCCAGCGGCTGAGCGGCGCATTCGACGCCCTGCTCGAAGTGCCTGTTCCGGAGCGGCTGACGGCCGCGGTTCGGCCGCCGGCTGAAGTCGTCGATTTCGCTTCGGCAAGGCGCGCCCGCTCGCTGCCGTCGCTGCCGCAATGGGCGGCAATGGCGGCGACGCTTGCCGTCGGCGTGATGCTCGGAACGATGGTGCCGGATCGCGGCGCCGCGCCAGTCGAGGCGCATGGCGGCAAGCTCTATGCCGCCGCATCGCTCGGCCACGCGCTCGAAACCCAGCTCGCCAGCGCGCCCGCTGGTGACGTGCGCATCGGCCTCACCTTCCGCGACCAGTCGGGCGCGGTGTGCCGGACCTTCACCCAGTCGGCTGCGGCCGGTCTTGCCTGCCGCGACCAGGATCGCTGGCAGGTCCGGGGTCTGTTTGCGGCGCCCGAAGGCCAGGCCAGCGACTATCGCATGGCCGCAGGCATCGACCCGAACCTCGCCGCTTTGGTCGATTCGACGATGGCCGGCGAGCCGCTCGACGCGGCTGAGGAGAAAGCGGCGAAGGACAAGGGCTGGCGCTAAGCGCGACTGTGGAAATGGTGCCCAGGGGCGGGATCGAACCACCGACACCGTGATTTTCAGTCACGTGCTCTACCAACTGAGCTACCTGGGCATTCGCTTCTGAAGGCTGGTCGCCGACAAGCGAGCGCGCTCCCTACCGGTCGCCCTCGTCGCTGTCCACCCTCCCGAGGGACTGCTCGACATCGGCCGGAGGGCCGGGAATGCGATAGCCTTCGCCGAGCCACTTCAGGAGATCGCGATCCTTGCAGCCGCGGCTGCAGAAGGGCGCGAAATCCCGTTGCTCCGGCGCTCCGCACAGCGGGCAGTTCTTGGTCGGGTCAGAGGGGTTCGGCATATCCGCCGGACATGGGAAGACCGGGGTCGGCGCGCAAGGCGACTGCCCCGCCGACCTGACGGGAAAACGCGTCGATCCAATCCGGCTTGCTGCTCAGGATCGAGAGCACGGCGGGGTGGGCGACGAGCCGCTTCGCCCCGGCCGGATCGAACGCGACTTGGCGCAACAATGCGCGAGCCTCGAATGACGCATGATCCTGCGCGAGTTCGATTAACGAAGCCCGGCGGCGCGGCCGGACAATCTGGACGAAGCCGAAGCCGTTGACCGCAGTGCGCTCAAACGGCTGCGGCAGAGCGGCGTCGATCGCCTCCGCAGCGGCCTGACGCACAGTCTTGCTAGCGCTGGTCGGCAGGTCGATGCCGATCGAACCGCCGATGTCGAGCCGGCGGATCGCCCGCGCAGCCTCGCGCGCGCCAAATACCGCCAGCTCGTCCGGCGAAACATGGCCGTCGACGTCGATCAGCGTCATCGCCGCGGTAGCCGCGATGCGCAGCTCACCGCCTGGGAAGCGGACGAGTCCTGAACGCGCTTCGTCGATCACATCGTTCCAGCCGAGCTCTGCCAGCGCGTCGTGCGCCGCCGGAATGGGTAGAGCGCGTCCCTCGATCGTCGGGGCAGGGCGCGGTTCGGCATCCGTGAGCTTCGCAAGCGGGCGCTTCCACGGCTCCGCGCCAGGGATGGCTTCGCGCGTGACCTCGACGTTCAGCACGGCGCCTTCGGTTAGTCTGGCCGAGCCGCGCGGCAGAAGATACTCTGTGCCGCTTTCATCCCGGGCGACGGCATTGCGGGGCGCGGCCTTGACCAGTCGCGCGGCATCGACGCTCCCGGCCCGCACGCCGCCTTCGACTTCAATCCGTGCCTCCACGATCTCGCCATTTTCGACCAGCGCGTAGCGGGTCTCGCCAATGCCGCGCTCGATCAGCCATTCAGGCAATGGGATAGCCCGCGCTTTTCAGCAGCACGCGCGTCTCCGCCAGCGGCAGGCCGACCACGTTCGAATAGCTGCCGGCGATGTGGCGGACATAGACTTCGCCATAACCCTGGAGCGCGTAGCCGCCGGCCTTGCCGCGCCATTCCCCATGGCTCGCATAAAAATCGATTTCCTCATCAGAGAGGCGCTTCATGGCGATCATCGTCTCGACCAGCCGGGCGCGCATGCCATGGCCAGGTACGGCGAGCGCGACGCCTGTCAGCACCCGGTGCCGCCGCCCCGACAGAAGCTTCATGCAGGCGCGCAAGGTCGCTTCTTCCTCGACCTTGGGAAGGATCCGGCGGCCGACGGCAACCACCGTGTCGGCGGCGAGGACGAGGGAATTGGGCTCCTGCACCGCGACCGCCGCGGCTTTTTCGCGTGCCAGCCTCAGCGCGTGCTGGCGCGGTAGCTCGCCCTTGGGGACGCTTTCGTCGACATCGGCGGGCACGACCGCATCGGGGGTGACTCCGATGCGCGCCAGCAGGTCGAGACGGCGCGGGCTCGCCGAGGCGAGGACCAGCCGCACCGGCTAGCCCGTATAGCCGGGCGGTCCTGCGCGGCCGGGCATGAAGCGATAGGTGATTCGGCCTTTGGTCAGGTCGTAGGGCGTCAGCTCGACCAGCACTTCGTCGCCGGTCAGAACGCGGATGCGGTTCTTGCGCATCTTGCCGGCCGTGTGGCCGAGGATCTCATGGCCGTTCTCGAGGCGGACGCGGAACATGGCGTTGGGCAGCAGCTCCACAACTTGCCCCCGCATCTCGAGCAATTCTTCCTTGGCCAAAAGATCCATCTCCGTTGTGCAAAAAAGTCGCGGAGCCTTAGCGGCGGCCGCCGCAAATGTGAAGGCGAGGCAATTGCGGTCGGCCCCGCGCCGAAATGTCGACGCGGGGCCAATCGTTGCTCGGCGCGATTAGTGCGCGCCGCCCGCCAGCGCCGCGAGCAGCAGCAGCGCGACGATGTTGGTGATCTTGATCATCGGATTGACGGCCGGGCCGGCGGTGTCCTTGTACGGATCGCCGACGGTGTCGCCGGTCACGGCAGCCTTGTGGGCTTCCGAGCCTTTGCCGCCGTAATTGCCATCCTCGATATACTTCTTGGCATTGTCCCAGGCGCCGCCGCCCGACGTCATCGAGATGGCGACGAACAGGCCGGAGACGATCACGCCGAGCAGCAAGGCGCCGACTGCGGCGAGGCCGTTCTCCTTGCCCGCGACGGCACCGATCGCGAAGTAAACGACGATCGGCGCGAGCACCGGAAGCAGCGACGGGATGATCATCTCGCGGATCGCGGCACGGGTGACGAGGTCGACCGTGCGCGCGTAGTTGGGGCGCACCGACCCATCCATGATGCCCGGATTGTCGCGGAACTGGCCGCGCACTTCCTCGACCACCGCGCCGCCGGCCCGTCCGACCGCGGTCATGCCGAGCGCGCCGAACAGGTACGGCAGCAGCGCGCCGAGAAGCAGGCCGACGATCACATAGGGGTTGGACAGGCTGAACAGCGTGTCGAGGTTGGCCGTGACGCCGATTTCCGCGCCGAAGTGGCGGAGGTCCTCGGTGTAGGCGCCGAACAGGACCAGCGCGGCAAGGCCGGCCGATCCGATCGCATAGCCCTTGGTCACCGCCTTGGTGGTGTTGCCGACCGCGTCGAGCGCGTCGGTGCGGGCGCGCACGTCATCCTCGAGCCCCGACATTTCCGCGATTCCGCCGGCATTGTCGGTGACGGGGCCGTAGGCGTCGAGCGCCACGACCATGCCCGCCAGCGCGAGCATCGCCGAAGCCGCGAACGCGACGCCGAGGAAGCCGGCCAGCTGGAAGCTGGCGATGAGGCCCGCGATGATGACGATGGTCGGAAGCGCGGTCGATTCCAGGCTGATCGCGAGGCCCTGGATGATGTTGGTGCCATGGCCGGTCTGGCTGGAGCGCGCGATCGATTGCACCGGGCGGTAGTTGGTCCCGGTATAATATTCGGTGATCCAGACAATGAGCGCCGTGACAGCGAGGCCGATGAAGCTCGCCCAAACCAGGTTCCAGGCGGCGAAGCTTCCGCCGCGTGCAGTCGTGATGGTCTGATCGAGGTCGCCGCCGAGGCTGAACCAGGTCGCTGCGACGATGCCCGGCACTGCGAGCAGCGTCGCTGCCCAGAAGCCCTTGTAGAGCGCCCCCATGATCGACCCTTTGGCGCCGAGACGCACGAAGTAGGTGCCGATGATCGAGGTGATGATGCACACGCCGCCGATCAGCAGCGGCAGGATCATCAGCGGCAGCAGCAGCGGACCGTCGACCAGCAGGGCGACCATCACCATGGTGATGCCGACGGTGACCACATAGGTCTCGAACAGGTCGGCCGCCATGCCGGCGCAGTCGCCGACATTGTCGCCGACATTATCGGCGATCACTGCCGGGTTGCGCGGGTCGTCCTCGGGAATGCCGGCCTCGACCTTGCCGACCAGGTCGGCGCCGACGTCCGCGGCCTTGGTGAAGATGCCGCCGCCGAGACGCGCGAAGATCGACACCAGCGAGGCGCCGAGCGCCAGCGCGGTGAGCGCGGTTACGACCGCGCGGTCGTTGGGCTGATAGCCGCCCGGCCCGGTCAGGTACCAGAACAGCACGGCGATCGCGAGCAGCGCGAGGCCGGCGACGAGAAGGCCGGTGACGGCGCCTGCGCGGAACGCCGTGGTGAGGCCGCTCTGCAGGCTGGTGCGGGCGGCTTCGGCGGTGCGCACGTTGGCGCGCACGGAGATGTTCATGCCGATGAAGCCCGCAGCGCCGGACAGGACCGCGCCGATGATGAAGGCCACGGAGCTAAGCCCGCCGAGGAAGAAGAAGATGATCGCGGCGACGACCACGCCGACGATGGCGATCGTCGTGTACTGGCGCTTCAGATAGGCAGCTGCGCCTTCCTGGATCGCGCCCGAAACCTCGATCATTCGCGCATTGCCCGCCGAAGCGGCGAGCACTTGGCGGCTGGTGACGATGCCGTAGAGCACGGCGGCCAGACCGCAGAGGATTGCGATGTACAGCAAGTTCATGATGTGGTGCTTCCCTCCCGTTGGGCAGGCCTCAGCGGCCTCATTAGGGCCTTGGCCGCCCTGAAGACGGGCGCCGGTTTAGGGAGCGTTTTTGCGGCTGGCAACCGCGGCGGTTTGACGGGCTTTAATGGAGCAGCAGCGCGAAGACCGCGCCCGAGGCAAGGCCGGCCAGGCCGATCAGCCAATGGCGCGGCTCAACTCCAGCGATCGCGGCCAGCCTCGTGCTCAAACCCCAGCCTTTCCGGCAGTTCGACGGCCTCGCCGCCGCCGGTAAGGGAAAGGGAAACCTCACCGGCGGCAAGCGAGCCGATACGGCGGATTGTCGTTCCCACGGGTAAAGAAAGCGTTCCCGGGTCGAGGTCAGGGGGGAGCACGGCCAGCAGTGCATAATCGTCGCCGCCGGTCGCCGCGAAAATGCGTGCATCGAGGCCCTGCCCGCGCTCGGCGATGAACGCGCGTGACAATGGGAGTGCGTCGAGCTCGATGTGAATGGCGCAGCCGCTCGCCTCGGCCATTCGCTTCGCATCGAGCAGGAGCCCATCGGAAACGTCCATCATCGCATGCGCATGAGGCGCCAGCGCCTGTCCCGCTCCGAGCTGGGGAATTGGCCGGCGGTAGATGTCGACCAATGGGCCGGCGGCCTTCTGATCGGCGCGGAGCAAAGCAAGCCCGGCGGCGGCGTCTCCAACGTCCCCGACGATCCAGAGCGCGTCGCCAGCCTTGCCGCCCGAGCGTGAGGGAACGCTAGGCCCGGACCGCCCGATGACCGTCATTCCCAGCACGCGCTCGGTTCGCCGGGGCAATGCAATCGTGTCGCCGCCGATCAGCGGCAGGCCATAGCTTTCGCACGCATGCTCGACCCCGGTCAGGAACTCGCTTTCCCAGCGGCCGTCACCGCACACGGTCAGCGACAAGAGACCGCCCGCCGGCGTCGCGCCCTTGCCGGCGAGGTCGGAGAGATTCACCGCGACGAGCTTCCAGCCGACGCTCGCGGGCGGGTCCGACGGCAGGAAGTGGACACCTTCGGCAATGCTGTCGTGGCTGATCACCAACCCGTCCAGGAGCGCCACGTCATCGGTCAAGCCGCGCGCGGCTGGATCGGTCGCGATCCGCCGCAGCTGCTCAATCACCTCGTTTTCGCGCATCAGTCCGCTCTCGCGGGCCTCGCCTGTTTCGCGATCGCGTCGAGCAGGCCGTTGACGAAGCCGCTCTCGCGCTTGTCGTAGAAGGCGTGGGCGATGTCGACATATTCGGAAATGACCGAGGCAATCGGCACGTCTGGCCGCGCGAGCAGTTCGTAGGCGCCGGCACGTAGGATCGCTTTCATCGGTTTGTCGAGCCGATCGAGGCTCCATCCCTGCGCGAGCCGGCCGGCAATCAGCGCGTCGATTTCGCCGCGCCGCGCGTCCGCCCCCAAGACGATGTCGTCGAAGAAATCATGCTCGGCCGCATGATATTGCGCGTCCTCGATCGTCGCGCCCAGCCGATGATCGTGGAACTCCTTGAGCAGGCGCGGCAGCGGCGTGCCTTCCATCTCCTGCTGGTACAGCGCCTGGACCGCGGCGAGGCGCGCGGCGGAGCGGGAGCGGGATCGGGTGGCGGAGTTCATTGCCAGGGCTCTAGCGGGGGCTGTGCGCGCGTGGGAAGCCCCGGCGGCCTTTTTCGCCGCGCCATTGAACCGGCCGGGACAATCGCTGCACCTATGTTCCTGAAAAGGGGATTGGCGTGACCAGCAACAGGGCTCGGCTGCTTGACGAATATCTGGTCGCCGCCGCCCGGACCGGAGACGGGAAGGCGTTCGCGATACTGGTGGAACGGTGGAGCGGAAAGCTCATCGCCCATGCATGGCGCCTCACCGGCGACAGGGAAGCCGCCCGCGATGCCGCGCAGGGGGCGTGGGTGGAAATCGTCCGCGGCCTTGGCAGGCTCAAAGACGAACGGGCCTTTCCCGCCTGGGCGTTCCGAATCGTCACGCGGCGCTGCGCTCGCCATGTCGGCGAGAGGGTTCGCGAGCGTGAGATCGCCGGCCAGCTGGCCGACCAGCCTGCGGTCGTGGCCGACGATCCCGGCGCGGGTGTCGATGCGCAGCGGCTTCGCGTCGCGATCGCCCGCCTGCCTTCCGACCAGAAGAGCGCCGTCGCGCTCTTCTACCTCGAAGAGATGAGCGTCGCCGAAGTGGCGGTGGCGCTCAGCGTTCCCGCGGGCACCGTGAAGACCCGCCTCATGCACGCCCGGCGCAAGCTTTGCGCCGCGCTCGAAGGAGACGACAATGCGTAACCTGGATACCATGATCGACGAGGCGCTCGATGCCGAGGAGCGCGAGCTTCTGCGCAGCATCGGCGAGGAGCCCGGCTTTTTCAGCCAGGCGTTTGGTCTGTTCGGCGGCAAGCTCGGCTGGGTGAATGTGCTGATGATGATCGTCCAGGCGGCGATCTTCGTCGCCGGCGTTTATGCCGCGTGGCAGTTCTTCGAGGCGGGCGATCCCGTGACGCAGTTGCGCTGGGGCCTGCCGGCGGCGGTGCTGCTGATCGTCTCCCTGATGATCAAGCTCGCGTTGTGGCCGGAAATTCACGCCAACCGGGTGATCCGCGAGCTCAAGCGGCTCGAGCTTCAGATCGCCCGGAGCGCGCGTTAGCTCAGCCTTGGAGGAAGCGCCGCAGCGGTCCGGCGACTGCATCCGGCGCTTCCCACGGCGCGAAGTGGCCAGCTTCGGGCAAGCGGACGATCTCGAGGTTCTCGACGAGGCGGTCGAGGCCATCGAGCTGGAGCGGCAGCAGGGCCTTGTCGCGCATGCCCCAGACCACCAGCGTCGGCACGCGGACCCTGGCGAAGGGCTTCAGCAGCCAGTCGGGAAGAGGGATCGTGACGCCCGGCGGCGGCACGACCATCTTCGCCGCGCGGTACCAGTTCAGCATTGCCGTCATGGCGCCGGGCTGCGACCATTCGGAGATATATTGGCGCTTCTCGGCTTCCGGGATGATCGACAGGTCGACATGCCCCCCGAATGTCTTCTCGAAGAATGTCTCATAGCCCATCGCCTCGATCGCTTTCTCGAAACGAGGGGTGCGAAAAGCGTTGATATATTGCGAGGCCGCGCGCTGTTCGGCGCTTTCGATCAGGCTCTTCTGGAAGATGACCGGGTGCGGCGCGTTGACGATCGCGAGGCGGGTCAGGCGGGGATCGCCGCGCAGCGCCGCCGCCCAGGCGGCGGCGCCGCCCCAATCGTGACCCACCAGCGCGAACCGCTCGATGCCAAGCGCGTCGGCGAGCGCGAAAATATCGTCGACGATGACGTCCGTTCGATAGTCGTCCACCTCCTGCGGCCGGTCGGAGCCCGTGAACCCGCGCTGGTCGGGCATGACCAGGAAGAAGCGGTCCTGAAGCCGCGGCGCGATCTCGCGCCAGGTACGGTGAGATTCAGGGAAACCGTGCAGCAAGATCACTGTCGGCGACGTTTGATCACCGGCCAGCGCGACGTTGAGCGTGACTCCGGTCCGAAGCGAGACCTTTTGGAACTCGCTCACGGATAGCTGACGGTGGTCGGCCGCTCCGGCAGCGGGATGAACTCTTGGTCGTCGCCCGGGATGAGCGGGAAGCGCAGCGCCTTCCAATCCTCTTTCGCCTGGTTGATCCGGTCGCGCGACGAGGAGACGAAGTTCCAGAAGACGTGGCGACGCGTCGCGAATGCCTCGCCGCCCATCAGCATCGCCCGGCCGCCGCGGCTGCTGGAAAGGCGCGCCTGGTGGCCCGGCCGCAGCACGTAGAGCGAAAAGGGCTCGATCGCCTGTCCGTCCAGCTCCGCCTCGCCCTTGACCAACATCACCGCGCGTTCGTCGGCCTCGGCATCGATTGGGATCGAGCCGCCGCGAGCGAGCTGGATGTCGGCGTAGATGGTCGACGAATGCTGCGGCGTTGCTGCGGTCGCGCCCCACAAAGTTCCCATCAGCACCCGCGCGTTCGCCGCGGCCTCCTCGACCAGCGGCAATCCGTTAGAAGCTACATGGTGGAACGCCGGATCGATCTCCTCCTTGCCGTCGGGCAGGGCCAGCCAGGTCTGCATCCCGTAAAGGCTCGGGCCCTGCGGCCGCAGTTGCTGCGGCGAGCGTTCGGAATGGACGATACCGCTCCCCGCGGTCATCAGGTTGATCGCGCCCGGCTCGATCACCTGGTGGGAGCCGATGCTGTCGCGGTGCTCGATCGCGCCCTCGAACAAATAAGTGACGGTTGCGAGGTTGATGTGCGGGTGCGGGCGCACGTCCATGCCTTCGCCGGCGGGCAGCCGCGCCGGACCGAACTCGTCGACGAAGATGAACGGCCCGACCATCGTCCGCTCGCGTGCCGGCAGCGCCCGGTTGACCTTGAACGCGCCGAGGTCGTGCGTGACGGGCGTGATGACCTGCTCAACCGCCGTTTCAATTGTCTCCATCATTTTTCTCCCGGTGCGGTCGCGCGGATCGCGAGGGCGTGGATCCGCTCGTCCATCAGCTCGCCAAGCGCGGCATAGACCATCCGCTGCCGTTCGACCCGGCTCTTGCCGGCGAACAGCGGGCTTTCGATGTGCAGGCTGAAATGGCTTTCCCCGGCGGGGTTGTAGCCGCCGTGACCGCGATGCTTCTCGCTATCGTCGATGATCTCGATGCGGGTGGGCGAAAGGGCCGAGTTGAGGCGCCGAAGCATTTCGGCCGCCACCGGCCCGGTTCCAGACGCGTTCATGGCCTCTATATAGAGAGGTTCCATGGCGTCGAAACAAGCACGGATGCACGGCCGCGTCGAAGGGGCGAGGGCGAGGTGCGCCGCCCCCGGCTGCACCGCGCCGGGCGAGTATAAGGCGCCGCTGCAGCCGGCCGATTTCGACGGCCCCGGCAGCTGGCGCTTCCTCTGCCTCGACCATGTCCGCGAGCATAATGCGAAGTACAATTTCTTCGACGGCATGAGCCCCGACGAGATCAGCCGCGCCCAGGGCCCGCTCGGCGGGTGGGAGCGGCCGAGCCGCAAGTTCGCGGCCAACGGCGCCGACCCGCCGCCCAAATGGAGCGACTTCGCGGATCCGCTCGATGCGATCTCGACCCGCTTCGGCGATGTGCGCTCGCGCGCCAGGCCGTCCCGTTTCAGCAGGAGCGAGCAGCGCGCGCTGTCGGTGCTCGGCCTCGGCGAGGACGCCGACCGCAACCAGCTGCGCAAGCGCTACTCCGGCCTGGTGCGCCGCTATCATCCCGACAAGAACGGCGGCGACCGCAGCCAGGAGCGAAAGCTGGGGGAAGTGATCGAGGCCTACCAGCTGCTCAGGAAATCGGCCGCGCTCGCTTAGTCGCGATCGGGTGCCCCCGGCGGGAAGAAGGGCCGATAGGGCCGCGCGTCCTCGACGCAGCGCGCGACCGGCGGAAGCGCCAGCAGCTCGGCGCGCAAGGCGGCGAGGCGCGGGCAATGATCGGGGATCGGCTCGATCCAGTCGGCGTAGAACAAGGACGGCGCCGCGGCGCAGGTCACGATGCTGACATGCGGGGGCAGCGTGTGTGCCTCCAGCCACCGCTCTAGCCACGCGTACGCCCGCCGCAGCCCGGCCTTGCCTGCCTCGACCTCCGGCGCGAACGGGTCGTCCCTCAATCCGCCCGCAGCGGGGTCGTCCCTGTTGACGAAATAGGCCGCCATCACCCGCTGCAAATTGCCCATCACATAATTGTCGAACACGCGGTCGATCATCCGCGCGACGACGGCTTGGGCGGGATCGGCCGGGATCAGCGGTGCCGGGCCGGGATGGTGGACCGCGAGATGCTCGATGATCGCGCTCGTCTCGACCACCACTGCGTCCCCGTCCGTGAGCACCGGGAACTGGCCCGACGGGTGAGCCGTGCCGGTGAAGCTTTCAAATTTCGGCACCGACGGATCGATCTGCACGAACTTGAACGCGGTGCCGTTGGCGTACAGCGCGATCAGCGCCTTCCACGTGTAGGACGAGAAGGGGTGGCCGTGGAGGGCGAGGGTCACCAGCGTCCCTCCGCGATCGCTGCCTGCCGCGCCTGCTCGCGATCGCTTGTTGACTGCGGTCCCGCCCAGCCATGCTCGACCTCACCCGCCGGCTCATAGGTCGCGATCACGGCGCCCGCCCGCGTCGCGCGCTGCTCGACCAGCCTTAGCGCCCTTGCGGGAGTGCCATCGCCGAACAGCCTTTTGCCCCCGCCGAGCACCACGGGGAAGGTCATCACGGTCAGCTGGTCGAGCAACCCTTCGCGGATCAGCTGCGGGTAAAGGCTGCTGCTGCCCTGGATCAGGAGATCGGGGCCGTCGCCGTTCCGGACCTCGCGTAGCTCGTCCAGCCCGCCGAGCCGGTGGCTGTTGGACCAGCTGAGGTCGGGGTTGCCATGCGTCAGCACATATTTGTCGGCGCGGGTGAAGGCTTCGCCGAGCTCGATGGCGGCGGCTTCGCCGTCGTCCTTGCCCGTGCGGTCGAAAATCTCGCCGATGCCGGTCGCTTCGCAGCCGACGTAAGGCCAGTAAGCGGCGAAGATTTCATAGGTGCGGCGTCCAAGCAGCAAAGCGTAATCGGTGCCGAAAAATGCGTCGATCGCCTGGCCCACCTCTTCGTCGAAAAATTGCGGCAACCAGCCGCCATGCTCGAAGCCGCCGGTCGGGTCCTCGCTCGGTCCGCCGGGCGCCTGCATCACGCCGTCGAGCGAGACGAAGAGGCTTCCGCGGATCTTACGCATCGGCGGTTTCGCCGCGGACGGCAGCCTCAATTCTGGCGACGTCGATCTTCCTCATCGTCATCATCGCCGCGAAGGCGCGCTTCGCCGCCGCCTTGTCCTTGCTCATATTGGCTGCGAGCAGCACGCGCGGAGTGATCTGCCAGGAGAAGCCCCAGCGGTCCTTGCACCAGCCGCACTCGCTTTCCTGGCCGCCATTCTGCGTGATCGCGTCCCAGTAGCGGTCGGTCTCTTCCTGGTCCTCGGTTATGACCATGAAACTGACCGCCTCATTGGGCTGGAAATTGGGCCCGCCGTTGAGCCCGACGAACCTCCGGCCGAGTAGGGTGAACTCGACGGTCAGTTCTTCGCCCGCCTCCCCGCCGGGAAATTCCGACGGCGCCGCCATTGCCGGCCCGACCTGGCTGTCGGGAAACACCGACGCATAGAATTCGGCCGCCTTGCGCGCTTCGCCTTTGTCGAACCAAAGGCAGGTGACAAGTTTCTCGCTCATGCCAGCGCCTCGTTACGCTTGCTGCTGTTCGAGCGTGTTCAGCAGCGGCTTGAACCCGCCCCAGAACATGCGCTTGCCGTCGAACGGCATTTCCATCGCGCCCGGCTGCATCTCCGGGTCGGCCATGATCTTCTCCCAGGCCGCGTCGCGCGTCGCCTTGTCGGGCCAGATAATGAAGGAGAAGACCACGTTCTCATTGTCCTCGGCCTTCACCGCCTTGAAGAAGTCGGTGGTATGGCCGTGCTCGAGCCCGTCGCCGAGCGCCTCGACCGTGCCGATCGCGCCGTGCTGTTCGGCCTTGCGCGCAAACGTCTCGGCCTGCTTGCGATAATCATCTTCCTTGCCGTTCGGCAGGGGCAGGATGAATCCGTCGATATAGCTCATGCTGCTTCTCCTCTTGCTTGCTCGGTTGCCGCATAGACCGCGAGCTGGTCGGCCAGCGCCTGCTGGAATGCCGGTCGCGCTTCCCCGCGCTTCACGAACTCGGCGAGGTTCGGGAACTCGCCGACGAGCTCGGTGTGGCGAAGGATCCTCAGCACCGTCACCATCAGCAGATCGCCGATGGTGAAGCGGTTCTCGAGCCAATCCTTGTCGCCCAGCCAATCGGACAGGCGCTTGAGCTTCTGCCGGACGAAATCCTCGGCCCCCGGGCGACGCAGCTTCGCCCATTGTTCGTCCGGATAGAACAGGTCGATGGTCGCGAGATTCATCACCGCCGGCTCGACGCTGTTGAGCGCCGCATAGGTCCAGCCGATCGCCCGGTAGCGCCCTTGCGTATCGATCGGCAGGAGCGTGGTGCTCTTCTCGCCGATATATTGGACGATCGCGCCCGTTTCGAAAATCTGCACCTCGCCGTCGCGCAAGGCGGGCACCTGATGGAACGGCTGCTCGCGCAGGTAATCTTCCGGGATCGACTGGAAATCGAACAGCCGCATCCTGTAGTCGAGACCGGCTTCCTCCAGCGCCCAGCGGACGCGCAGGTCACGTACCAGCCCCTTGGCGAAGTCCGGGGCCCAATCGAAAGTCGTGATCTCGATCGTCGCGTTTGGATTGACGGGCATTTTCGCCTCCTCAGTGCCGGTCCGCGGTCGCGTCCGCGGTCTCGAAGGCGCTGGCGCCTTCGTCGGCCGCCTTGGCGTCCATCCACATCGGCTCCCAATGATGGCCGTCCGGGTCCTCGAAGCTGCGGCCGTACATCATGCCTCCCATGTCCTGCTTCGGCCCCGGATCCGCAGTGCCGCCATTGGCCGCGGCCGCCTCGACCATGCGGTCGACCTCGGCCGGGCTGTCGCACGAAATGCACAGCAGCACCTCGCTGGTCGAATGGGCATCGGCGATGCGCTTGCCGGTGAACGTCGAATAGAATGGGTGGGTGAGCAGCATGACGCTGATCGTGTCGGAGAAGACCATCATCGCCGCCTGCTCGTTGCTGAACTTCGGCTCGTTGCGAGCGCCCAGAGCCGAATAGAAGGCCTTGGACCGCTCAAGGTCCCCGACCGGCAGGTTGACGAAGATCATCCTTGGGCTCGCCATGTCTTTGCTCCCTTTTCCCCAGCGACTCGATTCGCTTGCTTTTTGCCACAGGAGTTATAAATTGCAACCAGTGAGTCCTAAAAAGTAACTAACGTGCGGCAAAGCGAGGACAAACGGCGTTACGACGATGCCTGCGCGGCCGCGCACGGCATGGATCTGATCGGCGATCGCTGGGCGATGCCGGTGATCCGCGAGCTTCTGCTTGGGCCGCGCCGGTTCACCGACCTCAAGGCCAGCCTCCGCGGCATTAGCGCCAACGTCCTCACCCAGCGTCTCGCCGGGCTCGAGGAGGCCGGAATCCTGATCCGGCGAAAGCTCCCGCCGCCGGCTTCGGTCCAAGTCTATGAGCTCACTCCTTGGGGCTATGAGGCGGCGCCGATCTTCCAGGCGATCGGCCGCTGGGCCGTGCGCTCGCCGCGCCACGACCCGACGCGGCCGTTCAGCCCGGTGTCGCTGATGCTGTCGCTTCGCACCATGTTCAGCCCCGAGGCAGCCGGCGATTATTCGGCACGAGTCCAGCTGTGGCTCGACGGCGAACCGTTCTTCTGGATTCGCGATGGCGGCGACATCCGCATTGGCCGCGGCGAGATCGAGGCGCCCGACTTCTCCTTCGCCGGCTCACCGACCGATATTGCCGGCGCGGTTTACGGCGGAGCACCGCTCGAAACTGCCGGAGCGAAGGGAGATTTGGCGAAGGCCGCGCGTTTCCTGACCTTCTTCCCGATGCCGCCCAAGGCGCCGGCCGCTGCCTGATTGTTGAGGCGCCCGTGCCATTCGCATAAGGCGAATTCCTGATGACCCAGATTTCGAACGTCCAGCCCGAGAGCCGCGCCGAGACCTTGATGGCCTCACCCGACAAATTGGTGAAGGTGCGCGACGCCTTTGGTGTCGACAGCGACATGGAAGTGCCCGCGTTCAGCGAAGCCGACGAGCGCGTGCCCGACCTCGATCCGACCTATGTGTTCGACCCGAACACCACGCTCGCTATCTGCGCCGGCTTCGCCAAGAACCGCCGGGTGATGGTCCAGGGCTATCACGGCACCGGTAAGTCGACCCATATCGAGCAGGTCGCAGCGCGGCTCAACTGGCCGCTGATCCGGATCAACCTCGACGCGCACATCAGCCGCATCGACCTCGTCGGCCGGGACGCCATCGTCCTTCGCGACGGCCAGCAGGTAACCGAATTCCGCGAGGGGCTCTTGCCCTGGGCGCTGCAGCATCCGGTCGCCTTGGTGTTCGACGAATATGACGCGGGCCGCCCGGACGTGATGTTCGTGATCCAGCGTGTGCTCGAGGCCGAGGGCAAGCTCACGTTGCTCGACCAGAACCGAGTGATCCGGCCGAACCCCTGGTTCCGGCTGTTCGCCACGACCAACACGGTCGGTCTTGGCGACACCACCGGCCTCTATCACGGCACCCAGGCGATCAACCAGGGGCAGATGGACCGCTGGAACATCGTCACCACCCTCAACTACCTCCCCGCCGAGGTCGAAGCGCAGATCGTGCTCGCCAAGAGCGGTGAATATGACGAGCCGGGCGGCAAGGCGACTGTCGAGAAGATGATCAAGGTCGCCGAGCTCAGCCGCCAGGGCTTCATCAATGGCGACATTTCCACCGTGATGAGCCCGCGCACAGTGATCAGCTGGGCGCAGAATGCCCACATCTTCAGCGACGTCGGTTACGCTTTTAGGGTCAGTTTTCTCAATAAGTGCGACGAGGCCGAGCGGCCGCTGATCGCCGAATATTATCAACGCGTATTCGGCGAAGATCTTCCCGAAAGCGTGGTCGGCAAGGCCGGCTAGGCCGCCCGAGTGACCGAGCGGACCGACCTTTTCCGGCGCGCTCTTGCCGGGGCGGCGCGGGCGATTGCCAAAGATCCCGAGGTCGAGGTCGTTTTCGCGTCAGAACACTCGCCGCCATCGGGCAAGACCGCGCGCGTGCCTTCGCCGGGGCCGGGGCTTGAGGCGCGGCTGGTGGCGGAGGCGCGCGGCGCCGCCGATTCCGCGGCGCTCAGGCTGCGCCATCACGATCCCCGGCTCCACGCCCGCAACGCGCCGACGGACGCCGAGGCGCGCGCCGTGTTCGATGCGTTGGAAACCGCGCGGGTCGAAGCGCTGGGCGCACGAACCATGGCCGGCGTGCGCGACAACCTTGCCCATCTGACCGAGGCACGCGTCCGCGGCGACGCCATCGTCCGCGCGCGCGAGGCGGAGGAAGTGCCGCTGTCGACGGCGGTGGCGCTGATCGCGCGCGAGCGCCTGACCGGAGAAGCGCCGCCCAAGGCCGCGTCCGCCGGCCTCGAGCTGATTGCGCCGTGGATCGAAGGGAAGGCGGCGGCCGAGCTCGATGCGCTGGCGATGACCGTCGACGACCAGGCGGCATTCGCGAGGCTTTCGCGGCGTTTGCTCGAGGATCTCGACCTGGCCGCTGCGGAAGAGCCCGCCGACGAGGAACCCGAGGAAGGCGGCGATGACGAGCAGGGGGAGGAGCCCGGAAGCAACGAGAATGCCGAGGAGGGCGAGGAGGGGACGCCTGGAGGCGGCGACGTCGAGATGCGCGGCGAGGAAGCCGCCGAAGACGACGCCGACGGCGATTCCGCCGCGGAGATGGAAGCCGGCGAGGAGGAAGCGAGCGCCGGCGACGACAATAGCGAGAGCGTTTTCGCGGCCCCCGGACGGCGCAATTGGGACTTGACGCCTGAGACGGATTACAAGGCTTTCACCACCCGCTTCGACGAGATGCTCTCCGCAGGCGAGCTGTGCGACGAAGAGGAACTCGGACGGCTTCGCGCCTATCTCGACCAGCAGATGGGCGGGCTTTCGAGCGTCGTGACCCGACTTGCCAACCGCCTCCAGCGCCGCCTGCTCGCGCAGCAGGCGCGCAGCTGGGATTTCGACCAGGAGGAAGGGCTGCTCGACGCGGCGCGCCTTGCGCGCGTGGTCGTCAGCCCGGCCCATTCGCTTTCCTACAAGGTCGAGCGCGACACCGAGTTCAAGGACACGGTCGTGTCGCTGCTGATCGACAATAGCGGGTCGATGCGCGGCCGGCCTATCGCGATTGCGGCGATCTGCGCCGACATCCTGACCCGCACGCTCGAGCGCTGCGGCGTTGCCACCGAAGTGCTCGGGTTCACCACGCGAGGCTGGAAGGGCGGCCAGAGCCGCGAGGCCTGGCTGTCAGCCGGGCGCCCGCCCAATCCCGGCCGGCTCAACGACCTTCGCCACATCGTGTACAAGCGCGCCGACGAACCCTATCGCCACGCGCGCCGCAGCCTCGGTCTGATGATGCGCGAGGGCCTACTCAAGGAAAATATCGACGGCGAGGCTTTACTCTGGGCGCACAACCGGCTGCTCGCCCGGCCCGAGGAACGCCGCATCCTGATGGTCATTTCCGACGGGGCGCCGGTCGACGATTCGACGGCCTCGGCCAATGGCGGGGCTTATCTCGAGCGGCACCTGAGGCAGGTGATCGACTGGATCGAGAAACGCTCGGCGGTCGAGCTGATCGCGATCGGCATCGGCCACGACGTCACGCGCTACTATAGCCGCGCCGTGACGATCATGGATGCCGACCAGCTCGCCGGAGCAATGGTCGAGCAGCTCGCCACTCTGTTCGAAAGTCCATAAAAAACGGGCCCGGCGCGGTTACGCGCGCCGGGCCCCCCTCGTTACGCGACGCGAGGGATTTTGTCCGTTTCCGGACGCGGCAGGGAAAAGGGGATAACCCTGCCAGAGCAGGGCTTATGCCTGATTCGCAGGCAATGGAGGCTGAACGCAGGGTGCAGCCTGCGTTCAGGAGATTCTCTGGAACTTCAGCCGGTTAGTGAGGCTCAAGCAGCCTCGGAAGCCGCCTTTTTGGCGATCTCGCGCTTCAGCTTGCGGGCACGCGCGCTCAGCTTCTCGTCGCTGGTCTTGAGGAGCCAATTGTCGAGCCCGCCGACATGCTCGACCGAGCGCAGGCCGTGGGTCGACACGCGCAGCTTGACGCTCTGCCCGAGCGCGTCGGAGATCAAGGTCACGTTCTGCAGATTGGGCAGGAACGTGCGCTTGGTCTTGTTGTTGGCGTGGGAAACGTTGTTGCCCACCTGCCGGCCCTTGCCGGTCAGCTCGCAAACCCGCGACATGGTCTCAATCCTGATTTTCGTGTGCGCGCCCTGAATTCAGGGCCCGAAGAGCGCCGCCCGTTAGCCGCTTGGGCGCCGTGCGTCAACGTTTCGCCTGCCGTTTCCAGCGCAACTCCACAACCTTGCTTGCGTTTGTTAACGTCACCAAGGCGACATTCCGCGTTGCGGGATGATGCCGACACTTTAGATCGGGGTTACGACCGATGCGCGCGATCCTTCTCGTTATCATCATCGCCGTGATTGCGATCATCGGCGCCATTGCCACCGGCTTCCTCAACATCAGCCAGACGCGTGATGCCCAGCCACCGCACGTCTCGGCGACCGGCAATGGTGTGGTCGCCAAGGGCGGCCAGGCGCCGGCCTTCGATGTCGAAACCGGCTCGGTGAAGATCGGAAGCAAGGAGACCACGGTCCGGGTCCCCGCGGTCCAGGTCGAACGTCCCGGGCAGAACCAGGCGGAGGCGCAGACGAATAACACGATGTGACTTGGCCGGCGCCCTGCGCTAGCCGCTTGCGCATGGCTTTCCCGCTGCCGCTCCCGATGCGCCGCGCCTTGGACCTCGCGCGCGAGGCGGCGGAGGCCGGTGAAGTGCCGGTCGGCGCGGTGGTGACCCTAGGGGACGAGGTGATCGCGGAAACGCGCAACGCGATGCGCGGCGCAGCAGACCCCACCGCGCATGCGGAGATGGGGGCGCTCCGCGCCGCCGCGGCGCGGCTCGGCGCGTCGCGGCTCGATGAATGCACCCTGTGGGTGACCCTCGAGCCTTGCGCGATGTGCGCCGCCGCGATCGCTCTCGCACGCGTCAGAGCGCTTCGGTTCGGCGCCGAAGACCCGAAGGGCGGGGCCGTGGTGCACGGTCCGCGGCTCTTCACGCAGCCGACCTGCCACCACCGCCCGGATGTCCTCGGCGGGATAGGCGAGGACGAAGCGGCCGAGCTGCTTCGCGGCTTTTTCGCCGAGCGCCGCTAGCCGCGGTACGGCACCAACCGAATCTCGACGCGGCGGTTCGCGGCGCGCTTGGTCTCGGTATCGTCAGGGACGTACAGCGGGGACGTTTGCCCCAGCCCCCTTGAAGCGATGCGCGCCCGCGCAACGCCGTGATTGGAAAGATAGGTCGCAACCGCCGCCGCCCGCCTGTCAGAGAGCGCCTGGTTGCCGGCAACGGTGCCGGTGGTGTCGGTGTGCGCGAAAACGTCGACGAAGGTCTGTCTGCGGGTTTTCACGGTACGCGCGATCTCGAGCAGGGTCGCGTCGAACTGAGGCTTCACGGTCGAACTGCCGGCATCGAAGGTGAGCGCCGCCGGGATGCGAACGACGATCGCCTCGCCGACGCGCAGCACGTCGAGGCCGATCCCCGCCGTCTGGCGCCGAAGCTCGGACTCCAGGTTCATCATGTAGGCGGGCACCGCGGCCGCGCCCAGGGGCCGGATCCCGGCGCTCCTCAACCTCGTAGCGCGGGCCCGCGTGCCGCCGATCACATCCCCCGACAGATAAGGGGCGCTGAGCCCGAGCGGCCGGAAATCGACCGGGATCACCGGCGGGGGAGGAGGCGGCGCGGTCTGGCAGGCCGCCAGAGCGGTAACCGAGCCGCAGATCAGGATCGCGGCGCAGGTGCGGCGGTTCAACATGGACAATGCTCCGGATGGTTCTCGCAAGGCGAAACCGGCGCCTATCGGCGATGGTTCCGTGACTGAACCGAAGCCCGCTTGTGAACTCCGGCCACGCAAGGCTACACTCCGATCACGCCCATGAGCGCCCACTTATCCCCCATCCCCTGGTTCGACGTTGTCCTGATCCTCGCGCTGATCGCGCTCAACGGCGTGTTGGCGATGAGCGAGTTGGCGATCGTTTCCGCGCGCGAAGCGCGGCTCAAGGCGATGGCGAAGAACGGCAGCGGCGGCGCGCGGTGCGCGCTCGATCTTGCGGCGGCGCCGGGACGGTTCCTCTCGACCGTGCAGACCGGAATCACGTTGATCGGAATCATGGCCGGCGCTTACTCCGGAGCTACGCTCGGCGAGCCTGTCGCACAGCGGTTCGAATTGCTCGGCCTCGCCGAACGGACTGCCCACAGCCTCGGTTTCGGCCTGGTCATCGTCCTCGTCACGTTCGTTTCCCTGGTCATCGGCGAGATCGTTCCCAAGCAGGTGGCGCTGCGCTCCCCCGAGAGCATCGCCGCGGTGATGTCGCGGCCGATGCTCTGGCTCTCGCGCGTCACGGCGCCCTTTGTCTGGCTGCTCGATCGCTCCAGCGCGCTGATCTTCCGGGTCATGGGCCTCGACCGCGAATCGAAGAATCACGTGACGGCCGAGGAACTCCATCTGGTCGTCGCCGAGGCGCAGACCGCCGGCGTGCTCGAGGAAGACGAACGGGCGATGATTTCCGGCATCGTCCGTCTAGCCGACCGCTCGGTGCGCGAAGTGATGACCCCGCGGACGGAGATCGACTGGATCGACATCCATGCCGCCCCCGACGAAGTCCGCGCGGCACTGCTCGAGACCCCGCATAGCCGGATCCCCGTGGCTGACGGCTCGATCGAGAACATCGTCGGCGTCATCCAGACCCGGGATCTGGTCAGCGCGCTGCTCGAAGGCCGGCCGCTCGACTTGCGCCGGCTGTGCAAGACCGCGCCGGTGATCCCCGACCTGATGGACGCAATGGATGCGCTCGCGGTGCTGCGAAGCGCCGATGTGCCGCTGGCCCTGGTCCACGACGAATATGGCCATCTCGATGGGATCGTGACCCCCGGTTCGATCCTCGCCGCGCTCGCCGGCACCTTCGCGCACGACGTCGAACAGGGGGAGGAGCCGCCGCTCGTCGAACGCGACGATGGGAGTTGGCTGGTCTCCGGTGCCGCGAGCGCCGACCTGCTGGCCGACCGGCTCGGGGTCAATCTGCCTACCGCACGCGACTATTCGACCGTCGCCGGATTCGCTTTGTCGGTGCTCAAGCATTTGCCCGAAACCGGAGAAACGTTCCGCCACGACGGCTGGAAGTTCGAGATCGTCGACATGGACGGGCGTAAGATCGACAAGCTGATCGCGTCGCGCCCCGCGCAGCGCGGGTCCGCGGCGCGGGCAGAAGCGGCAAGCTAGCCTCCACCATCGTTTAACGGTCTTGGGTTTAAGGCGCGTGCATGAGCTCCGCGCATCCGCATTTTGTGCCGATCCCCGACCCGCAGCAGGTTGAAGGCGTGCGCGCCTATCGGGAGCCTGCCGAGCCGCATCCGCTCCAACTCCTGTTCCTCGACGCCGACCGCGAGCGCATCTGGATAGAGGAGCTGCGCGCCCTCGTTTCTGCCGGCCGGACCGGTGATGCGGACGCCCTGCTCAGCGGCGCACTCGCGGGCTTCGACGGCGCGCTGGCCCGCCTCGCCAGGTCGACGACGCCAGATTCCGTGACTCTCGAAGGCTGGGAAGACCTCCTCCCGATTCTGGCCGAATGGGAAGGGCCGCCAATCACTGCGATCACGCTCGGGCTCACCAACCCGCCCGATCTCGTCTTCGAGCCAGGGGCCACGTTTGAACCCGAATTGCTGATCGGCCTCTATTCGGACGAGACGTTCGCGTTCAGCGACGCTGCCACCGCCGAGCTGATTGCCGAATGCGCCGAAGACATGCCGGCCTGGGCGGGGGGCGAGGAGGATGTGGAATTCTATTGCACGCTGAGCGGCCTTGCCGACCTCAACACCGCGCTCGTGCATTGCAAGCACCGCCACTTCCTTCGCGACGGCCGCGACGGAGTCGAGGGCCGCGCGCCCGGCGGCTATGTCGAGTTCGTGCTTGGTAGCTGGCTGCTCGCAGTCCGCTTCCTCCAGGCAGCGGAGCGGGCCTTCGAAGCCTACGGCCTGCCCGACCAATGCCGCCTCATTACGGGCGCGGTCGGCACCAGCGCCGACTTCGTGACCGTCTTTGGCGCCGAACCGGCCCGGTCTGTCGAAGCCCGTGCTGGGCGATCACCCGAGCCGGCCTTTGCTCCGCTCACCATCAAGCCGTGGGTGCCGCGCGAGGATCCGACCGTCGATGCTGCGGCGGCCGGCGCGGTCCTGCGCCGCCGGCTGCAGCCAGCGGAAGGCATCGTACAGGAGCAGCCGCGCCCCGGTCTTCTCTCGCGTCTGTTTGGGCGACTCCGCCGCCGCTGACTCCGCGAACCCCGGTGTGGCGGGGTTCTACAGTTTTCCGAACTTTTGTTCGAAACCGTCGGTGTCGCCGCGGGCGAGATAGTCGGCCTGCTCAATCAAACGGTCGCGGTCTATGCGGCCGCGAAAGGCGCCGAGCTCCTCGTCGAGGCGTGCAACCTCCGCGCGCGTCAGCGCGGCCAATTGTTCGAAGCGGAAGAATCCAAGGCCATGGAGCGCGTCCGCGAACTTGGGGCCGACGCCCTTGAGGCGGCACAGATCGTCTCCGGGCTCGCCCTCCCCGTCGAGCGTCTGGTGGACCGGGGCGCGGATGATGTCGCCGGTGACATCGGTCGTAGCTGCTGCCGCTTCTCCGGCAAGCCCGCGGCCTTCGGGCGGCGGCGCGCTGTGCGCCATGTGCGGCCGGGTCGGGGCGCTGTCGGTCAGCCGCACCCTTTGCCGTGGCCGCATGAGCAAGAATGCAATCACCAAAGCGACGATGATCGCGGCGACCCACCAATATTCGCGCAGCATTTCCGTCAATTCACCATCTCCATTCTGCGTTGTAGCGGCGGCGCAGCTCGATCAGATAGGCGAGCAGCAGCCCCAAGAGGTACCCGAGGAGCGCGGCGGCGGCGGCTTCGACGATCAGCGGAACACCGCCACTCGCGCCTGACCAGCCCGCGCCGGAGACGCCAGGGAGCTGGTTCATGAAATTGACCAGCCCTTCCCGTTGAAAATCATCGGCCGGTCCGGAAAGCTGCACATTTCGAGTCAAAGGGTCGCGGTGCAGGCGACCCGACACCTGGGCCATCTCGTAATGGACGAGCACCGAGCGGACGTCACGCTCGATTCGCGTGGCGAGGCGGTCCGCCGCGCCGAGGGGGCCGTGCCACAGTGCCGCGGAGGCAAAGGCTGCGGCGAGGCCGACGGCAAGCGCGGCATTGCGCTTCGACCCGCTTCGGAATGCGACCGTGCCGGCGATGGCTCCGAGCACCAGCCCCGCCGCAAAGACCGGCCAGAAATAGTCCCACAGAACGCTCATCCACCCACTCGTTCGAGTTCGCGCCAGCCGATGTCGCGGCGGTGGAAGCCATCCGCGAAATCGATCTGATCGACCGCACGATAGGCACGTGCCCGGGCATTGGCGAAAGTGTCCGCAACAGCGGTGACGGCAAGCACGCGCCCCCCGCTGGCGACGAGGCCGGCCTCCTCTTGGGCAGTGCCTGCCTGAAAGACCGTGACCCCCTCGACCTGCTCGGCTGCTTCGATCTGCCCGATCAGCCCGCCGCGTGTCGGAGCGGCGGGATAGCCCTTGGCGGCGACGATCACCGTCATCGCGTGCTTCGGCAGAAGCCGCGGCGGTTCGGCGTCGGACAGGCGCCCCGTCGCGACCGCGTGCAGCAGCTCGGCGAAATCGCCGTCTATCAGCGGCATGATCGCCTCGCATTCGGGGTCGCCGAAGCGCACATTATATTCGATCAGCTTGGGGCCATCGGCCGTGAGCATCAGCCCGGCATAAAGGACGCCGCTGAAAGGCGTGCCGGCCTCCGCCAAGGCGCGCGCCGTCGGCAGGACGATTTCATCCATCGCCCGCTGCTGCAGTTCCGGGGTCAGGACCGGCGCGGGGGCATAGGCGCCCATTCCGCCGGTGTTCGGGCCCGTGTCGCCTTCGCCGACCCGCTTATGATCCTGGGCGGAAGCGAGCGGAACCGCCACCTCGCCGTCGACTAGCGCGAAGAGGCTGGCCTCCTCGCCCGCCAAAAATTCCTCGATGACCATGGGACCGTCGCCCGCGGCCTCAATGGCCGCCTCCGCTTCGGCGCGGGTCATGGCCACCGTCACGCCCTTGCCGGCGGCCAGGCCGTCGGCCTTGATCACCACGGGAATCGAAAATTGCGCCAGCGCTGAAAGCGCCTGCGATGTCCGGTCCACGCGCACATATTCGGCTGTCGGAATGCGATTCGCCCGGCACAGATCCTTGGTGAAGCCCTTCGACCCTTCGAGCTGCGCCGCATCGGCATTGGGGCCGAATGTCGCGACGCCCGCCTCGCGCAAGGCGTCGGCGACGCCCGCGACCAGCGGCGCTTCGGGGCCAATCACGGCGAGGTCGATCGCTTCGCGCAAGGCAAGATCGACCACCGCCTTGGGATCGCACGGGTCGATCGCCACGCAATCCGCCCACCGCGCAATGCCGGGGTTTCCGGGCGCGGCAACAAGTTTGCCGCAGCTCAGCGATTGCCTAAGCCGCCAGGCCAGCGCATCCTCGCGTCCGCCCGAGCCGAGAAGCAGAATATTCATGGATAGTCCCGACGAAACCAGTGGCGGCTTGTTAGCGAAGGTCGCTCCCGGCGACAATTCGCCGCCGCTCAGCGTCAGTGAGCTGTCCGGCGCGCTCAAACGCACCATCGAAACCACGTTCGGCCAGGTGCGGGTCCGCGGCGAGATCAGCGGCTTCAAGCGCCACGGGTCGGGCCACTGCTATTTCACGCTGAAAGACGAGAATGCCTGCATCGACGCCGTGATCTGGCGCGGAAATGCGGGAGCCCTCGCATTCCTTCCGGAGGATGGGGCCGAGGTCATCGCGACCGGCAAGCTTACGACCTACCCCGGCCGGTCCAAATATCAAATCGTCGTCGATCGCATGGAGCTTGCAGGGGAGGGCGCGCTTCTGGCGCTGCTCGAGAAGCGCCGCAAGGCGCTCGCCGCGGAAGGGCTGTTCGACGCGGGTCGCAAGCGCAAGCTGCCTTTCCTTCCGCGCGTGATCGGCGTGGTCACTTCCCCAACCGGCGCAGTGATCCGCGACATCCTCCACCGCCTGGAGGACCGCTGCCCAACCCGAGTCATCCTCTGGCCGGTGCCGGTGCAGGGCGAGGGGGCGGCGGCGAAAATCGCGGCGGCGATCCGCGGCTTTCCGGCGATCGAGCCAAAGCCGGACCTGCTGATCGTCGCGCGTGGCGGCGGCTCGATCGAGGATCTGTGGCCGTTCAACGAGGAGGAGGTTGTCCGCGCCGCCGCCCAATCCCCGATCCCCTTAATTTCCGCCGTCGGGCACGAAACCGATACGACCCTGATCGACCACGCAGCCGATCGCCGCGCGCCGACTCCGACTGCCGCAGCGGAGATTGCGGTGCCGGTCCGTGCTGAACTGTTTGCGGCGCTCGAGGAGCTGGAACATCGCGCACGTCACTGCCTCTCTCGACGCGCGGACCGTTGCCGCGAACGGCTCGAGCTCACCATCTGCCGCTGGCCGGAGCCGCAGGCGATGCTCGCGCCCCTGGCCCAGCGGATCGACGAATTCGCCGAGCGGCTGCCGCGCTCGCTCGCCGCGCGCGCCGGCAACGCCCGCGCCGACTTGAACTTGGTCGCCGGCCGCCTCCGCCGCGAGCTTCTCGACCAGCGCCTGGCCCGCCTGTCCGACCGTCTCGCCGCGGCTTGGAAGATGGCCGAGCTGGTCCACCCCGACCGCCCGCTTGCGCGCGGCTTCGCCCGGGTCACCGCGCGCAACGGCATGACACTCACGCGCGCGCGAGAAGCGAGAGAGGAACGGTATCTCCGCCTTCATTTTGGCGACGGGACGGTCGATGCCAGCGTCGACGGTCCCTCGCCGCGAACGGTTGAGCCGAAGCGACGCAAACCCTACATCGCGCCCCAGCCCGGGCTGTTCGACCCGGCGGAGGAGTAACGCGATGCTCATGTCAGGAAGTGGCAAAGCGGCGAGGGTCCACTACCTTCCCGGCACCTTTCGGCTGCTGAGCGACGGGGATCATGTGATCTGCGCGGTCACCGGCGCGCGTATACCGCTGCATGAGCTTAAATATTGGAGCGTCGAACGGCAGGAAGCCTATGTCGACGCGGAAGCCAGCCTCAAGGCCGAGACCGGCGCCAGGGGCTAGCCGACTCTCCGGCCGCGCACTCCAACCTGACCGTCGATTCGGAGGAAGTAGCTTCCCAGCGGTCCGCGCAGGATCGTGATCTTCTGCCCCGGGCGCGGCGGACTGAACGAGATGTTGGCTTCGGTCGTCTCCCAGATCGCATCGCCCTCGGCGATGGTCAGGCGGTAATAGCCGTTGTTCAGTGCCCGCACCGACTTGATGGTCGAATCCAGCTGGTTTGATTCCTCGGTAGCGCTGCTGTCGCCCGCGAAGAAGGGCAGCTTGGGCATGGTGAACCCGAACAGCGAGCGGCGGGCTTTGCGCAGTTCGGCGCGATCGACGACGCTGACGGCGCCGCTCTCCGCGGCGCTGAGAAAAGCGCCGGCGGACGCATCATAACAGGCGAGCCGCTGCACCGGATCGGTCATTGCCCGGCACCGCTCGATGGCCGTGACCAGCGGTGACTTTGCCGGGGGAGCAGACTTTGCGGCGACCGGCGCCGCGACGGGGAGCAAGAACGCAGCCGCCAGCATCGGCATGGCAATTGGGCGTGGCATTTGTCTTCTCCCGGCTCCCGCGAAGGGCAAATCGTGCGCATCTTTGGCGCGAAAGCAACCTGTCACCGAAATGCAACAACCGGCGCGCTTTTCGACGAACCTAACATTCGTTGCGTTGATTCCGCGGGCCACTCGCCCCTAGGCTCTGCCCGATAGTGTCACGTTCCTGGCTGCGAGTGCGGCCGCGTGGCATCCACGTAAGTCTTTGAAGGGGGACTTAATGTCACAGCAAATTTTCAAGCGGTCGCTGCTTGCCACCACGATCATTGCCGGCATGGTAGCCGCTAGCCCTGCGCTCGCGCAGGTCACCGTCCCGGCGCCGAACGCGCCGCCGCCGACCACTCCGCCTACCAACACTCAGGGCCCGGGCGCTCCGGCGACCCCGAGCGACCAGTTCCCAGCCGAAGGCACCCAGACGGCGGACACGTCGACTCCTGCCGAGCCGACCAGCGCTCGCGAGATCGTCATCACCGGTACGCTTATTCGTAACCCGAACCTGGTCGCCTCGGCGCCGGTGACCGTAATCGGCCAGGATGAAGTCCGGCTGCGCCAGAGCAACACGGCCGAGGAAATCCTGCGCACCATTCCGGGCGCGGCGCCGAGCATCGGCGCGCAGGTCAATAACGGCAACGGCGGTTCGTCGTACGTCAACCTCCGCGGTCTCGGATCTCAGCGCAACATCGTCCTGCTGGACGGCGTCCGGCTGGTCCCGGTCGACCTCGTCGGCCGCGTCGACCTCAACATGATCCCGCTGGCGCTCGTCGACCGCGTCGACGCTCTGACCGGCGGCGCTTCGTCGACCTACGGCGCCGACGCCGTCGGCGGCGTCGTCAACTTCATCACCCGCAGCGACTTCTCGGGCATGGAGCTGCAGGTCTCCGACCAGATCACCCAGCGCGGTGACGGCAACTACCTGCGCGGCGACCTCACCGTCGGCGCGAACTTCGACGACGGCCGCGGCAATGCGGTTCTCAGCATCGGTTATCAGGAATCGGATCCCGTCTACCAAGGCCACGACCGGCCCTATTCGAACGTGGCGCTGAGCTCGACGAATCCGGGCAACCTCAATGGTGCCGCTTCCGCGACCGCGTCACCGACCGTGTTCGCGATTCCCGGAAACGCAACGATCTGCGCCAATCCGACCAATACGGCGTGTCAGGTCAACCCGACGGGAACGGCGTTCGTGCCGTTCTACGAGGGCTATAACTTCGCACCCTGGAACGTCTTCCAGACGCCGTTCCTGCGCTACAACCTGTTCGGTGCCGGCCATTACGACATCACGGACGGCCTCACGGTCTATGCCCGCGGCATCTACAACAACACCACCGTCGACACGATCATTGCACCGTCAGGCGTGTTCTCGACCAATTTCAACGTTCCGATCAGCAACCCCTTCCTGACGGCCGCCCAGCGTACCTTCCTGTGCGAAAATGCGGACTTCGATCCGGCGACGCCGGGCCGCCAGACGCTAACTCCGGCGCAGTGCGCCGCTGCTGCCACGGCGACAGGAACGACCGATCCGAATTACCGGCAGACGCTGCTCCAGCTCAATCGCCGCATGCCCGAGCTTGGGCCGCGTAACAGCGACTTCAACACGACGATGTTCGATTTCCGTGCCGGCCTTCGCGGTGACATCACCGACAAGATCGGTTTCGACGTCTTCGGTGCGCGGGGCATCAGCGAGAAGACCCAGACGATCATCGGCTATGCCCTGACCTCACGGGTCCAGCAGGCGTTGTTGGCAAATAACCCCAACACCTGCTTCAACACGGCCAACAACTGCGTGCCGCTCAACATGTTCGGCATCGAAGGCACGATCACCCCGGCGATGGCCGCGTTTATCAGCCAGCAATCGACAACCCGCGTTGGCACGAAGCTGTCTCAGGTTCGCGGAACCATCAACGGTGACACGCCGCTCTCACTTTGGGCGGCCAACCCGGTCAGCTTCGCGGTCGGCGGCGAGTATCGCAAGTATCACGCCGAACAGCGAGCCGACCTTCTGGCCAAGACCCCGGGTGAGCTTGGCGGTGCTGGCGGCGCTGCTCCGGACATCACCGGTGGTTTCGACGTCTATGAAGGCTTCGCTGAGGCGATCGCTCCGATCATCAGCGACCGGCCCTTCTTCCACGAACTGCAGCTCGAGGCGGGTATCCGCCGCTCGCATTACACGATCAATGCGGCGGCCGCGGATTTGGCTGCGGTGGGCCTCACCGGCCAGCCGAAGTTCGACACCACGACTTGGAAGGTTGCGGGCGCCTGGGCTCCGGTTCGGGACTTCAAGGCCCGGGCGGCTTACAACCACGCGGTCCGTGCGCCGAATATCGGCGAGCTATTCTCGCCGCGTAATACGGGCCTGATCGCGCTTACCACGGATCCCTGTGCACTTGGCGGCCCGGTTGGGAACCCGGCGCTGACTGCGGTCTGTATCGCGCAGGGTGCGCCTGCCGATCAGATCGGCAGTATTCCGCAGCCCATTGCGGGACAGGCCCAGACGACCATCGGCGGCAACCTTGCGCTGAAGCCCGAGACGGCCAAGACCTGGACCGTCGGTGCGGTAATTCGTCCGAGCTTCATCCCGGGGCTCAACGCGACGATCGATTATTACAACATCAAGATCACAGGGGCCGTCTCGGCTCCTACCGCCAACGACGTGATCGGCGCGTGCTTTAACAATCCGACAACGTCTAACCCGGCTTGCGCGGTGACTGCCATCCATCGTAACCCGATCACCGGCGGTCTCTCGGGCAGTCCGGCGGACACGCGCGGCCTGATCCGCGTGCTGTCGAACCTCGGCAAGATCGAAACCGACGGTATTGACGTCACGCTCGATTATCGCCGCGGGCTCGGTACGTTCATGAACACGCCGGCCAAGCTCGCGCTCAACTTCGTCGGCAACCATACGATGCATTCGAAGTTCCAGGCGACGCCGACGTCGGTCAATCGTGACTGCGCCGGCTATTACAGCAACAACTGCAGTCCGCCGGCGCCCAAGTATACGTTCACCCAGCGTACGACGCTGTCGCTCGGGCGGGTGGACCTGTCGGTGCTGTGGCGCTACCTCCACAGTGTCAAATATGAAGGCACGGCGTCGAACTTCGCGGCCCGCGGCTTCTCCGGGACTAACTGCTTTGGCAACCCGGCCACTCCTGGCGTGCCCGGAGGGACCTGCACCCGCTTCCTGTTCAACGGGGTGGTTTCGAGCTTCCCGACGACGTCGCCGCTGTACGGCGCTCCGGGGACCTACAATGGGCAGCGGCTCAACTTTAACCGCATCAAGGCGCACAACTATTTCGACTTCGCCACGCGGTTCAACGTGAACGAGCATTTCGACCTGACCTTCACGATCCGGAACCTGCTCGACAAGGATCCGCCGGTGATCGGCAACAACACGGGTACGACGGCGCAGAACAGCGGCAACACCTTCCCATCGCTGTACGATCCGCTCGGTCGTTCGTTCGCGGCGGGTGCGCGGATCAAGTTCTGATCCGCAACGCCTGAACGTTGAGAAAAGGGAGAGGCGGGCCTTCGGGTCCGCCTCTTTTCTTTGTGCCGTCGGGTCGCTTTCGCGCCCAAATGCGCTGTGGCGCAATTGCCACAACGACTTAACGAAAGTCAGTTGTCCGCTTTGCCGCCAGTTGCGCCGCGGGGCGGGTTACACATAGGAGTGCGACTGAACCCGCGTACCGACGCGGGCACTTGGGCGTGTGCAATTGCACTCGGAAGGGACGAAAAATGTCGAAGAGCAGTTTCAAGGGTTCGCTGCTGGCTACCACCGTGATCGCGGGAATCGCGTTCGCTGCGCCAGTTTCCGCACAGACCTATCCGGCCGATGCGCCGCCTCCGACCACTCCGCCCACGAACACCCAGGGGCAGGGCGCCCCGGCGACTCCGACCGATGAATACCCGCCCGCCGGCGTCCAGTCGAACGAGTCCGCCGCACCAGCGGAGCCGACGAGTGCGCGCGAGATCGTCATCACGGGTACTCTCATTCGTAACCCCAACCTGGTCGCGTCAGCGCCGGTTACCGTGGTCAGTCAGGACGAAGTTCGTCTGCGCCAGACCAACACCGCCGAGGAAGTGCTGCGCACCATCCCGGGCGCCGCGCCGAGCATCGGCTCGCAGGTCAATAACGGCAACAACGGTTCGTCTTACGTCAACCTCCGCGGCATCGGTTCGAACCGCAACATCGTCCTCCTCGACGGCGTCCGCATCGTTCCCGCTGACCTCGTCGGTCGCGTCGACCTCAACAATATTCCGCTGGCACTCGTCGACCGCGTTGACGTGCTGACCGGCGGCGCGTCCTCGACCTACGGCGCGGACGCCGTCGGCGGCGTCGTCAACTTCATCACCCGCAGCGACTTCTCGGGCATGGAATTGTCGGTCTCCGACCAGATCACCAAGCGCGGTGACGGCAACTATTTGCGCGGCGACCTCACCGTCGGCGCCAATTTCGACGATGGCCGCGGCAATGCGGTGATCAGTGTCGGATATCAGGAAGCCGATCCCGTCTATATGGGCGGCGAGCGGCCTTATTCGCAGCGCGTCATCGAATCCTACGACGAGACCTTTATCGCTGGTTCGGGCTCCTCGACGACGGTTCCGGCCGCGTTCGATATCGGCGGCGGTCGTCCGCGCCAACAGATCAGCCCGACGGGCACGGGAATCCAGAATTTCTATCAGGCTTACAACTTCAACCCCTGGAACATCTTCCAGGTGCCGTTCAAGCGGTACAACCTGTTCAGCGCCGGTCACTACGACATTACCGACAATCTGACGGTCTATGCTCGGGGCATGTTCAGCAACAACACGGTAGACACCATCATCGCGCCGTCGGGCATCTTCGGATCCACTGTGACGGTTCCGATCAGCAATCCGTTCCTCAGCGCCGCGCAGCGTCAATATTTCTGCGACAATGCGCTGGTGAATTTGCCGGGTGGCGGAACGACCCGCGGCCTCACTCCCGCGGAGTGCGCCGCCGCGGCTGCGGCGACCAGCACGACCGATCCCAATTACCGGACGTTCACGGTTGGCTTGCGCCGCCGCATGCCGGAGCTTGGCCCGCGCGTCAGCAACTATGTCACCAAGATGTTCGACTTCCGGGCGGGTCTGCGCGGCGACATCACCGACAAGATCGGCTTCGACGCGTTCGTGTCGCGCGGTATCAGCGACAAAGTCCAGAACATCCAGGGCTATGCATTGCTGTCGCGCGTGCGCCAGTCCTTGCTCGCGACCAACCCGAACACCTGTTTGACCACGACCGGCGGGTGCGTGCCGCTGAACATCTTTGGCCCGGAAGGGACGATCACGCCGTCGATGGCGAGCTTCATCAGCCAAGGCGCGACGACGCGCAACGACGTCAAGCTTTCCCAAGCTCGCGGAACGATCAACGGCGACGCGCCGGTCCAGCTTTGGGCCGCCCAGCCGGTCAGTTTCGCGGTGGGTGCGGAGTATCGGAAATATGCCGCGGAACAGACGGCTGACCTGCTCGCCAAGGATCCGAGCGAGCTTGGCGGCGCGGGCGGCGCGGCTCCGGACACCTTCGGCGCGTTCGACGTCTACGAAGGCTTCGGTGAAATCGTCGCGCCTCTCGTCAGCGATCGGCCGTTCTTCCATGAACTGCAGCTCGAAGCCGGTATTCGCCGGTCGCACTACACGATCCAGGAAGCGAACATCCCGCAGCTTCTGCCGATCGGCGCGACCGCGAGCGCGGGCTTCGATACGACGACCTGGAAGCTGGCGGGAAGCTGGGCCCCGGTGCGGGACATCAAGTTCCGTGGTGCTTACAACCGCGCGGTTCGTGCGCCGAACATTTCGGAGCTGTTCACGCCGCGGGTCGTCGGCCTGACGAACCTTGGCGTCGATCCCTGCGCCGGCAGCAACACGGGCAATCGGTTCTTCATCGGGACTCCGGCAACGCTGACTCCCCTCGGCGCGGTCTGCGTCGCCCAGGGTGCGCCGCTTGCTCAGCTGGGGAACATTACCAACCCGACCGCGGCTCAGGCGAACGCGACATTCAGCGGAAGCCTCGCGCTCAAGCCGGAGAAGGCCGATACATTCACCATCGGCGCGGTTCTGCGGCCAAGCATGATCCCGGGCCTCAACGCCACGATCGATTATTACAACATCAAGATAAACGAGGCGATCAGCTCGCCGACGCCTGGCGATATCATCGAGGCCTGTTTTGGTAACGTCACCGCAGCTTCGGCCGCGAGCCCGGCTTGTTTTGGCATCCAGCGCAACCCCTTGACTGGCGGCCTCGAAGGTGACCCGGGCGTGACTCCGGGTCTGCCGGTCCCGCTGACCAACCTGGGCCGAATCGCGACCGATGGTGTCGACGTCACACTCGACTATCGCCGCGGCATCGGTTCGATCATGAATGCGCCGGCAAGGCTTGCGCTGAACTTCACCGGCAACTGGACTCGTCGCAACAAGTTCCAGGCGATCAACATCACGACTCCGCAGTTCTCGGAGCAGTCGATCAATCGCGAGTGCGCCGGCTATTACAGCGTCAACTGCAACCCGAACCCGAAGTTCAGCTTCAACGAGCGTACGACCCTGTCGATCGGCCGTGTCGATCTGTCGCTGCTGTGGCGCTACATCGGCAAGATGCGGATCGAGCCGCTGCAGATGCAGGATGACATTGCCGCGGCAATCGATGCCGGCTGCGAAAATCCGGCCGGCGCCGATCCGGACGGTTGCGTGATCGATCCGAAGTTCCGCAAGATCAGCGCGCGGTCCTACTTCGACTTCGCCACGCGGTTCAACGTGAACGAGCATTTCGACCTGACGTTCACGATCCAGAACCTGTTCGACAAGCAGCCGCCGGTCCTTGGCAGTTCCGTTGGAACGACGACCTTCAACAGCGGCAACACCTTCCCGTCCACCTACGATCCGCTGGGTCGCCGGTTTGCGGCGGGCGCCCGGATCAAGTTCTAGGATCCAGGCGGAGCTTCAAAAGGGGAGAGGCGGGCCTTCGGGCCCGCCTCTTTTTTTATGTCAGGGGAATGAGCGAACTCACGCCGGCGGCCGCGGTTTCAGGGGATCCAGCGCCGCTCCCTTACCCAGCGGGTCGCAAGATATTTGGTTCCGGAGTTGACCGGGAGGCCGGCGTGCCGCGCGGCATCGTCGATCGACCCGTCGGGAAGGGCGTTGCGGAACAAGAGCACGTCGCCGGTTCGGCCGCGAAACGTCAGCCCGGTCTCAACAAACTGCGTTTCACCGCCTTCATAATCCTCGTTGAGGTAGATGAGCGCCGTCCACAGGCGCTGGTTCTGGGCGTCCGGGACGAAGTCGAAATGAGGCCGGTATTGCTGGCCCGGCGAATAGCGCAGCACCTGCAGCGCCTCGCCTTGGTCGAATGAGGTGCCGGTCGCCGAAGCAATGCGGCGATTGAGCGCATGGACCGCGGGATCTTCGATCAGCCAGTGGAATGTTGCGCCGTCCGATGTGCGGATAGTGTCGCGAACCAGCTCGCGCTCGCGGTTGTAGACCATGGACGGCTCGAACGAATCCCCGGTGGCTTCAATCAGATAGCCGCACTCTTCGGGGGTCAACAGGCGATCGAACACGCGGACGTACGGGCGTTCAGCAAGCGGCGTCGGCTCGGGCGTCGACCGAGGGTCGCCGTTCGCGTCGATGTCCATCGCCGCGATCAGTGCCAGAGTGCGTCTGCGCGCCGGAACTTGCCGCGCCTCGTCCTCGAGCCGGCTCAAGGCGAGGCTCCAATCGCGGCGTCCTGCGACGCCCGTCGCGACAAGGTTCGTCGCGAAAAGGTTCGCCTGGCCGTGACCGCGCGCTGCGGCATATTCGAACAATAGCCGGCCGCGCTGCGGATCCTGTGCAACATGCGTTCCGGACCAGGTGATGTGGGCAAGGAGATAAAGCCCACGGGGATCGCCGCCAGAGGCAATCGTGCGCAGCAGATGGACGCCTTCCTCAACGCGCCCGCAGTCGATCATCCGGATGGCATCGTCCAGGGTGTTCATACGCGGTCTCCAAGCAGCGGCCGTGGTAATTGCATGGGCAGCGCCACATGCTCCGCCAGGCGGCTTGCCCATTCAAGAACGACCGAAATCTCGTGCGCGTGGGCCGCGCGGCCCCGCTCGCGCTCCGCTTCGCGCTGCTCCGCGGAATAGTCGGTCGAATCTTTGCTGTGCCTTTGGAACGCAGGGCCACAGGCCACCGCTTCCGCGTCAAAATCCAATTCGAACAATTGCCCGAGCGCGGCGAGGCACTCGGCAGGACGCCGCATCAACGTCTCACTGTCGAGCGTGTGGAAGCCCGCGTGCGCCGTACCGGCTTCGACAAAGAGCGCGTGCTGCGCCAGCCACGCCACCGCGCCTGCCTGCAGGTCGGTCTGGCGGTACAGCTCCTCTTCATTGAATCCGAAGCGCTCGGCCTGGCCGAGGTGAATCAATTTCCACATCAGCTCGCGGGTCCACGCCCTCCCTTCAATTTCCTTGCGGGCAATCGAAACCAGGAAGGATTCGAGCGGTGCGTAAAGCAGCAGCCCGCGGACGTCGGGGCGCATTGCGCTGATCAGCCGCAGCGACGGGTTGATCAGGTTGGAGGGTTTGACGACATTGACCTCGTCCTCGCCCAGCGGCCGCGACAATAGCAGCAATGCCGCGTCGAGCGCGGCCGCGATCTGGCGCGGGTCACGGCGCCGCAGTTGCAGCCCAACCACGTCATTGAGGATCTGCGGCTCTTTGAGCCCGTAGGCGACGCCCGGGATGTCGAAAGCGCGGGCAAGTAGGGTGGAACAGCAATAAGCCGAGTGGAAAATGAAGCGCGCCGGCGCCAGCTTGCGCTCCTGGGCTTCTGCGAGACACTGAGCGCGCGGATAGACGGCAAGCGGCGCCGTGACCCGCGCCAGATCGCGGC
>Ga0247719_1000183_pt1 | contig 44451 bp, 48 predicted proteins | sample 41E_DmetaG_FD_189046 | JGI IMG/M metagenome (GOLD analysis project Ga0247719, IMG submission 189046) | Soil microbial communities from hillslope of Landscape Evolution Observatory, University of Arizona, Oracle, AZ, United States - 4-1-E_D | ecosystem: Engineered > Artificial ecosystem >...
GGTCGCGCTCCTTGCAGCGGGCTTTGCGGTCGCGGCGCGGTTCGCGCGTTGAACCACAAGCCCCAAGGCGACGCCGGGGGGCCGGTCCGCTGGATGCTCGGCGGACGCAGGAGCTCCCTCGACATCATCCACGCGGTCCTCCGGCTCGTGGACGAAGGGGAGCGCAAGACGAGGATCATGACGGCCGCGAACCTGAGCCACGAGCTCCTCACGCGGTACCTGGGGTTTCTCGTCGACGGGGGATTCGTCCTTCCGCGGGAAGGCGGCGCCTACCGCCTGACCCCGGAGGGGCGATCCCTCCTCGACGACGTGGGCCGCGTCCGGCGCCGCCTCGCGGGCGGGCCCGCCTGCGCGCCGGGCCTACGCTTATAACCGGGACCGGGAATGGTCGGCCGGTGCCAGCCATGTTCCGGGCGGAAGTGCGGGTCGAGCTGAGGCCGGGCGTCACGGATCCCGAAGGGGCGAACACGAAGAAGACGCTCGAGCTTCTCGGATTCGGGGGCGTCAAGGCCGTGAAGAGCGTCAAGAGCTTCACGGTGGACCTCGAAGCCGCGAACGAGTCGGCCGCGCGCGAGCAGGTCGAGGAGATGGCCCGCCGCCTTCTTTCGAACCCCGTGATCCACACGACGAAGATCACGCTCTCGAAGGCCTGATCGCCATGGCGCTCGACAAGTATCTGCGCCTCGTGCGCGCGGACCCGCCGGTCTACGAGGTCGACCTCCTGCACGCGAGCGACGAGGGTCTCCTCGAGATCAGCGCCGAGACGCGCATCGGCCTGTCGCTCGACGAGATGAAGGTCGTGCGCGACCACTTCAAGGCGAAGGGCCGCAACCCGCGCGACGTGGAGCTCGAGAGCCTCGGCCAGGCCTGGAGCGAGCACTGCTGCTACAAGTCCTCGAAGCCGGTCCTCAAGCGCCACGTGTACGGCATCCACGAGGACAAGCTCGTGTGCCGCGAGGACGCGGGCGTCGCGCCCTTCGACGACAAGCACCACTATGTCGTCAAGATCGAGAGCCACAACCACCCGTCCGCGATCGAGCCGTACGGCGGCGCGGCGACGGGCATCGGCGGCGTCCTGCGCGACGTCGTCTGCATGGGCGCCGAGCCCATCGGCCTCATCGACCCCCTCTTCTTCGGCCCCCTCGACACGCCCCGCGAGGCGCTGCCGCCCGGCACGCGCTCCCCGCGCTACCTCTTCGGCGGCGTCGTCGCGGGCATCCGCGACTACGGCAACCGCGTCGGCATCCCGACGGTCGCGGGCATGATCCACTTCCACCCCAAGTTCATCACGAACAACCTCGTGAACGTGGGCTGCGTCGGCATCATGCCGAAGGAGCACCTCATCCACAGCCGCGTGGGCGGCGTCGGCGACGTGTTTATCCTCCTCGGCGGCCGCACGGGCCGCGACGGCATCCACGGCGTCACGTTCGCGAGCGCCGACCTCGCCGAGGACGCGGAGGAGACGTCGCGCTCCGCCGTGCAGCTCGGCGACCCCATCACGAAGGAGCCGCTCATCCACGCGGTGCTCGAGGCGAACGCGAAGGGTATCCTCACGGGCATGAAGGACCTCGGCGGCGGCGGCCTCTCGTGCGTCTGCGGCGAGATGGCGCTCGACGCGGGCCTCGGCGTCGTCGTGAACCTCGACAAGGTTCACCTCAAGGAACCCGGCATGAAGCCGTGGGAGGTCTGGGTCTCCGAATCGCAGGAGCGCATGATGGTCACGGTGCGCCCCTCGAACGTGCAGAAGGTCCTTGACGTCGCCCGGAAGTGGGACGTCGAGGCCGTCGTCGTCGCGGAGGCGATCCGCGAGAAGGTCGTGCGCGTCCTCTGGAAGGGCGAGCCCGTCCTCGAGATGGAAAGCGAGTTCCTCTACGGCGGCCCCGTCTACAACCGCCCCATGGAGAAGCCCGCCACGGTGGATGTCGACGAGAAGGCGAGGCCGCGCAAGGACTGGTCGAAGACGCTGAAGGACCTCCTCGCGTCAGAGAACATCTGCTCGCGCGAGCTCGTCATCCGCATGTACGACCACGAGGTCAAGGCGAACACCGTCATCAAGCCCCTCCAGGGCAAGGTCGGCGTCGCCTCGCACGGCGACGCGACGGTCCTCAAGCCCGTCGCCTCCTCGTGGCGCGGCCTCGCGCTCACGACCGACGTGAACCCGAACTTCACGGACATCGACCCGTATTGGGGCGCGGCGAGCGCCTTCGACGAGGTCGTCCGCAACCTCGCGGCGGTCGGCGCGCGCCTCGACTCGGTCGCCGACAACCTGAACCTCGCGAACCCGCAGCGGCCGAACCGCATGTGGGAGACGGAGGAGGCGACGCGCGGCCTCGGCGACGCGGCGCGCGCGCTCGGCGTCCCGTTCATCTCGGGCAACGTCTCGATGTACAACGAGTCCCCGACGACGCCCATCCCGCCGACGCCCACGCTCCTCGGCGCGGGCCTCGTGAAGGACATCCGCAAGTGCGTCACGACGGACCTCAAGAAGAAGGGCGCGAAGCTCTACCTCGTCGGCGTCACCCGCGACGAGATGGGCGGCAGCGAATTCAACCGCCTCCTCGGCCTGAAGTCGAACCGCGTCCCGCGCGTGGACTTCCGCGTCACGAAGGTCTGGAGCGAGGCGCTCGTCACAGCGATCGAGAAGGGCCTCGTCGCCGCCGCGCACGACGTGAGCGCGGGCGGCCTCGCCGTCGCCGTCTCCGAGATGGCCTTCGGCGGCGACCTCGGCGCGACGGTGAAGATCCCCGAGGACGTCCGTGCGGACGTCGCGCTCTTCAGCGAGTCCAACACGCGCTGGGTCGTCGAGGCGAAGGACCCGAAGAAGCTCGAAGCGCACTTCCGCAAGGCGGGCGCGCCCCTCGCGCTCCTCGGCGCGGTCGGCGGCAGGGATCTCGTGTTCAAGCAGGGCCGCTCGACGGTCGCGAAGCTCGCGCTCGTCGACGCCCGCCGCGCGTGGACGGAAGCGCTCCCGAGGCTCGTGGGGTCGCTTTCGCCCGCGCCGCCCGCGGTCGCGCCGAAGGCGCGCCGCGCGGCGAAGGCGAAGCGCGCCGCGAAACCCGCGGCCCGCCGGTCGAAGGGAGGTCGGAAGCGATGAAGCGCAAGGACATTCGCGTCGCGGTGCTCCGCATCGAAGGCACGAACTCCGAGGCCGAGACCGCGCGCTGCTTCAGCGAGCTCGGCGCCTCGGCGGAGCTCGTCCACATGAACCAGCTCGACCGATCGAAGGTCGCGCCCGAGGACTTCCGCAGGCTCGAGGACTACCAGGCCCTCATGATCCCGGGCGGCTTCAGCGCGGGCGACTACATCCGCGCGGGCGCCATCTGGGCCGCGCGCCTGAAGTCCCGCCACGCGAAGGAGCTCGAGGCGTTCGTCGCGGAGGGCAAGCCCGTCGGCGGGATCTGCAACGGTTTCCAGGTGCTCGTCGAGGTGGGCCTCCTGCCGGCGATCGGACACGAGGTCATGAGCCCCGATCCGCAGGCCGTGCTGCACATCAACGACTCCAACCGCTACGAGTGCCGCCCCGTGCACCTCAAGCACGTGAACAAGGGTCGCTGCGTCGCGACGCGCGGCATCCGGACGGGCGAGGTGCGCACGATCATCGCGAGCCACGGCGAGGGCAAGCTCCTCTACCCGAAGGACGCGATCGCGCGCATCCTCAAGGACCTCGAGAAGAACGACCAGATCCTCTTCCGCTACGTGGGCCCCGACGGGAAGCCCGCGGGCTACCCGTGGAACCCGAACGGCGCCCCCGGCGACGTCGCGGGCATCACGAACGAGGCCGGCACCGTGTTCGGCATGATGCCGCACCCGGAGCGCGTCTTCCACCGGTACCAGCACCCGGACTGGACGCGCGACGCGAAGGCGAAGCCGGACGCGGCGGGCGACGGACGCGCGATCTTCGAAGGCGTGCTCAGGTACGTCGAGAAGACGCTCTGACGATGGCGCCCACGGGATCGCTGAAAGGCAACCGCGTCCTCCTGCGCGACGAGAAGGAGGCGAGCCCGCTCTACAACAAGGGCGCCTTCGGCACGCCGCTCTCGGGCGGCGGCATCGACCTCGACATCGTCGAGGCGCTCTACCTCGTCGACGCGGGACGCCTCTCGGTCGAGGACGCGGGACGCCGCATGGACCCCGCGGACCTCCTCGCGCTCGGCGCGCGCTCGGAGCGCGAGTTCGAGGTGCGCTACGTCGTGTACCGCGACCTCCGCAACCGCGGCTTCCTGGTGAAGGCCGGCGTGCCCTCGCAGGACCCGCTCGTGAAGGCGTACGATTTCCACCTGTATCCGCGCGGCGGCTTCCCGGGCAAGACGCCGTCGTCGACGCTCGTCCGCGCGGGCACCGAGCGCGTCGCGTTCCACGCGGCGCGATGGGCCGAGGAGGCGGCGCGGGCCGCGGGCCTCGGCAAGAGCCTGCTTGCGGCCATCGTGGACGAGGAGGGGGACCTCACCTACTACGACGTGAAGCTCGCGGATCCCCGCGGCGAGGTGCCGGTTCGGCCGCGCGACCATTCGGGCGAGCGCGCGCACCTGCTCGCGGACCGCGTCGTCGCGCACGGCGCCCTCGCGGACGCCCTCGCCTCGGAGGAGCATTACGGCCGCGCGCTCTCGCCCGGCCGCCAGCTCTCGCCCGAGGAAACGCTCTACCTCCTCGAGGAAACGGGGATGGGCCTCGAGGACGCGGCGAGCGGCGAGCGCGTGGCGGCCTCCGCGTTCCGCGCCCGCGCGCGGGGCCTCAACCCTGAATTCGACGCGCTCTATCCCGTCTTCCGCGACCTCAGGGCCCGCGCGCTCGTCGTGAAGACCGGCTTCAAGTACGGCACGCACTTCCGCGTGTACCGCTCGGGTCCCGACGAGGGGCACGCGCCCTACCTCGTGCACGTGCTCGGGGAGAAGGGCGTTCCCTGGCCCGAGATCGCGGGCTTCATCCGTCTCGCTCACGGCGTCCGTAAGGCGATGCTCTTCGCGACGAGCGGAGGCCGCTACGTCGAGCTGACGCGGACCCGGCCCTGAGCGGCTGGAGTCCCGAAACCGTCGCCGCGACGGCCACGGTGCGATCCTTCATCCACAACGCTTTTGACGCGGGGGGTGGAGCGACGACGCAGGAGCGGGCCCGGCCGGGCGCGCCTTCCTCCAAGCCTCTCAGCCTCCCACCTTCCCGCGCCCGGCCGCGCCGCACCTTTTCGATCGACCCTGGGGCCACACGGTTCTTCGACGGAGGCGGGGCCACGGGACCCATGCACGTCGAGCACTTCATGACGCCGCACCCGGTCGCGTGCGACGCTTCGGATACCGTCGACAAGGTCGCGCGCCAGATGCGGGACAAGGGCGTGGGCGCCGTCGTCGTCCTCGAGCGCGGAAAGGTCGCGGGCATCGTGACGGACCGCGACATCGCGACGACGGTCGTCGCCGAAGGACTCGCGCCCGATCGCACCCCCGTCGAGGACGTGATGACGCGCGATCCGGCGCGCCTCACCCTCGACGACAACATCTTCTCCGCGATCGACACCATGCGCAGCGCCAACGTGGCCCGACGCATCCCCGTGGTGAACGAGTACAACGAGCTTCTCGGCATCGTCAGCATCAGCGACGTCGCGGTCGTCGCGAAAGACCTCATCGAGGCGGTGCTTCTCGAGGAGACCCACCAGGCCATGGAGGAGACGCACGTGCTCACGGGGGGCAAGCGCATCCTCCGAGCGTTGCGAAGCCCGACGAAGGCGGAACGCCTGCCCCCCGAGGAAGCGCTTCGGCCCGTGACGGCGCCGACCCCCGAGGGTCCCGCGCCCTCGACCGGCCGACCCTGATCACCGGCCGCCCAGGCCGAACAGCTCGACGAGCGGCTCGGGACGGACGCGCGCGTGCGCCAGGGCGACATACTGCGCGACGAATTCGGGCTCGTCGATCCCCCGCTGCAGGTAGAAGAACGAGCGGGCGATCTCGTTGCCTTCCCGCCCGGGCTTCGCGCTCTCGAGAACGCCCGCGGCGGTATGGAACATCGCGTCGAGGACGCCGTCGACCGCGCGGACGACGGGCGCGCCCGCGCGGCCGACGCACCACGCTCCCTCGAGCGTCGGGACGACGGCGTACGTCGCGCGCGGGCCGACGAAGGCCACCCCGCCCTCCTTCACGTTCCAAAGACCGCCCCACGCGACGCGGCCGCCGCACGCGTCGACGACGGCGGGGTGCTGGCTCGCGAGGATGCCGAGTCCCGCCTGGAAGAGGCGATGCAGCGGGCGGAGCCTCCGCGCGAGCGTCGCGTGGCGACGGAGCACGCAGGTAAGGAGGCGGGGAGGCGCCATGCCAGATGCGGCCGCGGCGAAACGGCGCTTCGCCCGGAGGCGAGACCCGTTCGGGGCGCGCGGCGCGGCCGGGCCCCGAACGCTTTAAGGGCCACACCCTCCATCCGCGCTCGCCCATGCGGATCGATCCCTGGTCGTCGCAGCAATCCACGGACTATCAGCGGCTGCGCGACGAGTTCGGGATCGCGGCCTTCGACTACGGCGAGCGCCTCGCCGCCCTCGCCCGACAGCGCGGGCTCCCGCCCCCGCCGCCCATCGTGCGGCGCGGCATCGTGTTCGGCGAGCGCGGCTTCGACCGCGTCTTCGGCGCGATCGAGCGCGGCGACCCCTGGGCGGTGCTCACGGGCCTCATGCCGAGCGGGCCGATGCACCTCGGCCACAAGCTCGTGATCGACCAGGTGCGCTACTACCAGAGCCTCGGCGCCGACGTCTTCATCGTCGTCGCCGACGTCGAGGCGCACGTCACGCGCGGCCTCACCCTCGAGCGCGCCCGGGAGATCGCGATGAGCGACTACCTCCCGAACTACTTCGCCCTGGGCCTCAAGCCGGACCGCACGCAGATCTACTTCCAGAGCGAGCGCGCCGCGGTCAAGGACCTCGCGTGGAAGCTCGGGCGCAGGATCAATTGGTCCACGATGGAGGCCATCTACGGATTCTCGGGCGAGACCAACATGGGGCACGCGATGGCGCCCCTCGTCCAGGTGGGCGACATCCTCCACGTGCAGCTTCCCGAGTACGGGGGGCCCCGGCCCGTCGTCGTGCCCGTCGGCGTCGACCAGGACCCGCACATCCGCCTCACCCGCGACCTCGCGCAGGCGACGCGCATCTTCTCGATCAACCACGAACCGGGCAAGGGCGTCGTGGTCGCGCTCAAGGACAACCAGGACAAGGCGACCGTCGAGCGCCTGCATGCGGCCCTCGCCCGCCGCCGGCCCGAGCTCGCGGGAAAGCCGGGCCACGAGACCAAGGCGCTCCTCGAAGCCGCGCTCCGCGAGGCGCTCCACGCGATCGGCGCGAGCGACGTCGAGAAGAACGTCCCCTACGGCACGCTCACCTGGAAGGCCGCCTCGGCGCGGGACGTGTACGACCTCGACCTCGCGCTCGCGAAGTTCGAGGCGTCGGCGCTCGAGGGCTTCGGCTTCGTCGCCCCCGCCTCGACGTACCACCGCTTCATGCAGGGGCTCACGGGCGGCAAGATGTCGTCCTCGAAGCCCGAGACGCACATCGCGCTCAACGATCCGCCCGCGCTCGCCGAGAAGAAGCTCGCGGGCGCCGTGACCGGCGGCCGCGCGACCGCCGAGGAGCAGCGCCGCCTCGGCGCCGATTGCGGCAAGTGCATGGCGTACGAGACATACGTCTACCACCTCGTCCCCGACGACGACAGGCTCGCCGAGGCCTTCGAGAAGGGCACGGGCGGGAAGATGCTCTGCGGCGAGTGCAAATCCATCTACGGCAAGCCCGCGATCGCGAAGCTCGTGGGCGACCTCGCCGACGGCCGGAAGGCCGCAGAGAGCGCCCTAAAGGCCACCGTGAGGAGCGAATGACATGGAACCCCTGAGCCCCACCGAGAAGCGCGTGCTCGTCGCGCTCGGCGCGATCGGCGAGAAGGCGACCCCGGACGAGATCCTCGCGCGCGGGGCCTTCCGCGAGATCGTCGAGGTCATGAACGGATCCTCGTGGCTGCAGGCCAAGGGCCTCGTGCGGCACGAGGAGACGATGCGGAACTTCATCGCGCTCGGCCGCGAAGGCGCCGACGCGCTCGAGCGCGGGCTCCCCGAGCGCCGCGCCCTCGTCGCCCTCGCCGCGCGCGGCGGCCGCGCGACCGTCGCCGACGTCTCGGCGGACCCGAACGTGGGCGCCGACGAGGCCAACATCGCGACCGGGTGGCTCAAGCGCAAGGGTCTCGTGGACATCCGCAAGGAAGCGGGCGGGAGCGTCCTCGAGATCACCGACCAGGGCCGGAAGCTCCTCGACGCGAGCGGCCTCATGCCCGACGAAATCGTGCTCGCGATGCTGCGCGACGGCGAGGTCCCGGAGCAGGACCTCGATCCCGACGGCCTGAAGCTCCTGCTCGGACGGCAGAACCTCGTGCGTCGCCGCGAGGAGATCACGCGCGTCGTCCACCTGACCGAGAAGGGCCGCCGCGCGCTCGTGGCGGGCATCACGATCGAGGACGAGGGCGTGAGCCAGATCACGCCCGACTTCATCACCTCGGGCGCGTGGCGGCGCGAGAAGATCCGCCCGTACGACGTGTCCGCGTTCGCGCCCACGGCGACGGGCGGCAAGAAGCACCCGCTTCGCCAGGTCATCGACGAGGTCCGCCACATCTTCCTCTCGATGGGCTTCACGGAGATCGAGGGCCCGTACGTCACGAGCGCCTTCTGGGACCTCGACGCGCTCTTCGTGCCGCAGGACCACCCGGCGCGCGCGATGCAGGACACCTTCTACCTGGAGCGGCCCGCGACCGCGGACCTCTCGAACGAGCCGTACGTGAAGAAGATCAAGGCCGTCCACGAGAACGGGGGCGGCACGGGCTCGACGGGTTGGCGCCACGCCTGGGACCCGCGCGTCGCCGAGCAGAACCTCCTGCGCACGCACACGACGCCCGACACGCTCCAGTACCTCAAGGCCCACCCGGAAGCGCCGATCAAGATCTTCAGCGTGGACCGCGTGTTCCGCAACGAGGCCATCGACGCGACGCACCTGCCCGAGTTCCACCAGGTCGAGGGCGTCGTGCACGAGGAGGGCGGCAATCTCCGTACCCTCATCGCGCTCCTGCGCGAATTCACGACGCAGCTCGGCGCGAAAGGCGTCCGCGTGCGCCCGGCGTACTTCCCCTACACGGAGCCGTCGCTCGAGTTCGAGGTCCACTACAACAACCGGTGGATGGAGCTCGGCGGCGCCGGCATCTTCAGGCCCGAGGTCACGGAGCCGATGGGCATCCGGCGCCCCGTCCTCGCGTGGGGCCTCGGCCTCGAGCGCCTCGCGATGATGAAGCTCGGCCTCAAGGACGTGCGCGAGCTGTACCTCCCCGACATCGACTGGCTCCGCTCCGCGCCGCTCGTCGACTGATCACGCGGCCAGCCCGCCGACGATCCGTCCGATCGCGAAGGCCGCAAGGCCCGCCCCGCCGCCCACGAGCGCCATCTCGAGGCCGGCGCGCAACGCCCCGGAAGGCAGGTACGCCGCGCGCGCGGCGCCGATCGCGCCGAGCGCGACGAGGGCGAGCGCCATCGCGACCGCGAAACGCCCGAGGCCCGGCCCCACGGGGACGAGAAGCGCGAGGAGCGGGACGGCGCCCGCGAGGATGAATGCGAGGAACGTGGCGAACGCGTGGCGCACGGGCTTCTCCTCCGCGACCGAGGCGCCCGTCTGCTCCAGCTCCGATTTGAGGCCGAGATAGTTGCTTGCGCCCATCGAGAGTCCGTCGGCCGCGAGGTTCGCGAGGCCGAGGACGATGGCGACGATGGGTGGGAACGCGGCGCCTTCGACGCCGCTCACGACCGCGAGCGTCGTGATGACGCCGTCGTTCGCGCCGTAGACCGCATCCCGGAGATAATGGCCCGGCCCCGTAGGAGGCCGGCCGACGACGGCGTCGGGCATGCGCGCAGCATGGGCGGACGCGCTGCTTCAGCGTGGCGCCTCGATCAGACTTCGGGCGCCTCGCCTTCCTTCTCGATTTCCTTCTTGAGGCGCTTCTGGCGCTCCTTCGCGTTGTAGCCCGTCGCGAGCTCCAGGAAGTCGTAGTAGGCGCGGATCGTCTTCTGGCTCTCCTCGCCTGCGACCTTCGGGTTCATCACGGTGTCGACGCGCAGGTGCGTCTTGCCGAGCTTCTCGACGTAGAGGCGCTGGAGCGCGCCGAAGTTCTCGACGACGTAGCCCTTGTCTTCGGTCTTCGTCTCGCCGAAGACGTCCTGCATGAGGTGGAGGAGCGCGTCGCCGTCGATGTTCTTCCAGTGGCCGCGGCGGAGCTCATAGTCGCGCATGGGAGCGCGAATCGTGGACAACGTGAAAAGCGTATCGGGTCCGGACCCGCCCGCGGTTTGAAGGGGAAGAGAGGGGCCGCGGCCTCCCAGCCGCGGCCCTCCTGACTCAAGCTTCGAGACCATCGCGGACCTGCGACGAGGCCCGCTCGAAACGGAAGAAGGCGACCTTGCCTTCGGGGTACGCGTACGCGCCGTTCACGTGCGTCGGACACATGTCGATGAGCGCGATCGGGGCGCTCATGCGACCGATCCGGTCGCGCGTCTTGGGCGCGGCGCGGCGCGCCGCCGCGTTCTTCTTCGAGCTTCGCGACGGCTTCCGTTTCGCAGTCACGCCCGAGTGTTCGCCAGGGGGTATTTCAAGGGTCTTGTACGCCCGGCCCAGGCTTCATGAGCGCGCGCGTCCTCGCGCTCGCGTGGACGACCCGACCGCGCTCGCGATCGCAGACTTCTCGCCGAGAAGCGGCGACGCGCGCGCCGCCCTCCTCTGGCCCCCGACGCGGCTCGACGTCGCGCGGCTCGTCGCGGGCCTGCGCGCCGCGAGCGGACGCGCGCGGCCGCGCGTCCTCGAGGCGGGCGCCGGCAGCGGCCTCCTCGCGCGGCTCCTCGCGGAGGCATGCGACGTCGACGCGGTGGACCCCGGCGACGCGGGCTTCGCCTCGCGCCGGGTCGGTCGTTTCTTCCCCGTCCGTTCCGCGCGCGTCGAGGACGTGGCGGCCCCGTACGACGCCGTCGTCGTGAGCTGGATGGAGGCGGGCGTCGATTGCCGCGCGGGCGTCAAGCGCCTCGCGCCCGTCATCGCGCAGGCCTTCGACCTCGGCGGGGGCTGCGGCGTCAAGGGCGCGACGAGCTACGCGCGCTTCGGCTTCGTGGACGCGGCCGCGTGGACAGGCCCCTCGTTCGAGACCGTCGACCGCGCGCTGCGCGAGCGGGGCCGCGGCCTCCCGCCGCCCCCGCCGATGAACGCGATCGAGATCGTCGTGCGCGACATCGCGCTCGCGCCCCGCGTCGCCGAAGCCGTTCGCGCCGCGAAGCCCCGGGGCGCGCCGTACGCGTGGGAGCCCGCGCTCGAGGCGCTCCGTCTCGGGCCCGGACCGGTCCTCGCGTCCGCGCCGGTCGAGCGTGTCCGGAATTAGACATCCTCGTCCCGTAAGGTTCGGGACCGGTCGCACGCCTTATGACCGGAGACGACGCCATACGTCCTCGTGAAGTCGGTCACCATCCCGCTCGGTCCGCTCGCCGGCGCCGAGGTCGAGACCCTCCTCGCCCACGCCACGGGGCTCGACGGCGTCGTCGCCGCCCTCGTGGACCTCGAGACGCGCGCCCTCCACGTCGTGTGCGCGCACCCCGGCAGCGTCGAGGTCGTCCGCGCGGCGATGCGCCCCTGGGCCGCGGCCCACGGCGAGCGCGGCCTCGCGTGACCCTTCCGCGCGCTTTTTCTCCCTTGAGACGCTAGGCCCGCCGTGGCCTCGCTCACCTTCCACCTCCTCGTCCCCCTGCTCGCGATGCTCGCCATCCCGGGCATCGACAGGAGGAAGGCGTTCTGGCTCCTCCCCCTCGTCCTGCTGCCCGACCTCGACCACTTCGTCGGCGTCCACCGGTCGTGGCTGCACAACGTGTTCCTCCTCGCGCCGACGCTCGCGGTCGCCCTCCACGCGCACCGACGGCGCGACCGCGAGACGCGGGAATGGATGCTCGTCGCGACCGCCTACCTCGCAAGCCACCTGGTGCTCGACGTCTTCGTCGGCGGCGCGACGCTGCTCTGGCCGTTCACCGACTACAACGTGTGCTACTACTTCACCATCGTCGTCGCGACCGCCACCAACACGCCCCACTTCTACTACGGCGACTGCAGCGCGCCCGGCGCCCCCACGACCGTCGAGTTCTACCCGTGGCTCGATTACGACGAAACCGCCGCCTGGGCGTTCATCCTCGTCGCCATCCTCGCCGTCGGGGTCCTGAAGGTCCGCCGCTTCGTCTCGCATCGAAGAAAGGGCGTCAAGTCTCAAGCAAGCGGGCCCCGCGACGACGAGGCATGAGCCTCGCCGCATGGGGCGTCGCCTTCGCCATCCTGGGCATCCTCATCACGTTGAGCAACGTCCTCGGCTTCGTCGTCGGCCTTCCCATCCTCGTGACCGGCATCCTCCTGTTCATCGTCGGCCTCGTCATCGCCCTCGTGAGCTGGCCCGTCAAGGCCATCTGGCGCACCCGACGCCACGCCTGATCAGGGCAGCTTGAAATCCGCGGGGCGGCCGCACTTCGGACACCACGGGTTGAAATGCGCGTCCAGGACCGGACCCGTCCCCTCCCAGCCGCACAGGCACCAGAACGCGATTTCGGGGGCGTTTGCCATCGAGCGCGCCAAGGCGCCGACGCGGCATAAGCCCGACACCCGCGCCCGCGCTGGGCGCCGGATGCCGGGACTCGGGACCGGGCGCCGTGCGCCGGGTGACGGGCGCCGGGATTCGGGACCGGGCGCCGGGTCCGGGTCCGGGACCGGGCGCCGGGTCCGGGACCGGGACCGGGTCCGGGTCCGGGTCCGGGACCGGGACCGGGACCGGGTCCGGGTCGGGGGCGGCGTGGCCCTTATGCCGGACCCCGCCTTCCCCCGCGCGTGATCCCCGAGAACGACGACGCAATCCTCGCGTGGGTGCGCGCCGCCCAGGGCGAAGGCCCCGAACCGCTCCCGGAGCTCGCGAAGCTCACGCGCGAGGCCGAGGTGACGCCCCTCTCCCCCGAGGAGCTTCGGCTCATCGCGCTCCTCGCGCGCGCCCACGACGCGAAGCGCGTCCTCGAGATCGGGACCGCCCTCGGCAACGCGACCGCGTGGCTCCTCGGGTCGCTTCCGGACGACGCGACCGTCGACACGATCGAGATCGACGAGCCCCGCGCCGAGGCCGCGCGCAAGAACCTGGAGACGCTCGGCTTCGCCGGGCGCGCGAACGTCATCGCGGACGACGCGCGCCACGCCGTGCCCGGCCTCGCCGGGACGTACGACTTCGTCCTCCTCGACGCTGACCCCATGATCTACCCCGGCATCTTCCAGTTCCTCGCGCCGAAGATGAGACCCGGCGCGCTCCTCGTCGTCGCGCACGTCTTCGCGAAGGGGGCGGCCCCCAAGGGCGCGAACGCGGCGGGCCTCGGGGCGCGCGCGTTCCTCGACCAGCTCACGCGGTCGCGGAAGTTCGCAAGCGCCGTCCTGATGGCGGGCGACGGGCTCGCCCTCGCGCGACGCGAGGACGCGTAGAAGGATGGGTTGACTCCCGGCCCCCGATCAGGGGGCGCCGCTCGAAAGCGGCGTCACGCCCCGTTTGGTGTGTGTCGTCGGCCGTTCGTGGGATGCAAAGGAGTCCGCGCATGAGGGATGCGTGGCCCGAGGCGTGTCCCGCGGCTGGCTCGGAAATGGGATGGGATGCGTGAGTCGCCACGGGACGGCGTGGGGCCGTCGCGCGGCGGTCGGCGGCGCAATCATCCGGGTACCGGAGGCCGGTGAGCCCTGACCCGATCCTTAGGAACGAGCTTCCCGAAATGAAGCTGGCGCTTCGCGCCGCGGGCGTGCTACGCCGCGGCGGGCGCGGGCTTTTGAAGCGCGCCGGACCGCACCGTTAAGGGGGCCCCGCGCCATCGCGGCGACATGCACGTCCGCCCCGCCGGCGAGCCCATCCTCGCGAAGTTCCGACACGAGAACGGCACCCACCTCCGACTCCAGGCGTTCCTCGCCGTCCGCGACGGCGAGCGTCGCGTCGCGACGATGCGGCTCGAGGCGAGCCCCGACGCCTGGTCCCTCCCGGGCGAGAACATCCGCCTCAACGAGGCGCCGCTCGACGCCGCGAAGCGCGTCGCGAAGTCGTGGTTCGAGACGCCGCTCGGCGAGCCGAAGCTCGTCGACGTCCAGAGCTATCCGGCCACGGGCCCCGAGGACGACCGGTGGTATCTCATCCTCGTGTACGAAGTGAACGCCCCGAAGGACCTCAAGGGCACGCCCGACACGCTCGAGCTCGTCTTCACGCCCGTCGGCAAGGCGCCCGGGGAGTTCTACGGGGACCACGCCTCCGTTTTCGCGCGTCTTGCGAAGTAGAAAAAGCGGAGCCGCGCGCGGGGGAACGCGCGGCTCGGAGGAGATTCAGCGCCGCATGCCGGAGGTCGGCTGCGCGCGCGCCTTCTCGCCGCCCGCGCTGCCGCCCATCTGCTGCTTCATGTGCTGGATCATCTCCTTCGTCTCGTCCTTGAACTCGCGGAAGTCCACCGCCATGCCGTTCAGGACCGTGGACCACATGCGGGTCGTGGCGGCCATGAAGGTGGCCTCGCGCAGCTCCTCCTCGGTCGCGCCGAGCGCCTTCGCGGCCTCCGTGTGGTAGAGGACGCAGTACGTGCAGGGGATCTGCGACGCGACGCCGAGGCCGATGAGCTGCTTCGTCTTGTTGTCGAGCTTCGTCTCCTCGCTCGATTCGAAGTCGCGCATCGACATCCACGCCGTCTCGACCGCGGTCTTGGGGACCGCGCCGAAGAAGCTGGGCACCATGCCGAGCGACTGCTCGATCTCGCTCTTGATGTTCTGCGGGACGTGTTCGGGGGGCAGGGTTCGGGTCGCCACGAGGTTCACCTTCGCGGCGGCCACGACCGGCGTCGTGCAAAGGTCTTCGGGCTACCGGGAGGCGCGACGTTATGCGGACCCTCACCGATCCCGCACGCGCCATGGTCCAGACGCTCGACCCCGCGCCCCCGCCCAGGCTGCTCATCGGGGAGGCGGCGCTCGCCCTCTGGCGCCTCGCGCGCCCCGAAATCTGGCTCGTGAGCCTCGTCCCGATGGTTGTCGGGCACCTGCTTGCGACGCGCGAGATCGCGCCCGGTTTCGGCGCGTGGCTCGCGTTCTGGAGCCGCGCGTCGACGGAGGGCGCGACGACGTCGGAGTTCCTCGCGACGCTCGTCGGGTGGCTCCAGGACGCGTGGCCGTTCCTCCTCGCGGCGGTCGTCATGGGGCCCCTCGTGTGGCTCGCCACCTTGCTCGTGAACGACGTGCACGACCTCGCGGGCGACCGCCTGAACCCGCGCAAGGCGAGAAGCCCGCTCGTCCAGGGCATCGTGACGGCGGGATGGGCGCGCGCGACGGCGCGGCTTGCGGGCGCCTCGGCCCTAGCGCTCGCCCTCCTCGTCAACGTCGAGTTCGCGGCGCTCGTCGCGGGCGCCCTCGCGCTCGCGTGGGCCTACTCCGCCCCGCCCCTCCGGCTCAAGACGCGCCCCGGCGCGGACGTCCTCGTGAACGCCATGGGCGTGGGAGGCCTTGCGGGCCTTGCGGGCTGGAGCGTCGCGCGTCCCCTCGCCGAAGCGCCCTGGCTCTTCATGCCGCAGGCGCTTCTCGTCGCGGCCGCCGTCTATGTCCCGACGACGCTCGTCGATTACGATGCGGACGTGCGCGCGGGCTACGCGACCTTCGCGACGAAGCTCGGTCGCGACCGCGCCTACCGGGTCGGCTTCGCGTGCTGGGTGGCCGCGAACCTCGGCGCGCTCGGCTTCGCGTGGACGGGCACGATCATCCCGCGCGCGATGTTCCCCCTGCTCGCCATCTTCGCTCCCCTCCTCGTGTGGCAATACCACACGTTCATCGGGCACGCCCGCGACGGACCCGAGATGGTGAAAGGCATCGTCCTCGCGAGCCTCACCTTCCTCGCCGTGAATCTCGTCTTCGCGCTGATGTACACGGGACTCTGGCGCGGCTGACCGTCACTCGGCTCGCGCGGCCGGCTCGCCCCGGCGCCCGCTCCAGACCCAGAGCCCGAAGGCTCCGAGGATGAAGAAAGGCGGCAGGATCCAGTCGAGGCCGACGCCGAAGAGGAGCGGCGCGCCGGCGAGGCCCGCGGCCAGGAACGCGGCGACGCCCGTGAGCGTGCAATGGGCGCAGAAGAGCGCCGCGAAAACGGCGCTCCGGCCGGTGAATCGGCGCGGCTTGCAGGCGGCGCCTTCGGCGTGCTCGCGCGGGGCGGTCAACGCTCCCGCTTGGCGGCCGGGCCTCATATAGCTTGGGCTCACACCGTCCGAGGCATCAGGCGAGGGCGAGCGGCGCGCCGCCGCGCTCGTAGTGCGCGTCGAGGACCTGGAGGAACCAGGCGTCCTCGCCTGCCTGCTCCTCGGTGTGGAACATCTCGGGCCGGTGAACGTAGGCGCGCAGGCGCCGGTCACCGTCGCGGGACGCGGTCGCCTGCACCTGGCCGACGAGCGTGCGCGACCCGTCGATCGCGACGGACCAGAGTCGCAGCACGCTCACGCGGAGGTCGCCCTCGACGTCGATCCAGGGGGTCGCCGCGGCGTCCACGAAGAGCCCCGGCCGGTCACCTGCCTCTGCCAAGGCGGGGAGGACCGTCCGCAGGTGCCGTACCAGGGGCTCTCCCGAAGCCCAGCGGCGGAGGCCCTCCGCCGCGTCGGCGGCCGGGGTTTCGCGTTGCATGAGGCAACGCTGACCCGGGCCGCCATAAGGCTTCGCGTGCGCTACTTCTTCGAGTCCTTGTGGTGGTGGTCGCCCTCTTCGGCCTGGGCCGCGACGAGGGCGCCGCGCGCGACGCTGTAGAGCGGGTGGCGCGCTTCGCTCACCGACTTCACGCGGAACGGCAGGTCCGCCTCGCGGAGCTTGGCCTCGAAGGCCTGGCGGAAGCCCTTTGGCGCCGCCGTACCGCCCGTGATGACGCACGGGATCTCGAGATCCTCCTGGACCTTCGCGTCGCGGGTCTGGCGCTCGAGACCGCGCACGACGTACTCGAGCAGGTTGTCGTAGTACACCGCGAGCGCGCCTTGGAGCTCACCGAGGTGGCTCGAGGCGTCGAGGCGGAAGTCGCGCTCCTTCGCGGCCGTCACGCGGTCGACCGGCGTGCCGGTGGCCTGCGCGACCGAGTTGTCGATCCAGTCGCCGCCGCGCGCGACGCTGAACTGCGTCACGGGGACCGCGTAGTACGACAGGCACGCGTTCGTCATGCCCGCGCCGAAGGACACGCCGAGGCCCGTGAAGCTCGAGTCGGCGAGCTCCGAGTAGACGACGGCCATGCCCTCGTTGATCGCATGGGCGTTGTAGCCCATGTTATGGAGGATCGCCTCGAGCGTCTTCTGGTGGTAGAGCGTGTCGATCGGCGCGTCGACCGGCTTCGCCGGGCACGTGAAGTACACGTGCTCGCCCTTCTTGTGCGGGGCGCCCACGACGCGCTCGACGATGAGGCGGATCATGGGGATGGCGTCCTTCTCCTTCCGGGAGAGGATACCCGCGTTCATCGGGCGGCGCGTCTCCTTGTTGAAGATGTTCGCGAAGTTCAGCGCGTCCTCGCCGACGATGTACACCTTCTTGCCGTTCTTGATGTAGAGCACGTTGCTGCGGCTCAGCATCTTCTCGGCGATGTCGGAGTACTCGACCTCGACGAAGAGGTTCCTCTGCTTCGTCAGGTCGATCTGTCCGTCCTTCGGCTTGGCGCTCACGATGTTCATCGTACCGATGTCGAGACCCTTGGGCATTCTGTCACCTTTCCTTCTGTTCGCCAGGGAGAGGAGCGTGAAGCGCGCGCATCGAGCGCGCGATGTGGTCGAGTTCCGCGGCCGCCGCGAGGTCGCTCGCGCCCGCGCGGTAGGGGTCCGCGCGCTTCGCGGCGAGGGGCGCGAGGCGGAGCGTCCTGTCGAGCTCGAGCGCGGCCGCGAGGTCCGCGCGGTCGCCGCGGTAAGGATCCTCGAGCCAGGCCGCGGCCTGCGGGACCTCGGCCACGGGGCCGTCCTCGTCCGCCGGGACCGCGGAGGCGGCGCGCGGCGCCAAGAGGCGATCGAGCCCGAAGAGGCGGCCGGTCTTGAGGCGGAACCAGAAGCTCGCCTCGAGCTCGGCCTGCTTCGCGGCGCGGAGGGCCGCGAGCGCGCTCGTCTCGCCGAGCGTCGAGTCGGATTCGCTCCACTCGACGAAGCTTCCGCGCATCGCGCGAAGACGCGTCGTCGAGGCGTGGGGCGCGTCGTCGAGCGTCACGGTCGTTCCGACCATGCGGCTGAGCGAGAGCGTCTCGGCCGAGTTCGCCGGGAGCGTCACGGAAAGCGGCGGGGATCCCCGCGAGGCGATGCCGCCCCAGTTGAGCGTGGCGCGCGAGGCGTTCTCGAGGTCCGCGCGGATCTCGTCCTCGCTCACGTCCTCGAACGCTTCCGTCTCGGACTCGGGGAGGAAGCGCGAGAGGACCGCGCGGAAGACCAGCACGCTCAGAACGCCGAGGCCCGTCGCGTACACGAGGATGATCTGCGGGCTCCAGTCCGTGCGCGCCTGGACGTTCCAGTTGTACGGATAGAGCCATGCGAAGGCGGCGAGGCCCGCAAGGACAAGGAGCGCCCCCGCGGCGCCGACGAAGCGCTCGAGGAGACGCTGCGGATACGCGAGGAGCACGCCTGCGAGGAAGGTCGGGAGGGAGAGGCCGAGCGCGAGGCCCGCAAGCTCGCGGAACCCGTATCGCGAGAAGTCCTGGGCATACACGCTCCAGACCGCGGCCGCGACGCCGACGACGGCGAGGAAGCCGCTGCCGAAGAGGAGGACGAGGCTCGCCCGCGAGGCGCGGACGAGGTGCTCGCGAAGACCGGCGAGTCCCGACTCGATTTCGCGGCGCATGGACCCGCGGCTCTGTGGGGGGGCCTATTCACGGGTTCTCAATCACTCCTTTGACGGCCGGACGGGCGACGGCGCGGGCGGTCGCGAGCGCCCCGCGCCGCGCTCTTGGGGAAAGTCGACATGTCAGAGCCGGGACGAAAACGCGCGTCGGATTCGGACAGGTCCATAAAGGAGGAGACGCGATGACGTTTCGTGCGACCCCTCCTCGCTCTCGCCGTCCTCGGTCTCGTCGCGGCGCCCCTTGCGGGATGCATCGGCCAGTCGAACTCGGGGGTCCCGGCCCCGATCGACCAGGACCCGGACGCGGCGCAGGGGCCCGCGTGGTCGCTTCGCGACACGATGGGCGTCACGCATGCGCGCGAAACGACGGCGGGGGACGCCGTCGTCCTCTTCTTCATGGCGACCTGGTGCGGCTCCTGCCGCTCCAAAGCCCCCGTCCTCGCCTCGATCGAGCGCGATTACGCCGAGCGCGGGGTTCGCCTGTTCTCCGTGGGATACGATCCGCTCGAAACGGACGGCGATCTCGAGGCCTGGAAGGCCCGCCACGGCCAGCCCTGGCCCCACGGCATCGACCATGGCCAGAAGCTCCAGAGGACCTTCGGCGTGACGTCGCAGAGCAGCGTCGTGCTTCTCGACGGCGACGGAAAGGTCGTCGAGCGGTGGGGCTACGGCCAGGTCACGGAGGACGCGCTCCGCAGGGCCCTCGACAGGCTCGCGCGCGCCTGATCAAAGCGGCGCGAGAAGCGTGTAGTAGTAGATCACGTACAGGCCGGCCGCGACGAGCACGACGCCGCCCGCCTTCTTCGCGATCCGCGCCGCGCGCGCGACGAACGCGCGCGCCGCGTCGCCCGCGACGGCGGTCGCGACGCTCAGCGCGAGGAGGGGCGCGGCGATGCCGCCCCCGAACGCCGCGAGCGCCGCGGCGGCGCCGATCGCGTCCTGGTCGAAGGAGGCGACGACGACGCCGAGAAAGAGCGGAAGCGTGCAACCGAGGCTCGCGATCGCGAAGACGACGCCGAAGCCCGCCATCGCGAGCGGACCGCGACCGCGAGGCGCGGTGAGCCTGGGGGCGAACGTGGGCGCGCGGTCCGCGAGGATGAGCAGGCCGAGCAGGATGAGCGCGAGACCGGCGGCGATGCTCAGCGCGCCGACGGCCGAGGCGAGCGCGGCCGACGTGAGGGCGAATCGCACGCGCAGCAGGTAGACGACGAGGGCCGCGGCGAGGAAGAGGGCGAGGGCGCCTCCGGCCGCGGCGAGACCCACGCGGGCTCCCCGAAGCGCGTTCGCGGCCGTCCCGCGACGGGCCTTGGCGTCGAGCCCCGCGTAGAATGCGACGTAGGCCGGAACAAGCGCGACGCTGCAAGGGCTGAGGAAGGTGCCGACGCCGGCCGAGAAGGCGAACGCCGCGAGGAACGGATCGACCGGCACGCGCGGAAACACCCCCCGGGCGCCAAAGGCCTGCCGGTCGGGGAAGCGAACCCGTGGACCGCGCGTGACCGCGGCCATCGACGGGGCCTCCGCAACCGCCTTGGTCCGAAGATGACCGTCCCGGAAACATGCTCGACGCCCGCGCGCTCGAGGCGCTGAAGTCGCTGACGCCGCGCTCGCCCGCCTTCGCCGCCGGGGGGCCGATCCCCCCGCGCCACACGTGCGAAGGCGACGACGTCGCGCCCGCGATCGAATTCGGACCGCGTCCCGTGGGGACGTGCGCGGTCGCGCTCCTCGTCGACGACCCGGACGCCCCGCGCGGCGCGTTCACGCATTGGGTGGCCTGGAACCTCCCCGCCGACCTCGACGCCCTGCCCGAGGGCGCCGACGTCACGGCCCTCGGCGGCCTCGAAGGGCGCAACGACTTCGCGGACGTCGGCTACCGGGGTCCTTGCCCACCCTCCGGCACCCACCGCTACTTCTTCAAGGTCTACGCGCTCGACGCGCTCCTCGACCTCCCGCGCGGCGCGCGACGGTCCACCTTTGAAGACGCGATTGCGGGCCACGTCCTCGCCTGGGGCGAGACGATGGGGACGTCGACGCGATGAGACCCGCGCTCGCGGCGGCGGTCCTGCTGATCGCGGGCCTCGCGGCCGCGCACCAGCCGACGGAGATGGTCGAGGGACGGATGCTTGCGCTCGGCGTTCCGGGGTGGTCGTGGTCGATCGACGGCGTTCTCGAGGACGGCGACGACGTGGACTGGATCCGCATCCCGTACGACGGAAGGCTCGAAGTCGACCTCCTCGTGCCCGCGGGCGAAGGCGCGCGCGAGGTCCCCCTCGCGGGCGTTCTCGTCGCCAAGGATCTCCCCGCTCCCGGCGAGGGCGCGCTCCCGCCGGGCGTGAGCCTCGCCCCGGGGGAGGGCGCCGTCGTCGCGCGGACCCCGGAGCCCGAAGGCGAGGTCTGCCACCTCGGATTCTGCTGGCTCGAGCGCGGTCGCCTCAGCGTCGAGGGGCAAGGCGTCGCGCACCTCGCGGTCCATGCCTCTGCCGACCGGGGCGGCCCCTACACGATCGCGATCGGGGGGGCGGAGGGCATGCCCCCCGTCGAGCCGCGCCTCTTGCCGGATCCCGGGCGGGGCGAGCCCGCCTCGGCCGTCGCCGGAACGGGGGGTCCCGCCTCGTTCCCGGGCGTCCTCGATTTCTTCGGCCAGAACGCGCACGCGCCGCACGGGGCCTGGTGGCTGGGCCTCGTCGTCTACGGCGTCCCGGCCCTCGTCATCGGCCTCGCGCTCTACGGCGCGGGACGTCTCCTCGGTCGCCGCGGGCGCGCCGTCTGACGCTTTGGCAAGCCCGACCGTCCCTGGAAAGGGTTATCGTGCGCGAGACCCCCTCGCGCTCGGGAGGCTCATCTTGACCGTCCGCGTCCTCGCCGTCCTTGCGCTCCTCGTCGCCGCCGCCCCCCTCGCGGCCGCCGCTTCCACCTACAGCTCGTCCGCGTGGCTCGAGGGTTCCGAGAATCCGCAGGCCCCCGGCCAGGCCAACTGCGTCGCGGAAGCCTGGCACGGCCTCGAGACCTCGACCTGCTTCTACGAGATTGTGAAGCACAGCAAGTGGTCCTCCTCCCGGAGCATGATGCGCATGCTCGACCTCGTCTACATGGCCTCGGGCGTCGCGACGCAGGCCCCCGAATCCCTCATGGAGCCGATCGGGCCGGGAACGCCCAACAACCTCGCCGGTTCCACGAGCACGCGCGGCGGCAACCTCCACCGGGCCTCGGGCGGCGTGCTTCCCGACGTGATCTGGCCCGGCGCCGGCACGTTCGAAGGCTGGTACGGCTATTGGGCGGACACGAATCCCGACGGCATCATCCGCAACCGCGTGGAAGGAGACCAGCCGACGCTCGACAGCGAGTGGCTCATCGACTCGAGGACGTTCCTCGCCGCGTTCGTCGACCCCGGCGCGCACCCGCAGTTCCTGAACTCGGAGCGGCCGCGCGACACGACCCCGGACATCGTCTTCCAGTCCGCGACCAACTACGGATACTATACGTCGAGGCACGGCGACATCGCCCAGGTGGGCGGGCTCATCGTCTTCCTCGACGGCAGCCTCCTGCAGGACGTCACCGTTACCGCCGTCTCCGACCCCGTCCTCGCGCCGGACGGGGAGCGACCCTTCACGGCCCGGCCCACCTCGCTCGTCGACGTGGACCGCCACCCGGCCGCGGCCCCCGGGCCCGTCGCGGCCCTCTACGCCGCCACCGCGGGACCCGCCGTGAACGCCGTCGGGAGCCCCAGCCTCGGCTACTGTCCCGGCGGCTGCAGGATCGGCCCCGCCCCCCTCGGCACGGCGGCCTCCCCGGTCACGGAACCGGTGGCCGATGGCCTTTACGCGCCCTACCCGCGCGAATGGCAGCCGGGCTCCTTGAGCACCAACGAGGACCACGGGCTCGCCTACCGCGACGCCTACCACGCCTGGATCGACCTTCTTCCCCGCTGGGGCCCCGGCACCGCGGAAGCCTCCGCGGCCGCCCGCCCCGGCCCCCTCGCGGGCCGCGCCGCCGACGGCTCCCAGGCGGCGCTCCCCGGCTACGTCGGGTTCGAGATGCGCATCGGCGTCTGGCGCGACCACAACGGCGACGGCTTCATCGGCGTCGCGAACCCGGAGGATCCGTACGAAGGCGGCACGCGGCCCCTCCCGGACGACTATTACAACGCGGGCGTCGAGTACTTCCCGACGGCGGCGCTCGACCCCGTCAAGCCGTCCGGAAACCTCCAGAACCTGCGCCTCTACATCACCCCGCTTTCGACCTGGGGCCCGATCGGCGCGTTCATCACCACGAGCGGATCCGGGACGATGCTCTTCCTGAACACGAACGGCGGCGACCCGCTCGCCTACCACTACGAGGGCGACGAGCCGATTCAACTCGAACTCCGCCTCGACTCCGTCGTGCAAGGCCGCTACGCCGCGACGCGCAACCTCTTCCTGCCGCAGGGCACGATGCACGGGGGCTTCCTCGCGTGCACGCAGGACATCGGCGTCCGCTTCCAGGACGCCGGCGCGGACGTGACCGAGACCGTGCGGGACTGCGACGTGATCGGGCAGCTCGCGTGATCAGGCGACGGCGAACTTGTACCCGTAGTGCAGCACGCCGGACTCGCCGTCCTGGTTGATGCGCCGGAAGACCTTCCGGACCTTCATCCCGACGGCGACCGTCTTGCCTCCCACGTCCACGATCTGAGCCGTGACGCGCGGGCCTTCGGCGAGGCGGACGATCGCGAGCACGTACGGCGCCTGCAGCTCGAAGCCCGCGGGCGCGCTGTGGACCGTCGTGAAGCTCTCGACGACGCCCTCTCCGGAGAGCGACTGCGGGACGAGCTTTCCGACGCTTGCGTGCCGGCACTTCGGGCAAAGGCTGCGCGCGGGGAAGAGGATCGTCGCGCAGTTCGTGCACTTCGCGCCCTTGAGGTTGTAGCGCTCGTGGTTTTCGCGCCAGAAGCGGGGAACCGCCATTACTTCATCCTCCCGAAGATCGTGACGACGGCCGTGCCGCCGGATCCGCCGACGTTGTGCGCGAGCCCGATCTCGGCGTCCGCGACCTGCCGCTTGCCGGCCTCGCCGCGGAGCTGCTGGACGATCTCGGCCGCCTGCGCGACGCCCGTCGCGCCCGGCGGGTGGCCGCGCGCCTTGAGGCCGCCCGACGTGTTGACGGGCTTCTCGCCCTTCCACGACGTCAAGCCCTTCTCGGCGGCCGCGCCGCCCGAGCCCTTCGCGTAGAATCCGAGGTCCTCGATCGCGAGGATCTCGGCGATCGTGAAGGCGTCGTGGACCTCCGCGACGTCGATGTCCGCGGGCGTGAGGCGCGCGCGCTCGTAGGCGCGCTTCGCGGCGTGCTTCGTCGCGGCGAGCTCCGTGATGCTCGCGCGGTCGTGCATCGCAAGCGTGTCGCTCGCCTGGTGCGAGGCGAGGATCTTCACGGCGCGGTCCTTCCGCGTGAATTCCGCGACCTTGTCGGCCGCGCAGAGCACGACCGCGGCGGCGCCGTCGAGGTTCGCCGCGCAGTCGAGCATGCGGAGCGGGTCCGCGACCATCGGGCTCTTGAGGACCGCGTCCTTCGTGATCGCGAAGGGATAGGCGGCATTGGGGTTCATCGCGCCGTGCTCGTGGTTCTTCACCGAGACCGCGGCGAGCTGGGCCGCGGTCGTCCCGTACTTGTGCGCGTGGCGCTGCGCCATGAGGGCGTAGACCGAGGGAAAGGTCGCGCCGAAGAACGCCTCCCATTCCTGGTCGAGCACCGTCGCAAGCGTGTTCGTCTGCTCCTGGTCGATGACGTCCGTCATCTTCTCGACGCCGCCGACCACGACGACGTCCGCGTCCCCCGAGGCGACCGCGAGGTAGCCCTGGCGAAGCGCGACGCCGCCCGAGGCGTCGGCGGCCTCGATGCGCGTCGAGGGGATGTGGTGGTGCGCGAGGCCCGCCTCGTCCACGACGAGCGCGCCGACGTGCTCCTGCCCGACGAAGCGGCCCGCGCTCATCGAGCCGACGTACATGGCGTCGATCCGGTCGCCGGGGACGCCCGCGTCCTTCACGGCCGCGAGGCCCGCCTCGGTGACGAGCTGGCGGAGGGAGCGCTCCCAGAGCTCGCCGAACTTCGTCATGCCCTGGCCGATGATCGCGACGTCGCGCATCAGGCCGACGCTCCCTTGATGATCTTGCCGCGGAACTTCGCGTAGGTCGCGTAGTCCACGTACTCCTTGTCGTCGATGAGCTGCTTCATCGTGGGGGTCCCCTCGCGGTGGAGGTTGCGGATCTCGTCCGTGACCGTGATGTCGAAGGCGTCGGCGCCCGCGCCCGAGCCGTACGCGCACATGAAGATGCGGTCGCCCGGCTTCGCCTCGTCGAGGATGGCGCAGAGGCCGAGCACCGACGAGCCCGAGTACGTGTTGCCGATGATCGGCGTGAGGAGGCCGGTCTTGAACTGGGGTTCATTGAATCCGAGCTTCTGGGCGACGCGGATCGGGAACTTGCCGTTCGGCTGGTGGAAGACCGCGTACTGGTAGCTCGCGGGCTTCATGTCCGCGCGCTCCATGAGGCGCTCCGAGGCCGCCTGGACGTGGCGGAAGTACGACGGCTCGCCCGTGAAGCGGCCGCCGTGCGTCGGGTAGCGTTGCCCCTCGCGGCGCCAGAAGTCGGGCGTGTCCGTCGTGTAGGAGACGGTGTGGTTGATGGACGCGATGACCCGCTCGCGGCCGATCACGAACGCCGCCGCGCCCGCGGAGGCGCTGTACTCGAGCGCGTCGCCGGGGGCGCCCTGGCTCGTGTCGGCGCCGACCGCGAGGCCGCGCTCGATCATGCCCGCGCCCACGAGGCCGACGCACGTCTGGATCGCGGCCGTCCCCGCCTTGCACGCGAACTCGAAGTCTGCGGCCGTGAGGTACGGAGAGGCCTCGATCGCCTCCGAAAGGATCGTCGCCGTCGGCTTCACCGCGTAGACGTGCGACTCGCTCCCGACGTAGATCGCGCCGATCGTCTTCGGGTCGAACCGGCCGCGCTTGATCGCGACGCGCGCCGCCTCGACCGAGAGCGTCGTCGTGTCCTGGTCCGGCGACGGCACCGTCTTCTCGTGGACATTGAGGCCCTTCTTGATGCTGTCGGGGTCCTCGCCCCACACGCGGGCGATCTCCTCCGACTTGATGCGGTAGCGCGGGATCGCCGCGCCGTAGCTCACGATGCCGACCGTCATGGGTCCACCGGACGGCGCGCAACGCCCGCGGTACTTAATAAAGCAACCGATGGAAATACCGGCAAATGCCGAAAAAACCGGTGAAAAGGGCGTCGGGCGGGCGCTCGCATTCGCGCGCCGGGTACCGGGCGTCGGGAACCGGGACCGGGACCGGGAACCGGGACCGGGAACCGGGACCGGGAACCGGGACCGGGCGCCGGGAACCGGGAACGGGCCCGGGAGTCGGGACCGGGTGCCGGGAACCGGGACCGGGACCGGGAGGCGGGTGCCGGGCGTCGGGAACCGGGACCGGGCCCGGGAGTCGGGACCGGGTGCCGGGCGCCGGGTGTCGGGACCGGGCCCGGGAGTCGGGACCGGGTGCCGGGTCTCGGGACCGGGAGCCGGGTCCGGGCAGCGGGCCCGGGACCGGGTCCGGGACCGGGTCCGGGTCCGGGTCCGGGAGCGGGAGCGGGAGAGGGAGCGGGTCAGGCCCACGCGCCGACAAAGCGGCAGCGGGGCGCGCCCTTCGCGAGGCACTCGGGGTGCTCGAGCCGGACGGCGTTCGCGCCGACGCGCGTGAGGAGGCCGCCGAAGAAGCCCTGGAGGCTCGCGCAGAACGCGGGGGTCGGCGCGAAGCCCGTGAACGCGATCTCGCCCGCGCCGTCGCGGCCTTCCGCGCGCTCGATGCGGCCGAAGTCCGCGTACGTCTTCCAGAGCATCGGCGCCTCCGAGAGGAGACGGCGCGGCTTCACGAACTTGAGGAGGAAACCCACGCCCGGCACGACCCGCTCGACGTGGCGCGCGTTGTAGCGGCCCGCCTCCGCGAGGCGGTCGACGCCGACCTCCGACGCGAGCGCGTCGAGGAGCGCGAGATGGGTCGCGAACGGCGCCCACGCGCCTTCGGCCTCCACACGCACGCCGTGGCGGCGCTCCGCCTCCGCGACGACGCGCGCCGTCGTCGACGAGCCCAGGGTCTCGCGGGACCAGTCGAGGACGAGGCGGTTCGCGGCGGCCGAGACGCGGCCGGGATGACGGGCGAGGACGAGGGCCTGCTCCGCGGGCATAAACTGGCAGAAGCCCGGCGGGTGAGGATACCGGTTGTGGAACGCTCGAGGACCGGCGGGTTTATCAGGCGAGGCCGCCGGCCCCGGGGTCTCAGTCCTGCTTCGCCTTCTTCGCGCGGGGCTTCTTCGCGCCGCCCGCCTTCGCGGCGACGGGCTCGGGCGCGGCCGCGACCGGCGCGCCGGCCGACGGGGTCTCGCCCACGGCCGCGGCCTCCTCGGGCTCCCCGACGGGGCTTGCGCGCCCGAAGATGCGCTCGACCGCGTCGTCGATCTCGCCCTCGAGCTGGACGTAGCGCTGCTCGACCTCGCGCGTCACGTCGTTGAAGCGCGCGTGGACGAAGGTCTCGAGCTCCTTCGCGCGCGCCTTGAACTCCTCGGGCGAGAGCTTGGAGGCGTACGCGCGGACACGGTCCGCGGGGTTGCCGTGGCGGTCCGTGAACTGCCTGACCTGGCCCACCGTGAGGTCCGCGTGCTCGCGGGCGAACCGTCCGAGGTCGGCGAGCATCGCGCGCGGGCGTTCGAGCACCTTCGAGACGCGGCTCCCTTCGAGGTCGGGCCGCGTCACGACGAGGACCTCGCGGCCGGGGGCGAGGCCCGTGATCGTGCCGTCCTCGTTGACCTTGCGGGTCTCGACCTTCACCATGGCGACCCCCTCAGAGGCGGATCTCCTCGGTCTCCTTCGCGGGCTCCGGGGCGTGCCCGTTCGAGCCTTCCATGCCGAGCGCCTTCTCGACGCGCGCCTCGGCCTTGCCGAGGTTCGACTTCACGAACGAGTCGACCTTCTCGTAGAGGCCCTGGAAGGTTTCGGGCGCGTGCTTGGACATGAACTCCTTCGTCGCGCGGTCGGGCGTCTCGAACCGCTTCTTGAGATCCTTGTACTGGATGAACGCGAGCTTCATGTGCTCGTGGGCCGCGGTCTGCAGCTCCTTCGCGTACTCGCGCGCGTCGAGGCGCACCTGCGGCTCGCCGTCCGGGAGGACGACGAGGACCTCGCGGCCCGCGTACTCCGTGAAGCCGCTGATCTGGCCGTTCGCGCTCACCTTCTTCGTGCCGAGGATCTTGCCGTTCCCGATGTCGATCTTCATGGAGCCACCCGTAGTATGCCATAGTGTGGGACACTATGGCCAAAACGCTGAGAGGTCGATCGGCTTTATAACTATGTCGCCAAGGAGCTTTCACACCGTCAACTCCGAGCTTGTTAGGACCGATTAAATAGAGATAGCCATTTACGAAGACTGAGGACCCGTCAATGGCAATCTATGGCGTTGGCTCGTACTACGATCCCGATGATATGACGCAGGCATTCCTCGACCGTTCGGTTGCGGCCGTTGGATACAGCGAGAAGGAAGCCCCGGTCTTCCATGCAATCCTCAATCGACTCCAGACCGGGGACATTGTGTACATGAAATCGTTCCCGCCTAACCAAGGCCTGATTATCAAGGCCGTCGGCATCGTGAATCGGGCCCGCCCCAGACACCCGGATGCGCGTGATGACAAGGTGGGTTCGTTCATTAGTGTAGATTGGGTCTGGCGCGGCAATGAGGTAGTTGGACGTATCGAGGACAAGTACACGGCCCGCTCGCTCTCGTTATATGAGGAGTTGAATCCCGAGGTCCAAGAACTCGTGGTCCGCCTCCTAAAGTCGATGCTAAATCGACGTTAGGGATCAGAGCACGAACTCGAACGCCACGACCGGGTTCGCGAGCCCGAACGCGGTGATGACGGCCGGGGAGAGCTCCCCGAACACCCCGCGCGTCCGCCCGTCCGTGTCCGTCACGGCCGCGACGCGGCCCTCGACGTAGCTCGCGTGGTGGCCGGGACCGATCTCGGCGCTCCAGCCGAGGTCGCGCTCGAGCGCCTGGACGACGGACTTCGCGTCGGAGTAGCCGACCTTGCTCGCGATCCACGCGCCCGCGACGCGCTTCTCGTGCCGCGGCGTCCCGTCCTCGCGCTCGACCGTGACCGTGCCGACCTCGAAGACGCGCTGCGGGAGATCGCGGTGCGCGTTGCGGGCGAGCACGTTGAGGAGGCTCGGGAGGACGTGCACGCGCAGGAGCGTGTGGTCCTCCGAGAGCGGGTTCATCACGTCGACGCTCCAGTCGCGCGCGAGCTGCATGCGCGCGAACTGGTCGCGCGCGTTCGACAGGGAGAGCGACATCACCTCCAGGAAGCCGAGGCCGACGAGGCTCTGCCGGGCGCGCTCCGCGGCGCGGGCGCCGGGAAGCGGCGTGCCGTAGGTCACGGCGTGCGGCCGCTCGTGCGGGAATTCGTTGATGCCGTACCCGATCGCCACGTCTTCGATGAGGTCGACGTCGTGCAGGATGTCCGTGCGCCACGCGGGAACCTCGACCGCGACCTTGCCTTTCGTCGAGGGCTTCGCGCCGTAGCCCATCCGCGCGAGGCACGCCGCGGCCTCCTTCGGCGTGAAGGGGAGGCCGAGGAGCTTCTCGACGTCGGCGACCGCGAGCGTCCGCTTCTCGGGTTCGAGGGCGGGCGCGCGGCGCGTCTTCGCCTTCGCGCCCCTCTTCGCGGGCGGCGTCTCGATCGTGATCGCCTCGATGCGGCCGCCGCTCTCGGCGAGGCTCGTGACGACGAGGTTGAGCGCGCGCTCGACGGCCCACGCGTCCCAGCCGGTGACGTCGACGAGGACGTCCCGCGTCTTCGTCGTGACCGTGGTGAGCGCGCCGTTGATGATCGGCGGAAACGAGAGGAGGTTCCCCGCCGCGTCGAGGATGACGGGGAAGCGTCCGTGGCCCGCAAGGAGATGAGCGTAGTCCTGACCCTTCGGGTGGCGCTTCAGCACCTCGGCGAGGTCCATCTCCTCCTCGGAGGCGAGCGGCACGAAGCGGATGGACTCGGGATCGACGGCCTTGTAGACGAAGGGACCCTTGACGGGCTTGTGGTCGTGGACGCCGATCGCGACCTTCCGGCGACGCGCCCCGAGACCCCAGTGCAGCGCCTCCTGGAGCGCGATGAGGCCCTCGAGCCGGTCCTCCGTCACGTCGACGCCGCGCACGACGGCCGCGGTGATGTGCGGCCGGACCTTCGCGACGCTCGGGTCGACGACGAGCTTCGACTTCGGAGCCGCGACCTTGTACGTCGCGAGGCCGGGCTTCACGTCGAGGAATGCGCGCATCGCGCGCGCGATGCCCTCGACCGTGAAGAGGTCGGGCCGGTCGGGGAAGAACTCGATCGCCCATCGGTCCCCCGACACGTCGTCCACGTCGGCGCCGATCATCGGGATCTTCTCGGCGAGCGTCCCGCGCGGGATTTTCTTCCCGACGAGGCGCGTGAGCTCGCGGGCGTCGAAGCGGATGACCGGCATCTGCGGCGCGCATCCGCTTCCTGCCATATAAGAGGGTTCCGCGACGTTCCGGCTCCCGACGCGCAAGCCTCATGCATACGCCGACGCGCGGACGATCGTGACCGATCTCCTCATCCTCGGGGCGGGCCTCGGGCTCGTCGGTCTCACGCTCCTCGACGCGGGGTGGACCATCTGGTGGGTGGACGGGGACGCCGGGCCCATGACGCGACGCCTCCTGGGCGGCCTGCGCGCCCTCGCGCGGCGTCCTCGAGGCCGCCGTCTCCGCTCGCTCCTCGGTCCCGCGAGCCTCGTTGCGACCCTCATGGCGTGGTTCGTCCTCATCGGCATCGGCTGGACGCTCGTTTTCGCGAGCGACGGGGCAAGCCTCGCGGCGACCGGCTCTTTGCCGCCCCCGGGCCTCGCGGCCAAGGCGTACTATGTCGCCTACACGCTCCTCACGATGGGCAACGGCGATTACGTCCCCAACGGCACGCCGTGGCAGGCCGCGACGTCGGTCGCCGTCCTGAGCGGTCTCGTCCTGCTCACGCTCGCGATCACCTACACGATGTCGGTCCTCGAGGGCGTCGTCAAGAAACGCACCACGGCCATGCGCGTGCACGCGCTCGGCGCGACCCCCGCGGCCATCGTGGCGACGGGGCTCGTGGACGGGCGCCCCCGAGGCTTCGACCGGATGTTGTCCAGCCTCGCGGAGCAGTTGGCCCTCGTGACGGAGCAGCACCTCGCGTATCCCGTGCTCCACTTCTACGACGCTCGCGACCGCCGCGTCTCCCTTTCGCTCGCGGCGGCCCTCCTCGACGACGCCGTGACGCTCCTCGCTTCCGCCCGCGAGGCGGAGGCGCGTCCGCAGCCGCTTGCGCTCGCGGAGGCCCGCGGCGCGATCGACCGTTACGCGGCGGTGCTCGCGCGCACGTTCGTCGAGGCCGAAGCGCCCCCTCCGCCGCCCTCGGCGGACGGCCTCGAGGCGCGCGGATTCGGGATCGACCCCGAGGCCCTCGGACGCGAGACCGCGACCGGCGCGAAGCGACGCGCGCGATTGCGGGGCGCCGTGGAGGCGGAAGGCTGGTCGTGGGACCGCGACGTCAGCGGTCGCGGTGCATGATGTAGTCCGCGACCGTCGCGAGCGCCTCGAGCGCCTCGCCGCCCGGCGTCGCGGGAAGCTTCGCGAGCGCGTTCTTCGATTCCGAGAGGAACCGCTCGGCCGTTTCCTCCGCGAAGCGGATCGACCCGGCGCGCTCGAGGATCCGGATGCCTTCCCGCACCTCGGCGTCGGTCGTCTTCGCGGCGGGCTTCTCCAAAATCTCGGCGAGGCGCCCCGCGTCGGGCGACTCGGCCATCGCGTGGACGACCATGAGCGTGCGCTTGCCGCTCCGGATGTCGGAGCCCACCGGCTTCCCGAGCCGCTTCTCGTCGGCGACGAGGTCGAGGACGTCGTCCTTGATCTGGAACGCCATGCCGAGGGGCGCGCCGAAGCGCGCGATCGCCTCCGCGTCCTCCTTCGTGCCGCCGCCGAGCGTGGCGCCGGCCGCGAGCGAGAACTCGAGGAGGACGCCGGTCTTGAGGCGGATCATCTCCAGATACTCGTCGATGGGCACGTCGGCGCGGTGCGCCATGAGCAGGTCCATCGTCTGGCCCTGCGCGAGGAGAAGCGACGTCTCGGCGGCCCCCTCCATCACGCGGAAGACGCGGCCCGGCGGAACGCCGGGCACGTCCGCGTTCGCGGCGACGGCCTTGAATGCGAGCGCGAAGAGCCCGTCCCCGACCGTGATCGCGACCTCGTCGCCCCACAGCGCGCCGACGGTCTCGCGTCCGCGCCGGACGAGATCCTTGTCCATGATGTCGTCGTGGACGAGCGTGAAGGTGTGGAGGAACTCGATGCCCGCGGCCGTGGGAAGCGCCATCTCGCGCTTGCCGCCGACCGCTTCGCACGCGAGCATGCAGAGCGTGGGCCGGATGCGCTTGCCGCCCGCCTCGACGACGTGGCGCATGGGCTCGTAGACGGCGAGCGACGGCCGCAGCCGCTTCTCGGAGAAGGCGAGGTATTCGGCGAGCGACTTCGCGAACGTCCCGCCCGTGGCGGGAAGGTACGAAGCGAGGGCGCCGTTCACGAGGACCGCGTGCTCGCGGATGGTGGCCTCCAGGCGGGCGATGCGCCCCGGGTCGGCACGCATGGGCGCTCGAAGCTTTGCGGCCGCCTTCAAGCTATTCCCTCGGATCCAGGGCTCCGAAAGCTCATATATGAAAAAGCGAATCACGGCAAGCCCGGCCGGGGTCTTTCTCCGGTCGGTCCGGGCCATTAGCTTAGACTGGCTGGAGCATCCGGCTGATAACCGGAAGGTCCCAGGTTCAAATCCTGGATGGCCCATGCAAGGAAGGGCGAGGACAGGGAGAGGCGCGACCTTTCCCCCTCAACCACCCCCGTTCAGCGTTCGACCTTCTTTTCGTCGCGTCCCTGGGCGGGAGCGGCGCGAACTCGCCCCGACAAACCTTCGCCACCTCCATGACCCCCAAGGGACAGCCGCGCCCATGCGCGTCCTCGCCTGCGTTGTCCTGCTTCTCGCGGCTCCGCTCGCCCTCGCCCAGACCGCGTCGGAGGAGTTCCATCCCGTCGGCTTCGAGCGGCGCGAGGCCCAACGGATCGCGCTCGACGGGGCCGGCCAGATGAACTGCGTCGCGGAGGCGCAGGCGCGCGTCGCCACCCCGTCATGTCCGGAGGAGATCGAGGCCTTCAGGCCCTTTCCCCCGTCCGGAATCCGCATCCTCGATGCGATGCCCATCACGGGCCGGGGGAATCCCCACCACGCGACGAACGGCGAGGCGCCGGACGCGATCCTGCCGGGCTGGACGCAGTTCGTCGCCTGGTACGGGCTGTGGGGCAACATCGACGGTGACGAGCGCGTGCGGGCCCTGCAGGCGAGGACCGCCTCTTCGAACGAATGGATCGCGAAGCACCTCACGCTCCTCGTCGCTTACGTCGAGCCCGGAAGCCACCCCTCCACGCTCACGTTCGACAGGCCCGATGCGTGGTCGCCCGATTTCTTCTACGACGCGGCCGGACGATCCGGATTCTATTACCGGCAGCCCATGACCGTCGGCTACAGCGGCGTGATCTTCCTCGACGGATCGCTCGCCCGCGCCCTGGAGGTCGCGACGGTCGCGGAGCCCGAGTTGCGTCCGAGCGTCGATGCGGCAGGCCACGTGCGGCCCTACACGCCGGTGCCGGGCTCGCGCGTGGACATCGACCGGTACCCCGCCCTCGCGCCTCCGGCGCTCGCGGCCCTGTACGACGCCCTCGCCGGCCCGCTCATGGACGACATCGGGAGCCCGAGCCTCGGCCTCTGCCCGGCGGAGTGCCGACCCTCGCCGTCGCTCTTCTCGGGTCCGGCCGAAACCGTCGTCGGCCCGCTCGTCTCGGCGGCGTTCGCCCGCTACGAGCACGAGGTCGAGCCGGGATCGGGCGCGACCGCGTCGGGACGGCATGCGGAGTATATCGACGCGTACTCGGACTGGATGGACCTCGTGCTTCGCCAAGGATGGGCTTGCCCGACGTGCTCCACGGCGCCCCTGAGCGAGCGGTCCGGCGACGTCGTCGGACGTGGGCCGGACGGCCGGATGGCGCCGATCCCGGGGACCTTCTCCTTCGAGATCTGGATCGGCCTCTGGAAGGACCGCGACGGCGACGGGTTCGTCGGGACAGCCTCGCCGGGCGACGCGTACGAGAGCGGCACGCGGGCCTACCCGGACCGCCCGTACGCATCCGCCGGCGAGTTCGTCGGCGCCGCCATCCCGCAGCAGGCGAGCTGCGTCGGGCGCGGCACGATCTGCCGGTTCCTCGTCACCCTCGTGCCCGACGACGATTGGCGCCCCGGGACCTTCACGTGGGTCGGGGGCGTCGCGCGCGAGCCCGCAGGCCCGCTCTACGGCGAGGAGGCGAGATTCGTCGCCGGTCGAGCGCCGATCGAGCTCGTCGTGATCCACGATCCGACGCTCCCGGGCCGGTACGCGACGGAAAGCGTCACGTTCGCGGCGGGCGCGCCCGCGTTCACGGCCTGCACCGACGCGGGCGTCACGCTCGCGTGGACGGACGAGATCGGGTCGCCGCGCGAGGCCCCGGTGCGCGATTGCGACCGGTTCGAGGCCTGGACGCCTACGACGGCTTGAAAAAAAGGGGGCCGCCCGCGCGGGCGGGCGGCGTCGCGCGTTCAGAGCGCGGGGACGACGAGCGGCGGGTCGACGACTTTGATGTCGCGGACGTCCGAGTGCGTCGCGCCGTCGCAGCCGGTCGCCGTGAGCGTCATGTGGATGTCGACGAGGTCCCAGCCGACGGGGATCGCGTACGTGTCGACGCCCGCGAAGCAGTTCGGGTAGACCGTCGTCGTGAAGGACGTCGGGCCGCCGATCATGCTCGTCTTCGTCCACGAGAACGTGTATTCGCGGACGCACTTGTGAACGACCTCGACGTCGAGCTGGCCCGTCGTGGAGATCGCGATCGCGAGGTCCTTGCGCGGGAGCTCGACGGCGCTGTTCCCGACTTGCGTCTGCAGCGTGACGGTTCCGGCCTGGATGTTGCCGATCGCGGCCGCGGAGTTGCCCTTCTCGAAGCACTCCTTCGGCGGCTCGCACGGCGTCCCGTCGGGGTTGGGGCAGTGGCGGTCCGCGACGGAGGCGGGGAACGCGAAGGCGATCGTCATCAGACCCAGGGCCACGAAGAGGGCCGTGCGGGCGGAGCGGGTGGCGGTCATCGCGGGGCGAGGGCCGGCCCGCTTGATAAGGACGACCTTGAGATCGTATGCCCTGACCCGCGCGGGTCGGATCGGGCCTGCGACCGCGACGCCCGGCCATGGCGGGCGAGATCGCCCCCGGGCCTCGTTCGGGTCGCGGACGCGACCCTGGGGCGGGGAGTCCTGCACAACTCCCGCCGTCGCGGGAGGATCCCCTCAGAGCGTCCGCAGGCGCTCCGTGATCTTGTCGAGCGGCGCGCGCGAGATGACGAGCGGGATCGACTCCGTCTTCGCGAGGCGGAGCGCGAGGTCGTCCACCTTCTCGGGGCGGTGGTAGACGATGCACGCGGGCTTCATCGGGTGCACGCGGATCGCGACCATCGGCGAACGCCCGTACGTGATGCCCGTGAACACGAGCGCGCGCTCGCTCGACCACCCGTAGATCTTCATGTATTCGAAGGCCGTGAGCGACGTGATCGCCTTCACGGAGTCGATGATCGTGTAGCCCTTGAGCTCGCGCTCGACGTTCTCCTCGTTCGCGATGATCTCGCCGTCGATCGCCTCGACGAACTTCGGGATCGTGATCGGCACGAAGAGCTCGCGGATGTCGATGATCGCCTCGTTCGTCTCCATCATCGACTGGTACGTCCGGAGCACGCGGTAGCCGCGCGTCTCGTCGATCTTGATGAGCGCGTGCACGATGCGCTGGACCGTGACCGTGCCCGGGCTCTTGCGGCGGCCCGACTCGTAGTCGCTGATGACCGACGGCGAGACCTCCAGGATCTCCGCGAGCTGCGTCTGCGAGACGCTGAAGATCTCCCGCCACTTGCGGATCGTCTGGCCCGGCTCGCGGGAGAGCGTGATCTCGCCCGCCATCTTCTCGGCCATCCGATCGTTCATCGTCATGCGTCGACATCCGGTCCTCGATCGATAAGGCTGCCGAAGGTGGCGACGGCTCGCGCCGAAAGAATGGCGTGGGGGAGGGTCAGTCCGCCCTCCGGCGTCCGTTCCCCCGCCCGTCTGCGCCTTGTTGACGGGTGGGGTCGGGCGGAATCGCGGCGAGTGGCGGTCGCCTCCCGGGGTATGCACCATCCCGCCGCGGGTGGCCCCCGACAGCCATGCTCGAACGGCGCACCTTGATCCTCGGGGCCCTGTTGTCGACCGCCGCCCTCACCTTCGCGGGGTGCGTCACGCCCTCCGCGATGCCGATCCCGCTCGAGGCGACGGGCGACGAAGGGGCCTCCGCCGACGGCCTCGCGCCCGATGCGGGGGACCTCGCGAACCTCACCCCCCCGACCGAGGCGACGATGCCCACATCGGGCGTCGGATCGATCGGATTCCCGCAGGGCCTCGACGCGCTCCCGCCCGCGCCCCCCGCGGGCGCAACCGAAGCGGTCGCGCCCGACACCCTGGGCGACGCCCCTCTCGCCGACGCCGGCGTCGTGCCCCCGGACGGCGTCGCTGAAGACGCGCTCGCGGAGATCCCCGCAACGGACGCAGCCGCTTCGGGCGCGTCGCCCGCGGAGGCGAAGGACGCGGAGAAGGCCGAGCGCGAGGCCGAGCGGAAGGAGCGCAAGGAGAAGCGCGAAGCCGAGCGCGAGGAGCGGAAGGCCAAGCGCGAGGCCGAGCGCGAAGCGCGCAACGCCGAGAAGAAGGGCGAGGACGCGAAGAAGGACAAGGGCAAGGGGAAGGACGCCAAGCCCAAGGAGGGGAAGGCGAAGGACAAGAAGAAGGACAAGGCCGGGAAGGACGGGAAGGCGGCCGACAAGAAGCCGAAGCCGAAGGGCAAGGACAAGAAGGACGGAAAGGCCGACGGCCAGTCCAAGAACAAAGGCAAGAAGGAAGGCAAGGACACGGCCGATTCGAAGGCCAAGCCGAAGGGGAAGGATTCGAAGAAGGGGTCCAACGACGGGACGTCCAAGAAGGACGGCGAGGGGATGGAGAAGGCCTCGAGGTCGAAGGACAAGGGCGGGAAGAAGGACGCGAAGCCGAAGCAGGCGAAGCCGGACGGCCAGAAGTCCGCGTCCAAGTCGAAGGATAGGAAGAGCGGCTGATCGCGCGTCGCGAGGAGGCATCGGATCCGGACCCGGACCCGGACCCGGACCCGGACCCGACGCCCGGCTCCCGGCGCCCGGTCCCGGCACCCGCGCCCGGTCCCGACGCCCGGACCCGGCCCCGAATCCCGGCACCCGGTCCCGGTCCCGGGTCCGACGCCCGGACCCCGGTCCGCGCGCCCGAAGGCCCCCGCTCCAGGGGTGGGTGTGCCTCCCACAATGATCCGGCCCGCTGCCCCCGCCTCGGTTGTGCCTCGCACTTTCCCCCCAGGAAGCCGGGGTCCGGAACCCAGTAGATATAAAGAAGGGCGTGGCCTTACCGCGCGTCAGGAACTCCTTCCATGGCGCGCGCACGCGCGGTGAGCAAGCTCCAGCGGACGGTGGAGATCTCCCGCATCCTCTACAAGAACGACGTCTTCGGCATGATGCGGGAGATGGCCGTCGCGGAGAGGACCCCCGGTCCGCGGGGCGGCCAGGTCGTGATCCCGCCCGAGGTGCCCCGGAAGACGCGGCGCGCCCTCGAGGAGCTGGGCCCGACGTTCGTGAAGATCGGGCAGCTGCTCGGCACGCGCCCGGACCTCGTGCCGAAGGCGTTCGTGGACGAGTTCAAGAGCCTCTACGACCGCACGACGCCCTCGCCGTTCCCGCTCATCAAGCAGCTCATCGAGCGGGAGCTGGGCCGCCCGATGGAGGAGCTGTTCGACCACTTCGAGGAGGTCCCGGTCGCGTCGGCCTCGATCGGGCAGGTCCATTTCGCGGTGCTGAAGAACGGCGAGAAGGTCGCCGTGAAGTGCCAGCACCCGGATATCGAGGAGCGCGTCTTCGTCGACTTCGAGATCATGGAGCCCATGGTCCGGTTCGTGGAGAACCTCTTCGCGGCGAGCCGGGTGTGGCAGCCCCGCGAGCACCTGAACGAGGTGTTCGACATGCTCGTGAAGGAGCTGGACTACCGCTACGAGGCGCGCAACCATCAGCGCGTGTACGAGTCCTTCCAGGGTTTCGAGGGGGTGAAGATCCCGAAGATCCACTGGGAGTTCACCGCGAAGCGCGTCCTCGTCCTCGAGCGCATCGAGGGCTACAAGCTCTCGGACTTCGACAACCCGGACCTCAAGGCCCTCGACGGCAAGCGCCTCGCCCGCGTGATCACGCACGCGATGGCGAAGCAGATGTTCGAGGACCGCCTCTTCCACGCCGACCCGTCGCCGGGCAACCTGATGGCCGTGGACGCGACGACGGTCGCGTTCCTCGACTTCGGCGCCGTCGGCAAGGTCACGAAGCGCCGCGCCGAGCGCATCCTGCATCTCATCATGGGCTTCGTGCGCAACGACGTCGAAGCCGTCGCGCAGAGCCTCTACGACATCTGCAACGTGTACGGGGAGGTCGACCTGCGGGCGCTATCGCGCGACGCGGAGCGCATCATGGACTACCACGAGCGCGAGCGGGCGAGCGTCGGCGACCCGGTCGTTCTCGACATGATCATCCAGGTCGCGCAGCGGCACAACATGCTGCTCCCGCCGGATTTCATGCTCATCACGCGCGCGCTTTTCCAGTTCGAGGGCCTCTGCAAGAAGCTCGACCCCGAATTCGAGCTCGTCGAAGTGCTGCAACCCTACATCCTCGGCGTCATCCGCCGTCGCGTCGTGAGCGCGGAAGGCGGCGCGGAGATGCTCCTCGACGCCGCGCTCCAGACGACCGAGTTCGTGAAGGCGCTCCCGACGCGCCTCGCGGCGCTCTCGCGCAAGATCGAGGGCAACGACCTGCGCATCAAGGTGGACCTCGCGTCGATGACCGAGTACCATGCGCAGGAGGAGCGCAGGAGCTTCCGGACCTCGTTCACGGCGCTCATCGCGGCGCTCGTCCTCGGCTCCGGCCTCGTGCTCGCCTTCGGAAGCCCGACCTTCCTGCTCCCGTTCCTCTTCGTCGCGTCGCTCTTCGTCCTGCTCTGGGCGTTCGTGATGCTCTATCTCGCCGATTGACGGAGCGCCGCGGGCCGCCCGCGGCTCAGCGGCGGACGCGCGTCGCGGCGAGTAGCCTTGCCGCGTCCTTGCGGTCGAACGTGACGGTCACGCCGCAAACGCGCGCGTGCGGCCGCACGAGGCGCACCTCGATCGCGCGGCGATCGCTCTCGATCGACGCGAGCCGGAACCCGTGTCGCAGATACGCCCTCAGCCTCTCCATCTTCGGGTGCACGATCACACCAGGCAGGCTGGCGACCGCGGACGGCTTCTTCCCTCTAGTTGTGTCGCCCCGCCAATGTTTATACGCCCCCGGCGGGCCCGGCGAGCGACCGCAGCGGGCCCACGGCGCGCGACGACGCGCGAAGGGCGGCGGCGACGGCGCGCGCCGCGCGCACACCGGCAGCGCGCGGGTGAGACGATGCGCGCGGGGCGCGCTCGCGTCGCTGTGGCGGCCCAACGCGACGGGGTCATTTTGCGCGACGACCCAGGGACCCTGACGCGGCGGTCCCCTTGACAGGAAAGATAAAGCTGGGCCCGTCCCATGACCCCGTCATGTCGGCCCCGAGCGTCATCCTCGTCGCCCTTGCGGTCGCGTTCGCCGGCTGCCTCGGCTCCACCGTCGAGCCCGCGCCCGTCGCGCCGGCCTCGAAACCCGCCGTCCCCGACCCCGAGACCACGAAGAAGGCGTTCACCATCGACGCCTCGCTCGCGGCGCCGCCCGTCTTCGTCTCCGTCGGCTTCAGCGGCCCGGCGTCGGCCCCGGCGGGCCCGGCGCCCCGCGCGCTCGTCGTGGAAGGAACGTGGACGTGCACCGCGCCGCCTTCGTGCAATGGCTTCCTCTATGCGTTCGGTCCCGCGGAGGAACTTCGCGATCAGGTGAGCGGCCGCGGTGGCGCGCGCATGGTCCTCGACCTCACGGACGACGACCGCGGAACGTGGCGCATCGTCCCGCAGGCTGGAGAGCCCGTCGTGAACCTGCGCGGCACGATCGCGGTCACCGTGTTCTACGAGACGCCGCCCGCGGACTTCACGGCCCTTTGATCGAGGCAAGGCCGCCGCGAAAGGCAGCCCGCCTCGCGCGGAGAAAGACGCCGCCTGCACACGCCGCGGCACGCCTGCGGCGCGTCGCGTCGCATGCGGTCCGACCGAGCGCATCGAGCGCGACGTTGCGCGGATGATCGGCGCCGCCGGGGACCTCGCGCGTCATCGGCGGCGAAAAAACGTGGATCATCGAAGATCGCCCCGGAGCGCTGGGCGCTCCGGGGATGGGGCGACGTCAAACCCTCTTCAGGGAAGGTGGACGCGCGCGCGGCACGTCGAACAACCCGGGTCCAGGATGTTCGTGCAGAACCCGTCGACCCAGAGCTCGCAGGGGTCGCGGCAGTCCTCGATGGACCCCGTGTCCTCGCAGTACGCGAAGCAGTGCTCATCCACGAGACCCTCGCACTTGTGCGTCCCGTGGGCGAGCGCGACGGACGGCGCGAGGGCGGTCACGAGGCCTGCGATGACGATCCAGCGAAGGATTTCCATCGGGGTCGAACGAACCGCGCAGGGAATGATGCTGTCGACCGCCTGTCGCTCGCTCGACCCGGGAGGCGTCCTGATGGGTCAACGGCGCGGCGAAGCGCGAGCCGCTCGATAGGGCGGCTCGCCCCCGGGGAGCGCCGCCGCGAGGGTCCTCTCACGGCTTCGCGACCGCGCCGCCTTCGAGCCGACCCCCGACGTAGCGCGTCTTCGCGGGCACCCGCGATTGCGCGCCGAGGACCGCGTCCTCGACGACGGCGCCCTCTTCGACGATCGCGCCGTCGCAGAGGATGCTCCGCGCGACGCGCGCGCCCGGGCCCACCGAGGCGCCGTCGTAGAGGATCGAGCCCTCGACCTGCGCGTCGCGCGCGACCTTCGCGCCTGCGTAGAGGTCCGTCGCGACGACCTTCGCCGTGCGGTCGACCTCGGCCTTGTCCTTGAACGGTCCGCCGTGGTGGCGCTTGCCGAGCTCCGCGCTCGCGGCGATGAGGTCCGCGGGGCGGCCGACGTCCATCCAGAAGCCCTTGATCTCGCGCCCGTAGAGCGGCTTGCCCTCGGCGAGCATCCTGGGAAAGAGCTGCTTCGAGAAGTCGAAGGCCCCCTCCGCGGGGATCATCGAGAGGACCTCGGGCTCGAGGACGTAGATGCCCGCGTTGATGAGGTTCGAGAACACGTCCTCGCGCTTCGGCTTCTCCGCGAAGCGCACGATGCGGTCGTTGCCGTCGAGGCCCACAATGCCGAACTGAGTCGGGTCCTCGACGCGCGTGAGCGCCATCGTCGCCATCGCGCCCTTCGCCTTGTGGGCCTTCACGAGGTCGCCGATGTCGACGTCGGCGAGCACGTCGCCCGAGGTGACGACGAAGGTGGAGTCGAGGAGCGCGCCGACCTTCTTGACGCCGCCCGCGGTGCCGGCGGGCGTGTCCTCCACGCTGTAGAAGACGCGCGCGCCGACCTTCGTACCGCCCGCGAGGCGTTCGATGAGGAGGTGGGGCTTGTAGTAGGTGGTGACGATGACGTCGCGGAAGCCGGCCTCGACGAGGCGGTCGAGGACATACTCGATGGTGGGCTTTCCGGCGACGCGGACGAAGGGCTTCGGGAGCCGCTCGGTGATGGGGCGGAGCCGCGTGCCCTCGCCCCCGGCCATCACGATCGCTTTCATGGGACGGGTGCCCAAAGGACCGCTAGTCCTTGAGCGTTCCTCCTACGATCTCGCGAGGCGTGACGCATCCTGGCCGGGTCATTCCCGCCAGGCCGCGTACGGAAAGCCGCTTCCGGTGTTGAAGAGGACCACCCGCTCGGACGGCCGGATCCACCCGCGATCGGCGAGCAGGCGCGCGGCCGCGACCGTCGCGCCGCCTTCCGGCGCCGCGTAGATGCCCGCGCGCGCGAGGTCGCGCGTCCCCTCCGCGATCGCCTTCTCGGAGACCGCAACGGCCGTCCCGCCGCTTGCGCGAAGCGCCCGGAGCACGAGGAAGTCGCCGATCGCGCGCGGCACGCGGAGGCCCGCGGCGCGCGTCGCCGCGTTTTCCCACGGCGTCGCGTCCTCGCGCCCCGCCTCGAACGCGGCGACGAGGGGCGCGCACCCCTCGCTCTGCACGGTGACGAGGCGCGGCCGCTCGGGGCCGACGAGGCCGAGCGCCTCCATCTCGGCGAACGCCTTCCACATCCCGACGATGCCGGTGCCGCCGCCCGTCGGGTAGACCACGACGTCGGGCATCGTCCAACCGAGGTCCTGGACGACCTCGTAGCCCATCGTCTTCTTGCCCTCCGCGCGGTAGGGCTCCTTGAGCGTGCTCACGTCGAAGATCGACGGATCCTTCGCGACGAGCGCCTGGGCCTCCTTCGCGGCGTCGGTGATGAGGCCGCTCACGAGCGTCACGCGCGCCCCGAAGGCCTCGCATTCCTCGCGGATGACGGGCGGCACGTCGCGCGGCATGAACACGTGCGCGGGCAGGCCCGCGGCCGCAGCGTACGCGGCGAGGGCGGCGGCCGCGTTGCCCGCGCTCGGGACGGCGAAGCCGCGCGCGCCGCGCTCCGCGTTCGCGGAGACGGCCATCGCGAGGCCGCGCGCCTTGAAGGACCCGGTCGGGTTGAGGCCCTCCTCCTTCACCGCCAGGTTCGGGATTCCGAGCGCCTCGCGAAGCCGCGCGGGCGCAAGAAGCGGCGTGCCCCCTTCGCCGAGCGTGAAGCGGAATCGCGCGTCCTCCACGGGGAGGACCTCGGCATAGCGCCAGAGGCCGGGGCGCCTCGCTTCGAGCGCCGAGCGCGTGACGCGACCGCGGAGGGCCGCGAGATCGTAGCGCGCGAGAAGCGGCTTTCCGCAGCAGCGCGACACGGTCGCGAGCGCGCGCGGGCCGTCCTCGTGGACGCGGCCGCAGCGGCCGCATTCGAGCCGCGCGATCAAGGCGCCCGGATCTCCGGCGCGGGCTTCCCGGCCTCGGGACGCGTCGCGCGCACGATGCGGTGCACGAGGATCGCGAGCGCGCCGTTCGAGATGACGTTCGCGGCCGAGCGCAGCTGGTCGTTCGGGCCCGCGGCCATCGAGACGAAGAACGCCGTGTAGGTCGCGGCGGCCTCGGGCGGGATGCCGAGGCCGGCGATCGCGATCGGGGGGACGACCGCGACGAAGCCGCCCGGGACGCCCGGGATGCCGTGGAGGACGATGCCGAGCGGGATCGCGAGAAGGGCGATCTCCGCGAAGGTGGGCACGTGCCCGGTCGCGACGGCGGCGGTGACGACGAGCGCGAAGGCGCCGATCATGCTGCCGTCGAGGTTCACGACGGCGCCGATGCCGAGCACCGCGTCGCCGACGTCCTCCGGGACCTCGAGATCGTCGCGCGCGGACTCGAGCGCGAGCGGGAGCGCGGCCATGCTCGAGGAGGCGGCCCAAGCGGGCGTTCCGGACTTGAGCGTGAAGCGACCGAAGCGGCGCACGCCGTCCTTGCCCGCGGCGAAGTAGACGAGCGCCGTGTAGAGGCCGAGGAATGATCCGAGGAGGACGACCGTGAGCGCGAAGCTCACGCCGTACCAGTAGGCCGCGTCGCCCGCGGCCCCGACCGCGCCGATGAGCGCGAGGCCCGCGGCGAAGAGGAGGAGCGGAAGGCCGACCTTGAGGACGGAGGCCAGGATGCGCAGCATGAACGCGCCCCAGCGCGCGAAGGTAAGCCGCGTCTGGGTCGCGACGTATCCGACGACGCCCGTGCGGGCTCCGAGGATCGCGAGCGTGAAACCGACGAAGAGGCCGTACACGACCGCGATCACGGTCTGGGCGCGCAGGCCCTCCGCGAGGTGCTCCATGATCGAAGGTCCCTCCGCCGCGGCCGCGTCGGTCGACGCCGCGCCGAGGATCGGAAGACCGAAGAATCCCGCGATGAGGACGACCGCGTAGACCGCCGCGAGCACGGTCGAGATGACGAACGAGACGAAGACGAGAGGCAGCACGCGGCGACGGGACTTGTCGCCGAAATGGTCCGCGACGGTGGCCGCGAGAAGGAAGAGGATGAGGTAAGGGGCGATCACGTTGAAGGCCGCGACGAAGAGCTTGATGCCCTCCTTGCCCCAGGCCGTGGTGTCCGGGACGGCGACGGCGAGCAGGACGCCCGCGACGAGCGCGGCGAGCGGGATGATCGGGCCGAGGAGCTTCCGGACCATGGCACCCCCCGAACACCACCCCCGCATTTAACGTGCGCCCCACCGTCGGAGGGCGACGGCGAGGGTCTCAGCGGGGGAAGGCGCCGGAGGCGCCGGAGGAGGGGGAAGGACTGGGTCGGGAA
>Ga0247719_1000184_pt1 | contig 44451 bp, 35 predicted proteins | sample 41E_DmetaG_FD_189046 | JGI IMG/M metagenome (GOLD analysis project Ga0247719, IMG submission 189046) | Soil microbial communities from hillslope of Landscape Evolution Observatory, University of Arizona, Oracle, AZ, United States - 4-1-E_D | ecosystem: Engineered > Artificial ecosystem >...
CCGGGCGCCGCTGCATCGCGAGCCGCTCGCCGCAGCGGCGATCGAATGGGCGACCGCTCTTACCGCGACCGCTCTGCCCGAAGGCCAGCCCTATCCGCGACTGCATGATGCGCTCGACGGCCTGCTATCGGCGATCGAGGCGGCGCCGTCGGCCAGCGGCTGGGGAGCGGCGCTTGCGCGCTACGAATTGCTCCTGCTGGCCGAGCTCGGCTTCGGCCTCGACCTCGATCGCTGCGCCGTCACCGGTTCGGCTGACGATCTGGTCGCTGTCAGCCCGAGATCCGGCCGCGCGGTCAGTGGTTCCGAGGCGGCGCCTTACGCCGCCCGCCTGCTTGTGCTGCCGCCCTTCATGCGCGAGGGTGGTCCGGCCAGCTGGACGGACATTGTCGCCGGCCTGGACCTCACCGGTCATTTCCTCGTGCGCGACCTGCTCCGCGAACGTTCGGCGCCAATTGCCGAGGCCAGGGCGCGACTGCTGGACCGGCTGCGGCGAGCCGCCAGCAGCGGCTAGCCGGTTGTGCCCTTCCTTCGGCTCGCCTAGCGTGGTCCCGTGACCTCGACCGACACGCTCGCCATGCTGTTCCCCAACGTCGCGACGACGCGCGATATCACCGTTCGGGTTGCGGCCAGCTATCTCGCCGAGCAATCGGACCCCTCTTCGAGCCGCTGGTTCTGGTCATATCATGTCCGCATCGAGAATGGCTCGAACCGGTCGGTTCAGCTGCTGTCACGAAGCTGGTGCATCGTCGACGGCCGCGGGATCGTCCATGAGGTGCATGGCGAGGGGGTGGTTGGCGAAATGCCATTGATCCCGCCGGGCGGAAGCTTCGATTATGTCTCGGGCTGCCCGCTCGACACGTCGTCCGGAGCGATGAGCGGCAGCTACCACATGGTCGACGAGGACGGTCAGGCGTTCGAGGTCGAGATCCCGCGATTCGTGCTGGTCGGCGTCGAGTAGCACCGATCGCCGCGAAGTCATGGCAAGAAACCCGACGCGGCCTGCGCCCGAACCGCCCATCGTCCTGGTAACGGCCAACAGCTCGTGGAACATCGTCAACTTCCGGATGCCTCTGCTGAAAGCGCTCGTCGATGCCGGCTATCGCCCGGTGATTGCAGCCCCGGCCGACCGTTACAGCCGACAGCTGGTGGATCAGGGCTTCGAGTTTCACGATCTGCCGATCAACCGGTCGGGAATGAACCCGGTCGCGGACGGGCTCCTTGTAGTGCGCTACCTGCGCCTGCTCCGGGCAACGGGTGCCGGTGCTGTCCTCAGCTTCACCATCAAGCCAAACATCTACGGTTCGATCGCCGCCGGGATTGCCGGGGCCGCGCCGGTTCCCAACGTCAGCGGACTTGGCACAGCGTTCCTTGGGCGACCATGGCTGGAGGGCCTTGCGGTGAGGCTGTACAGGCTCGCTTTTCGCCGCTCCAAGGTGGTCTTCTTCCAGAACGACGAGGACCTTGCGCTCTTCCTCGAGCGAAAGATCGTTGGCCGGGAGCAGGCGCGGCGGGTCCCGGGCTCGGGCGTCGACCTCGAGCGGTTTCGGCCCGAGCCTGGTGACGGGGAGGGTCCGGTGACTTTCCTGTTCATCGGCCGCCTGCTTCGAGACAAGGGCATTCGCGAGTTCGCCGAGGCTGCGCGGCTGCTCCGGCAAAAGCTGCCGGACAGCCGGTTCCAGATTCTCGGCGAACTCGACGCCGGCAATCGCACGGCAGTTCAGCCGGAGGAGCTGCAGTGCTGGGTCGATTCGAAGCAGATCGAATATCTCGGCCACGCTGACGACGTTCGGCCGTTCATCCGGCAGGCGACGGCGGTCGTTCTCCCGTCTTATCGCGAAGGCTTGCCGCGGGCGTTGCTCGAGGCGGCGGCGATGGGCAAGCCGCTCGTTGCCGCCGACGCTCCGGGCAGCCGCGACGTCGTCATCGATGGGATAACGGGCATTCTCTGCACTGCCCGACGGGCGGACTCGCTCGCCAAGGCCATGGAGCGGATCGCCCTGATGCCGCGGGCGGAGCGGCAGCTCCTCGCCGACGCCGCCCGCGCTCGGGTCGAGGAGCGGTTCAGCGAAAAGGTCGTCATCCGGACCTATCTGGACGCGCTCGAGGACATCCTCTGGAACGGGGCCCGATGAATTTCAGGGGGAACCGTCAGCCCTTCGGCAAGTTGCCGTCCGGGGACCGGCGTGGGGGACTTGGCACCATTTCGCGAATGTTGGGTCTTTTTCCGCCTCGATCTTCGTCGCCGCGCGGCCCGGCCCGGTACCGGGCCTATGCGATTGGCGACGTCCACGGCCGGCTAGACTTGCTCGACGGGCTGCTTGCAGCGGTCGAACAGGATGACTCCCGGCGCGGTTCGAGAAAGACGTACCTCGTCTTCCTCGGCGATCTCATCGATCGCGGCCCGGCATCTAGGCAGGTCGTCGAGCGTCTGCGCACCTATCAGCCGGAGCATATGACCCCGGTGTTCCTGATGGGCAATCACGAGGAGGTGCTCGTCCGCCTCCTCCAGGGCGAGCAAGGACTCCTTCAGAGCTGGCTAAAGTTCGGCGGCGCCGAATGTATCGAGAGCTACGGCGTCGATCCGCGGCATCTGCAGCGGCAGCCCGAAAAGGACGCGCTTCGCATTATTGCCGAAGCCATCCCGCGTGAGCATGCCGAATTTCTCGGCAGCTTCGCCGACACTTTCAAGTTCGGCGATTATCTCTTCGTCCATGCCGGCATCCGCCCGGGCGTCGAGATTGCTGCCCAGGAATCGACCGACTTGCGCTGGATCCGCCAGCCGTTCCTCGACGACGACACCGACCATGGCTTCGTTGTCGTCCACGGCCACACCGTCCGCGAGCAGATCGAAGAGCGGCCGAACCGTGTCGGCATCGACACCGGGGCCTACCGAACTGGCGTGCTGACCGCCATGGGCGTCGAGGGTCCGAACCGCTGGTATATCAGCACGATCGTGGAACCTTCCGGCATTGCGGCCGTAACGATTGATTAGGTCCATTTTTGAGTTTAATATTTTGCATTCCTGCGTGATTTCGGGGAGGGTTCGCGCGTCGATTGGCGAGGTGCCATAGTGTTAGTTGCTGCCCGTTGTCGGAGCCTGAATTTCCCGATTTTCCTGATCATTATCTTCCTCGCCGTCATTCTTAGCGGCTGTGCCGACCGGCGTGGCGGTCCGATCCCTTACAATCCGAGCGGTTTCGCGGCGCCTGATCCCATCACCCCGGCCCCGCTCGAAGCCGGGTACAAGATCGCGCCGATGGACACCTTGACGATCAAGGTGTTCAAGATGCCGGACTTGTCGGGCGACTTTGAAGTCGACCTGACTGGGCACGTCTCGCTACCGCTCATCGGCAATGTGCCCGCTGCCGACCTGACCACCGCCCAGCTCGACGCCGAACTGACGAGGAGGTTCGGGGAACGGTACCTAGAGAACCCCGACGTCAGCGTTGGCATCAAGTCATCGACGCTTCGCACGGTCACGGTCGATGGTGCAGTCAATCAGTCCGGGTCGTTCCCGGTGGCTGGCTCGATGAGCCTGATGCGGGCTGTCGCGCTTGCGGGCGGCACGCGCGAAGATGCGAATGCCCGGCGGGTCGCCGTCTTCCGCCAGATTGACGGCCGGCGACAGGCCGCGGCGTTCGACCTCGTCAGCATTCGTCGCGGCGAGATGGAGGACCCGCCGATCTTTGCCGGCGATATCGTGGTCGTCGATGGCTCGTCCATCAAAGCTGCTCAAAAGACCATTTTGAACAGCCTACCGATCATCTCGATCTTCCGACCGTTCTAAAAAAGGCGGCATCGCATGAATAACAACCTGGTCGTTTCCAAGGATGACGGGGCATGGGCCGTTGACCGTTATGGCCCCGGCTCCCGTGTCAGTCCGGAACTCGCCGGGCGCCCCGCAGCGGGAGTGCTGGACTTCGCGACCCTGGTGCGGATCATCCACCAGTGGCGATGGCTGATCTTGAGCGCCGCGGTCCTGGGACTGGCGGCGGCGATCATCATCACATTGTTGACCACCCCAATCTACCGCGCCCGAGTGACACTTGAGGTCAATCCTCCGTCGGTCGAGATCCTCGACGAGAAATCGAGGGAACGTCAGGTGACTCCGAGCACCTGGGATTATGTTGCCACCCAGGTCGGGCTTCTTTCGAGCCGCAGCCTTGCGGAGCGAGTTGCGCAGGAATTGAACCTTGCGAACAATGCGGAGTTCGTCGGGACTGACGGGGATCCTTCGACCCGCCTAAAGATTGCGACCAGCCGGGTCGCCGGCGGCCTTGCCGTTCGGCCTCCCGATGAAGGTCAGCTGATCAGTTTCACCTATGATTCGGAATCCCCGCAAATGGCGGCGACGATTGCCAATGCGATCGCCGACGCTTTCATCAATTCCAACCTGCAGCGGCGCTACGAAGCCTCGGCCTATGCCCGCAACTTTCTCGAGCGCCAGATCGCCCGGACGCGCGCCGATCTCGAGCGCTCGGAACGGCAGCTGGTGTCCTATGCCCAGGCGCAGGGTATCATCAATACCGGATCCGGTGATGGGTCCGGGCAAGGCAACGACGGCACTTCGCTGCAGGGCCAATCCCTGGTTGCGCTCAACCAGGCGCTTGCGGACGCCACCGCGCGGAGGGTCGCCGCCGAGGGCGCATATCGCCAGGCAGCAGCTGCCGGGGCGACATCGGAAGTCGCGGCAAGTTCGCAGCCGCTTCGGCAGACGCGCGCCGCTCTCGAGGCTGAATATCAAGAAAAGCGGACGCTGATGAAGCCGGACCATCCCGAAATGCTCAGCTTGCGGTCACGTATCGACGAGCTGACGCGCCAGATCGCCCGGGAGACGTCGCAAGTGGCATCGGCAAGGTCGAACACATTGCTCGCCGAATATCGCGCCGCGCTGGCTGCCGAGCGAGCGCTCCAGGGGCAGGTGGCGGCACTTCGCGGGTCGGTACTCGATCTCCGCGGCCGCAGCATCCAGTATACGATCTTCCAGCGCGAGGTGGATACCAACCGGGCGCTCTACGACGCGCTGCTCCAGCGCTACAAGGAAGTCGGCGTCGCGGGTGGGATCGGTGCCGCTCCGGTCTCCGTGGTCGACAAGGCGGAGCCGCCCGGCGGGCCTTACAAGCCCAATCTGCCGATGAACCTCGCGCTCGGGCTTGGCCTCGGTCTGGTCGGTGGCGTCGGGGCGGCCGTCGGATTTGAGTTCCTCAATGACACCATCAAAACTCGCGAGGACGTCCGCAACAAACTTGGGATCGCCTGCCTCGGCGCAATTCCAAAAACGGCTGGAAAGGCGACTTTCGTCGACGAACTGCGCGATCCCAGTTCCGCGGTTTCGGAAGCCTATTCAGCGGTCGTGGCGGCCCTCCGGTTCAGTACCGAGAGCGGCATTCCCAAGGCGCTGCTGGTCACCAGCGCCCGGCCGGGAGAAGGGAAATCGTCGAGCGCGCTTGCACTTGCGCAGAATTTTTCGCGGCGCGGAAAGAAGGTGCTGCTGATCGACGGCGACCTTCGCAAGCCGACTTTCAAGGCCGCATCCGAGAAGACCGGGCTCACTCAGCTCCTCACCAACGAAGGTTCGGTCGGCGATCACATCGTGAAAACCCAGTATGACGATCTGTGGCTGCTGCCCTGCGGACCGCTGCCGCCAAATCCCGCCGACCTGCTCGCGACGAACCGTTTCCAGCAGATCATTCGCGACGCCTCGTCCCATTTCGATGTGGTCGTGATTGACGCCCCGCCGGCGCTTGGCCTGGCAGATGCACCGCTGCTGGCTGCGGCGGCCGGCAACGTCATGTTCGTCGTCGAGAGCGGCAAAACCCGGACCGCTGCGGCTCTCGAGGCGATCGAGCAGCTCGAATCCTCTGGCGCGCACATCATTGGAGCGACGCTGACGAAGGCCGGCGAGTCCTCAGGCTATGGCTATTCGAGCTACGGGTATGGCTATGGCTACGGGAAAGTCGGGTCCAAGCGGAACGAAATCCAGATGATCCCCCACGACACCGCCAGTTGAACGTCTCAGTCGGGGGAAGGGGGGACGTGATCATCCGTTGGGTTGCGATCGTCGCCGTCGGAGCGGCTCTTGCCTTTCTGGCGGTCGCGTCGGCAATCGTCGCCCGCTACTCTGCAAGGGCTCCGGAGACCGCCGGACGGATCTGGCCAAGCCATCCCTATGTCCAAGTCAATCGTGCTCTGGTCGAAATCGCGCGCTCGGTGTCTCTTGGCCGCGACCCCGAGATGGCGAGCGTCGATCTCGCGCTCGTCGCGAGTCGCAAGGCGCCGCTCATGGCCGAACCGTTTCTGGTGCGCGGCGCCCAGGCCAAGGCCGAAGGAAAGGCCGCAGTGGCCGAGCGCGCCTTCATCGAGGCTCGCCGTCGCAATGCCCGCGCCGATGCCGCGCGCTATTTCCTTGCCGAGCATTATCTGCGGACCGGTCGTGTCAGGGAGGGCCTCGAAGAATTGTCGGCGCTGGCAATGCTGGCGCCTAGCGGCGGAGACGGCTTCGCCAAGCTGCTCGCGGCCTATGCGCGGACCGCCAACGCCCTTCCCCATCTCAAGCGCCTCTTCCGGACGCATCCACGTCTCGAGCCAGCAGTCCTGCAACAGCTGGCGGCGGAAGCGGGCAACGCCGAGCTTGTGCTCGAGCTCGCCAGTCCGAATGCGTACCAGCGTCCCGAACTCAATGAGTGGCTCCCGGCACTGCTGACGCGTCTCGTCGAGCGCGGCGAATATTCAAAGGCGTTCCAGCTCTGGCGGCGGGTCGCGGGCCTCCCACCGACGGCAGCAGGGATCTTCGATCCCCAGTTCCGCGGCAGTGATGCTCCGCCCCCCTTCAACTGGACCTTCTCGTCCTCGGGCGCCGGCTTCGCGGAGCCCGTCGGCGATGGCAGCTTGCGACTGCTGTACTATGGCCGGGAGAATGTCGTCCTCGCGCAGCAGCTCCTCTTGCTTCAGCCAGGCGCTTATCGCTTGGCCATGGAATTGACCGGACCGAGCGGGAGGGAAAGCAATCTTGCGTGGAAGGTCACCTGCTTGCCGGGGAGGCAACGGCTGCTGGAGCTTCCGCTCGCGGTCGGCGGCTCAGGCGGCTTGGCGGCGGCCTTCGGGATTCCGGCAGGTGACGGCTGCCGCGCCCAGCAGCTTGAGTTGGTCGGCACTGCGCCGGAATTCCCGCAACAGGCCGATGTCGTGATTTCGAAGCTCCAGCTCACGGGTCCGCTTCGATGACCGCCTCGATGCGCCAGCTGGTGGCCCCAGCCTATCTCTTCCTTTGTCTCGTGCTCGGTGGCGGCGCCGAAGGGATCTGGCGCAACCTGATTCTTCAATTGATTGCCCTGGCCATCATTGCTTGGGCTGCGCTCGAGCGGCCGATCGAGCCATTGCCGAAGCCGGCACGCCAGCTTGGCACCCTGATCCTGCTTGCGGTACTGCTGGTGATCCTGCAGCTCGTACCTCTGCCGCCGGCAGCATGGGCGAGCCTTCCGGGTCGGGACTGGCTCATCGGCGGCTATGAGCTGCTTGGCCAGCCGCCGCCCTGGCTACCGATCTCGTTGACGCCCTACGAAACTCTATCGATGCTGCCCTGGCTGCTGCCGCCGCTCGCGCTGCTCGCCGCTATGGTGAGACTGAAAGCTTATCATCCAAGCTGGATGGTGTTCGCAATGCTCGCAGGAATGACCGCCGGCGTACTTCTGGGGGCATTGCAGGTCTCGACCGGCCCGGACGGGCAATGGTACCTCTACAGGATTGCGAATTTCGGATCCGCAACCGGTTTCTTCGCAAACAAGAATCACATGGCGACGCTCCTGCTGGTCTCCATTCCGTTTTTGGCAGCGCTTATGGCTCGCGCACGGGGCGGGGCCGTCAAGCCGCACCGTTATTACGCGGCTGTCGCCGTGGCCGGCGGCGTGCTCGTTCTCATCCTCGTTGGATTGGTTCTCAACCGCTCCCTCGCGGGCTGGGGCTTGGCGCTGCCCGTGCTGATCGTGAGTGGATTGATCCTGACGAAAGGCCGGGGCGTGGCTGCCCGCATAGCGCTGGGAGCGTCCGCCATCCTCGCCGTGGCCGCGGTCATGGTTCTGTTCGTCGAGCCAGTGATGGAGCGGGTCGCCAGCCGGGCCGAGGTTTCAGTCGAAACCCGCAGCGAGATTTTTGCGACCTCCGCGGAGGCCGCGGCGACATTCGCCCCGCTCGGAAGCGGCGTAGGGTCTTTCGTCCAGGTCTACCGCCTTTTCGAGGATCCCGCCCTCGTTACCCGCAACTACGTCAATCACGCGCACAACGATTATCTCGAGCTACTGGTCGAAACCGGCCTCCCCGGCTTGCTGCTCATGCTGCTGTTCCTCCTGTGGTGGGCAAAGGTGGCGGTCGATCAATGGCGCGGAGCAGCTGACGCTTACGCCCGGGCCGCGTCGATCGCTTCGGCTACGATCCTCGCTCACAGCCTGGTCGACTATCCACTGCGAACGGCCGCGCTCGCGGCGCTGTTCGCAGTAACGCTCGCTCTCATGGTGCAACCGCGCGCGACGGCCGGAACTGCTCGAAAAAGCAATGTGCGCAACGTGCGCCACATAGAAATCGCCTAGAAGGTTGCCACAGTCGATCTTTTTTGGAGCATTTTGGCGCGCCGTCAGTTACATTCCCTCGGGATGCTGGCAGGGGCGTGCCCTGCCTCGAGCGGATGACTGGTTCACTATCCCCGGAGTTCGGAGGGCCATTATGAAGGGTTCGATTCTCGCTAAAGCATTCGGCGGGGCGGCATTGCTTGCCACGTCCGTTTCACCTGCATTCGGCCAGGCATGGGTACCTGGCTCGGAGATCGTGGGACACTCGGCGCAGGTGCAAACCGGCGGAGTGGTGAATACTGTCCATTTCGATCCGGGCGGAGCCGCGAGGATCGTCAGTCCTGCCGGCAACGTCGTCAACGGAACATGGTCCGCATCCGGCGGCATGCTGTGCCTGAATGCGGGCACGGCCCAAGAGTGCTGGCCCTATGCGCGGGCATTCCAGGCGGGGCAGCCAATGAACCTGACCAGCACCTGCCAGGTCTCGTCGACCTGGATGGCTTTGTCGACCAACCAGCCGATGCAGCAAGCACGTCCCGGCGAGCGCGGCTAACTTCAAGATTCAGTATCCGCAAAAAAAGGGGCGCCTGCTGGGGCGCCCCTTTCTTTCTGTGCGGTCGACTTAGGACCGGCCGCGGCCGCTTGGCGCGGTGCTCATTCCGCCACCGCCAGTTTGCGTTCCGAGCGAGGCATTGCCGCCGCCCGTTTCGCTCATGCCGGTTCCTCCGCGGGTGGAGCGCGTCTTCGATTGGCTGCCGCGGCCACCGGTGCCGCTCGATCCGGTCGCAGCGCCGGCCGATCCCGTCGTGGTGCCGATGCCGGTGCTTGATCCGAAATCGCTTCCGCCGCCGACGGACTCGAACTCACGGCTTTCGCCGCTCGCGCCGAAATTCTCGGTCCACTCGCCGATCTGGTCGCTCAAGTTGCTCAGCTGATCGCTGATCTGATTGCGACGCGACCACAGGAACGCCCCGGCCGCCGCCGCTGCGCCGACCACGGCCGCGGTCGTCACCGGGTTGCTGCGCGCGCTATCCCAGCTGAACGCACTGCTATACTGGTTGCGGCCCTCGGGATTGTTGTTCCCGCCGCGATTGCTGGTTCCTCGATTGTTCCTGGCCATGCCATTCTCCTTTGATGAAAGCCTGCTGGACAAACGCTCGGCGGCGCATGCCGTTTCGGGCCCACGGCAAGGAGAGGCTCACTAGCGGCGAGATGCTCAGGCCTGTTCGAGAAGATGCTCGGCGCTGGACGCGCGATATTCGCCCGGCGCCTCGACGTTGAGTTGCTCGACGACACCGTCGTTGACGATCATCGAGTAGCGCTGGCTGCGCTTGCCCATGCCGAACTTGGCAGCGTCCATCACAAGCCCGGTCGCTTCGGCGAATTCCCCGTTGCCGTCGGCAAGCATGGTGATGTCATCGGATCCGTCGCTCTTATTCCACGCGGCCATGACGAATGGATCATTGACCGAGATGCAGGCGATCTCGTCGATGCCTCTGGCTTTCAGCTCGCCGGCTTTCTCGACGTAAGATGGCAGGTGCCGCGCCGAACAGGTCGGCGTGAAAGCTCCCGGCACCGCGAACAAGGCGACTCGCTTGCCCTTGAAGAACTCCCCGCTGCTGGTCGGTTGTGGCCCATCGGCGGTCGCGATCGCCAGCGTCACGTCGGGAAGTCTCTCACCGACCGAAATGGTCATGTCGTGTTCCTCCTGATGGATGATTTGCGCGGCTCATAGGCGTGCCTGCACGCTGTCTCAAGCCTTGCGGGAGTCGCCATCGGGGGTCATTCTTCGGGAGATGGATGAGCCCCCCTTCCTCAGCGGAAAGCTGCTGTTGGCGATGCCCGGGATGGCCGACCCGCGTTTCGAGCGAGCGGTAATCGCAATGTGCGCTCACGATGAGAACGGGGCGGTCGGGATCGGCATTGGCCACAAGCGCGCCGGGCTCGGATTCCGCAGCTTGCTCGCCCAGCTTGAAATCGACCCCGGGGTAGCCCCTGATTGCGCGGTTCATCACGGCGGCCCAGTCGAGCCGGGGCGCGGGTTCATCCTTCATTCCACCGATTGGGGTGGGCAGGATACCCTGCAGGTCGCGGGCTTGTGTGCGATGACAGGTACGATCGACGTCTTGAAGGCGATCGCGTCGGGCCGTGGGCCGTCACGCTGGATCGCCGCGCTTGGCTATGCCGGATGGGGGGAAGGCCAGCTCGAGCAGGAACTGACTCGCCACGGCTGGTTTGCAGCCGCAGGGAGCGAAAAAATTCTATTCGATACTCCGACGGACGAGCGCTGGGCGGGAGCTTTCCAGGCGGCAGGGGTCGATCCACGCCTCCTGTCGACCGAAACCGGCGCTGCCTGAGCGGCCGCACTTAGAACGCCGTCGAACCAAGTTGCCAATATGTCACACAACCGTTCGTCCCGACGAACGGCGGTTCTCGGAGGTTCTCAGGCTTCCGCTCCTGTGTCATCGGTGCGCCCTTAACCAACGATAGGATTATCCAATGCGGCCGTTCGCTCTTCTCGCAGTCTCTTCGGTGTCGACGCTTGCACTCGCGCTTGCTGCGCCTGCGGCCGCGCACGGCCTGGCCAGTCAGACCCAAGCGCCCCCGGGCGTGCCGGAATCGTCGACTCAGGACGATGATCCTACTGCGGCGCCGGCTGAGCAGACCGATGTTGACGCGACGGCGGCCGAAAGTGCTGGCCCGCTCGAAACGGGAAGTGGTGGAAATGCGATCGTCGTCACCGGCACCCGAATTACGCGGCCGGAATTCTCTTTCCCCAATCCGGTCCAGGCATACACGGCGGAAACCATTCAGCAGGCCGGCACCACGAACCTGACTGACTTCCTGCTCGAATCTCCCGCGCTTCGCGGTTCGACGGACAACATGGACGTGGCCGGCTCTAACCTGCCGAACGCCCAGTTTGTCGGCGTCAACCTGCTCGATCTCAGGTATCTCGGCGAAGAACGGACGCTGGTTCTCGTCAATGGCCGTCGCCACATTGCCGGCTATCCGGGCATTGCGGCCGTCGACATCAACACGATCCCGGTCGATCTGATCGACCGCATCGACATCCTGACCGGCGGCACGTCTGCCATCTACGGCGCCGACGGCGTCTCGGGCGTGGTCAATTTCGTGCTCAAGCGGAACTTCGAGGGTCTTTCGATTCGGGGTCAGGGCGGAATTTCGCAGCGTGGTGACTCAGGCAATCGATACATCAGCGCGACGCTCGGCCAGAACTTCGCAGAGAATCGCGGCAACGTCGCCGTTTCCTATGAATTCAACGAACTTGACCGTTTCAGTCACCTCCAGCGTCTGAATTACGGTCGTACAGGCCCGACCTACCGCTTCGTCCGGAATCCCAACGATTTCCCCGACGATCCGAACATTCCTGACCTCGTCCCCCTCACCGGTCTTCGCTGGGCGGATTCCTCTCCGGGCGGAGCCATCGACCTAGACTGGGATTTCTCTCCCGATTTCACAGGCGAAGGCACGCCTTACGACCTTGGAACCTATGTCAGGGGAAGCCCCTTCACGATCGGCGGCGACAGCACCGCGCAGGAAACCTATTTCGGGGACTTCACGCCCTATTCCCGGCGGCACATTTTCAACGCGTTCGGTCATTACGAACTCGCTCCCGCAGCGCGCTTGTTCGCTGAGGCAAAATACGTCCGGGCCAATGGCCACACCATTGCCCAGCCGACCTTCGACTTCTTCACATTGCTCGCTGCGGACAATGCCTACCTCATCGAGCGATTCGGAGCTGCCAACATCGATCCGGACGGTGCCTGGATTACGGGCCGCGACAATTTCGATTTCGGCATCCGCCGCTACACGACGGACCGCGACACCTATCGCTCGGTGGTGGGCCTCGACGGCCGGATCAGTCCAAATCTCCGATACGAACTCTCGTACACGTTCGGACAGGTCGATTCGACCGCGACGAGCCAGAACGACCGTTACTACGACCGCTATTTCGCGGCGCTGGACGCGGTTGTGGACCCCGCGACGGGTCAGGTCACCTGCCGGATCAACCTTCCCGGCGAAACCCAGATCCAGGGTTTCAGCGTTTCGCCCGAGTTCTTCTCCGGAACGATCACGCCGACCACGTTCACGCCCGGCCAGTGCGTCCCGTTGAACGTCCTCGGCAACGGCTCGCCGTCACAGGCGGCGCTCGACTGGATTCTCGTCGACCATACGGACCACGCCCGAATCCGGCACCATGTCCTCAACGGCTATGTCTCCGGAGACACCGGCGCATTCCTCAGCTTGCCTGGCGGTCCTATCGCCTTCGCCCTCGGCGCTGAATATCGTCGCGAAAGCAGCCGCTCGGTCCCGGACGAGGTTAGCCAGCAGGGACTTCTGGCGGACTATGCCACCACCGCGCCCGAAACTGGGCGGTTCAGCATCAAGGAGCTGTTTAGCGAGATCAATATTCCGATCCTCGCGAACGTGCCGATGGCGCAGACTCTTTCGGTCGGCGGCGCCTACCGCCTTTCCGAATACACCACGGTGGGAACCACCCACACATGGAGTACCAACGGTGTCTACGCCCCGGTTCGTGACCTGACTTTCCGCGGCACCTATTCCCAGGCGGTCAGGGCTCCCAACGTCAACGAGCTGTTCGCCGGCGCGAGTGGAGGCTTCTTCTTCATTGCTGACCCGTGCGGAATCGATCAACTCGGGTCCGGGTCGCAATACCGCGCAACGAATTGCGCTCAGGCCCTGACGGCGCTTGGCATCAACCCGGCGACCTTCGATCCCGCGAATGATCCGACGTCACCGCAGAACGCTAGCATCCAGGGAACCGTGAGTGGCAACCGCAACCTGCAGGAGGAGACTGCAAGGACGCTTACGGCCGGTGTCGTGCTTCGACCCAGCTTCATTCCCGGGCTCAACGTCGCGTTCGACTGGTACGACATCAAGCTGAAGCATGCGATCAACACGCCAACCGCGAACGAGCTTGCGAATCTGTGTTACGACCAGCCATCGCTGGACAATGTCTATTGCAGCGCGCTTAGCCGCAGCGGGACCTCCGGCTACATCAACGATTTCCAGCTTCGGCCGGAAAACGTCGCGTCGTTCGACACGGAAGGGCTCGATATCGCGTTCAACTACCGGTTCGCTCCGTTCCGGAACTTCGGCTCGTTCAACCTTCGGATCAACGGCAACTACCTGCACAAGCTGCAGTTCATCCCGACGCCTGGAGCGGACACGGACGATGACGTGGGTGAAGCCAACGTTCCGAAGTACAGTGCAACCAGTGATCTGACGTGGACCAACGGTCCTTTGACGATCAACTACGGGATCAACTGGTTCTCCAAGACCCGGCGGTTCCCGAAGGAGATCACCGACGCGAACCCGGACCGGGTGGCGCCCGAGTACATCTGGTTCAAGGAATATTGGACCCACGAGGCGCAGATCGCCTACAACGTCAACGAGAAGATGAACGTCTATTTCGGGGTCAACAACCTGCTCGATACGAAAGGGGACGTCGGCGTTATCGGTTATCCGAACAATGCCGTGGGCCGTTTCTTCTACGCGGGCGTGAGGCTTCGTCCCTTCGGAAGATAGACGGAGGACGAACGGAAAGGGGGGGGCGTCCGCGCTGCGCGGGCGCCCCCTTTCTTTCGTGCACAGGCGGCTTCTGCCGGCATCGTTGGCAATCCAGGCAACATATAAAGGATTCTTTATATTTGCCTTTGGAGCCGGGCGGAGCTAGGGCCGCCGCGAGAGGCGCAGGGACTGCGCGCCATCAAAATCACCGGAGAGTTCGACGTGGCTACGCAGGCTGAAACTCGCTTCAACGACTTCATTGTCAAGGACCCAGGCCTCGCCGATTTCGGCCGCAAGGAGATCGAGATCGCAGAGACCGAGATGCCGGGCCTAATGGCGCTGCGCGAGGAATATGGCGCGTCCAAGCCCCTGAAAGGCGCGCGAATCACCGGCTCGCTCCACATGACCATTCAGACCGCGGTGCTGATTGAGACGCTGGTCGAGCTTGGCGCCGAGGTCCGCTGGGCATCCTGCAACATCTTCTCGACCCAGGACCATGCTGCGGCGGCCATTGCCGCGCGCGAAATCCCGGTGTTCGCGGTCAAGGGCGAGACGCTCGAGGAATATTGGGATTATGTCACCAGGATCTTCGACTGGGGGCAGGACAGGACCGCCAACATGATCCTCGACGACGGCGGCGACGCGACCATGTTCGCGCTGTGGGGAGCGCGGGTCGAGCAGGGCGAGGAGCTGTTCGAGCCTTCCAATGAGGAAGAAGAAATCTTCGTCGCCACGCTTCGCCGCTTTCTGAAGGAGCGGCCGGGCTATCTCTCGAAGTCCGTCGAGGCCATCCGGGGCGTTTCCGAGGAGACGACCACTGGCGTCCACCGCCTCTACGATCTCGCCAGGCAGGGCAAGCTCCCGTTCCCGGCGATAAACGTCAATGACAGCGTCACGAAGTCGAAATTCGACAATCTCTACGGTTGCCGCGAGAGCCTGGTGGACGCCATCCGTCGGGCGACCGACGTCATGCTGGCCGGAAAGGTCGCCTGCGTCGCCGGATTCGGCGATGTCGGCAAGGGCTCGGCGCAGTCGCTTCGCAACGGCGGCGCCCGCGTCATCGTTACCGAAGTCGACCCGATCTGCGCGCTTCAGGCGGCGATGGAGGGTTATGAGGTGGTGACGATGGAGGAGGCGGCGCCGCGCGCCGACATCTTCGTCACCGCAACCGGCAACATGGACGTCATCACGCTCGATCACATGCGGGCGATGAAGAACATGGCGATCGTCTGCAACATCGGCCATTTCGACAGCGAGATACAGATTGGCGCTCTCGCCAACATGAAATGGACCGAGATCAAGCCTCAGGTCGACGAAGTTGAATTCCCGGATGGCAAGAAGCTCATCGTCCTGTCGAAGGGGCGGCTGGTCAACCTGGGGAATGCAACGGGCCACCCGAGCTTCGTCATGAGCTCTAGCTTCACCAATCAGGTGCTCGCGCAGATCGAGTTGTGGACCAAGGCCGACCAGTACAAGAACGACGTCTACGTGCTTCCCAAGCACCTCGACGAGAAGGTCGCCCGGCTGCACCTCGACAAGCTGGGGGTCAAGCTGACCCAGCTGAGCGAAAAGCAGGCGGCATATATCGGCGTGACGCCGACTGGCCCGTTCAAGCCGGACCACTATCGCTACTGACAGACCCCCCCGCACGAAGAACCTGAACCCTTTGTTTCGCAACCGGGTTCGCTCTATGACCGGCGCATGGGGCGGGGCGCAAAATTGTCGCTATGAGCGAGTCCACGGCGACGATCTTCCTCGTGATCGCCGTCCTGTGGACGGCCGCTGCGGCCGCGCTTGCCATCATTGCTGCCCGGCGCCTGCGTCGCGCAGGTGCGGTGATTTCAGCGGCCCGGACCATGGCGTCGCTGCTCGAAGTCGCTCCCGCCCGTCCGCTCGTCATTCATTCCGACGGTCGGATCGAGGCGGACGCGCGGCTGCTTCGCGAACTTGGCCTGGAACGATCACCTCGCAGCCTTACCGACCTTGCGGGGGATGACTCGGGCCTCGTTGGCGAGGACGTGGAGGCTCTTCAGGCCGAGGTCGAGCGGACCGCTGGTGGCGGCGGAGTCATCGATCGGATGGTCAGGGCGGCGGGTTCGAGCCGCGTGTTTGAGGTTCGGGGCGGGCTCGCGCCGCCGCCAGAGCCTGCCGGGACGATCTTGCTGTGGTTGTCGGACATGAGCTCCAGCGAAGCCGAGCGATCGAAGCTGGCGCTGCGGCTTCGTCAGACGGAAGGGGCACTCGATAGCCTGACGCACCTGATCGAATCCGCGCCGTTTCCGATGTGGTACCGAGGACCCGACCTCAAGCTCGGGCTCGTCAACAGCGCCTTCGTGCAAGCGGTCGAGGGGCGGGACGCCGCCGATGTCGTCGCGCGCTCCATCGAGCTGGTTGACTCGCTCGGTGACGATGGCGCCCAGTCCGCCGCGGCCCGGGCGCTCGAGACCGGCAAACCACAGTCGCGCTCGGCAGCGGCGATCATTCGTGGCGAGCGGCGGATGCTGAGGATCCTCGACGTGCCGCTGCAGACCGGGGCTGTCGCTGGCTTTGCGATCGACATCCAGGATCTCGAGGACGCTCGCGCAGAGCTCGTCCGACACACTGAATCGCAACGGGAGCTCGCGGATCGGATGACTGCGGGAACCGCTCAGTTCGACGCCGACCGCGCACTCAGCTTCTTCAACCAGCCGTTCGCGGTCATGGCGCAGCTCGATCCCGCCTGGCTTGCCGAACGTCCGGAGTTCGACAGGGTGCTCGAGCGGATGCGCGAGCAGCACCGGCTGCCCGAAACCCGCGATTTCCCGCAATGGAAGGAGGAGCGCCGCGGCTGGTTCAGCAGCCCCGATGAGGTGATCGAGGAAGAATGGATGCTGGCGAACGGCGACCATATTCGGGTCGTCGCCCAGCCGCTTCCCGACGGCGGGCTACGATTGTTCCTCGAGGACCGAACCGAGCAGGTACGGCTGGCCTCCGCGCGCGATACGCTGCTCCGTGTCCGAGCTGCGACCTTCGACAATCTGTTCGAGACAATCGGAGTCTTCGCCAGCGATGGCCGGCTCTATTTGTGGAATCGCCGCTTCTGCCAGGTTTGGGACCTCGATGAGGAATGGCTGGCCGAGCACCCGCGGGTCGATGAGCTGGTCCCGGCGATGGCAAGAAAGCTGGTTAACCCCACGGCCGCCGCTCAGGTTCGCGAAATGGTTCGCCACACGACCAGCGAACGCCAGTCGTCGAACGGTCGCATCTCGATGACTGACGGCCGGCATTTCGAGTTTGCAGCGGTCCCGCTCCCCGACGGCAATGCGCTCTTCACCATGGTCGATGTGACCGATTCGACCCGAATCCAGGCGGCGCTGCGGGAGCGCGCCGAGGCGCTGGAGGAGGCCGACCGGGTGAAGACCGATTTCGTCGCCAATATGAGCTACGAGCTCAGAACCCCACTGACTTCAATCGGTGGGTTCGCCGAGATGCTCGCCAACGGCTACGCCGGCAAGCTCGCTCCCGCCGCCTCCGACTATGTGGCGGCGATCCTCGAATCCGTGTCGCGCCTGTCGAAGCTGATCGACGATGTTCTTGACCTGACCACTGGCGATGCCCGCGGCGTCAGCCTCGAGCGAGAGCGGGTCGATCTCGCCGGCCTGTGCAGAGCCGCGCTCGAGACGGTCGCTTCCGGAGCACAGGAAAAAAAGCAGAAGCTCAAGGCCGATATCGACCCGTCGACCGGCACTGTCTTCGGCGATTCGCGCCGTCTTCGCGAATCGATCGAGCACGTGCTCCAGAACGCCATCGCCTACACGGACCGGGGCGGCAAGATTGCCATCGATGCCCGCGGCGACGAGCACCAAGCAGTGATCCGGATCAGTGATAACGGGTCCGGAATTGCTGAAGAGGACCTGCCGCGAGTGTTTGACCGCTTCCACCGGATTGCAGAGGCAGGAATCCGCGGCGAGGCCGCGCTTGGCCTCGGCCTGCCGCTGACTCGCCAATTCATTGAAGCGCACGGCGGATCGGTCGAGCTGGAATCCAAGAAGGGCGAGGGCACGACCGTGACCCTGACCATTCCCCGGCAGGCGCAATGATCCTCGCCGACGAGGCGGCAACAGAAGCGCTCGGAACGGCGATTGCGCGCGTGCTTCATGACGGCGACGTCGTCGCTCTCTCCGGACCTCTTGGAGTCGGCAAGACCGCGCTCGCCCGCGCTATTCTCGCCGGGCTCGGACACAGTGGCGAGGTACCAAGCCCGACCTTTGCAATCGTGCAACCCTACGAGGAAGTCGAGCCAAAGGTGTGGCACGTGGACCTGTACCGTATCGAGGATCGATCCGAGCTGGAGGAGCTTGGACTCGACTCGATTGCGGGAGTCTTGCTGGTCGAATGGCCGGACCGAGCCGGCGAGGGGACTTGGGCCGATGCCCTCGGCTTGTCGCTCGATTTCGCACCCGACGGCGCGCGGCGCTTGACAGCCAAGGTGCCGCCGTCATGGGAAGGGCGATGGCCGCCGCAGCGATGAAGCCACCTGCCTATGTGTCTGATTTCCTTGCCTCGTGCGGCTGGGCAGGAGCGCGCATCGAGCCGCTTGCCGGCGATGCCTCCTTCCGACGCTATTTCCGGGTGACGGATGGCCGGCGGACCGCCGTGCTGATGGATGCGCCGCCGGCCCATGAGGATGTCCGGCCGTTCGTCGCCGTTGCCGAATGGCTGATCTCCTGCGGTCTAAGCGCGCCCGAGATTCTCGCCCGCGACCTCGATCGCGGCCTTCTGCTGCTCGGCGATTTCGGCAATTGGCGACTTCGCGAATTCCTCGACGACGAACCGGCCAGCGAGCGGGAGCTCTATGAGCTTGCGACCGACGTGCTCATCCACCTCCACCAGCATCCGCCGATGCCGGGGCTTCCGGCGCACGGCATCGACCAGTGGCTCTCCGAAGTCGGCCTGTTCACCGACTGGTATTGCGCGGCACTGGACTTGCGGGTCGATCAGGAGAGTTTCGATAGCGCATGGCGCACGGCGCTGCAGCCGGTTGCGGACGATGGGCTTGGGCCAGTGACGGTGCTTCGCGACTATCATGCCGAAAATGTCATGCTGGTCGACGGCCGGGAAGGCGTGACCCGCTTCGGCCTGCTGGATTTTCAGGACGCGCTCGCCGGCCATCCGGCCTATGACCTCGCCTCGGTGCTGGAAGATGCGCGGCGCGACGTTCCACGAGAAATCGAGCGGGACATGCTCGACCGCTATATCGGCGCGACCGGCCAGGGCGAGGCGTTCGAACGCGCCTATTGGGCGATGGCAGCTCAGCGCAATACTCGCATCCTCGGCGTTTTTACTCGGCTTTGGAAACGCGACGGTAAGCCCCACTATCTCCAGTTCCAGCCGCGCATGTGGGGCTTGCTCGAGCGCGATCTTGAGCGGCCCGGTCTTGAGCCAGTGCGCGCCTGGTTCGATCAGAATGTTCCGACCCACGCCAGGGCGGCAGCCTGGCTCGATCGCGCGGCATGACGCTCGCCCGCCGGTCCCTCCAGCTGCGGGCGGAGATTGCCGCCGATGTCCCCGACACGGCGATGGTGATGGCCGCCGGACTCGGCAAGCGCATGCGCCCGCTGACCGCGACTCGGCCCAAGCCGCTGATCGAAGTGGCCGGCAAGACCCTCCTCGACCACGTCCTCGACAGGTTGCGCTCGGCCGGCGTCAGCAAGGTGGTCGTCAACGTCCATTATCTAGGCGACGCGCTGGAGGCGCACCTTCGGAGCCGCGCAGCCGACCTCGATGTGCGCATTTCCGACGAACGCTCAATGCTGCTCGAGACCGGCGGGGGGTTGGTGAAAGCGGCGCCGCTGATCGATTGCGACCCATTTCTCGCGGTCAACAGCGACAATCTATGGGTCGACGGGCCGGCCGACACGCTGAAGCTCCTCGCATCGCAATGGGACGACCGGCGGATGGACGCACTGCTGCTGCTGGTTCCGCATGCGCGCGCCCAGAACCACCGCGGGCTCGGCGACTTTCATCTCGATCGGGAAGGCCGGCTGAGGCGCCGCGGGCGGTCGAAGGTCGCGCCCTTCGTCTATACCGGCGTCCAAATGCTCTCCAAGCGGTTGCTCGAGGGCGCAGCCGAAGAACCATTCTCCACCAACGTGCTGTGGGACCGCGCGATTGCAGCTGGTCGCTGTTTCGGCGCGGTCCATCACGGCCTCTGGTTCGATGTCGGAACCCCCCAGGCGATTCGCGCGACCGAACAATTTCTGCGTCATGTCTGATCGGCCCGGCCGGTCGCCAGCCATCTTTTCGATCCCGGCACACCGTTCGTTCGCCGATTCACTGGTCGCGGGGCTGATCGGCCGCTACGGCCGCGATCCCCTTGGACTAGCCCAGGGACGGATCCTTCTTCCCAACAATCGTGCCGTTCGCACGGTCACCGAGGCTTTCGTTCGGGCAAGCGGTTCCGGCCTGGTGCTTCCGAGGCTGATCCCGATCGGCGATCCCGAGCTCGAGGAGCGCATCGGCGGCGCGCTCGACCCCGCAGACCTCTCGGAGCCGGTACCGCCTGCGGTTGAGCCATTGACCCGGCTGCTGTCGCTCGCGGCGATGGCGCGAAGAGCGGGGGAGACCGTGACCGAGGCCTTGCACATGGCCGGCGACCTCGCGCGGACCCTCGATGCCTTGATCGTTGAGGAGGTCGAACCGCAGACGCTTCGCGAAGCAGCCGCCGACGCCGGGGACCTCGCCTGCCACTGGCAGGTGTCGCTCGATCGTCTGCAAGCGATCATCGAGCGCTGGCCGGCCGAGCTATTCGTGCGTGGCCGAATCGATCTATCGGAGCGGCGCAATCGGCTGCTTCGCGGCCTCGCCGCGCGATGGCGCGAGTTGCCGCCGCCAGGTTTCACCGTCGCCGCTGGAATCACCACCGCCGCTCCGGCGGTCGCAGCACTGCTTCGGACGATTGCCTCCCTGCCTGAGGGCGCCGTCGTGATCCCCGCGCTGAGCCTCTCCGACGTCATGCCCGACGATGAGTGGGACGCCCTCGGCCCGGACGACACTGGCCGCGGTGAAGAAACCCATCCTCAATATCATTTGAAGCTGCTGCTCGACCGGATGGGCATTCGCCGCGGCGAAGTCGAGCGGTGGCGGGCAGGGGGACGTGCGGCATCGCCGGCGGTGCGGGGCCGAGCAGTCGCCCACGCCATGGTCGCCGCCCAGTCCAGCGACAAGTGGAATGCCCTAAGGCCGCTGGAGCGGCGGCTGAGTGGAGTGCGGCTCGCCGAATTGCCGGACCCGGCAGCCGAGGCACAGGCAATCGCCTTGGCCTTGCGCCAGGGCGTGGAGACGCCTGGGCAAACCGCGGCGCTGGTGACTCCCGATCGGGGACTGGCGACGCGTGTATCGTCGCTGCTCGAGCGCTGGGGGATCGAAGCGGATGACAGCGCCGGGCAACGGTTGTCGCACCTGCCTGCCGGCACCCTGCTTCTGGCGATCGCTTCGGCAGCCGCCGAGGATCTTGCCCCGGTTCCCTTGCTGGCGCTGCTCAAGCATCCGCTCGTCGGCGGCGACGACAGGGAAAGACTCGACTGGCTCGAGGCGGTGCGCCGGCTCGACCTCAAGCTGCGCGGGCCAAGGCCGGCGGCGGGACTGGCCGGACTCGACCGGCATTTCGGCGAGCTTGCCGCCTGGCGGCGGCTGCGGCCCAATGCCGAACGGCTCGACGGCTTGCTGCGTCCCGACCTCTCGCTGAGCGCCTTTGCACGGTTGGTGGCGGAGGCGGCGGACGCAATCGCCCCTGGCAGAGCCTGGAGCGGGCCGGACGGCCGGATGGCCGCGGAAGTCGTGGCCCAGGTCCAATCCTCGGCCGAGGCCGACGCGTTGCCGGTTACCTCCGCCGAAGCGGTGCCGCTGCTCCGGCAGCTGCTCGACCGGCAGCAGGTGCGACCGCCTTACGGCGGCCATCCTCGGGTGTTCATCTGGGGGCTGCTAGAGGCCCGGCTGCAGCAAGCCGACCTGATGGTCCTTGGCGGAGTCAATGAAGGCAGCTGGCCGGGTATCGCCGCCGCCGACCCGTGGTTGGCACCGAAGATCCGAGCCAACCTCAATTTGCCCGGCCAGGATTTTCGCGTCGGCCTTGCAGCTCACGATTTCGCCGGCGCGCTCGGCGCTCCGCAAGTGCTCATCACCCGCGCTCGACGCGACTCTCGATCGCCTACCGTTGCCTCGCGATTCCTGCTGCGGCTTCAGGCGATGACCGGCGGCCTCGTCCGGGATGTGGCATTGGAGCGGATCGCGCTTGCGCTAGACGATCCCGGAAAACCGCAGCCGGCGGGTCGTCCTCGGCCATCGCCCCCTGCGGACAAGCGACCCAAGCGAATTTCGGTGACCGCGGTCGACCGGCTGAAGGCAGATCCCTTCGCTTTCTACGCGCAATCACTGCTCGGGCTTCGCAACCTCGACGCGGTCGATATCGAACATACTGCCGCCTGGCGCGGGAGCGCCGTCCATGCCGTGCTCGAACAATGGCTGGCCGAAGACGATTGTGACCCCGACCGGCTGATTCCGCGGGCCGAGGCCTTGCTTGCCGACGGCAGCATCCACCCGATGCTTCGCGCCCTGTGGCAGCCGCGGCTGATCGAGGCGATCCGCTGGATCGCCGAGCTCGAGCGCGCCAATCGCAGCGCCGGGCGCCGGCCGTTGAAGGCGGAAGCGGCGGGCGAAACGTCGATCGCGGGCGTGACTCTTCACGGCAAGGCCGACCGCATCGACCGAATGGCCGACGGGTCGCTGGCCATCGTTGACTACAAGACCGGAGCCCCGCCCAGGCAGGGAGCGGTCGACGCCGGCTTCGCGCTCCAGCTCGGGCTGCTTGGGCTGATCGCCCGCGCCGGTGGTTTCGCCGGTGTCGCCGGCCAGCCGGGTGCGCACGAATATTGGTCGCTGGTCAAGGACCGTGGAGGCTTTGGCAAGCTGAGCCGGCCCGACAGCAAGATGGGCGCCGAGGATTTCCTTGCCCATTGCGAAGGGCACTTCCGGGCCGCCGCCGAAGCCTGGCTGCTCGGCGAGGAACCGTTCACCGCGAAGCTCAATCCCGCTTTTGCGCCCTATGGCGACTATGATCAGCTGATGCGGCTGGAAGAATGGTACGGCCGCGAGTGACCGGCGCCCTACTTGCCCTTCGGTTTCTTGACCTTCGACGCGTAGAGCAAAGCGGCAACGATCGCCGCCGAGCCGATGCCGACCGCGACTCCTGCCTTGACCAGCTTCGCCCGACGCTGCTCGTCGCCCTTGTCCTTCTCGTCGTCGCTCATGCCGTTGTCCTGAAGCGGGTTGAACCTGCCTCATCTATGGGCTGGACAGCCGCTTGGGAAGCGGCAGCCGCTCGAGGGGGACGCTGATGCGGCAGCGCGTGAAGCTTCTCAAGGCGCTCGGCGACGAGCAGGCGAAAGCCGCCGACCCCCACGTCCATGCGGCCTTGTCGGCCTCCGCCGGCACCGGCAAGACCCATGTGCTGACGGCCCGGGTGCTGCGGCTGCTGCTCGACGACGTGGCGCCGGAGAATATCCTGTGCCTCACCTACACCAAGGCCGGCGCGACCGAGATGGTCAACCGGATCGGGGCCCGTCTCGCGGCGTGGGTTCGGATGAAGGATGCCGACCTGCGCAAGGAACTGTTTGCGCTTGGCGAGGCGACGGACCCTAACGCGCTGCAGCGCGCACGGCGGCTTTTCGCTCGAGTGCTCGACGCGCCGGGCGGTCTTCGGATCCAGACCATTCACAGCTTCGCCCAAGCCTTGCTCGCCAGCTTCCCGGCGGAAGCGGGCATTGCTCCGGGCTTTCAGCCGGTCGAGGGGCGCGCCGAGCAGGAATTGGTGCGGCGGACTCTCGCCGAGCTGCTGGCCGAGGCGGAGGCGAGCGGCAATGAAGGGCTGATCGGCGACGTCCAGTGCCTCAGCCTGCGTCTCGGCGAAGGGCCTGCTGTCGATTATCTGACCCTGTGCGCCAGACGGCACGAAGCGCTGGCAGCGCTCGGCCCTGCGGAGTCAATCGAGCCGGCGCTTCGCGAAATGCTCGGTGTCCCGGAAGGATCGGTCGAAGAGCTTCTCGCGCAGAATTGTGCTGACGATCGGTTCGACTGCGATCTGTTGCGGGCGATCGCAGAAGCGAACCGCAAATGGGGGACGGCGACCGGGCGGAAGGCGGTCGACGACGTCGAGCGTTGGCTAGCTATGGAGCCGGCGGCGCGGGCCGCAGCGCTCCCCGATCTCGCCCTCGTCGTCTTCACCGGCAGCGGCGGCCTGCGCAAGGTTTCCGCAGGGCTGGTCCGTGCCGACCCGGATTATGAGCGGCACTCGGAAGGGCTGGCGGAAACAATCGGCAAGCTTCTGCAGCTTCAGGGGGGAGCAAAGCTTTCCGCCGACATGGCGGCCGGGCTGCGCGCCGGCCAGGCCTTCGCCGACGCCTACGTCCGGGCCAAGCGAAGCGCCGCGGTCGCCGACTTTGACGATCTGATCACGTGGTGCCGCCGGCTGCTCAATCAGCCCGGAATGAGCGACTGGGTGCGCTACAAGCTCGACCGACGGACCGACCACATCCTCGTCGACGAGGCGCAGGACAGCAACGCCGCCCAGTGGGAAATTGTCCAGGCGCTTGCCGGCGAATTCTTCAGCGGTTCCAGCGAAGCGGAAGGGCGCCACCGGACCATCTTCATGGTCGGCGATTTCAAGCAGGCGATCTTCGGTTTTCAGGGGACCGATCCGCGCGAATTCGACCTCGCCCGCAATTGGGTTGGCGCCAATGCCGCTGCCTTGCTTGCTGCAGAAGCCGAGGCTGAAGGCGAGCGCCGGGCGCTGGAATTCCGCGACCTGTCGATTTCTGCGAGCTTCCGTTCCAACCAGCCGGTGCTCGACGCCGTCGATGCTGTCATTCACGAGGTCGGTTACGAGGCGATGGGTCTGCCCGATCCGCCGCCGCCCCACGTCGCCTTCAAAACCAACCGGGGCAAGCCGGGCACCGTCGAGCTCTGGCCGCCGTTCGCCATCGAGGAGGCGGGTGACGAAGACGAGGATGCCGGCGAGGAAGGCTGGCTCGACGAAAAGGAACGCCTTTATGCCGAACGGCTCGCCCGGCAAGTGCGCGACTGGCTTGACGATGGGCCGGTGCTGGCTTCGACCCGGCGGCCGCTGACCGCCGGTGACATCCTCATTCTCGTTCGCAGCCGCGGGGAGCTCGCTTCGCTGCTCGTCGCCCGTCTCTTTTCGCTTGGCGTCCCCGTCGCCGGGATCGACCGCCTGCATTTGTCGAAGCCATTTGCGGTTCGCGACCTGCTCGCGGCGGTCGGCTTCGCCGTCCAGCCGCGCGACGACCTGAACCTCGCCAATCTGCTGATTTCGCCGCTGATCGGCTGGAGCCAGGAGCAGCTGTTCGACCTGGCCTATTGCCGCGACAAGAAAGCCCTCTGGCGCTGCCTCGTCGACCGCTCGGCCGAGCGGGCCGATTTCGCCGAAGCTCGGGAGAAGCTCGGTTCTCTACTGGCGATGGCCGACTACACGACTCCGCACCGGTTCCTCGAAACAATCCTGTCCGGGCCGCTCGGCGGCCGCAGCCGGCTCTATTCGCGGCTCGGCCTCGCCGCCCGCGACCCGATCGACGAGCTTGTGTCGAGCGCCCTGGAGTTCGAACGCAACGAGATTCCCTCGCTCGACCGCTTCCTCGCCTGGTTCGCGCGCGGCGAGGTCGAGGTGCAGCGGGACCCGTCGGCGTCGGGCGGTGCCGTCCGGGTGATGACCGTTCACGGCGCCAAGGGGCTGGAGGCGCCGGTCGTGATCCTCGCCGATGCCACCGCCGACCCGAAGCAGCTCGGCCGACGCAATCCACCGCTCGATATCCCGGTAGCTGGCCAGAAAGTGCCGGTGCTCAGGCCCTCGAAGAAAGAGGCGGTCGAACCATTCGCGACTCTGATGGCGAGCGAGGAGTTGCACGATCTGCAGGAGCACTGGCGGCTGCTCTATGTCGGGATGACCCGAGCGATCGAGCGGCTGATCATCGCCGGCACCGCCCGCAACCGCACCGTCGACGATTGCTGGCACGTGCGTGTCGAGCGGGCGCTATCCTCGCTTGGCGCGGAATGGCAAGAGCATGAGCACTGGGGCAGGGTTCTTCGCTACGACGGCGGCGTTGCCGTTCGGCCGGAGAAGCCGAAGCTGCAGCGGCCAGGGCAGCCGCGACCGCAATTGCCGCCATGGGCATCTTCGCCGGCACCCCCCGAGGCCCGGCCGCCGCGACCGCTCGCACCCTCGGCGATCGCCGAGGATCGGGAGGCTGCACCTCCGCCCAATGACGCGATGCGCGCAGCCGCCCGCCGCGGAACGCTCATCCACCAGCTGTTTGAGCGCTTGCCCGGTGTCGAGCCAGAGCTTCGTCCCCAGGCGGGGACACGCTGGCTTGAGCAATCTGCCGGCGTTGCGGACGCCAATGAGCGTCAAGAGATCGCGTCACTGGTCTGTGGCATCCTCGGCGATCCCGGTTATGCCCCCCTGTTCGGCCCGGGTTCGCTCGGGGAGGCGCCGATCGCCGCCTCCTTGCCGGATGGGCGGGTCATCGCCGGTACGGTCGACCGTCTGCTCGTCGAGAACGACAGGGTGTCAGTGATCGACTTCAAGACAGGCCGTGTGCCTTCGGGCGCAAGCGACGTTCCGGCTTATCATCGCGCGCAGATGGAGGCCTATCGCGAGGCCCTTCAGGTCATCTTCCCCGGCCGGGCCATCAGCGCGGCGCTTCTCTACACCGGCGGACCGCAACTCATCGAACTTCCCGGTTGAGAGAGGCGGCCAGTGTCTCCATATGGCGCCTACGCGACTCTGAGGAGGCTTCCCGCAATGGCGATCAAGACCGTCACCGACGACAGCTTTTCATCCGACGTCTTGGGTGCGGACACGCCGGTCCTTGTCGATTTCTGGGCCGAATGGTGCGGCCCGTGCCGGATGATCGCTCCGGCGCTGGAGGAAATCGCCAACGACCTCGGCGAAAAGGTCACGATCGCTAAGCTCAACATCGACGAGAATCCGGACACTCCCGGCCGTTACGGCGTGCGCGGAATCCCGACCATGCTGCTGTTCAAGGACGGCCAGCCGGTCGCCCAGAAGGTCGGCGCCGCGCCTCGCGGCCAGATCCAGCAATGGCTCGAGGGTAACCTCTAGGAAACCGGCGGCTCCGTTCCCGGAAGTCCCCTTGTGCCTGGCCTGAACTGGTCGTGGCGCGGCAAATCGTCGCCCGGATCGAACCAGGCGACACGCGATCCCCAGAAGATGTGGAACTGCGGAGCGATGAGCGATGGGTCGTCCAGCGTCGCGACGCTGAAATCGATCGTCTCCGGCTGATGGTCGACCCGCATGTAAAGCGGAGTCCCGCACCGGCCGCAGAAAGCGCGGTGCCCGAAGCTCGAACTCTTCACCGTGCGCACCGCCTGGCCGCCGGCCGTCCAGTGCAGGTCGCCGGCGGCAACGCTGGCGAAGACCATCGCCGGAGCGCCGCTGCTCAGCTGGCAGGTGCGGCAATGACACCAGCCGCAATCAAAAACATCGCTAAGGAGCATGTAGCGGACGGCACCGCACATGCATCCGCCCGTCCAGTTGGTCATGGCCCTCCTCGAATTGACTAGTCTAGGGGCGCTGCCTACATCGCGGCCCACGTAATTTGCCCGGAGCGCAGCGGCCTTCGCTGCTCTGAACGCGCCGCCCGGCCTTTAAGGGATTTCCATGTTCGCCGCACTGGCCAAGAGCATCTTCGGATCGGCAAACGACCGCTATGTGCGGAGCCTCGGCAAGATCGTCGAGACGATCAACGGCTTCGAGCCGACCATATCCGCGATGACCGACGAGGAGCTTCGCGGTCAGACCGCCATCTTCCGGCGTCGGCTGGCCGACGGCACCAAGCTCGATGATCTGCTCCCCGAAGCTTTTGCCACCGTTCGCGAGGCGGCGAAGCGAACCCTCGGCCAGCGGCATTACGACGTCCAGATGATCGGCGGCATCGCGCTCCACCGCGGCGAAATCGCCGAGATGAAGACGGGCGAGGGCAAGACGCTGGTGGCGACGCTGGCGGTCTATCTCAACGCGCTTCCCGGCAAGGGCGTCCATGTCGTCACCGTCAACGACTATCTCGCCCGACGCGATGCCGAATGGATGGGGCAAATCTATCGCTTCCTGGGGATGACGGTCGGGGTAATCATTCCCAACCTCACCGACCAGCAGCGGCGCGACGCCTATAATAGCGACATCACCTACGCGACCAACAATGAGCTCGGCTTCGACTATCTCCGCGACAATATGAAATATTCGCGCGCGGCGATGGTCCAGCGCCCGTTCAATTTCGCCATCGTCGACGAGGTGGACTCGATCCTGATCGACGAGGCGCGGACGCCGCTGATCATTTCCGGCCCGACCGACGACAAGTCCGACCTCTACATCTCTGTCGACAGGCTGGTGAAGACGCTCGAGACCGGCGATTACGAGAAGGACGAAAAGCAGAAGAGCGTCGTTCTCACCGAGGACGGGACCGAAAAGGCGGAGCGGATGCTCGAGGAGGCCGGTCTGATCGAGGGCCGCAACCTCTATGACATCGCCAACACCCAGGTCGTCCACCACTTGAACCAGGCCCTCAAGGCCAACGTCATGTTCAAGCGGGACATCGACTACATCGTCAAGGACGGCAAGGTCGTCATCATCGACGAGTTCACCGGCCGGATGATGGAGGGCCGCCGCTGGTCCGACGGCCTTCACCAGGCGGTCGAGGCCAAGGAGGGCGTCGATATCGAGCCCGAGAACCAGACCCTCGCCTCGATCACCTTCCAGAATTATTTCCGAATGTATCCGAAGCTCTCCGGAATGACTGGTACCGCTGCGACCGAGGCTCCCGAATTCTTCGACATCTACAAGATGAACGTCGTTTCGATCCCGACCAACGTGGCGGTCCAGCGGATCGACGAAGACGACGAATTCTACAAGAACATCACCGACAAGTTCGCGGCGATCGCCACGGAGATCAAGGCTCGGCAGGACAAGGGCCAGCCGGTGCTGGTCGGCACCGTGTCGATCGAAAAGTCGGAGATGCTGTCCGAACATCTGAAGCGCGAGGGCATTCGCCATTCGGTGCTCAATGCGCGTTTCCACGAGCAGGAGGCCCACATCGTCGCCCAGGCCGGCCGCCTGGGCGCAGTGACGATCGCCACCAACATGGCCGGCCGTGGCACCGACATTCAGCTCGGCGGCAACGTCGATTTCCGGATCGAGGACGAGCTCGGCGACATCGAGGAAGGGCCTGAACGCGACCGCGCCGTTGAGCGCATCCGCAAGGAGGTCGCGGAGGAACGGCAGCGGGTCCTCGACGCCGGCGGCCTGTTCGTGCTCGGCACCGAGCGCCACGAAAGCCGGCGCATCGACAATCAGCTGCGCGGTCGCTCAGGCCGCCAGGGCGACCCCGGCCTGTCGCGTTTCTACTTGAGTCTCGACGACGATCTGCTGCGCATCTTCGGTCCGCAGACCATGTTCGCCCGGCTGATGAACAAGAACCTCGAGGATGGCGAGGCCATTGTCTCCCCGTGGATCTCCAAGGCGATCGAGACCGCTCAGAAGAAGGTCGAAGCCCGCAACTACGACATCCGCAAGCAGGTCGTGGAATATGACGACGTGATGAACGACCAGCGCAAGGTCATCTACGAGCAGCGCGCCGACATCATGGATGCCGAGAGCGTCAGCGATGTCATCACCGACATGCGCAGCGAGACTGCGACGTCGATCGTCTGGGCGCATTGTCCTGAGGGAACCTATCCCGAGCAGTGGGACGTCGACGGCCTCAAGGAGAGCATCGACACCATCTTCGGGTTGCAGTTGCCGATCGAGGACTGGCTGCAGGAAGAGACCGTCGAGCAGGAGATCATCATCGACCGTCTGCAGGCCCAGGCGGACCAAGTGATGGAAGACAAGCTCAGCGAGGTCGAACTCGAGCGCTGGAAGGAGGTCGAGAAAAGCGTCCTCCTGCAGACCCTCGATCATTTCTGGAAGGAGCATCTGGCCACGCTGGACGCGCTCCGCGCGGTCATCCACCTGCGCAGCTACGCACAGAAGAAGCCGATCGACGAATATAAGCAGGAGGCCTTTCTGCTGTTCGAGCGGCTGCTCGTATCCATTCGCGAGGACGTCACCAGGATCCTGATGCGCGCGCAGGTCCAGGTCGAGCAACCGCTGCCTCCGCCGGTTCTCCCCGACTTCATTACCCAGCACATCGACCCCTTTACCGGCGACGACGACACCGCCGACATCGACGCCGCGACCGGCTCGATCCTGTCGAACTTGCCGCCGATGGCCATTCCGCGCCCCGAGCTTGCGAGCGACGACGGCGAGGTCAAGCAAGCGCCGGTCAGTCGCAACGCGCCTTGCCCCTGCGGGTCTGGGCGGAAGTACAAGCATTGTCACGGGCAGGTCGCCTGAGCTCGGGCGCAACGGCCGTGCCGCCGATCGACCGTAGCGGCTTCCGAACCGCCTATCGCCAGGACGAGGACAGGCTCGCTGCCGAGCGGATCGCTGAGGCGCGGCTGGAGACCGCGGCGCTCGGCGAAGCGACGGTGATCGCGAAGACTTTGGTCAAGGGCGTTCGGGCGCAAAAGCCCTCCGGTCTCGACGCTTTCCTGCACGCCTACGACCTCGGCTCGGACGAGGGCATTGCCCTCATGTGCCTGGCCGAGGCCTTGCTTCGGATCCCCGACGCGCACACCGCCGACGAGCTGATCGCCGACAAGCTCGCCGGCCCCGACTGGGCGGACAAGCTTGGCGAGTCCGATTCCGCCTTCGTCAACGCCGCGACCTTTTCGCTGCTGCTGACCGGCAAGGTGCTCGAAGGCGCTCATGATCGCTCGGGCAATTGGCGTTCGGCCCTCGGCCGCGCCGTCGGCCGGCTTGGCGAGCCCGTCGTCCGCACCGCCGTCCGCGAAGCGATGAAGATCCTCGGCCGCAACTTCGTCTTCGGCCGCACCATCGAAGAGGCGCTTCGCCGGGGCGCCCCCGAGCGCGCCCAGGGCCTCACCCACAGCTTCGACATGCTCGGGGAGGCGGCGCGAACCCACGAGGACGCGAGTCGCTATGCGCAAGCCTATGCGCACGCTCTTGACCGACTGAAGCGCGAGGCCAGCGGCGGAGTTGAGCGATCTGCCGGAATATCCGTGAAGCTTTCGGCCCTTCACCCGCGCTACGAATGGAGTCATGCCGGCGAGGCCAAGGCTGCGATCCTGCCGGTGCTCCGCGAGCTTGCGCTCAAGGCCAGCGCCGCCGACATCCATTTCACCATCGATGCCGAGGAGGCCGACAGGCTCGAGCTGTCGCTCGACCTGTTCGAGGCCCTGATTGCCGACGATGCTCTGTTCGCGGGCGGCTGGGGCGGCTTCGGAATCGCCGTCCAGGCCTATCAGAAGCGCGCCGTGCCGCTCTGTAGATGGCTGGTCGAGCTTGCTCGCGCGCACCGCCGCAAGCTGATGGTCCGCCTGGTCAAGGGCGCCTATTGGGACACCGAGATCAAGGCGGCGCAAGTTGCCGGCCTTTCGGACTATCCGGTGTTTACCCGAAAGGTCACCACGGACGTCTCCTATCTCGCCTGCGCGAAAGTCCTGCTGGCGGGGAGCGACGTCATCTATTCGGCGTTCGCAACCCACAATGCGAACACCATTGGTCAGGTGAAGGCACTGGCCGGCCGCACCCCGTTCGAGTTCCAGCGGCTGCACGGCATGGGCGAGGGGTTGTACGAGGAGTTGGTCCGGCTCGAGGAAGGGATCGGCGATCCGCGGACGCCGGTACGCATTTATGCGCCGGTTGGCTCCCACAAGGATTTGCTGGCCTATCTGGTCCGTCGGCTCCTCGAGAACGGGGCCAACTCGTCCTTCGTCAACCGAATCGCCGACGATCACGTCTCGCTGGACGAGCTGGTCCGCGATCCGGTCGCCGAGCTCGAGCGGCTCGAGCCCAAGCGCAACCCGGCGATTGCCCTGCCGCGCGACATTTTCGGCCCGCAGCGGCGCAACAGCGCCGGGGTCGATCTCTCGGACCCGCTCGTGCGCGAGCCGCTGCTCGACCGGTTGAAGGCCCTCGAAAGCCGCAGCTGGACCGCGGCGCCGGGCAAGGGCGGCGAAGGCAAGGGGCGGCCCGCCAGCTCTCCGCACGACCGGCGGGTCATTGTCGGCACCGTCGTCGAGGCGACCGGGGCCGACGTCGACCGGATGGTGCGTGCAGCCGCGGCGGCACAGCCCGAATGGGACGCGCTCGGCGGCGAAAAGCGGGCCCGGTTGCTCGACCGCGCCGCCGACCTGTTCGAGCAGCATCGCGAGGAATTCTTCTCGCTCTGCATCCGTGAGGGCGGCAAGACGCTCCCCGACGCAGTGCTCGAGGTCCGCGAGGCCGTCGATTTCCTCCGCTATTACGCATCGGAGGCGCGCCGCCAGTTCAGCCGGCCGCTGCCGCTGCCCGGCCCGACCGGGGAACAGAACGAGCTCCGCCTGCACGGCCGCGGAGTGTTCGCCTGCATCTCGCCGTGGAATTTTCCGCTGGCGATCTTCATCGGCCCGGTCGCCGCCGCGCTAGCCGCCGGCAATACGGCGATCGCCAAGCCCGCCGAGCAGACACCGCTAGTCGGCGCGGTCGCGGTCGAGCTCATGCATCAGGCGGGGTTCTCCCGCGATGTCGTTCAGCTCGCCCCCGGCGACGGACGGGTCGGCGCGGCGCTGACGGCTCATCCCGACATTGCGGGCGTCGCCTTCACCGGCTCGACTGAGGTGGCGAGGGCGATCAACCGCACGCTCGCGGCGCGCGATGGACCGATCATTCCCTTCATCGCCGAAACCGGAGGCCAGAACGCGATGATCGTCGACAGCTCGGCTTTGCCCGAGCAGGTCACCCGCGACGTCGTCTCCTCGGCCTTCCAGAGCGCCGGCCAGCGCTGCTCCGCCTGCCGGGTGCTGTTCGTCCAGGAGGACGTCGCCGACGGGATGGTCGAGATGATTTCGGGGGCGATGCGGGCGCTCAAGGTCGGCGATCCGCGCGACCTCGCCACCGACGTCGGACCGGTCATCGATGATGAGGCCAAACAGGCGCTCGACGAGCATCTGGACTGGCTGGATGCCAACGCCACGCGCATCTGTCGCCCGCCGCAGCCGAACGAGGCCTCGCACGGCAGCTTTGTTGCTCCGGCGATGTATGAAATATCTTCGTTAAGTCAGTTGAATCGCGAGAATTTCGGGCCGATTCTGCATGTTGTCCGCTTCTCCAACGATGAGCTCGGCAGGGTCGTCGAGGACATCAATTCCACCGGCTACGGGCTCACGCTCGGGCTCCAGAGCCGGATCGACACCACCCGCGAGTTCGTCGAGCAGCGCGCCCGCGTCGGCAATTTCTACGTCAATCGCAACCAGATCGGCGCGGTGGTCGAAAGCCAGCCATTCGGCGGTGAGGGGCTCAGCGGCACCGGGCCGAAAGCCGGCGGGCCGCATTATGTCGCCCGCTTCGCCACCGAACGGGTGACTTGCATCGACACCACCGCCGCCGGCGGCAACGCCAGCCTGATGGCGGCGATCGAAGGCTAGTGCTTGCAGGGGCGGTTGCGGTAGTCGTGACGGCAAACCGGTACGAAACGCGCGAGGCTATTCATGGCAAGGATATTTCAGGCCACCCCAGTCCTCTACGTCCGATCGATCGAAGAGGCACTCGCGTTGTTCGTCGGCACCCTGGGTTTCACCGCGGAATACCAAATGGATGGCTATGCTTATGTGGTGCGTGATGGAGCTGCGATCCGCATTCTCCAGGTTCGCGACGCCCATCAATTCGATCCGGGGAAGGAGCGCTATGGCTGTTATATCGACGTTGGCGACATCGATACGCTCTACGAGGAATTGAAGGAGCGGCTCGAGATGCTTCCGGTGGGCCATGTAGGCGGACCGGAGGACCGGCCTTATGGGCAGCGGGAGCTAGTCGTGCTCGCGCCCGACGGGCAATTCATCGCCTTCGCAAGTCCCGTTGCGCAGCAACCGGCCTAGGTTTTTCCGCACATGAAAGGAAAATGGCTCCCCGGGCCTGAGCCTAAATAACTCACTTAACTCTATGATATTCAAAGACTTTTTAAGAGTTGATCTAAACGGTTTCCCACACCTAGTCACCCTTTGCGTGCGGCGACCCCATAGAACATAAATGCGCCATGAATGACGATAATGAGGAGACAATCGCCACCGCGATTCGCGAGCATGGCAATCAGCTAGGCAGCAACCTCGTGTATCTGAAAGCATTCCTACGGAGCCTCCAAGAGCGCCAACAGCAGTTCTTGAAGGAGCAGCGGGAAGCCTCTGACAAAGCGCAGGCGGTGGCAAGGTGGTCGGCAGTATTTTCCGCCGTCGCTGCAATAGCCGCCGCAATCGCGACAATCATCCTAGCGATCGACGCATACCGCACACCGTAGAATTAGCTGCCCGTCCCCCTGCCATGGCCGCCCCTGAGCGCATCCCCAGGCTCGCGACCGCACTGGCACTCCGGCCCAAACCAGCCCCGATGCGGGCCGATCACCTTGCTGCAGCTCTGGCAGTGTTTCAGATCGGGCGGAGGCGGCGGCTTGGGCATTGCGCAGCGATAGGCCGCGCGGAACGATTCGGGAACATAGGCAAAGGAGCTATAGGACCTTACGACCGCCAAGTGCGTTGGTTTGGAAGGGAGACTGCCGATGAAAAGCCCGCTCTGCAGATCGCGGGCAGGTCTGCTCGCTTTTGTCGTCCCAGCGATCCTTGCCTGCTCGTCACCCAGTCGTGAGGCAATTTCATACCAAAGCCAGGCGCCCACTTTGCCCTCGGCGATGATGGGCAGCGGAATGCCGATGAGCGGCAATATGATGCGCAGCGGCATGATGGGCGGCGGAATGATGGGCGCGTCAACGGCAGAGATGCGCGTCATCCGGGAGTTGCTTGGCAATCCCGGCCGAATCGAGCGCACCGTCCGCGACGTGCCGGGCGGCGTCCTCGCCATCACCACCAGCGATGATCCACGAGTGGCCCAGCTCCTCCGTAGCCACGTTCGCCAAATGCGTGCGAGCTATGAACGGGACGAGCCCATCCGAACGATGGACCCTCTGTTCCGCGAGCTGTTCTTGAACAGGGAACGCATCAATTTGCAGGTCGAGGATATACTAGGCGGTGTCCGGGTGCTTCATACATCGGACGATCCGCAGGTCGTGGCGCTGATACGCCAGCATGCGCATCATTTCGTCAGCGAGGCGGCCGAGCAGGGAATGGCAAGAGCGATGAGACCGACTCCGCTCCCGCAGGGCTACCGGCGTCCGGGCCAATGAGCGTAGGGGGCTCGTCCTAGCCTCCTACCCGGAACCCCGCCGCCATAGGCCGGTTGTCGAAAACAGCCCTCGCAAAGCCGGATCATGAACTCCCAAGAGTCGATGCAGCGCCACATGGAGCAGATGGCCGCCATGCGCCGCCGGATGCTATGGGTCCATTATCTCGTCATCGCGCTCGGGGCCTGGCTGCTCACCAGCCCATTCCAGCTCGGCCTGTTCGACGCCGGCACCGTCTCGACCGTGCGGGACATCAGCGCCGAACGGGGCCTGCCTCCGGTCGACGTGCGCGCCGAACTGACCGGCTGGAACGACATCGTCTGCGGCGTGCTGCTGATGCTGTTCGGCGGGCTTTCGATCAGCGCCAGGTTCAAGGCGTGGCAGTGGGGAACGACTGCGGTCGGCCTTTGGCTGCTCTTCGCTCCGCTGCTATTTTGGACGCCTAGCGCGGCCGCATATCTCAACGACACGATTGTCGGCGCACTGGCGATCGCCTTGTCGGTGCTGATCCCGATGATGCCGGGCATGAGCCACGAGGGGATGATGGACGAAAGCACCATCCCTGCCGGCTGGACCTATTCGCCGTCGAGCTGGCCGCAGCGAATTCCGATCATCATACTTGGCTTTTTCGGTTTCCTGATCGCCCGCTATCTTGCCGCATACCAGCTGGGCCACATCGACAGCGCCTGGGACCCGTACTTCGATGGGCTGGGCGCGCTCAACGGCACCGAATATATCATCACTTCGCACGTTTCGCAGGCGTGGCCGATGGCAGACGCCGGCCTTGGTGCCACCGCCTACATGATCGAGGCTCTGATGGGGGCAATGGGCTCGGCCAAAAGGTGGCGGACAATGCCGTGGATGGTCGCCTTCTTCTTCATTCTCGTCGTGCCCCTCGGCGGCGTGTCGATATTCTTCATCATCATTCAGCCGATCATTCTGGGCACCTATTGCACGCTGTGCCTGATCCAGGCCTTCGCCATGCTGATCATGATCCCGCTAGCGGTCGATGAGGTCATCGCGATGGGGCAATATATGCGGCGCAGCTACAAGGATGGCCGGCCGCTGATCAGGACTTTCTTCCAAGGCGGACCCGATCCCGCTTCCGAGGCGAAGGACGAGGAACAGCCGCGCGGCTCTTTCGCACGGCAGCTGCGCGCTGGCCTCCTCGGAGTGACCTTCCCCTGGACCCTGCTGGCCGCCGGAGCGCTTGGCATCTGGCTGATGTTCTCGACTGTGCTGTTCGGCACCTCAGCTGGCCTCGCCGACAGCGATCATCTTTTCGGAGCCTTGACCTTGACCGTGGCGGTGATCGCGCTTGCCCAAGTCGCGCGGCCGCTGCGCTACTTGAACCTGCTGTTCGGGATCTGGATTGCCGCCTCGCCTTTCGTGCTTGAAGGTGCCGTTTCCACTGCTGCGGTCGTGAACGACATCGCGGTCGGCCTGCTGATCATTGCTCTGAGCCTCCCGCAAGGGAAGCGCAGCGCACAGCATTACGGTAGCTGGGACAGGCTGATCGTCTGAACCGGAGAAGTGCGCCATGTCGACAGCTTCGGCTGGGCCTCAGCGAATGTCCACAATGGGTGGAAACAGACAGAAGCCGCAACTGCCCCTCATGAAAGCGTCGAGCGGCTCGGCAGCTATTGGAGTTCTGGGCCCACAGCATGACGGCGGCCCTTTAGAGTCTTGAAATCAGACCGCCACCCGGTGCGGAACAGTAGCCAGACGCCGGTGATCGCGAGCCAGACGGCCGCGAGGCCGAACATCCAGATCAAAGGATGGTTGAAGCTGGTGCGCTCCGCGTAATCCATGATGTGGAGCATCCAGAAAAAGTCGAAGACACGCCAGGTGTCGTTACGGCGTTGCAGCACCGCGCCGGTAGAGCCGGATACGTAGTAGCTGCTGTTCTTTTCGTCCGCGAAGTCGACCCGCCAGATTGGTAGCTGGTGGTCGCGGACGGGCAGCGTGAGCTCACCGAGTTGCTCGACGCGGTCGACCCTTGGACGCTCGGGGTAAGCGACTGATGCGATGCGTGCCGCGAGCTGCGCATCGATAGTTATGGGCGCAGCAGTTGTGGCGTCGAACAGCCTTGTGCCCCCGTCGGTTGTAAGTTCGAACACTGGACGATCGAGGAGCGGGCGCAGGGAAACGCTCGTGATCGTAGTATCACTTAGCTGCCGAACCACTTGGGGCCACTGATCGCTCTCGAGGACCAGCTGCACAGGCGTTGGTTCGCGAGCTTCTCCGCCGGCGACCTCTTCCATCGGCAGGATCGCCATCATGGCGCCGCTCAGGGTCCACAGCAGAAGCTGAATGCCGATGATGAGGCCGAGCCATTTGTGAAGGACGCGCAGGACGTGCGTGTGGACCTTCTTCATCGGCTCGCCGCCTTTCTCCGCTTCCGCGGGAATGCGAACCAGAGCAGCCAGGCGCCGGTGAGAACGGTGGTCAAGGCGAGCATGGAGAAGCCGCGCAGCAGCCAATTGTTCACATTGTCGCGCGTTTCATATTCCATGATGTGGAGCATCCAGAGGAAGTCGAAGATGCGCCACAGCTCATGTCGCCGCGTCAGGAGCTGCCCGGACTCCGGTGAGAGATAAAGCGTCGGCTTGTTCCAGCCGTCGAACTCGGCGCGCCACAGCGGCGGCTTGCGGCCGCGGATTTCACTCGGGAGATCAGTGATCAGCTCGAGCCGCGCGAGCTGCTCCGGCCCTGTGAACCAGTGTTCCGCAACCTGCCGGATCAGCTCTTTCGACGGAGGCGGCAAAGCCTCCCCGCTAACGGCATCCAGGAGCTGCTCGCCGCTCTCTGCCCGCACAATGTAGACGGGCTGATGGAGCAGCCAGGAAAGCCTGGCCGTCTCGGCCCCAGGGACAGCGGCAGCCGCCGCGACCGGGCTCGCGATCTCTGCCGCGCGCACAGGCTTCGGCTCGGCATGTCGGATGAAATGATCGCCGTGAATGATGTCGATGTGCACAACGGTCATGTATAGACCGCTGAGGGTCCAGATCAGCGCCTGGACCCCTACGATCAGAGCAAGCCACTTATGAGTCCGTCGTGACAGGACGTGCGGTCGAAAGCGCAGTGCAGAACTCCTCTTAAGTGGACTGATGCAAGGCTGCCCGGAGCGGGCCACTTGCGATCAGCAATGGCCCATCTCGCGGTGCTCAGGCGTGCAGGTTGAGTCCGCTTTGGGCTCAGTTGGCGGCGTGGGCCTGGCTGGTGGCGTGGTCTTTGCGGGCGGCGCCTTTGGAGCGGCTCTAGTTGGCTGAGCCGCAGGCCTCGCCTTCTCCGCGGCGGGCTCGGCTCGTGCTTCCTCAGCCGGCTTGGCTTCGGATTCCTGCGCGTGGGTCATGGACTCGCCGCGCAGCATCGCCTCGATCATCTTGGCGTCTTTTTGCTGGTCTGATCGCGTCTTCTCGACCTGCTGGCGAAGCGCACCGGTGACGCCGTTTTGCAGTGCAACGTCAGACATGGCCACTCCGCCTCTGTGGTGCTCCAGCATCTTGCGCATGAATGTCTCCGAGACGTCAGCGCCCGTTGCCACCATCATCTTCTGGTGCATGTCCGTCATCGCCGGGCGGTACAGCTCCGCGCTTTGCTGGTTTGGCGCCCCATCCTTCAGGAGCTTGCGGATGTCCTCAATCTCCTTGCGTTGCTTTTCGATCGTCATTCGAGCAACTTCGGCGACATCGGCGGTCGGATTTTGCTGAAGCACGATTTCGGACATCTGAATCGCGCCCTGATGATGCTCGATCATCTTCCGAGCCCAATTGTCTCCGACGTCGGTACCGACCGCCGCCATCATCCGCTCGTTCATCTGCAGTTCGGCGTCAGCGAAGGGATTGCTCCCGTCGGCCATCACCGCGTTCATTTCATTCGCAGCCGCTTGGTTCGACGCCTCTTCACCAGAGCCGCAAGCGCCGAGGACCAGCGCCAAAGCGCTCGTCGCGGCGATCAATCCGATCTTCTGCATGCATTCCTCCTCTACTTCTGTTGTCCCTGCTATTCGGTTCGACTGAATGTCAGCGATGTTAAGTCCAGTGTGAAGCGACCCTGCCCCGACGAGGGCTCGAGCTTCGCTGCAAACAGCATCAAGGATCCACGCGCTTCCGTGGGCAAATGGATTTCGCCGCGAGCATCCGACATCATGTGCTGGCGCTTGCCGGCGGAATCCACCAGATCGACTGGATAGTTCGCAAGCGGTCTGCCGTGAGCAAGAAGCTGGAAATGATCGTTGCTCGATCTCCGGCCGACGAACTCCAGATGAGCGCCAAACACCCGTTCCGCAGCGGACCGGTCCCGGCAGTTCTGTACACAGACGAAGGCTTTCGCAAATCGCCTTGAAATCACCTTCCACGTACGAGGTTTCGCCAGCGCCTCGACCGCCGCAGCGGCATCGGGGAGCACCCGATACTCGTCGAGGATCAGCGGGATCCGGTCTTCCTCATACTCAACATCACGTGGCTTGCTGGCCCCGCCGGCGACAAGCAGCCCCGGCTGCGCTCCTGTTACTTCCAGGTTGAGAGCCTTCTCTCCTACACCGGTAGCGCGCATCGTGGGATTACCGGGACCGGCCGCAAACAGACGCTCCACCCGATCGGCTGGAACGACAATTTCGGGTACAGGAAAGCTGGAACCTACGGTCGCCTGAAGCTGAACCGTGCCAGCCCCCGTGGTGGTGAACTGTTCCGGCAGCAGAAAGAAATCATGGGCGGCCGCGGCCGTCGCGACGACCAATGCGCCTGCAGCACCTGCTGCCAAAACAAGACTTCTCATCCTTCTTCCTCCTCACGCCTCAACCTCACCGAAAGTGGAAATCCCGCCCGCAGCGTCAAACGCCATGACCTGGAATGGCTGTCTCGTTCCCTCTGGAACCTCCATGCCCGGCGACCCGAGCGGCATTCCGGCAACCGCGATACCTTTGAGCTGCCGAGGGCGCTCGGACAGCAGGCGCTTCACATCCTTGAGCGGGACGTGTCCCTCGATCGCGTATCCCTCGACAATTGTAGTGTGACAGGACTGCAGCTCGTCGGGCACGCCGTACTGCCGCTTGATCGAGGGCATGTCCGGGTGGTCGATGACACGGACCTGGTATCCGGCGTTGCGGGCGATTTCGGCCCAGGCCTCGCAGCATCCGCAGCTCGGGTCACGGTACACGGTCATGGCTGCTGCCGGCGCGGGAGCCGGCGATGGGGAGCTTTGCGGCTGTCGCGACTGATCCTGCGCCGGCTGCTTAGGTTCCGAACGGCCGCAGCCGGCGAGCATAAGGCCCGCAGCGGCCGTCAGACCGCCGACAAGGCTTCTCCGTGTCAGCATGCCGTGGCGAAGATGTCCGTTGGTGTGCTTCATGCTCCTGTCCTCACCATTTGAGATGTTCGACGCCATGCACCAGCGCACCGCCGAACCAGCCTTGGACGGCAATCGCGATCGTCATGAGGGTGAGCGCCAAGATCATTCCGCCGCCGCGGTCCTCCCACGGACGCCGCCATGCCCATATTGCCAGCAACAGGCCGCCTACACCGATGCCGGTGCCGAGCCAGCGATGAACCGCGAGCAGGGGATCCGCGTCCCACAGCGTCCAGCCGCCGTTGAGCCAGCCCAGCAGCGCCGAGATGGGAGCGAGGATGCCGCCTGCAACAACGAGGAACTGAACCGGCGCCGAGAAGGGGGGGCGCCTTCGCCCCACAATCGCCGTGAACAGCGCCGCGGGGAAGAATGCTATCGGGAAATGCACGATGATGGGGTGCAAGCGTCCCAGCCAGTCGAGCAGCCGCTCCGCGATTGACATCTGGGAGCGGTCTCTGGCCGGCTCCATCATCATCTCGCCCATGTTCTCGTGCATGTGCTCGGCGCTCATCTGGCCAGTTGCCGCGGCCTGCCGCTGATTCGCAGCGGCTTGCTGGGCAGCAAGCTGCTGCTGCCGTCGATGCTCCTCGTGGGCTTGCGCCGGCGACGAAAGAGACAAGCCTGCGAGAAAAAGGAAGGTAACGATTGCAGCGAGCACGCCCTTCAGGAGTCCGGGGCGGGGCATCGCGACGGTCAGAACCATATCCGCACTCCCGCCAGCAGATTGAAGCCACCGGGGTCATCACCGTCCTCCCGAAGGAAGCGGCGGGTGTCGCCGAATGCCCGCTCATATTCAACGCCCACGTAAGGGCTGAAAAGCGGCGTCACCTGATAACGCAGTCGGGCGCCGATGGAGGCACTTGTCAGGCCGGCTCCGATCTGGAGCTTGGGTATACCCTGCAGCGAGAGATCGATCTCGACTCGAGGCTGCAGGATCAGCTTCTGCGTGATCCGTAGGTCATACTCCGCCTCGGCACGTGCGGTGATCTCTCCCTTGTTCGACAGGAAAACCGCTCCGTCGACTTCCCACCAATAAGGGGCGAGGCCCTGGATTCCGAGTACCAGATGCCCTCGGTCGGGCCGTCGGCGCACGTCGTAGCGGACACCAGCCTGCAGATCGAACCAGGGGTCGATGGCATGGCTCCATAGCCCCTGCACCTCGGCGCCTTCGACGCCTTCGCCCCATTCGCCCTCTAGCTCGGCTTTAAGCCAGACCTTGTCGATGTCGCCGCCGTACCAGGCTTGACCCTCGACGAGATAAGAGTCGCGGCCGTCGCGAACGCGTGTTTCGATTCGGTCGAAGAAGACCTTGTAAGCCGGCAAATCGCCATGCTCGCGACGGAGAACTTCCCGAGCTTCGGCCATGGAATGCGCGCCGTAGACCTCATCTGCAGCGTGCTCGGGTCCTGAAAAGGCAGCCGCAGGAGGCGGCATAACAGGAGGTGCTGTTTCGGTCGCGGCCGAGGGAGTGCAGTGGCCCATTGCGGCGTGCTCCGGGAGGCACGTGGAGCTACTTGCTGGAGCTGCTGTGGCCGGCTGCTCCGGTGCCGGAGTGGGCAACGTGCAATGCCCCATCGCCGCATGCTCGGGCGTGCAGGTGGTGCTGCTTGCGGGAGCTGCTGGCGGCGGTTGCGGTGACGGCGCGGGCAAGGTGCAATGCCCCATCGCCGCATGCTCCGGCGTGCAGGTCGCGGCGCCCGCTGGAGTTGCTGGGCTCGGCTGCGGCGCCGGAGCTGGTAGAGTGCAATGTCCCATCGCTGCATGCTCAGGCGTGCAGGTGACGCTCGCTGCTGGAGCTGCTGCCTCCGGTTGCGGCGCCGGAGCGGGCAGAGCGCAATGCCCCATCGCTGCATGCTCGGGCGTGCAGCGGGCGGCCGGCGCACTTGCCGGCGGCGCGGCGTGACCGCTGTGCTGGGCCAACGCCGGGGCGGCTGCTCCGGCCAAAAGCAAGGCTAGGATGCCCCTCATGCCGGTTCTCCATCCATTGGCCGAACCTTCACGACGCGCATCATTCCAGCGTGCATGTGGTACAGAAGGTGGCAGTGGAACGCCCAGTCGCCGGGCGCGTCGGCCGTGAGGTCGAGGTCGATGAACCCGCCGGGCAGCACCCGCACCGTATGCTTCAGCGGCTGGTGGGCTCCGTGCCCGTTGACGATCTCCCAGAAATGACCGTGGATATGCATGGGATGCGTCATCATGGTGTCGTTGATGAGCCTCATCCGCACGCGCTCGTTCCGCGCGAAGCGGTACGGCTCCGGGTTCTCTGACAGCTGCTCGCCGTCGAGTGACCACATGAAGCGCTCCATGTTCCCGGTCAGGTGGATCTCGATCATCCGCGTCGGTGAGCGCGTGTCAGTGCGCGGCTTCAGCGAAATCAGATCCTTATAGGTCAGCACGCGGTGCCCAACGTCGTCGAGCCCAATCCCAGGGTCGCCGACGCGATCCACTGGCATTGGGGCGATCATGTCGACGCCGACTCCCACGGGGAAGCTCACTTTGGACTTGTCGCGCATGTCCATGTTCGAGTGATCAATGGGCGCAGCCGCGGCGGCTTGTCCGCCGGATGCTGACGCTGAGGAAGTAGCGTGCCCCATCGCGCCGTGATCGACCGGAGGCGCCGTCTGGCCGCCATGGCCGGCGTGAGCACCGGAGTGGCCGGGTGTAGCGCCGGCGTCATGGCCGCTGTGCGACCCCATGCCCATGTCCTTCATGCCTAGAGTAGGCCGCTCGCGAAGCAGCGGGACCGGCGCGCGCATCCCCTCGCGCGGGGCCAGCGTCGCGACTCCCATGCCCGAGCGGTCGATCGCCTCGGCGACGAAGCTGTAGGCGCGATCCTCGGGAGTGACGATCACGTCGTAGGTCTCGGCATTGCCGATCTGGAACTCGTCGATCTCGACCGGGCGGACCTCGATCCCGTCGGTTGCGACGACGGTCATCGGCAGCCCCGGAACCCGTAGGTTAAAGGTCGTCTGCGCGGCGGCGTTGATGATCCTCAGGCGGACCCGCTCGCCGGGACGGAACAGGCCGGTCCAGTTCTCTTGGCTCGTGTGGCCGTTGATCAGGAACTTGTAGGCGGCCTCGGTGACATCGGAGATGTCGGTCGGATCCATTCGCATACGGGCGAACATCGCGCTTTCCTCGACGGTGAGCGGATCAACCTTGCCCTTCAGCCGGTCCATCAGCGTCAGCTTCTGCCGGTTGAAGAAGCCGCCTTCCTGCTTGAGCCGGGAGAAGATCGTGTGCGGATGCATGAAGCTCCAGTCGGACAGCACGATCACATGCTCGCGGTCGTAGGCGATGGGGTCCGGTCCGATCGGATCGATGATCATCGGACCGTAGTGACCGAGCTGCTCCTGAAGTCCGCTATGGCTGTGGTACCAGTAGGTGCCCGCCTGCTTGAGTGGAAACTCGTAGACGAAGGTCGATCGAGCCTTGATGCCGGGGAAGCTGACTCCTGGCACTCCGTCCATCTCAAATGGCACAATCAGCCCGTGCCAGTGGATCGAGGTGTCCTCGTCAAGATGATTGTGGACGGTGAGACGGAAATTGTCTCCCTCCTTCAGCCGCAGGAGCGGTGCCGGAATCGTGCCGTTGAGCGCAATGGCATGCCCTGCTCGCCCGTTCACGTTGAATGATGTCTCGGCGATCGT
>Ga0247719_1000185_pt1 | contig 44442 bp, 41 predicted proteins | sample 41E_DmetaG_FD_189046 | JGI IMG/M metagenome (GOLD analysis project Ga0247719, IMG submission 189046) | Soil microbial communities from hillslope of Landscape Evolution Observatory, University of Arizona, Oracle, AZ, United States - 4-1-E_D | ecosystem: Engineered > Artificial ecosystem >...
GGCGGGGGCGGAGCGGGACGTCCGTCGTCGTCGATCGGCGCCCAGCCGCGGTCGCTCACCGCCCCACCCTCGCGCAGGTCATCCGCGCAGGTCGACGACCTTGGCGCCGCCGTGGCGTTCGAGGCGCTCGGCGAGCTGGGCCCGATCGAGCACGACGAACTGCGTCGCCGAGAGCTGACGGTCGAGCTCCCGCAACAACCGGCCGGGGTGGCCGCTGCGGCGCGGCGTGATGAAGACGATGAGCTCCTCCGCGTCGTCGACGAGACGCAGCTCGGCCTGCCACGCCTCGACATCGGCGTGTTCGTCGAGGATCCGGGAGAACGGGGGCGTCGACGCGACGACCCGCACCCGAGGCGACGTGCGTCCGCAAGAGACGCACGGCGTGTCGTCGAGACACCCCACGACGCCGGTGCGCAGGCGCAGGAGGACGCTGCCGTTCCACCCCAGCGGGGTGTAGACGACCTCGCCTTCGCTGCCGGGCGGGACCTGCTCGCCCGTGACGGGATCGACGAGCTCGAGCACCTCGTACGCGGGCCACGTGTGGACGTCGGTGCCGTTGCGGCACTCCGCCCACACCGCACGCGTGCCTTCTGGCGCCCACGCCGCGACGACCGCCGCCGGTCGCGACGCCGACCCGCCGAGGTGGGCGAGGCGGTCGCGCACGACGGGGTCGAGCGGCGCGCCGATCACGATCAGCGTCCGAAGCGTCGCGAAGGAAAGTCCCTCCGCCCGCCCGCGGTCGAGCATCCGCAGCAGGTCGTCCGCACGACCGGCCAGCACATGCGGGCCGAACCCGGCGAGGGTGTCGGGTCGACTGCCTGCGTCGACGAACAACGACGAGATCCCCGCTCGTCGCGCGCCGAACGCGATCTGCCAGAAGGCGGGCGTCGGCGAGGGCGGTTCGATCGCGACCAGCACGTCCAACGGCTCGACGCCCGCCATCTCGAGCATCGAGCGGCCGACCTCGCCGAGCCGATCGAGGTCGTCGGCGCTGTAGCCGATCGGGAGCACACGTCCGCCGCTGGTCGACGCGAGGTGCCAGTGGATCGGCTTGAACGCGGGCTCGATCTCCGTCCGGTTGAACGTCGAGACCCGGTGCCAGAACCTCGCCGACCAGAACCGGACCTTGAGACGCAGATCACCGGCGGAGACGATGCGGTCGGCCGATGGACGCAGCACGATCGACTCCGCATCCGGTGCGTCGTCGAGCGTCGCGAACGGCAGGCGCTCGAGATCGGCGACGCCGTGCACCGGCGTCCGCAGGAGGATGTCGCGGTAGTGCGCCGAGTACGGGGCGACGCGGGTCGTGAGGTAACGGCGAAGAGCCCGATCCTGGCCGGCACGCCGCCGGACGGGTCGCTCGAACTCGCCGATCACGGGCGGGAACGGTACTCGCCGCCGGCGGCACCTCTTTCTGTCTCACAGTTCCGCAGCGTTCACGCGTACCCTCACAGCAGAGATGCCGCGCCGACCCTCGCCCGCCTTCACGTGAGCCAACTCCGCCTCGACCCGCTCACGGGCCGTTGGGTCGTGATCAGCGCCGATCGTGCCGATCGCCCCCAGCCGTTCGCGAACCGGAGCCTTCCCGTGCAGGCCGATCCGGAGATGCCCTGCCCCTTCTGCCCGGGCCACGAGGAGAAGACCCCGCCCGCGCTCGAGACCTACGGGCCGCAGGGCGAATGGCTCGTTCGGGTGGTGCCGAACCTGTATCCGGCCTTCTCGGGCCGCGACCCGATGTCGGTGCAGAACATCGGTCCGGTGTGGACCCAGGCCCCCGCCAGCGGCATCCACGAGGTCGTGGTGTTCTCCCGCAGCCACACCGCGACGTACGCCGACCTCACGGATGCCCAAGCTTCTCTGGTTCTCGCCGCGGTTCGAGACCGCATCGAGGAGCACGCGACCCAGTCGGGGACGCTGCGCTACACGCAGTTCATCATCAACGCCGGACGTGAAGCTGGCGCGTCGCTGGAGCATCCGCACGGGCAGCTCCTGGCGATGCCCTTCGTGCCGAGCGAGCTCGTCGACGAGCAGGGCGGCTTCGACCGCTTCCGCGGGGCGTGCCTGCTGTGCACCGTGCTCGAAGCGGAGGAGGAGGTCGGCTACCGGGTCATTCAGGCCGACGGGCGCCACGTGCTCATCGCACCGTTCTGGAGCGGCACGCCCTACGAGATGCTGCTCATCCCGCGCATCCACCAGAGGTGGGTGCACGAGGCCGAGCCGGCCGACCTCGCGTCGATCGGCCGGGCCATCCGCGACGCGCTGGCCCGGCTACGTCGTGCGGTGGGCGACGTCGCCTACAACATCGTCCTCCACTACGCGCCGTTCCGGGCGGGAGGCGACTTCCACTGGCACGTGCACCTGCTGCCGAAGGCGACGACCCGAGCGGGCTTCGAGCTCGGGACCGGCGTGCTGATCAACGTCCTTCCTCCCGAGTACGCAGCCACCGAGCTGCGTGCGGCCGGCGTCTCGTAGCGCCTCGCGCCGCCGCCGCGATGTCGCGACTCCGCGTCTCGGTCGACCTCGATGCAACACCGCGGCAGGTGTGGAACGTGGTCGAGGACATCGGGTCGCACGTCGAGTGGATGAACGACGCCGTCGCCATCCGGTTCGTCTCGTCGAAGAGGAAGGGCGTCGGCGCGACCTTCGAGTGCGACACGAAGGTCGGTCCGTTCTCGCTCGTCGACGTGATGGAAGTCGTCGAGTGGAAGCCGGGGCGGGCGATGGGCATCCGTCACGTCGGGCTCGTCACCGGCACCGGACGCTTCACGCTCTCGAAGCGCCGCTGGCGCGGTCGGGGCGGCACTCGCTTCACCTGGACGGAGAAGCTGTCGTTCCCGTGGTGGATGGGCGGCCCGATCGGCGGCCTGTTCGCCAAGCCGATCTTGCGTCACGTCTGGCGGGGAAACCTCCGGAACCTCAAGCGCATCGTCGACGGCGTCTGAGGCGCGGCTCAGACGGCGAGGTTCAGCGCTGCGGCCAACCGGCGCAGCCGGGGATCGGCTCCTTCGCCCTCGCGTTGCAGCGCGTCGAAGACGATCTCTTGGACCCGCTCGAGTGACGGGTGGACGTCGAGCTCCCGGGCGATCTCCAGCCCGGTGACCGCGCTGGTCGCCCGCGCGGGGTCGACGACGGCGTGCTCGACTGCGTTCAGGAGCAGCCGCTCCAGGACGTGGCGCGCATGGCGGGTGTCGAGCTCGACGCCCTGCGTGCGCGCCTCTCGCGCGATCGCGATCGCCTTGCCGTAGTCCGCGGGATCGAGCGACCCGTTCTGGGCCGCGATCTCGAGCTCGAGGCGACGGGCCAGCGCGAGCTCGGCCGGAGCCCGGAGCTCGGGCGGCAGCGGGTAGTGGGCCGACGTCAACGCGACGAACGTCGGCCGGTGGTCGGCGTACAGGCGGTCGAACGCGGCGCTGAACCTGTCGGCCAGTGAACGGGCGACGGTGCGGAGGATCTGCTCGGCGCCGTCGGGCACTCCCGAACGGATGCCGAACTCCGCGGGGCCGAAGCCGTCGCTGACGAGCCGGAGCAACGTGGTGATCGGCGCGTCGAACTCAAAGGCCGATCGCAGTCGGGCGAAGGCGTCCCGATCACGGCCTGCGTCGGGCGGGCGCGCGGCGCCGAGCACCTCGAGTCCGCCGAGGTGGAGCGCCGCGTACACGTGGTGGGTCTCGCGCCCCGTCCGGCGGTGGGTGAGGCGGACCTTGCCCCACGACATCGACAGGGCGCCACGATCGCCGTGGCCGTGGTCGTCGAGGTGGACGTCGAACGCCCCGACGGTTGCCGGCGGATCGCGGTGCTCGAGCAACTCGACGAGCGCGAGCTGTGCCACGGCGCGCCCGGTGTCGACGCGGGCGGTCTCGACGTGCCGCCGCCAGATGTCGCGGCCAGAGCCTTCGGCGGGGTCGTTGCTCTCCGCTTCGTCCAGGATGCGGAGGAACACCTCGGTCGGAGGGTTCTCCCCCAGCTCCTCCAGGCAGTCCATCGCTCGCGCGGCGTAACGCAGCACCTGCACCGTCTCCAGGCCGGCCAGGTCGTTGAAGAACCACCCGCACGAGGTGTACATCGCCAGCGCATGACGAGCCGCCTCCATCACCGTGAACGCGGTGACGACGTCGCCTTTGACGTGGCGACGGGCGAACTCCTCCCTCGACTGCTCTCCGAGGAGCACGTCGACGTAGTCGTCGCGGGCGGCCCACGGGTCGTGCAGAACCTCTGCGCCCCGGCGCTCGAGCACGCCGTCGACCGCCTCCCGCACGACGTCGAGCGCTCGACGCAGCGGCGCCCGCCACCGTTGCGTCCACTCGGGGAGGCCGCCCGTGCTGCAGCCGCAGTCTTCCTTCCAGCGGCCGACGCCGTGTGCGCACGACCACGCGCTCTCGACGATCTCGACCCTGTCGGTCGGGGGGTGCTCCGCCAGCCACTCCGAGATGCTGACCACCTCGATGCCCCGCTTCGGGGCCTCGACCGCGAGGGCGTACGCGAGGAACCGGTCGCCGTATTGGTGGTGGTGCCCGAAGGTCTCGCCGTCGGCCGCCACCGCCACGAGACCGCCGGCGGGCGCGGCCTCGGTGACCCGATCGACGAACGCCTCGCTCGACAGCGCGTTGAGCTCGAAGGCGACCGCGTGCGACAGCGGACCGTCGTAGAACACGAGGTCGACGCCGAGCTCGGCGTCTTCCGGGTCGACCCAACGGTAGGCATGACGGGGGTCGATCTCGGTCGCGGCCTGGTACGGCGCGAGCACGGTGAACCCGACGCCCTCCTGTGCGAGCACTCGCAACACGCCGTCGTTCACCGCCGTCTCGGGAAGCCAGATGCCCTGGGCACGGCGGCCGAAGCGGACCTCGAACTCCCGCATGCCCCAGCGCACCATCGTCCGGACATCGCGCTCCGTCGCGAGCGGGAGGATGATGTGGAAGAACGCCTGGGCCATCCCACCGCCGCCGCGACGGTCGCCCTCGACGATCCGCTCGAACGCGACGGCCTCGTTGTCGGCGAGCCAGGTCGTGAGCGTCGGGCCGACGTCGAACGACAGGTGCTCGTAGTTGTTCACGATGGAGACGACGCGGCCGTGCTCGTCGACGATGCGGGCGAACGCGTTCGGCCGGTAGGCCTCCAGGGCGATCTTCTCGTTCCAGTCGTGGAACGGCGCCGCGCCGGCCTCGCGAGGCACCTCCTCCGTCCACGGGTTCTCCCGCGGCGGTTGGTAGAAGTGCCCGTGGAACGCGAGGGCGATCGGTCGGTCCGCCATTCCCTCAACGGTACCGACCGATCACCACCTGCCTGATCAGTCCGGTGCGAGCCAGAGCACGCCCAGGGGTGGCAGGACGAGCTCCGCCGACGCGGGCAGCCCGTGCCAGGGCTCGTCGTTCGCCCACACCTGGCCACCGTTGCCGACGCCCGAGCCGCCGAACTCGGTGGCGTCGGTGTTGACCACCTCGCGCCAGCAGCCGCTCTTCGGCAGCCCGACTCGGTAGCCATGTCGCGGCACCGGCGCCAGGTTCGCGATGCAGGCCACCGAGCGCGAGCCGTCCTCGTTCAGGCGGAGGAACGAGAGGATGTTGTTGTCGACGTCGCTCGCGTCGATCCAGCGGAACCCGTCCGGCGTGAAGTCCCGCTCCCACAGCGCGGGCTCGTTCTTGTAGATCGCGTTGAGGTTGCGGAGCAGGTCCTGCACGCCGCGGTGCTCCGCGTACTCGAGCAGGTGCCAGTCGAGCGACATGTTGTGGTTCCACTCGGCCGACTGCGCGAGCTCGGCGCCCATGAACAGCAGCTGCTTGCCGGGATGGGCCCACATCCACGCGTAGAGGGCCCGCAGGTTCGCCGCCTTCTGCCACCGGTCACCCGGCATCTTGTTGAGCAGCGAGCCCTTGCCGTGGACGACCTCGTCGTGGCTGAGCGGGAGGATGAAGTTCTCGGTGAACGCGTAGAGCAGGCCGAAGGTCAGCTCGTTGTGGTGGTAGCGCCGGTACACGGGCTCCTTCGAGAAGTACTCGAGGGTGTCGTGCATCCAGCCCATGTTCCACTTGAACCCGAAGCCAAGGCCGCCGAGGTACGTGGGCCGCGACACGGCGGGCCACGCCGTCGACTCCTCCGCGATCGTCATCACGCCGGGGTGACGGCCGTAGACGACCTCGTTCATCTCCTTGAGGAAGTGCACCGCCTCGAGGTTCTCGCGCCCGCCGAACTCGTTCGGCACCCACTCGCCTTCCTTGCGGGAGTAGTCGAGGTAGAGCATCGACGCCACCGCGTCGACGCGCAGGCCATCGATGTGGAACTCCTCGATCCAGAAGAGGGCGTTCGAGATGAGGAAGTTCCGTACCTCGTTGCGCCCGAAGTTGAAGACGAGCGTTCCCCAGTCGGGGTGCTCCCCCTGGCGAGGGTCGGCGTGCTCGTAGAGAGCCGTGCCGTCGAACCGGGCGAGGGCCCACGCATCCTTGGGGAAGTGCGCCGGGACCCAGTCGACGATGACCGATATCCCCGCCTGGTGAAGCTTGTCGACGAGGTATCGGAAGTCGTCCGGTGTACCGAAGCGCGATGTGGGCGCGTAGTACGAGGACACCTGGTACCCCCACGAGCCGCCGAAGGGGTGCTCGGCGACCGGGAGGAACTCGACGTGGGTGAAGCCGAGGTCGTTCAGGTAGGCCGGAAGCTCGTCGGCCATCTCCCGGTACGTGAGCGGGCGGTTGCCCTCCTCCGGCTTCGTCCGCCACGAGGCCATGTGCAGCTCGTAGATCGAGACCGGCTCGTGGAGCCAGTCGGACTCGCGGCGCTTCGCGATCCACTCGTCGTCCTGCCACGTGTACGCGGGATCGCACACGACGCTGGCGGTTCCGGGCGGCACTTCTGTCGCGAACGCGAACGGGTCGGCCTTCAGGAGGATGCTGCCGTCGCTCGCGAGGATCTCGAACTTGTACTTCATCCCGGGCTCGACGCCGGGCACGAACAGCTCCCACACGCCAGACGAGCCGAGCGTGCGCATCGGATGCACCCGGCCGTCCCACAGGTTCCAGTCGCCGACGACGCGAACGGCGCGGGCGTTCGGCGCCCACACCGCGAACGACGTGCCGCGCACGCCCTGGTGCTCCCGCACGTGCGCGCCGAGCAGCTTCCACATGTCGTGGTGACGGCCCTCGCCGAGGAAGTGGAGGTCGAGCTCGCCCAGCGTCGGCCAGAAGCGGTACGGATCATCGAACGTGAAGCGGTCGCCGTTCGCGTAGTGGGCCTCGAGGCGGTACGACTCCATGTCGGCCTCGGCGATCTCCGCCTCGAACACGCCGACTTCGTGCCGCCGGCGCATGTCGATCTGCTTGCCGCCCTCGAGGAGCACGCGCATCGCGGTGGCATCGGGACGCATCGCCCGCACCGTCACCTTGCCGTCGGTCTTGTGCGCGCCGAGGATGTGGTGGGGGTCGCCCGTCTCACCTCGGACGAGCTGGTCGATCGCGCCGATCATCGGATCGGGCACGCTCTCGGGGGTCTTCGCCGTTCGCGGGCTCATTCTTCCTCCAGGATCCGTAGAACGGCCGACTCCGGGATGGCGACCCAATCGGGTCGGTGCCCCAGCTCGTAGCCGACCTCGTACACCGCCTTGTCGAGCTCCCACGCGTTGAGGGCAGCCTCGGTGTCCTTCTCGTTCCCGCCGAGCAGCTCGTCGATGCCATCGGTGGCGAGGTAGCCGTCGAGGAACTTCTTGCGGTTCCGCTGCTCCCACGCGCGAGCCAGCGGGCGGAGCCGCTTGACGTCGGTCTCCTCGCGCTCTCGTAGTGCGACCTCGGCCGCGTAGTGGAACGAGCGCAGCATGCCGCTCACGTCCTTGAGCGGTGACGACGGCAGCCGGCGCTCGGCGAGCGGCCGAGCGGGCTCTCCCTCGAAGTCGAGGACGAACCACCCCGCGTCGGTACGCACCGCCTGACCGAGGTGGTAGTCGCCGTGCACCCGGATCGACGGGCCCCGGTTCGCGAGCGAGGCGAACGACTGGAACACCTTCTCCGCTTGGCTGCGCCACGGCTGCTCCGCACCCACCCGCTCGAGCTGGCGCAGCATCACGCCCACCCACTGGCCGACATCGGCCTTGTCGGTGCCGAAGGCACGTGCGAGCGCGACATGCATCGCGGCCGTCACCTCTCCGAGACGTCGGGCCTCCGCGCCGAAGTCACCACCAGCCTGCGCTGGATCGTCGATGTGCTCGCTCGCGTACAAGTCGCGCAGCGAGGTCAGGGCGAGGGCCCAGCCGTCGGTGGCGCCCTGCAGGTAGGGCTGCACGACCGCGAGGTGGCGCTGGTCTCGCTCCCAGACGCCGACCGGAGCGGCGACGTGCTTGAACCCGACACCACCCAGCGCCGCGGTGACCTCGATGTCGGGGTTCGCACCGTCGTGCACCCGGCGGAACACCTTGAGAACCAGGCGGTCGTCGAAGACGAGCGACGTGTTCGACTGCTCGGCACCCATCGGCCGGACGTAGGTGACGTCTTCGTCCGGAGCGACGACCGACAGCAGCGCCGTCGCCAGCTCGGGGTCGAGCGTCGCGTCGTAGAGCAGGACGTCGTTCGACGCCCCGACGATCGAGGCGTCGTGGCCGTGCAGGAAGTCTGGCGGTGCGCTCGTCGCGCACCCACCCACCGGCACCTGGTAGCGCTTGCCGTCGGCGTCGACGAGCAGCCAGAGCATCCGGTCGTGCAGCTGCTCGTCCTGCTCGATGCCGATCGTGTCGGGCTCGCCGCCGCTGTACCAACGCTGCTTGGCCAGGAACGACGGCAGCAGCCGACGGATGTCATCGAGATCGAACTTCGGTAGTCCGCTCACGCGTCATCACCTCCGCGGTCCTCAGACCCCGACTGATCGACGAGCTGGAACCAATAGAACTGGTAGGGGCCGAGCGTCACGAAGTACGGCAGCTCGCCGATCTTCGGGAACGGCACTCGGCCGAGCAGCTCGATCGGCGTGAGCCCGTCGAACTGCTGCATGGGTAGCTCGGCGGGCTGCGCGAACCGGCTGAGGTTGTTGACGCAGAGGATCGTGTCGCCCGACTCCGCCTCCCTACGCACGTACGCGAGGACCGAGGGGTTGTCGACCGAGATGAACTCCATCGAGCCCGTGCCGAACACCGGGTGCTGCTTGCGCACCTCGAGCATGCGCTTCATCCAGTGCAACATCGACGACGGATCGCGCATCTCAGCCTCGACGTTCACCGCCTGGTAGCCGTAGACCGGGTCCATCAGCGGTGGCAGGTAGAGGCGGGCGAAGTCGGCCTTGGAGAACCCGCCGTTCCGGTCGGGCGTCCACTGCATCGGGGTGCGCACGCCGTCGCGGTCGCCGAGGTAGATGTTGTCGCCCATCCCGATCTCGTCGCCGTAGTAGAGGACCGGCGACCCGGGCATCGAGAACAACATCGCGTGGAGCAGCTCGGCCACCCGGCGGTCGTTCTCGACCAGCGGGGCGAGGCGGCGTGAGATGCCGACGTTGCGCCGCATGCGCGGGTCCTTCGCGTACTCGGCGTACATGTAGTCACGCTCTTCGTCCGTGACCATCTCGAGGGTGAGCTCGTCGTGGTTCCGGAGGAACATGCCCCACTGGGTGCCTTCGGGGATCTCCGGGGTCTGGCTCAGGATCTCGGTGATCGGGTACCGCTGCTCCCGGCGGACCGACATGAACATGCGCGGCATGATCGGGAAGTGGAAGCACATGTGGAACTCGTCGCCCTGGCCGAAGTACTCGACCACGTCGGCGGGCCACTGGTTCGCCTCGGCGAGTAGCACCCGGCCGGGGAACGACGCGTCGACCTCCTTGCGGAGGCGCTTCAGGTACTCGTGGGTCTCCGGCAGGTTCTCGCAGTTGGTGCCCTCACGCTCGAAGAGGTAGGGCACGGCGTCGACCCGGAAGCCGTCGAGACCGAGGTCGAGCCAGAACTTGACGACGTCGATCATCGCCTGCTGGACCTCTTCGTTGTCGTAGTTGAGGTCCGGCTGGTGGCTGAAGAACCGGTGCCAGAAGTACTGCTGGCGGACCGGGTCCCACGACCAGTTCGACGACTCGGTGTCGACGAAGATGATGCGGGCGTCCTTGTACTTCTGGTCGTCGTCCGACCAGACGTACCAGTCGCTCTTCGGGTTGTCGCGCGACTGGCGCGACTCCTGGAACCACGGGTGCTGGTCGCTCGTGTGGTTGACGACGAGATCGGCGACGACGCGGATGCCACGTCGATGCGCTTCTTCCAACAGCGTCATCGCGTCGGCGAGGTCGCCGAACTCGGGCAGGATCGAGAAGAAGTCGGCGATGTCGTAGCCGCCGTCGCGGAGCGGTGACTGGTAGAAGGGCAGCAGCCAGAGGCAGTCGACGCCGAGCCACTCGATGTAGTCGAGCTTCTCGGTGAGGCCCCGCAGGTCGCCGAAGCCGTCGTCGTTGGAGTCGTAGAACCCCCGCACGCCGACTTCGTAGAAGACGGCCTTCTGGTACCAGCGCGGATCGGACGCCTCCGTCGGCGTCAGCTGGATGTGGTCGCCGAGCTCACTCATGGATCACCCGAGGCCCCGCAGGTGGAGGACGTGGGCGACTTCATGCCACGGATCGAGACGCACGTACGGGTGGCCTCCTTGCCACGTGAACGACTGGCCGCTCAGCTCGTCGTAGGCCTCGAAGGGCCGGTCCCACGAGAGCCCGAGCGAGGGCAGATCGAGATCGAGCGACGCGTCCTGCGTCGACCACGGATCGAGGTTGGCGACGACGAGCACGACGTCGGACCGGTCGTCCGACACCTTCGACCAGCACAGGATGTTCGGGTTCGTCGTCGGGTGGAACTGGATGTTGCGCAGCCGCGAGAACGCCGGATGGCGCCGCCGGATCTCGTTGATGCCGGCCAGGAACGGGGCGATCGAACGGGGGTCGTCGTAGTTGCGCTGGCGGATCTCGTACTTCTCCGAGTGGAAGTACTCCTCGTTGCTCGCCGACATCGGCTCGTTCTCGATCAGCTCGTAGCCGCTGTAGACGCCGTACGACGGCACCAGCAGCGCGGCGAGGAGCAGGCGCAGCTTGAACGCCTGCGGCGTCCCGTTGCGCAGCGGCCCGCTGAGGATGTCGGGCGTGTTGGGCCAGAAGTTCGGCCGCATGAAGTCGGCCTTGTGGGACAGCGCGACCTCTTCGACGTACTCCTGGATGTCGGCGCCGCCGACCCGCCACGTGAAGTACGTGTACGACTGGCTGAAGCCGACCTCCGCGAGCTTCGCCATCACCGGCGGGCGGGTGAACGCCTCGGCGAGGAACAGCACGTCGGGATGCTCCTTCTGCACCTCGGCGATGCACCACTCCCAGAACGCCATGGGCTTGGTGTGCGGGTTGTCGACCCGGAAGATCTTGACGCCCTTGGCGATCCAGAAGTCGAGGATCTCCTTGCACGCGTTCCACAGGGCGACCCGGTCTTCCTCGCGGTCGGGCCAGAAGTTGATCGGATAGATGTCCTGGTACTTCTTCGGCGGGTTCTCGGCGTAGGCGATCGTGCCGTCGGGCCGGTGGTGGAACCACTCCGGATGCTCCTTCACCCACGGGTGGTCGGGCGAGCACTGGAGCGCGTAGTCGAGCGCGATCTCGAGCCCCAGCTCGTGCGCCTTGGCGACCAGCTCCTCGAAGTCGGTGTAGGTGCCGAGGTCGGGGTGGATGTCGGTGTGGCCGCCCTCCGGTCCGCCGATCGCCCACGGGCTGCCGACGTCTTCGGGCAGAGGGTCGAGGGTGTTGTTCTTGCCCTTGCGGAACTGGCGCCCGATCGGGTGGATCGGCGGGAAGTACACGACGTCGAACCCGAGCGACGCCACGTACGAGAGGTGGTCCTTGGCGCCGCGGAGGCCGCCGAAGGACCGGGGGAAGAACTCGTACCAGGCGCTGTAGAGCGCGCGCTCACGGTCGACCCAGAGTCGCTGCGTCTCGCCCCGCACGAGGTCGACCTCCTCGAGCGGGCCCCACATCAGCTCGTCGACGGCGTCGGTGAGGGCAGGGGCGATGATCTCGTGCGGTGACCGGTCGCCGCCCGCGTAGCGCAGCGACTCGGCGACCCAACGCAGGTGGTTCGCCGCCTCGGCGTCGTCGATCTGCTCGGCCCGGCGCTCGAAGAGGAGGACGCCCTCCTGGAGCTCGACGCCGATGTCCTGGCCGGCGGCGAGCTTGACCTCGGCCTTGTGCCGCCACGTGTGGTAGCGGTCGAGCCAGGCCTCCACGACGAACTCGTGCATGCCGAGGGTCGTGGGCACGATCGCGCCCTGCCATCGGTCGAGGCCAGGGTTGATCAGCGCGAGGCGCGCCTCCTGCGGCTTGTCACCGTTGGCCGCCGGCCTCCAGCACACGCGAGCGGCCAGCACGTCGTGGCCGTCCTTGTGGATCTCGGCCGACACCACCACGTTCTCGCCGACGACGGCCTTGGCGGGGTACTGGCCCGTCGGCGTCCTGGGACGAACGTCATCGATCACGATCCGCGACAACACGAGGGGTTGCCTACCCCCAACCGCGCTCCTGAACAAGCGTCAGCGACCAGATCCGGCCGGTATGTCCCTCCGGGGTGGGCGGGTAGCGTCGGCGCCATGCGTGCGCTTCGCAGCTTCACCGTCCGTCCGAAACTCCCCGACGCGCTCGCTCCGCTCGAGGAGTTGGCGATGAACCTGCGCTGGTCATGGGACGAGGAGACCCGCGACCTCTTTCGCTGGGTCGACCCCGACCAGTGGGAGGTGACCGGCCACGATCCCATGCGGCTGCTCGGCCTCGTCCGCCGTGAGCGCCTCGACGCGTTGGCCAAGGACAGCGCGTTCCTCGCGTTCATGCGCGAGGTCCACAACGACCTCCAGCGCTACCTCACCTCCGAACGGTGGTTCCAGGGGCGGGCGGAGTCGCCGCTTCGCCACATCGCGTACTTCTCGCCCGAGTTCGGGATCGCCGAGGCGCTGCCGCAGTACTCCGGCGGCCTCGGCGTCCTCGCGGGCGACCACCTCAAGGCGGCGAGCGGGCTCGGCATCCCGCTCGTCGGGGTGGGCCTCCTCTACCGCCAGGGCTACTTCCGCCAGTCGCTGAACGCCGAGGGGTGGCAGCAGGAGCGCTACCCGGTCCTCGACCCCCACGCGATGGCGCTGAACCGCAGCGACGCCCGGGTCGAAGTCGACCTGGCCGGCGTCCCCCTCCACGCCGACGTGTGGCACGCCCACGTCGGGCGGATCGTGCTCTACCTGCTCGACGCCGACGTCGACGAGAACGACGCCGAGGGGCGCCTCGTCACCGACCGCCTCTACGGCGGCGAGAAGGAGCACCGCATCCGCCAGGAGATCCTCCTCGGCATCGGTGGCGTGCGTGCGCTGCAGGCCGTCGGCGAGGAGACGCAGGTCTTCCACACCAACGAGGGCCATGCCGGGTTCCTCGGCCTCGAGCGGATCCGCCAGCTGATCACCGGCGAAGGGCTGACGTTCCCCGAGGCGATCGAGGCGGTCCGGGCCGGCACGGTCTTCACGACCCACACCCCCGTCCCCGCCGGCATCGACGAGTTCCCTCGCGAGCTCATCGAGCGCTACTTCAAGGGCTGGACGGAGGAGTGCGGCGTCACGATGGACGAGTTGATGGCGCTCGGCCACGAGCCGGGCGCCGACCCGGCCGCCCCGTTCAACATGGCCGTGATGGGACTGCGCCTCGCTGCGCGATCGAATGGCGTCGCGAAGCTGCACGGCGCGACCAGCCGCCGCATGTTCCATCGCCTGTGGCCCGACGTGTCGGTCGACGAGGTGCCGATCACCTCGGTCACCAACGGCGTGCACGCAAACACCTGGATCGCCACCGAGATGGCCGACCTGCTGACCCGCTACATCACGCCCGCCTGGTACGAAGCAGGCGAGGCCGACTGGGAGCGGGTCGACGACATCCGCGACGACGAGCTGTGGCGGGCGCGGGAGCAGACGCGCGACAAGCTCGTCGCGTTCGTCCGCCAGCGCCTTCGGACGTCGATGCTCAACCGCGGCGTCAGCGCTTCCGACGCGACCTGGGCCGACGAGGTCCTCGATCCCCGCATCCTCACGATCGGGTTCGCGCGCCGGTTCGCCACCTACAAGCGGGCCGACCTCCTCCTGTCGCAGCCCGATCGCCTCAAGGCGCTGCTGCTGTCGACCGACCGGCCGATCCAGTTCGTCTTCGCGGGCAAGGCCCACCCGGCCGACGACGCCGGCAAGGAGATGATCCGCAAGATCGTCGAGTTCTCGCGCGACCCCGAGGTCCGGCACCGGTTCGCCTTCGTCGAGGACTACGACATCGCCGTCGCCCGCATGCTCTACCAGGGCTGCGACGTGTGGCTGAACAACCCGCGGCGACCCCAGGAGGCGTGCGGCACGAGCGGCGAGAAGGCGGCTCTGAACGGCGCGCTGAACTGCTCGATCCTCGACGGATGGTGGGACGAGATGTTCAACGGCGAGAACGGCTGGGCCATCTCGTCGGCCGAGTCGTACGAGGATCTCGAGCGGCGTGACGCGGTCGAGGCGGCGTCGCTGTTCGACCTGCTCGAGCGGCAGATCGTCCCGCTGTTCTACGACCGGTTCGAAGGACCGGTTCCGCGGCGCTGGGTTCGCAAGGTGAAGGCGTCGCTTCGCTCCCTCGGCCCGCAGGTCGTCGCGTCTCGCATGGTGCGCGACTACGTCGAGCAGCTCTACGAGCCGACGGCGGCGCACGCCGACAAGCTCTCAGCCGACGGCTACGCCCGGGCTCGTGAGCTCTCGGCGTGGAAGGGGCGGGTGTCGACGACGTGGAAGGGCGTCAAGATCGAGAACGTCGATGCCGGCGCGGCCCAGACCGATCTCGGGTCGCAGCGGAAGGTCGACGTCGCGGTGCGTCTCGACGGCATCACGCCGGGCGACGTGGCGGTGCAGCTGCTGCACGGCCCGGTGGGGCCGAACGACGAGCTGTCGTCGCCGTCGATCGTCGAGATGACGACGTCCGGCAACGGCGACGCAGGTGTCCACACCTACACCGGGGAGTTCACCTGCGAACGAGCCGGCCGTTACGGCTACACCGTGCGGATCGTCCCGGCCCACGACGACCTCGTGACCAGCGCCGAGCTGGGCGTCGTCGCGTGGGCGTGAGTCGCACCTGCGCCTGAACGCGAAGCTGGAGGCAGTCGACGGACCGAAGCCCGTCGGACTGCCTCCAGGAACTCGAAGAGCTCAGAAGCGGTTGATCAGACGACCGACTCGCGGTCGTGGACGACGACCCGCTCCTCGCGCCGGCCGAAGCCGCCCCAGCTGTTCCAGAACAGCATCGAGGTGAGAAGACCGATGACGCCGGCGATCATCAGGATGACGCCGACGGTGTCGAGATCGAGGCCGGACACCGACGCGTTGACGGCGAAGGTGAGGATGGCCCCGATGGCCAGAAGGAAGACGCTGACGCCGATTCCCATGGTGGTTACCTCCTGCCCCGCCTTTCGGGGCGCTAGCGGACGCTTAGTACGTTCCCGTCCTTCGTCCCGCTAAACCTCGATAACCCAGACGAAACAACGCCTCTCCGCTTGCTTTGGGCCTCCACCGCCTCACAGGTGAAGCGCTCGGGGCCCGAAGCGAGGAGGGGCCGGGCGTCAGCGGCCGGAGAAGGTTGCCTTGCCAGGCCCGGACTCGAGGAAGGACCGGACACCGGTCGCTGCGTCCTCCGTCGCGAACACGTCGCCGAAGAGCTGTCCTTCGAGCTCGAGGCCCTCCGACAGCGGACGGTCGAGCCCCGCGTCGATGGCCCGCTTCGCGAGGCCGTGCGCGACGACGGGGCCCTTCGCGAGCTCGGCTGCCCAGGCGACGGCTTCGTCGAGCACCGACGCTGCAGGCACCACCCGATCGGCGAGACCGATGCGATGCGCCTCCTCGGCGTCGACCTGGCGTCCGGACAGGATGATCTCCTTCGCTCGCGACGCTCCGACCAGGCGGGCGAGACGCTGCGTCCCGCCGCCACCCGGGATGATCCCGAGGAGGATCTCCGGCTGGCCGAACCTGGCGTTGTCGGCGGCCACCCGGAAGTCGCACGCGAGCGCGAGCTCGCAGCCGCCGCCGAGCGCGTAGCCGTTCACCGCCGCGATGACGGCTCGCGGGATCGCGGCAACCGCGTCGAGCGCACGGCGGAAGTTGTGCGCGATGGCGACCGCGTCGGGGCCGTCGACGACGCCCGCTTCGGCGCCGCCTCCGCCCTTCGTGAACTCCACGATGTCGGCACCCGCGGCGAAGATGCGTTCGCCGCCCCAGACGACCACCGCGCCCGGCGGGTCGTCGTGTAGCTGGGCGGCCGCGGCTTCGATCTCGGCCAGCACCTGGGCCGACAGCGCGTTGGCCTTCGGCCGGTCGAGGCGCAGCACGGCCACACCGTCGTCGCGCCGCTCGACCTTCACGAACTCAGACATCCTGCACCGCCTCCTCGAGCAGCTCGTCACTGGCCGTCCACGGGTCGACGTCGCGTGCGACGACCGAGGCCCGGGCGCTGTCCCACGTCTTGCCGTGGCGAAGCTCACGCACGCGATGGAGCAGGCGCTGGACGACGATCTCCCGCAGCTCGTCGTCCACCCGCCGCTCACGCCGTCGCTCGAGCTCGCCGCTCGTCCGCAGCCACTCGCGATGCTCTTCCACCGCAGCCCACAGGTCGCCGACGCCTTCACCGGTCGCCGCGATGGTCCGAACGATGGCCGGCTGACGGCGCTCTCGCGTCGCGAGACCGAGCGCGTCCTCGAGATCTCGCTGGGTCTGCGCCGCCCCGTCGCGGTCGGCCTTGTTGATCACGAAGATGTCCGCGATCTCGAGCAGGCCCGCCTTGTTCGCCTGCACCGAGTCACCCCAGCCCGGGTTGACGACGACGACGGTCGTGTCGGCTGCTCCGGCGATGTCGACCTCGACCTGCCCGACACCGACGGTCTCGACGAGAATCGTCGGGAAGCCGGCCGCATCGAGCACCCGCAGCGCCTCCGGCGTTGCGAGCGAGAGCCCGCCGAGGTGCCCGCGGGTGGCCATCGAGCGGATGAACACGCCTGCGTCGAGCGCGTGGTCCTGCATCCGCACGCGGTCACCGAGGATCGCGCCGCCGGTGAAGGGCGACGACGGGTCGACCGCGAGCACCGCGACCTCGCTGCCGGTGCCCCGGACCGCTTCGATCAGGCGGTTCGTCAACGTCGACTTGCCGGCCCCGGGTGCTCCCGTCAGGCCGACGGTGTGGGCGGTGCCGGTGTGCGGGTGCACCAGCCGGCCTACGACGCGGGCGGGCTCGCCGCCGCGCTCCACGATCGACAGGAGGCGGGCCAGCGACGCGCGATCGCCTTCGATGGCGGCTTCGGCGAGGGTCTTCGGGTCTCGGCTACGCAAGACCCGTCAAGCTAAAGGCGCGAGGCGCCCGATTCCCAACCGACGGGACGACCTACCAGTCGTCGTCGTCTTCCCAGGCGTCGACGTCGAAGTCGATGCCCTTGGCCCGCACCTCGGTGAGGCCCGGCACCCGATCCTTGAGGATGCGCTCGATGCCGGCCTTGAGGGTCATGCTCGACATCGGGCAGCCGCCGCAGGCCCCCATGAGCTCGATCTCGACGACGCCGGTGCTCTCGTCGAACTCCAGGACGCGCATGTCGCCTCCGTCGGCCTGCAGCGCAGGGCGGATGGCGTCGACGGCTTCGAGCAGGGTGGCGTTCATTCCGGTGGAGATGTTCCTCTCAGGCGCGACGGATGCGCCAATCGGAGTCAACGCCGCGAACGCTCAGAACCTTCCCACCGCCGTCGATCTCCGGGACGTCGTCCACCGACGACACCTCGACGACGAAGCGTCCCTCGTCGAGAGCGACGCCCCGGCCCCAGACGTTCGTGAGCCAGCTGAGGGGCAACGCGATCCGCTCCGGCGTGATCACCGCCGGGGCACCGGGGTCGAGAAGCTCGATCGCCGCCCGCCCGCCGGCGAGGGTGGCGAATCCCGCCTCCTCCAGGGGTGACCACGCGCGTGCGATCAGCGCCGCGTGGAGGCGGGCGCGGTGCCGCTCGCGGAACATCGGGTCGCTCCAGCGGGCCTCGGCGCCCGCGAGCACGGTCAGCTGGAGGCGGTCCTGCAGCTCCACGTCGAGCGCCAGCACGCGGATGAAGCCGAGCCGCGTCCTCAGCCGGCGCTCGGCTCGTTCCGCCACCGCGGCGAGGCGCGTCGAGCCGTTGACGTCGCCAGCCACCCGGAGGTCGTCCATCGCGGCGGCCCACTGCGCCTGCCACCTCGTCGCCTCCCGCTCCAGGCGGCCGAGCGTTGTCCGGTCGGCCTGGATCTGCTCGCTCAGGTGGCGCCGCCCCACCGTGAGCACCTCCGGGTCGTCGAGCTGCGCGGTCCACGCGTCGAAGACGTCGAGGCACGCGCACCGGCCGCCGCCCAGCGCGGCGAGAGCGATCTCCGCGTCGGGATCGGGGTGCGCGAGGAGGACGAGGCGTCCGTCCTCCCATCGGATCCTGTGCAGGTCTCGATCGACGGGAAGGTCGACGTCGACGGGCGCCAGTCCCTCGTGCCACGCAGGCAGGTGCGAGCTGGCGGTCATGGCCGCAGCGGGATCTCCGTCGCGGTGCCGCCGTCGACCAGCACGAGCGTGAGAGGTGACGGAGGCGGCGGCACGGCGGGGTCGATGACGATGCCGTCGCTCACGAGGTGGACGCCGTCTTCGGAGACGATCCACGAGACCGCCGGCGGCGTCGGGTAGTGCGCGTGGAGCACGTCGCCCCGCTCGATCGCGATGACCGTCACGTCACCGGCCCGAACCGCGACCGGTTCGAAATCGGGTGGCGGCACCGGGCGCCACGCGGACAGGGCGGCATGCGCGAGTGCGGCGGGCGAGGCGACCGCGGCCCAGATCATCATCAGGTCGACGATCCCGAGCGGACGCTGCACGACGTGGTCGTCGACATCGCGGCGCGGTGCGCCGCCTGCCAGGTCGAAGGTGACGACGCCGGTCGAGGTCCGCACCTCGAGGCGGTCATGGCCTTCGGGCACCGCACCCGCCATCCCCCACGCGTCGCTGCCGACGTTCCGCACCGACAGAGCGCCCTCCCAGACCTCGATCATCGTGTCGCCCGTCGTCGCGACCGACACCAGTGCGCCGGCTCGGGCCCGTGCCGCGGCGTCTTGCACCGCGGTGATCGACGGGAGGTCGCTGAGGACGGATTCGAGCCACGCGGCGCCGCGGATGAGCAACGCGAGCTCCGCCTCCGCCACCAGGGCCGCGACATCGGCGGGATCGAGCGCGCCGACGGCACGGAAGGCGCGGCCCCACGTCATCACGTCGTTGAGCCGCGTGGTGACGGCGCGGAAGTCGTCAGTGCTCTGCGCGATGGCGTCTTCCACGAGCAGGCGCAGCGCGAGCTCGGGGTCGACCACCGGCGACGGCACGACCGCTCAGTCGCGCTGGCGCTCGATGTCGGCGCCCAGCCGTCGGAGCTTGCCGCCGAAGTCCTCGTAGCCGCGATCGATGTGGTGCGCGTCTTCGACGATCGTCTCGCCATCGGCGACGAGTCCGCCGAGGCAGAGCGCGACGCCGGCCCGGAGGTCGTGCGCCTTGACGCGGGCGCCGGAGAGCCGGGAGACGCCTCGGACGACGGCGTGGTGGCTGTCGGTGCGGATGTCGGCGCCCATGCGGTTGAGCTCGGCGACGTAGGCGAAGCGGTTGTCGCGGAAGATGTTCTCCGTCACGATCGCCACGCCGTCGGCGACCGCGAGCATCGCGACGAGCAGCGGCTTGTAGTCGGTGGCGATGCCTGGATAGGGCAGCGTCGCGACGTCTGCCGACCGCAGCCGCCCTCGCCCCGTCGCCCACAGGCCGGAGCTCGACGGCGCCACACGGACGCCCATGTCGCCCATCTTCTGGACGATCATGTCCATGTGGTCGGGGCGGGCCCCCTCGATCGTCACCTCGCCGCCCGCGATGGCCACTGCCGCCACCCAGGTGGCCGCCTCGATGCGGTCGGGGATCACCGCGTGCTCGACGGCGTGCAGCTCGTCGACGCCGTCGACCTCGATCGTCGACGACCCGGCGCCGGCGATGCGGGCGCCCATCCGGTTGAGCATCGCTGCGAGATCGGCGACCTCCGGTTCACGGGCCGCGTTCTCGATCACGGTCGTTCCCTTGGCCAGCACCGACGCCATCAGGAGGTTGTCGGTCGCGGTGTGGCTCGGGAACTCGAGGACGATCCGGGTGCCGGTCAGACGGTCGGGGCAGCGAGCCTCGATGTACCCGTGCTCGGTCTCGAAGGTCGCGCCCATCAGCTCGAGGCCACGGAGGTGCATGTCGATGGGGCGGACCCCGAAGTTGTCACCCCCCGGCATCGACACGCGGGCGCGGCCGAAGCGAGCGAGCAGCGGGCCGAGGACGACGATCGATGCCCGCATCTGCTCGACCAGCTCGTAAGGCGCCTCCGGGACGAGATCGGACCGGCGGATGATGCGCAGCTCGTCGCCCGACCGCCTGGTGTCGACTCCCATCGACACGAGCAGGTCGCACATGATCTCGACGTCGGCGATGTGGGGGACGTTGCGGAGGACGAACTCCCCCTCGGCCAGGACCGTGGCCGCCATCAGCTTGAGGACCGAGTTCTTGGCCCCTGACACGGTGACGGTGCCCGACAGCGGGCCGCTGGGGCGGACGAGGAACCGGTCCATACGCCGGAGAGTATGCACGTCGTTCGCTGCGCCCCCTCACCGTTAGGCTGCCCGCCGCCGTGGCCAGAAGAAGCGAGACGAAGGCCACGGTCGACGACCGGCTCCTCGCGCAGATCCTCGCCCCGCGCGACGGCCTCGTCGTCGAGCGGCGGGAACCGGCGGACGGCGGCGCAGCCGGCGACGGCGACGGTTCCGTCGTCTTCGTCGCCGAGCGGGGCCCGGTCGGGCACTACCGGCGTACGGTCGAGGTCCGGCCGGCAGGCAGCGATGCGCACGAGGTGCGCCAGGTCGTCGAGCACGAGCTGGCGATCCCGTTCTTCGGCTGGCTCTTCGCGATCCCCTACGAGCGCGCCCTCGCTCGGCTCGGCCGCCCCGGCCGCCACCCATGGTGGGCGCCGCCCGACGCGATCGACACCCGCGCCGCAGCGATGCTCGCCAGCCTGTGCGCGCTGGCCGGGGTCGCCGCCTACCCGGGCGTCCTCCTCACGCAGACCATCGAGTTCGCTCGCGAGGAGCTCGGCTTCTCCGAGCAGGCTCAGAGCCTCGCCCTCGCCGTGGTGCGCGGCGACATCGTCGTCGCCCTCGGCCTCGTCACCCTCGCCGATCGACGAGGACGCCGCTCCATCGCCCTGCTCTCGCTGTACCTCGGATGCGCGATGACCGCGGTGGGCGCGCTGTCGCCCTCGGTCCACGTCCTCACAGCGACCCAACTCGTCGCCCGCGGGTGCATCACCGCGGTCGCGATCCTCCTCGGGGTCATGGCAGCGGAAGAGATGCCGGCGGGATCACGCGCCTACGCCGTGAGTCTGCTCTCGGTGTCGGGTGCGCTCGGCGTCGCGCTGGCGCTCGCCGTGTTCCCGGTCGCCGACCTCGACCCGCGCGGCTGGCGGATCGTCTACGTGATCGCGCTGGTGGGCATCCCGTTGATCGCCGTGTGCGCCAAGCGGTTGCCGGAGAGTCGTCGGTTCACCACGCCGCACCGCGACGTGAAGCTGTCGAGCCACGGCCGTCGGTTCTGGTTGCTCGCTGCGAGCGCCTTCCTGTTCGCCATCTTCTGGGGGCCGGCTGCTCAGTACCAGAACGTCTTCCTCCGGCGGGAGCGAGGGTTCTCGGCCGCGCGGATCAGCCTGTTCACGGTGGCGACGAACGTGTGGGGCGGGCTCGGGATCGTCGCCGGTGGCCGCCTCGCCGACGTCCGCGGCCGTCGCGTGGTCGCGGCGGTCGGGATCGTCGGCGGCGTCGGCGCAACGGTGCTGATGTTCTTCTCGGCCGGTTGGCCGGTGTGGGCGTGGTCGGTGGTCGGCTCGATCGTCGGAGCAGCGACCGTTCCCGCGCTCAGCGTCTACGGGCCGGAGCTCTTCCCGACGTCGTTGCGCGGCCGCGCCAACGGTGTCATCAGTGCCCTCGGACGCATCGGCAGCGTCCTCGGCCTGCTCGTTCTCGCGCTGATCGTCGGGCGACAGTCGGAGCTCGCGCCGATCATGGCTCTGCTCGCCCTCGGCCCTGCGCTGGTGGTCGTCCTGGTGCTCGTCGCGTACCCGGAGACGGCCCATCGAGAGCTCGAAGACCTCAACCCCGAGGACCGTCCCCCGCCGGAGGTCGCCCACTAGCGTGACCGTCCGGCAATGGGCCTGACCGAGTACCTGCGCGTGATCTGGCGGCGGAAGTGGCGGATCCTCGGCGTCGCGCTCGTGCTCGCGGCGATCGTGTACGTCCGCAGCGGCACGGCGCCCGACGAGTACGAAGCCGCGGCGCTGCTCGCCGTCACGCCCGGCGACGCCGGCTCGCCCGCGGCGGCAGAAGCGCTGGCCAAGACCTACGCGAACCTGGCCGAGACCCGCCCGGTGGTCGCCCGGGCGGTGGAGTCGGGAGACATCGATGCGTCGGCCTCCGACGCTCGTGATCGCATCGAGGCCGAGGCGACCGAAGCAGGGTTCCTCGAAGTGCACGCGCTGGGCCCATCGCCCGACCGCGCCGAGCGGCTCGCCACCGCCATCGCCGATGCGCTGGTCGCGCGGGTGGCCGAACGCCAGCAGCAGGCGCGAGAGGCGACGATCAAGCCGCTGGCCGACGAGGCGGCCGACGTCGAGCGCCAGCTGTCGTCGCGAGACCTCGCCGCCGACGCGCCCGTCCGCACCGCGTTGGTGGCCCGCTACCAGGAGCTGACACGCGGCCTGACCGCGGCGCGGCTGCGGCCGCTCGACACGATCGAGATCGTGTCGCCCGCGCGGGCCTCGACCGAGCCGGTGGAGCCGACGCCGGCCCGCGACGCGCTCGAGACGTTCGCCGCCGCGCTGCTCGTGTTCTCCATCGTCGCCCTGGTCATCGAGGCGCTGTCCGACCGGCTCAGCGCGGAGCGACCGGCGGAGGAAGCGGCCCGCATCACCTCGCTGCCGGTCCTCGCGCAGATCCCGCGAGCGGGCGGAGCCGACGCCGTGGAGGCCTTCCGGACCCTGCGCACGAGCCTGATGTTCATGTCGACGTCGGAGCGCCTGCGGACCCTGGCGATCGTCAGCGTCGACCCCGGCGCAGGCAAGACCTTCGTCGCCCTGAACCTCGCACGTGAGGCCGCGGCGCTCGACGTACCCGTCGTCGTCATCGACGGCGACCTGCGCCGCCCCTCGATCCACGACCGGCTCAACCTCCCCCGCTCCCCCGGCCTGAGCGAGGCTCTCGCCACCGCTGATCCCGGCGCCGCGCTGTCACCGGAGCAGACGCCCGGTCATGTCATCGAGGGATGGATGCGGATCATCCCGAGCGGCGCGCCGGTGGCCGATCCCGCAGGCCTCTTCGGAGGCCGAGCCTTCCGCGACGCGCTCGACGCGATGACCTGGGCCGAGCTCGTCGTCGTCGACACGCCAGCCGGCGGGTTGTTCGCCGACGCTCTCGCGATCGCATCGCAGTGCGACGCGACCCTCGTCGTCGTCGACGCCCAGAACAGCAAGCGGCGAGCGGTGAGGAACCTGGTCGAGAACCTGCGCCAGGTGAGCGCGCAGCCGATCGGCCTGGTGATGAACCGCGTCGAGCCGACGCCGCGCCCGTCGTACTACGACAAGGCGTCGGGCAAGCGCAGAGACTCGACCCAGCGAGCGACCGCGCCGGCGACCTCCTGATCCTTGCGGCGCAGGCCGTGGTCGCCGCCGTCGATCCAGACGTGCGTCACCGGTCCGCCGATGACCGCCGTGTGCTCCTCGAGCTCCGCCGGCGTGGCGAAGGCGTCACGGGTGCCCGACACGAAGAGGCACGGAACCTCGATCCGGGGGAGGTGCGCGGTGCGGAGCTGGTCGGGCTTGCCGGGCGGGTGGAGCGGATAGCTCACCAGCACGAGCGCAGCGGCGTCGAACCCGTCGGCGACGGCCATCGAGCAGACGCGTCCGCCGAACGACCGTCCGCCGAGGATCACCGACCGGTGCCGTTCGCGAAGCGGCGCAGCCTCCTCGGCGACGAACTCGGCCGCCTTGTCGGCTCGCTTCGGCAGGTCGAGCCGGACGACCTCGACGCCGAGCGGACTGACGGCCTCCTCGATGGCGATCAGCGACGGATGTTCGCGTGTGGCGCTCGCCCCCGGCGTGAGGACCAGCGCCGTCACGCGGATTCCAAGAGGATGCGCCGGGCTTCGCTCAAGTCGACCATCCGCTGGCCGGCACCCTCGGTGTCGGCGCCGTGGTCGGGATGCGCCTCACGTACGAGGTCGCGGAAGCGCTGCTGGATCTCTCGTCGCGCCGGCTCCGCGGTGCTCGCGAACCCGAGCGTGGTCAACGCCCACCGCTCGTCGTGGTGGATGCCGCGCCTCCGGAACGCGCCGGCTTCGTCACCCGTGAGGAAGTGCACCAGCCGGTCGTCGATGCCTCCGGTCCAGCGGGTGGCTCTCCGCAGGAGACGGAACGCCTGCCCCCGCACGACGTACGACAGCCGCGCCGCCGCGTACATCGCGCCGAGCACCTGCGGGAGCACCGACCCGTGATCGTCGACCTGCAGCTCGAGGCGCTCGCCCTCGGCGACCAACCGGTGGTGCGACCGGTCGAGACCGTGCACGTCCTCCTGGAACCGGTGGAGGACTCGCGGCTGGATCACACGCCGCCCGGCTTCGAGATCGTCGAGGAGGACGTCGATGCGGTCGAGGATCTCCTCCTCGCCTTCGAGCGCGCTCACGCCCGCTGCGACGATCCCGGCCAGGAGGATGCCGCCCGGGCCCGGCGCGGGATCGGTCGGCAGCCACAACTTCCCGAGCGCGACCCGACGAGTCGGAGCGAACGGGCGGGAGTGGCGGATCTCGAGCTCCGCGACGAGCACCGCCGAAGGCTACGCAAGCAGCCGAGCTACACGAACTCGAAGAGCAGGTCGCGCAGCTCCTGCGCGTTGGCCCGCACCGTCTCGTCGTCGGCCTCCTGCTCGAGGGCCTGCGCGATCGCGGTCGACAGCTCCTGCACCTTCCGCCAGACATCGGGGTCGATCCCGAAGGGCGGTGCCACGGCACGCGCGGCGTCGGCCGCGTCGAAGAACTCGCCGGCGAGCGCGAGGTCGCCGGCGTCGTCCTTCAGGCGGTCGGCCGCGACGTAGAGGTGCGACATGGCCTCGTAGCTGGCCTCGTCGTCGGTCGGGTCGTCGTCGCCGAGATCGTCCGTCGCCTCGAGCGCGTCGGGGAACTCGATCTCGTCGAGCAGCCGGTCGACGGTGTCCTCGTCGTGCGATCCGACGACGAGGTCGGTGCCGATCCCGGAGTCCTGGCCGGGGTCATAGCCCGGCTGGACGTCTGCACCGGTGGGCGCCTCCCACTGATGTTCGATCCCCTCGGCCTGCAGGCGCAGCTCCAGCGCGCCCCGCTGCTCGTCGGGCCAGTCGCCCAACTCGTAGATGACGACCTCCGACTCCTCGTCGTCGCGGGCAGGAAGCGTGTCGACGAGCGTGGCGCCGTCGTCCGCGCACACCTCGACGCCCTCGCGATACTCAGCGCCGCATTCGGGACACCACATGCTCATGGCGCGAGTGTCTACCCGCTGAGCGCCGCGCCCGTGCGAAATCGAGAGAGAGAAGGCTTAGAGCAGGCCGTACGCGTCGCGAGGACGACGACGAGCCGCCGCCTGCATCACCGCGCCACCACCGATGAGGGCGAACCCGAACGGCACGAGCATGTCGGCGGCGATGCCGGTGTCGGCGAGGTCGCCGCCGGCGGCCGTCTCCCCGCCGGTAGCGGCGGGCGCGGTGGTCGTCGTGGTCGCCGTCTGGCCGCCGGTCACGGGAATCGAACGGACCGGAGGCATCGTCGTCGTGGTCTGCGCCGCCGCAGCCCCGGCGCCGGCCATCAACGACCCGGCGACGACGAAGGCTCCGATCGCGAAACGCACCACTCGCACGGTCGGACACCCTACCAGCGCGGGCTTCGGCCCAAGCGAATCCCCGAAGCCCGAGCCCGAGCCGGTTGCCGTCACAGGCGGACGTCCTCCGACCAGCGCCCGAAGACGTCGGCCATCGCACCCATCATCTCGCCGACCGTGGCGTGCACGCGGACGGCGTCGAGGATCGGGGGCATGAGGTTCGCCGCCGGGTCGGCCGCCGCCGCGCGCAGCGCGTCGAGCATCGACTCGACGGCCTCCGACGAGCGGTGGCGCTTCACCTCGGCCAGGCGCTTGAGCTGCGCGTCCTCCACCTCGGGCCCGATGGCCAGCAGCGGCGGCCGCTCGTCGTCGCCCTCGGTGTAGCGGTTGACGCCGACGACGATCCGGCGGCCGCTGACGACCTTGCGCTCCGCCTCGTACGCCGCCTTGGTGATCTCGCCCTGGAACCAGCCCTGCTCGATCCCGGCGTAGACGCCTTCGAGGATCGACCCGTTCCCGAGCTCGTCGAGGTGGTCGAAGATCTCGGTGGCCAGGCGCTCCATCTCGTCGGTCATCCACTCGACGTAGTGCGAGCCGCCGAGCGGATCCGCCACGTGAGCGACGCCCGACTCGTGGGCGATCATCTGCTGCGTCCGCAGCGCGAGGCGCGCGGCCTTCTCGGTCGGCAGGGCGAGCGCCTCGTCGTAGGCGTCGGTGTGGAGCGACTGCGTGCCGCCGAGGACGCCAGCGAGCGCCTGGATGGCGACGCGCGCGAGGTTCAGCTCGGGCTGCTGCGCGGTGAGGCTGACGCCGGCCGTCTGGGTGTGGAACCGGAGCTGCAGGCTCCGCTCCTTCTTCGCGCCGTAGCGGTCGCGCAACCACGTGGCCCAGATCCGGCGGGCCGCCCGGAACTTGCCGATCTCCTCGAAGAAGTCCCAGTAGGAGTTGAAGAAGAACGACAGCCGCGGGGCGAACTCGTCGACGTCGAGGCCCGCCTGCTGGGCTGCCTCGACGTAGGCGAACCCGTTGGCCAGGGTGAACGCGAGCTCTTGCGCGGCCGTCGATCCGGCCTCACGGATGTGGTAGCCGGAGATCGAGATCGGATGCCATCGCGGCATCTCCGCCGAGCAGAACCGCATCATGTCGGTGACGATCCGCATCGACGGCCGGGGCGGGAAGACGTACTCCTTCTGGGCTTGGTACTCCTTGAGGATGTCGTTCTGGATCGTCCCGCTGAGCTGCTGACGGGCGACCCCCGATTCCTCCGCGACCGCGACGTACATCGCGAGAGCGATGGCCGCAGGCGAGTTGATCGTCATCGACGTGGTCACCGACCCGAGGTCGATGTCCGCGAACAGGTCTTCCATGTCGGCGAGGGTGTCGATCGCGACGCCCGCCTTGCCGACCTCGCCGAGGCAGCGGGGATCGTCGGAGTCGCGGCCCATCAACGTCGGGAGGTCGAAGGCCGTCGACAGGCCAGTACCGCCCGAGCGGAGGATCTCCTTGAACCGGGCGTTGGTGTCTTCCGCCGTGCCGAAGCCGGCGAACATCCGCATCGTCCAGAGCTTCGACCGGTACATCGACGCGTACGGGCCCCGCGTGTACGGGTACTGGCCCGGGAACTCGCCGTCGTCCGGCCCGTAGACGGGCTCGAGCGGCACGCCGCTGAGCGTCTCGTAGAGGTCGTCGCGGATCGGCGACGATTCGAACGCCTGCTGCCACTCCTCGCGGGAGGTCACCAGACCAGTATCCCCCGTTCGCCCCTGAGTAGTGTCCCGAACGACATGAGCCCCGAATCCCAGGCCCCTGATCGCAACCTCGCGCTCGAGCTCGTGCGCGTCACCGAAGCCGCTGCGCTCGCCGCCTCGCGTTGGGTCGGACGCGGCGACAAGGAAGGCGCCGACGGCGCCGCCGTCGACGCGATGCGCATCGTCCTCGGGAGCGTCTCGATGGACGGCATCGTCGTCATCGGCGAGGGCGAGAAGGACGAAGCGCCGATGCTCTACAACGGCGAGCAGGTCGGCAGCGGCGAGCCCCCGCTCACCGACATCGCCGTCGACCCGATCGACGGCACGACGCTCACGTCGCTCGGCCGGAACGGCGCGCTCGCGGTCATCGCGGTGAGCGAGCGGGGCACCATGTTCAACCCCGGTCCGTGCGTCTACATGGAGAAGGTCGCGGTCGGCCCGGAGTCGAAGGGCGTCATCGACATCAACGCCCCGGTCGCCGACAACCTCAAGGCCGTCGCCAAGGCGAAGGGCGAGTCGGTGCGCGACGTGACGGCGGTGATCCTCGATCGTCCTCGCCACGACGACCTCATCGCGCAGGTTCGCGCCGCGGGTGCCCGCATCCGGTTGATCCCCGACGGCGACATCGCCGGCGCCATCGCCACCGGGTGGATCGAGTCCGGCTTCGACATCCTCCTCGGCATCGGCGGCACGCCCGAGGGCGTCACCGCGGCGGCCGCGCTCAAGTGCATGGGCGGCGAGATCCTCGGCAAGCTGTGGCCCCGCAACGACGACGAGCGCAACGCGGCGCTCGATCAGGGCTACGACCTCGACGCCGTCCTCACCACCGACGACCTCGTCAAGGGCGACAACTGCTTCTTCGCGGCCACCGGCATCACCGACGGCGAGCTGCTGCGCGGCGTCCACTACGTCGGCGACCGGGCGACCACGGAGTCACTGGTGATGCGATCGAAGTCGGGCACCGTCCGCAAGGTCGAAGCTCACCACCGCCTCGAGAAGCTCTCCGAGTACTCCTCGATCGACTTCCGGTAGCCGACAGGCCCTGCGTTTGCGGCCGCCCGCTCAGACCTGGCTGCTCACCATGCCCGCGGCGCGCGCGAGCAGCGAGCGTGGCACCAGGTGCGTCACCGCCGCGAGGGCCTTGTTCGGGAGACCGCTGGTGAAGATGCCGCGCTTGGCGTCGAAGGCTCGGAGCGAACCCTCGACGACCTCGTCGGCCGACTGCCACGCGAACGAGGGGATGTTCGAGTCTCTGTAGCCCGCGCGCGCCTGCCACTCGGTGCGAGTGGCCCCCGGTGCCACACACAGCACCCGCACACCCTTCGATCGGTACTCCTCGTGGAGGGCGAGGGAGAACTGTGTGACGAAGGCCTTCGTGCCGCAGTAGGTCGCGTTGCCCGGCGCAGGCTGGAACCCGGCGATCGAGGAGACGTTGATGATCCCGCCGCTGCGACGCTCGACGAGCTGCGGAAGGATCGCGTGCGTGAGCCGCACGAGGGCGAGCACGTTGAGGCGGATCTCGCGGTCTTCCTCGTCGAGGGGCAGCTCGTGGAAGAGGCCGGTCGTCCCGAAGCCCGCGTTGTTCACGAGCAGGTCGACGGGCCGGCCCGTGTCGGCGAGGCGCTCCTCCACCATCCGCAGCTCGGTGAGGTCGGTCAGGTCGGCGGGAATGACCTCGGCCTCACGCCCGTGGGCCCGGATCTCGCCCGCCAGCTTCTGCAGGGCATCGGCGTTGCGAGCCACGAGGACGAGGTCGTAGCCGCGCTCGACGAGCGAGCGGGCGAACGACTCCCCGATCCCCTGGGAGGCACCGGTGACGAGCGCGGTCGGCATGCGCTCGACGCTAGAGGTCGCGAACGAGCTGCACGATCCGAGTGCTCGCCGAGGCGCCGGGGAAGACGCCCTCCTCCCGCCAGCCGCGACTCCGGTAGAAGCTCTCGGCCGGTGATCCGCTCGCGGTGCGCAGACGGCAGCGGCGGGCGCCCCGCTCGATCGCTGCGGTGACGAACGACGTGACGAGGTGTCCGCCGACCCCCTCGTTGCGGGCGTTCGCGCTCACGAACAGCTCCGAGAGGTTCGCGAGCTCACCGTCGGTCCAGCCCGTGGCGATGCCGACGACGTCACCGTCGCGTCGAGCGGTGACCGCAAGAGGGCTCTGCGGGTCGGGCCACCGTTCGCCGACCCACGCGCGGGTGACGTCGTCGAGGCGGTCGGAGACGGTGAGCTCGAGCTCGAGGCCGCCACGTCCCACGATGCGAGGCAGCCCGAACGGGAAGTCGCCGAGCAGGTGCCAGCGGCGCTCGCCGTGCTCGTGCACCTTCTCCTGCAGCAGGTGGACCGACTCGACGACGACGTCTCGCGTGTAGTCGCCGAGCACGGCCACGCCGGCTTCGACCCGCTCCGGCGCGATCCCGTCGGCGACCGTGACGTGGGGGACGAACGGCCACGTCAGCTCACGCTTCAACGGCTCGACGAACACCCGGTCACGCAGCGCGCCGAGGCGGTCGAGGAAGCCCCACACGCCGAGGTACACGACGGGGTTGTGCGGGAGGAAGGAGTCGGGCGGGCCGAGCGTCAGCTCGAACGGCTTGGTGGCGGCCGCGGCACGTCGCATCACGTCGACCGCACGCACCAGGTCGTCCTCCCGCACGTTCACCGGAGGAACCAGCGTGATGTGGGGCGGGATGCGCTCGAGCGCGGGATCGCCGAGGGCGCGGCGCAAACCCTCGATCTCCGTGCGCGCCGGCTCCGGGATCAGGAGCGCGACACCGAGCCTCCGCCTACCCATGCCCGCTCATTCTGCTTCTGCGTGGATCCGCACCCCACGTACGGGGTTCGGATCCACGTAGAACGCAGGGGTTAGGAGGCGCCGGCTGCTTCGAGGCGGACTTCGGCCCGACGGCGGGCGAGTGCCGCGTCTTCGTCGTCGCCGCCGGTCCGGGTGAGGGCCTCACGGGCACGCGCGACGTCGATCTGGTCGGCCAGCTCGGCGACGTCGCTGAGGATCGTCACCCGGTTGTCCTTGACCTCCACGAAGCCGCCGTGGACCGCGGCGACGATCTCGTTCGAGCCGGAGCCCGCACCCGCCGGCGTGATCCGCACCTTTCCGATGCCGAGCACGCCGACGAACGGGGCGTGGTTGTTGAGGAAGGCGATGTCGCCGCCCGCGGTGCGGGCGATGACCATGTCGGCTTCCCCTTCGTAGAGGATCCGCTCGGGCGAGACGAGAGCGACCTGCATCGATGGAGCGACCTAGCCCTCGGCCCGGAGCTGATCGGCCTTCTTCGTCAGGTCGTCGATGCCACCGACGTTGAAGAACGCCTGCTCCGGGTAGTCGTCGTACTCGCCGGCGAGCAGGTTGCCGAACGCCTCGACCGTCTCGTCGACGGGGACGTTCGCACCCGGGATCTGGGTGAACTGCTCGGCCGCGTACATCGGCTGACCGAGGAACTTCTCGATCTTGCGGGCACGACCGACGAGGACCTTGTCCTCTTCGGTGAGCTCGTCGATGCCCAGGATGGCGATGATGTCCTGCAGTTCCTTGTAGCGCTGCAGGGCCTGCACGACGCCACGGGCGACCCGGTAGTGCTCCTCGCCGACGACGTCGGGCTGGAGGATGTTCGAGGTCGACGCGAGCGGGTCGACCGCCGGGAAGATGCCCTTGGCGAACACGTCGCGCGACAGGTTGGTGGTCGCGTCGAAGTGGGTGAAGGCGGTGAACGGCGCAGGGTCGGTGTAGTCGTCGGCAGGCACGTACACGGCCTGCAGCGACGTGATCGACTTGCCCTTCACCGAGGTGATGCGCTCCTGGAGCTGGCCCATCTCGTCGGCGAGCGTCGGCTGGTACCCGACGGCGCTGGCCATACGACCGAGCAGGGTCGACACCTCGGAACCGGCCTGGGTGAACCGGAAGATGTTGTCGATGAAGAGGAGCACGTCGCGGTTCTCGACGTCGCGGAAGTACTCGGCCATCGTCAGGGCCGAGAGGGCGACGCGGAGGCGCACGCCCGGCGGCTCGTCCATCTGCCCGTAGACGAGTGCGGTGTTGGCGATGACGCCCGACTCCTGCATCTCGAGCCAGAGGTCGGTGCCCTCACGGGTCCGCTCACCCACGCCGGCGAAGACGGACACACCGCCGTGCTGCTTGGCGACTCGGGTGATCATCTCCTGGATCATCACGGTCTTGCCGACGCCGGCCCCACCGAAGAGGCCGATCTTTCCGCCCTGGCGGTAGGGCTCGAGGAGGTCGACGACCTTGAGGCCCGTCTCGAACATGCGGGTCTGCGGGTCGAGGTCGGCGAGCGGCGGAGCGGGGCGGTGGATCTCCCACCGGTCGGCGACGCCTTCGGTGACCTCGACGCCACCGGTGTCGAGCGGCTTGCCGAGGACGTTGAACACGTGGCCGAGCACGCCGGGGCCGACCGGCACCGCGATGCCCTGGCCGAGGTTGCGGACGGCGGTGCCGCGCTTGAGGCCGTCGGTCGGGCTCATGGCGATCGCTCGCACGCGGCTGTCGCCGATGTGCTGGGCGACCTCGGCGGTGACGGTCTGGGCCTTGCCCTCGACCTCGATGGTGAACTCCAGGGCGCCGTTGATGTCGGGAAGGTTCCCGGGCGGGAACTCGACGTCGACGACCGGGCCGACGATGGCGACGATGCGCCCGTCCTTCAGGGTCTGCGTGCCAGGGGTCTCGGTTGCGGTCATGACCTCTCCTGCTCGATGCGGCGGGCGGAATCGTGGTGGCGCTGGGGCATCAGCTGCTGGGGCGGGACGACGTCACGGAGGAGGTCGACCGACCCGCTCGCGGCCTGGGCGAGCGCCTCGGCGCCGGAGGCGATCTCGATGAGTTCGGTGGTGATGGCGTCCTGCCGCGCTCGGTTCATCGAGCGGGTCAGGACCTTGATGAGCTCGTCGGCGTTGTCGGTTGCCGACTTCATGGCCCGCTGGCGGGCGACGTGCTCGGAGGCGGCGGCGTCGAGGAAGGCGGCGTACAGCCGGCTCTCGACGTAGCGGGGGACGATGGCTTCGAGGATCGCCGCGGGTGCGGGCTCGAACTCGTAGTCGGCGGCCGGACCCGATCCTTCGGCGGCTGCGCCCTCGGTGAGCGCGGCCGACTCCATCGGGATGAAGCGGCGCTCGAGCACCCGCTGCGTCGCGACGCTCAGGAACTGCGTGTAGACGAGCTGGACCTGGTCGACCTCGCCCGCTTCGTACTGGCGGACGACCTCCGCCGCGACCTGACGAGCGTCTTCGTAAGACGGGTTGTCGGAGAACCCGGTGTACGACTGCTCGATGCGGTAGCCGCGGAAGCGGAAGTAGTTGAAGGCCTTCTTCCCGATCAGGAAGAGCTTGTAGTCGCGGCCTGCCGCGACCTCGGCCTGCAGCGAGCGCTCGGCCTGGCGGATGACGCCGGAGTTGTAGCCACCGGCGAGGCCGCGGTCGGCGGCGACGACGATGTAGGCGACCGTGCGGACGTCTTCACGAGGCGTCAGCAGCGGCGACGACGAGCCGGCGCCCGCCGCCGCGAGGTTTCGGATCACCTCGGTGATCTGCTCGCTGTACGGACGGGCGGCGGCCACCCGAGCCTGGGCCTTCACGATCCGGCTGGCGGCGATGAGCTCCATCGCCCGGGTGATCTTCTTGGTCGACTGGACACTGCGGATCCGACCCCGCAGCGCGCGTTCTGCGCCGCCCGGCATCGTTAGCTAGCAGCCCCCGCCGTGGCATCGCCGGCGGTCGCCGACGCAGCGCCGGTGTCCGACGTCTGGAAGCGGTCCTTGAAGGCCTTCACGGCCGAGTCGAGGGTGTCCTCGTCGAGGGCACCACCGGAGCGGATCGTGTCCATCAGCGAGCTGTGGCGCGACTTGATGTCCTGGATCAGCTCCTGCTCGAAGCGGCGGACGTCTTCGATCGGCAGGTCGTCGAGGTAGCCGCGGGTGCCGGCGAAGATCGACACGACCTGCTCGTCGACCGACATCGGCTGGCCGTTCGGCTGCTTGAGCAGCTCGACGAGGCGACGGCCGCGGTCGATGAGCGCCTGCGACGCACGGTCGAGCTCCGCACCGAAGGAGGCGAAGGCCTCGAGCTCACGGAAGTTCGCGAGGTCGAGCTTCAGACCACCAGCGATCGACTTCATCGCCTTCGTCTGGGCGGAGCCACCCACTCGGGACACCGACGTACCGACGTTCATCGCCGGGCGGACGCCCGAGTTGAACAGGTCGAGGTCGAGGAAGATCTGACCGTCGGTGATCGAGATGACGTTCGTCGGGATGTAGGCCGAGATGTCGCCGGCCTTGGTCTCGATGACCGGCAGCGCGGTCAGCGAACCGCCACCCATGTGATCGGCGAGCTTGGCGGCACGCTCGAGCAGGCGGGAGTGGAGGTAGAAGACGTCGCCCGGGTACGCCTCGCGGCCCGGCGGGCGGCGGAGGAGGAGCGACATCTGGCGGTAGGCGTCGGCCTGCTTCGACAGGTCGTCGTAGATGATCAGCGCGTGCTCGCCGTTCTCCATCCAGTGCTGGCCGATCGCGCACCCCGAGTACGGGGCCAGCCACTTGAACGGAGCCGGGTCGGAAGCGGGCGCCGAGACGACGACCGTGTACTCCATGGCACCGGCGGCTTCGAGGGTGTTGACGATCTCGGCGATCGTCGAGCCCTTCTGGCCGATGCCGACGTAGATGCACTTCACGCCGAGGCCGCGCTGGTTGATGATCGTGTCGATCGCGACGGCGGTCTTGCCGGTCTTGCGGTCGCCGATGATCAGCTCGCGCTGGCCACGACCGACCGGCGTCATCGCGTCGATGACCTTGATGCCGGTCTGGAGGGGCTCCTTCACCGGCTGGCGGTCGACGATGCCCGGCGCCTGGATCTCGACTCGACGGATGGTCGTGGCGGTGATCGGACCCTTGCCGTCGACCGGCTCACCGAGCGGGTTGACGACACGGCCGAGCAGGCCGTCGCCGACGGGGATCGAGAGGATGTCACCGGTCGACTCGACCGGCTGGCCCTCCTCGATGGTGTCGACCTCGCCGAAGATGACGGAACCGATCGACTCCTCGTCGAGGTTCAGGGCGATGCCGAGAACACCGCCCTCGAAGCGCAGCAGCTCGTTGACCGACGTCTGGGGCAGGCCCGACACGCGGGCGATGCCGTCGCCGACCTCGATGACCCGGCCGACCTGGGCGGACGTCAGGGTCGGGTTGAAGTTCTGCAGTCGGTTGCGGATCGCCGACGTGATGTCGTCGGCGTTGATGTTGAAGGCGGTGTCCGACATGGCGGTTAGATGCTCTCCCGGAGCTGTTCGAGACGACGACGGACGGATCCGTCGATGACGGTGTCGCCGATGGTGGCGACGATGCCGCCGAGGATCGAGGGGTCGACGGAGACCCGTACGCTCACCTGCTTGCCGGTGCGCTCGGAGAGAGCACGCGAGAGGCGGGCGATCTGATCCTCGTTGAGGGGGATGGCGGAGGTGACCTCAGCGACGGCCTCGGACCGCGACTCCGCGGACCGCTGCACCATCTTGTCGATGATGGCGGGGAGGTCACGGGCGCGACCGGCGCCGACGACGAAGGAGACGAGCGAGGTCGTCACCGGCTGCGCACGTCCGCCGAGCAGGTCTTCCACGACCCCCTGACGGAGCTCGACCGGAAGGGCCTGGTCGGTGAGGCGGCTGCGCAGATCATCGTTGCGCTCGATGGTACGGGCGACCTCGTAGAGCTCGGCCTCGACCCGCTCGAGGTTGCCCTCGGCGCGGGCGACCTCGAACAGGGCCGTCGCGTAGGCGTCGAGGCGGTCTGCCATTACTGACGAGCCCCGCTGCCGACCTGTTCGATGAAGCGCTCGACGAGGGCGCGGTTGGTCTCGGCGTCGAGGTTGCGCTGGACGACGACCTCGGCCGCACCGATGGCGAGCTCGGCGACCTGCGCACGCAGGTCGGCCATCGCACGGTCCTGCGCGATGCGGACGTCGTCGGCGGTCCGGGCACGAAGCTCCTGGACCTCGGCCTCGGCGCGGGCCATCAGGTCGCGGCGCATCTGCTCCGCGGTCTGACGGGCCTCCTCGATGATGCGGGCCGACTCGTTCTTCGCGTCGGCCAGCTGACGCTGGTAGTCGTCGAGGATCGACTGGGCCTCGGCCTTGGTGCGCTCGGCCTCGTCGAGGTTGTCGCGGATGCGCTGCGTGCGCGCGGCCATGGCGTTGGTGATCGCCGGCAGCGCGAACTTCCACATCGCGAGGAGCAGGACGAGGAACGACAGACCGCCCCACAGCAGCTCGTTCGGCGCAGGGAGGATCGGGTTCGGCGACGCCTGGCACCGCTCGACCGGGTTGCCGAGCTCGAGCAGGTGGGCGCACTCCTCGGCCGCGTGGTCGACGAACTTGCCGCCCTCCGCCGCCGATGCGGTCGATGCGGTCGCGAGGGACAGCGCGGTGATGGCGCCGCCGCTGAGAACGACTCGTGTACGGGTACGCAAGGGAGCCCCTTCGATCAGGCGAACTTGAGAAGGATGAAGACGACGAAGCCGATGAGGGCGAGCGCCTCGGTGAAGGCGATGCCGAGGAACATCGTCGTACGGACCATGCCGGCGGCTTCGGGCTGACGGGCCATGGCCTGGACCGACTGACCGACGAGGTAGCCGATGCCGATGCCGGGGCCGATGGCGCCGAGGCCGTAGGCGAAACCGGCCGAGACCGCTTCGCCGAAGGCGATCTGGTCCTCACCGGCGATCTGGGCGAGAAGCGGGACGATACCCATGGTTGTTTCGTGACCTCCTGGGTCAGTGCTCGGGGTGCTTGGTACTGCGATCGGCAGAGCCGGAGCTCTCGTGCTCCGGATGCGGTGCTACCTGGCCCCGGAGTCCTAGTGCTCCGGATGCATGGCCCCGCCGATGTACACGGCGGTGAGGATGGTGAAGATGTAGGCCTGCAGGAAGATGACGAGGATCTCGAAGGCGGTCAGGCCGATGAGAACCACGAACGGCAGCGGGAAGATGACCTTCAGGAAACCGGACGCCCCGATGAGGGCGGAGGTCAGCACGGCGAAGGTCACCAGCAGGATGTGGCCGGCGAGCAGGTTGGCGAAGAGTCGGACCGCCAGCGAGAAGGGCCGGACGAGGAAGTTCGAGACGAACTCGATCGGCGTCACGAGGATGTACAGCGCCGTGGGAACGCCCGGAGGGAAGAGGTTGCTCTTCAGGTAGCCACCGAGACCCTGGTTCGCGACGCCGGCGACGTTGTAGACGACCCACACCAGAAGCGCGAGGAAGGCGGGCATCGCCATGCGGGCGTTCACCGGCATCTGCGCGGCCGGGATGATCCCCCACACGTTGTTGAAGAGGATGAACCAGAAGAGGGCCATCAGGAGCGGCATGACCCACTTCTTGTGGAGGCCCTCCTCGCCCATCGTCTGGAGCACGACCTGATCGCGCACGAACTCGACGCTCAGCTCGGCGACCGACTGCACGCCCGTGGGGACGAGCTGGGCCTTGCTGGCCGCGATCCCGAAGATCAGCAGGGTCAGCGCCACCGACAGGAAGCCGAGGAAGACGACCTTGTTGATGGCGAAGATGCCTTCAGGCGACCACCCGAAGGCGGGCCACTCGACGATGTGGCTGATCGGCGGGAACTCGAGTGCGAGCAACTTCACCGGTCGCGGTTCTCCTTTGCGACTGCTCCCGGCTTGAGGCCAGGGAACGCGAGCGAGGCGGATACGTAGCGGAGCTCCCAGAGCAGGAGCCCGAGGTGGGTGACGATCAGCGTCAGGCCGAGCGCCCAGAGCTGGACCCACGGCTGGTCCTTCACGAGGAGGACGGCGGCAGAGACGAGACCGAGGCGCAGCAGGTAGCCGAAGAGGGCGGCCCCCATGAGCAGCCCGTACGAGATGCGCGCAGCCCAGGCGAGGAGCGCCGCCGACAGGAGGAAGTTGACGATCACGAGCGCGACGGCGAACGCGCTGCTGATCGCGCCGTCGAGACCCCATGCGACAGCGCAGAAGGCGACGAGGACCGGACCGGCCCACAGTGCCTTGCGTGCCATGTCGCCCGCGATCTCCTGCTCGACGGCAGGGCCCGGATCGCGGGTGAGGAACGAGTCGGAGCTGGTGGCGGGGGCGGTCATCGCGTCGGTGCCTTCGGCATCGGGACCCTCTTGCGCGCCCACACGGCCTCTGCTTCCTGCGCCTTCATCCGGTGGTCGTAGGTGAACCACATCTTGAGGAACATCCCGACGATGCCGAACAGAAAGAGCGTGATCGTGAAGAGGGGGACCAGGCCGAGCCAGCGATCGAGGAGGTAGCCGAGGCCACCGAAGATCGCCGGGGTGATGGCGAACTCGAAGGCGACCGCGAGGCCGTCTCCGAATCCGTTCATCAGCTCGCGGCGCTCGCGGAGGTCCACCCTGCCCCTTTGCAGTTCCTGCACCTTCCCGGGGGACGAGAAGGTTGCGGAGGACTTTGTGAAAGCTTTCGCAATCTAGAACGCCAGGTTTTGGCGTGCCAAATCCAGCGGCGCACGTTAGTCCGAGACGTTCGTCACATCACAAGCTGAGGCCCTGTTCCGACAGTGGCGCAGCTCAAAGCGGACGTGCGTTATGCCGTCTTCTCGCCTTCGATGACGCGGAGCTCCGGAGCGGCGGGCTCCTCCTCGAGCGCGGCGGCAGCTTCTTCAGCTGCGCTGCGGCGCGCGCCCGGGTGGAAGACCGTATAGAGGAAGATGCCGAGGCCGAGCACCGCGAACGGCACGATGGCGTTGCCCTGTCCGGCGTCCGTGAGCGTCGGCCAGAGGACGAACGCCGACAGCAGCGCGGTCCACGCCCAGAGGATCGCGACCGCGCGCCGCTGGCCGTGTCCGAGGAGCATGAGGCGGTGGTGCAGGTGGTCCTTGTCGGCCGCGGCGGGCGATGCGCGTCTTCGTGAGCGCCGGATGATCGAGAACGCGGTGTCGAGGATCGGCACCCCCATCACGAAGAACGGGATGAAGATCGGCGCGTAGAAGAAGTACGTCTGGCCCGAGAACGGCTGGTCGGTGCGCCCGCCGACCACGAGGGTCGACGCAGCCATGAGCATCCCCAGGAACAACGCGCCGGAGTCGCCCATGATGATCCGCGCCGGGTTGAAGTTGTGGGGCAGGAAGCCGATGCACACGCCGCACGCGATGACGGCGACGAGCGGACCGATCGACGTCTCGCTCAACAGACCCGCTTCGTCGGGCCCGATCTGGACCGTGTAGAGGAAGAACGCGCCGGCCGCGATGGCGACGATGCCCGCGGCGAGACCGTCGAGACCGTCGATGAAGTTGACGGCGTTGGTCATCCCGAGCACCCAGATCACGGTCACGAGCGGCTGCAGGTCGGGCGACAACCCGACGAGGTCGAAGAACGGGATGCGGAAGAAGATCATCACGACGCCGAGCAGGGACAGGACGCTGCCGGCGAGCACCTGGCCGGCCATCTTCCCGGGCGCCGACATCTCCTCCCGGGGCCACGGGGTGCGGGTCTTGCCGAGGTCGTCGAGCAGTCCGACCGCGAAGATGATCGAGCTCGCGAGGACGACCGCGAGCGGTTCCGACGAGCCCTCGAACACCGGCTCGAGCGCCGGCACCTGACGGGCGACGGCCATGGCCGCGAGGAACGCGAGGAACATCGCCGCACCACCCGTGTTCGGCAGCGGCTTCGGATGGACCGACCGGTCGCCGCCGGGCATGCGCAGCGCCCCGAACCGGATGGCGAGGCGGCGGACGACGAACGTCAGCAGGAACGTCCCGACGGCGGAGACCGCGAAGACGAGCCCGTAGGCGCTGACGACGTCGTTCACATCACCCGCTCCCACCGCTGCCGCCGCTGCCGCCGCTGACCACCGGATCTGGGAACGGACTCGCCGAGATCTCGGCCGAATCGTTCCCAGAACCCGACGAGGTCATCAGGCCTGAGGGTAGGGGGCGAAGTCGGCGCACAGTTGGCGCACGGACTCGCGAACCTCGGCGATGACCGCCTGGTCGCCGCCGCTCCGGATGGTCTGACCGATCAGCGCTGCGATCGCCGCCATCTCGCCTTCCTTCATGCCGGCGGAGGTCACCGCGGGGGTCCCGATGCGCAGGCCGCTGGTGATGTAGGGCGGGCGAGGGTCGTTCGGGACGGTGTTCTCGTTGAGCGAGATGCCAGCCCGGTCGAGCCAGCCGCGGGCCTTCTTGCCGGAGAGCTCCTTGTCGAACGCGAGGAGGTCGACGAGCATCAGGTGGTTGTCGGTGCCGCCGGAGACGAGGCGGAAGCCCTCCCCCGCCAGCGCCTCGGCCAGCGCCGCGGCGTTGAGGACGATCTGGTTCGCGTACTCCTTGAACTCCGGCTGCGCCGCCTCGTAGAAGGCGACGGCCTTCGCCGCGATGACGTGGTCGAGCGGTCCGCCCTGCAGCCCTGGGAACACCGCCTTGTCGATCGCCTCGGCGAACTCCTTCTTCGAGAGGATGCAGCCGCCACGGGGGCCGCGGAGGGTCTTGTGGGTGGTGAACGTGACGATGTCCGCGTAGGGCACCGGGTTCGGGTGGACGCCGCCGGCGATCAGCCCGGCGATGTGCGCGGCGTCGAAGAGGAACAGCGCGCCGACCTCGTCCGCGATCTCACGGATCGGCGCGGGATCGATGATGCGGGGGTAGGCGGTGGCGCCGGCGACGATCATCTTCGGGCGGGCCTCGAGCGCGACCCGGCGCATCTCGTCGAAGTCGATTCGCTCGTCGCTCGCCGTCACGCCGTAGGCGACGAAGTTGTAGAGACGCCCGCTGGCGTTGACCGGCGAGCCGTGGGTGAGGTGGCCGCCCTGGTCGAGGCGCATGCCGAGCACCGTGTCGCCGACCTCGAGCGTCGCCAGGTAGACGGCCATGTTGGCGTTCGCGCCGGCGTGGGGCTGCACGTTCGCGTGCTCGGCGCCGAACAGGTCGCACACCCTCCGGCGGGCGAGGTCTTCGACCTCGTCGATCACCTCGTTGCCCCCGTAGTACCGCTTGCCCGGATAGCCCTCGGAGTACTTGTTGGTGAGGACCGACCCCGTCGCCTCCAGCACCTGGCGGCTGGTGAAGTTCTCGGAGGCGATCAGCTGGATCGTCGTGTTCTGACGCTCGACCTCACGGTCGATGATCGAGAACAGCTCGTTGTCGCGGGGCAGTTCGTTCATGGAGTTCCTTCGGGGAAAGCGAGGTCGACGAAGCGCTCGACGAGGCCGATGAGCTCCGATGCGGTGCGTTCGTAGCGTGCCCGGGGCGCGCCATAGGGGTCGGCGACGTCGTCAGCGGGGTTCTCGCCGAGCAGCTCGGAGTGGGTGCGACCGGCGTGGACCTTCGCCAACCACTCGTCGAACGGCTGCCCCGAGGCGCGAGCTCGCACGTCGTCTCCACGGCGCACGATCTCCTTGATCGTGAAGGTGCGGGGCCAGATCGTCGGCGTGCGGACGACGGCCTCGCGGACGTGCTCGCGCGCCATGCCGAGGACGAGGTCGGCGCCGGTGAGGAGCGAATCGTCCATCGTCCGGCTGCGGTGAGCCGACAGGTCGAGGCCCATCTCCTTGAGGATCGACACGCCGTGATCGCTCGCAGGCCGACCACCCTCGATGAGCCCGGCGGAGTGGACGTGGGCGTCGACGCCGCGGCGGGTCAGCCGGTCTCTGAGCAGCGCCTCCGCCATCGGCGAGCGGCAGATGTTGCCGGTGCACAGGAGGAGGACGTCGACGACTGGCCGCCCTGGCCCCGGCACCCCTCCCATGCCCCAAGTCTACGCTCCGGGGGATATGGCTCTCGATCCTCGGACACCCGTTCTCGTCGGCGTCGGACAGCATCAGCGCAAGCCGCAGGGCAGCGTCGTCGACCTCCCGTCGCCGGTCGAGATGATGGAGGAGGCGTGCCGTCTGGCCGGCACCGACAGCGGTTCGGGTGATCGCCTGCTGCGAGAGGCGCAGTCGGTCCAGGTCGTCGACACGATGTCGTGGCGCGTCACGAACCCGGCCGCGGTCCTCGCGCGCCACATCGGCGCGTCGCCGAAGGAGACGGTGTCGACGGCGGTGGGCGGCAACACGCCGCAGACGTTGGTCAACGAGTCTGCCCTGGCGATCCTCCGCGGCGACGTCGACGTCGTCGTCATCGCAGGCGTCGAGGCCATGTACACCCGGAACCGCGCCAGGAAGCTCGACGAGAAGCTGCGCTGGGGTGGGCCCGACGAGAGCGAAGGACTCCCGGAACCCACGCGCCGGGTCGGGTCGGACAAGCCGGGCACGAGCGAGTTCGAGATGGCCCGTGGCCTGATGATGCCGACGCAGGTGTATCCGATCTTCGAGTGCGCGATCCGGGCCGCGAACGGCCAGGGCGTTCACGAGCACACGATGCGGATCGCCGAGCTCTGGTCGCGGTTCTCGAAGGTCGCGGCGGCGAACCCGAACGCCTGGTCACCCGAGGAGAAGTCGGCCGAGGAGATCGCCACGCCCGGGGCTGACAACCGCCTCGTCGGGTTCCCGTATCCGAAGTACATGAACGCCAACATCCAGGTCGACCAGGCCGCTGCGCTCATCCTCTGCTCCGTCGAAGCGGCCCGGGCTGCGGGCGTACCGGAAGACCGGTGGGTGTTCCCCTGGTCGGGAGCCGATGCCCACGACCACTGGTTCCTCTCGGAGCGCGACACCCTCGCCGCCTCGCCGGCGATCGCCGCGATCGGACGCGCCGCGTTCGAGCTCGCCGGCATCGGCATCGACGACATCGCGCACCTCGACCTCTACTCCTGCTTCCCTTCGGCCTTGCAGATGGGTGCGGCTGCACTGGGGCTCGACGCGTGGGACCCGTCGCGGGTGCCGACCCTGACCGGCGGGCTGACGTTCGGCGGAGGGCCGGGCAACAACTACGTCACCCACTCGATCGCGCAGTTGGCCGGCGCACTTCGCGACGATCCGGGGTCGGTCGGGCTCGTCACCGCGCTCGGCTGGTACGCCACGAAGCACGCCATCGGCATCTACTCGACGAAGCCGCCGGCTGAGGGGTTCCGCTGGCGCAGCGCGCAGAACGAGGTCGACGCGTCCCCGAAACGGGACGTGGCGACGGACCACGTAGGCGACGCGAACGTCGAGGCATACACGGTCATGCACGACCGCGACGGCAACCGCCTCCAGGGCCTCTGCTCGCTCCTGCTCGACGACGGACGCCGCACGCTCGCCACCACATCCGACGCCGACCTGATGCGGGAGATGGTCGAAGGCGACATCGTGGGTCGCCGCGCCGATGTCGACGCAGCGGGGCACTTCTCCGTCAGCTGACGGCCTACGACGTTCTGTGAGCAGTTGTTCGACCTCAGGTCGAACAAACACTCACAGTTCGATCGTAAGCGAGCCCTGTCGGAGGACGACCGGTCCGGTGCCGGTGCAGTCGACGACGGTGGACGGCTCGCCGGCGCACGGTCCGCCGTCGACGACGACCGCCACGGCATCACCGAGCGCGGCTCGCACGCCGTCGGCCGTCTCGGGCGTCGGATCACCATGCAGATTCGCGGACGTCACCGCGAGCGGGCCCGTCCGGCGGAGGAGCGAGCGTACGAGGTCGTGATCGGGGCACCGGACGCCGACCGTGGCTTCGTTCGTCCCGAGGTCGAACGTCACGTCGTCACGTCGGCGAACGACGACGGTGAGACCCCCTGGCCAGTGAGCGTCGATGAGCGAGCGGGCGAGGTCGGACACGATCGCCACCCGCTCGATGTCGGCGGGATCACCGACGAGCACCGGCAACGTGACGTCGCGCGGCCGCCGCTTCGCGTCGAACAGCCGCTGCGTCGCACCCTCGACGAAGGGATCGACGGCGACGCCGTAGACGGTGTCGGTCGGTATGACGACTACCTGACCTGCGCGCAACGCCTCGACTGCGGCGTCGAAAGGATCGCTCACCACCGCGCCACCAGTATCCGCTCGCGGCCCGTCAGGTCGAGGCGCGTCTCGGCGTCGGGGAACCCGGCTTCGACCGCGAGACGCACCGCGTCCATCGCCTGGTGCGGGGCGATCTCGACGACGAGCACGCCGGGGTCCGACAGCCAGGTCGGCGCTTCCTTCACGATCCGGGCGATGTCCTCGAGACCCGTCGGTCCGGCACGCAGCGCAGACACCGGCTCCCACTCCGCGACCTCGGGCGGGAGGTCTTCGTCATCTGCGATGTACGGCGGGTTCGACACGATCAGCTGCACGTGCCCTTCGAGGATCGTGGGGAGCGGGTCGAACCACGACCCGTGCTCGAGGCGCACTCGACTCGCAGCCAGCGTCCCGATCCCGGCGAGGTTGGCCCGTGCCACCTCGAGTGCCTCGGCGGACGCATCCGTCGCCCACACCTTCGCGCCAGGCACTTCGACGGCGAGCGAGAGGGCGATCGCACCGGAGCCCGTGCCGAGGTCGACGAGCGTCGGCCGCGTCGGCTTGATCATCGCCCGCAGCTCGTTGAGCGCGACCTGCACGACCATCTCGGTCTCCGGTCGTGGGATGAGCACCCGCCGGTCGACGAACAGGTCGAGGCGGCGGAAGCCCCAGCGGCCCAACACGTACTGCAACGGCTCGCCCGCGGCGCGCCGCTCGAGGAGCTGGAGGAAGAACGGTTCGGTGCGACGCGTCGCCTGCTCGTCGAGGGCGAGGATCAGGTCGCTGCCGTCGTAGCCCGACGCCCGCTCGACGAGGCGGCGGGCCTCGTTCCGATCACCGAGCCGCTTCTCGGCGAGCGCCATGAGCTCCCGCCATGTCC
>Ga0247719_1000186_pt1 | contig 43891 bp, 43 predicted proteins | sample 41E_DmetaG_FD_189046 | JGI IMG/M metagenome (GOLD analysis project Ga0247719, IMG submission 189046) | Soil microbial communities from hillslope of Landscape Evolution Observatory, University of Arizona, Oracle, AZ, United States - 4-1-E_D | ecosystem: Engineered > Artificial ecosystem >...
TGGCCGGGCCGGGCGGGAGGGGGAGGGGCGCCTGGGTCACCCCCGGAGCCGTCGACAAGGGCGGCCGCTCCTTGGTGAACGCGTAGATCGTGCCGTCCTTGGCGACGGCCAGCGCCGGCTGGTCGGAGCCCTTCACGTCGGTGAGGGGGAAACTGCTCTCGAGGATGTCGACGAGGGGCCCGAACGTGGCGCCGCCGTCGGTGGAGACGGCGACCGTGCTGCGCTCGGAGGCCTGGGCCGGCGGCTGGAACGCACCTTGGCGGCGGTACCCGACGTAGACCCGACTCGGGTCGGTGGGGTGGACGGCGAGACGGATGTACCCGAAGCGCTCGAAGTCACGGGTGGAGGTTCCGTCGGGCTTGGGGAAGTCGCGCTCCTCGGACTTCTTGACGATGGTGTAGTCCCACGTGCGGCCGAGGTCCTTGGTACGGGCGACGAAGGGGTCGTTGGGACCTGCCGAGGAGGCGGTCTGGCCGGCGGTGCCGGCGAGGTACAGCGTGCCGTCGATGCCGAACTTGGCCGCGAAGAACGACCCGAAGTTGGGCCGGGTGCACGCCCTGTACCCGGGGGGCATGGCTTCGGCCGGCGCCTTGGCCCATGTGCGGCCGCGGTCGAGGCTGACCTGGATGACACAGGTCGACCGGCCGTAGTCGACCTCGGCGATCACCAGGACGTTGGGGTCCTTGGGATGTACGAGCATCTGCGGCTCGGTGTGGACACGTCCCGGCTGAATGTCGGTGGTGACCTGGATGTTGGGCGTGACGATCGGCCCTCGGTTCTCCTGTGCCGTCGCCGGTGTGACGAAGCCGGCCAGCAGGAGGCACCCCACCACCGCAAGAAGCACGCGCCGGCCCATCGAGATCTCCCCCTGACGAGTTGGAATAGCGGCCCGCATTCCACCACTAGTGTCGACCTGCGTCCAGTGCGGGCAGGGAAAGGGAGCGGAAGTAGGGGAGCGGGCGGAGGTAGCGTCGGCGCATGACCCTGCCGCTCACCGGCGACTCCGAAGCGGACCGCCTGCTGCAGGACGACCCCCTCGCCCTGCTCATCGGGATGCTGCTGGACCAGCAGGTGCCGATGGAGAAGGCGTTCCGCGGCCCGTACGACCTCAAGCAGCGCATGGGGGGCCGGCTCGACGCCGCGGAGATCGCGACGATGGATGCCGACGAGCTGGCCGCGCTGTTCCGTGGCCCGCCGGCCCTCCATCGCTACCCCGCGTCCATGGCCGGGCGGACCCAGGAGATGTGCCGGGCGCTGGTCGAGCGTTACGACGGCGACGCGGCGTCGGTGTGGAGGTCAGCGACCACCGGCAAGGAGCTGTTCGCCAACCTGAAGGCCCTTCCCGGTTTCGGGGAGCAGAAGGCCCGCATCTTCACCGCCCTGCTGGCCAAGCGCCTGGGCGTCACCCCTCCCGGGTGGGACGACGTCGCCGGGCCGTACGCCCAGGTCGGCCACTTCTCGGTGGCCGACATCGACGGCCCCGAGGCGCTGGCGCTGGTCCGTGAGCACAAGAAGGCCCTGAAAGCGGCGGGCAAGGCCGCGAAGTAAGGGGTCGATCAGTGTGAAGGTCATCGCCAACGGCGACCCGGTGGAGCTGGCCGATGGGGCCACTGTCGAGGACCTCCTCACCGCGCTCGGCCTCGGCGGCAAGTGGGTGGTCGTCGAGCGCAACCGCGAACCGGTGGAGCGGGCACACCTCGCCGTCACCGTGCTGGCCGAGGGTGACCGGATCGAGCTGGTCCAGGCCGTGGCCGGCGGATGACGGCCCTTGGCGACCGCCGGCTCTACCTCTGCACCCCCGACCGCCCCGACCTGGCCTCGTTCCTCGACGCCTGCATCGCCGGCGGCGTGGACGTCGTCCAGCTGCGGGACAAGGTGCTCGACGCCAGGCCGCTGCTGGCCCGGGCCCGGGTCGCAGCCGACGTGTGCGCCGGCCACGGGGTGCCTTTCATCCTGAACGACCGCCCCGACCTGGCTCTGGAATGCGGCGCGGCCGGCGTCCACGTCGGCCAGGACGACGCCCCGGCGACGCTGGCCCGGCGCATCATGGGCCCCCACGCCATCGTCGGCCTGTCCACCCATGCTCCGGCAGAGCTGGACGCCTCCGCCGCCGAGCCGGCGGACTACGTGTCGGCCGGGCCGGTCTCGCCCACGCCCACCAAGCCCGGCCGGCCGGGCACGGGGCTCGGGTACCTGGGTTATGCCACCGAGACGGCGACGCGGCCGTGGTTCGTCACGGGCGGCGTCACGCCCGACGCTGTCGGGGCCATGCTCGACGCCGGCGCCCGCCGGTTCGTGGTCGTTCGGTGGCTCACCGAGGCCGCCGACCCTGCGGCCGCGGCTCGGGCGCTGCGCGAGGTGATCGACAGGGTCCCCATGCCGTAGCCGCGGTCACGAGCCGGCCTGGCGCTCCATCCAGCCGAGGAGGAGGGCCACGGCTCGGGGGTCGTGGCGGAGGCGGTGCCCCGCCTCCGACAGCACCCGCAGCTCGACGGCGTCGCCCGCGGCGTCGGCGAGGACCCGGGCGTCGTCGAGGGGCACGGCGTCGTCGTCGGCGCCGTGGATGAGCAGGACCGGCCGGGGCGGGATCTTGGCGATGAGCGCGGTGGGGCGGATCTCGCGGAGCTCTCGGGCCCAGGCGTCGAAGTCGGCGGGGAAGGACGGGTCTCTGACGAGGCCGACGGAACGAGCGTGCTCCAGGAAGCCGGCCGGGTCGGACGCCCAGTCGCCGAAGTCGGCTCTGGCCGACAGGGTGGCGACACCCCGGACCCGCTCGTCCTCGCCCGCTTCGCACAGGGCCAGCGACCCGCCGGTGCCCGCGCCGGCCACCCAGACCCCCGACACGCCGGCCACGGCGAAGAGGTGGTCGATGGCGGCCCGCAGGTCGTCCAGCCATCCGGAGAGCGAGAAATCGCCCTCGGAGGCGCCGGTGCCCCGGAAGTTGAAGGTGAGCACGCTCCAGCCGGTGTCGGCGGCGAGCCGGTCGGCCAGTTGCGGGTAGGTCTGGGCGGACGTCGCCGCCCCGCCGGGACCGGCGGGGAAGCCGTGGCAGAGGACGAGGCCGGGGGCCGGCGCGGCGCCGGCGGCCGGGCGGGCAAGGTGCGCCGACAGGCGTAGCCCGCCGGACTCGATCACACAGTGCATGAAAGCTCTCCTCCACCGGAACCAGCGCGACAAGGGGGCGCCAGGCGCCCCCTTGTCTGCTTCGAATTGCTGGAAAGGAAACTTGGGGGATACGGACTGCACCGGGAGGGACCAGTTCCCGGACGTTTCCTCCGAGCGGTGGCGGCGGGATCTCCGCCTACCCGGTCCAGCTGCCAGTTAGCGGGCAGCCACCTCCGAGGTCCCAAAACTACAATCGTTCAGGTGGACCACCTCCTTTCTTCGGTAGTCCCATGAAAGCACAAACTCCCCGCTAGATCGAGGCGGTTTCGAAGTGGAAGCCCTTGGGCCGGCGAAGCCGGCCTAGACGTCGGGGCCCGTCTCCTCGACCGGCCCCACGGCGCCGATGTCCTCGAGGTAGCCCATCTGGGCGTCGAGCACGGCATGGATCTGCGCCGGCGTGTAGGGAGAGCCGGCCGCCTCCGCCTTCATCAGGACGAAATCGACGGTCTCCGCCCCGCTGACGACGACCGGGTGATCGGCATCCGAGGTGTGGCCGTTGGACGAGACGCCCTTGATCCGAAAGAACTCGAGGTGCCAGTTCAGGATGCGCCGGACGTCGTCGGGGGACAGTTCGGCGGCCACCTCCGGGCCGACGTGGTCGCAGACCCAGGTGACCGCGTCCTCGAACTCGAACACCCGGCCCGGCGCCTTGGTCGCCAGGCGCCGGGCCTCTCGGCCCACGACGATGGCGGCGATGGCGAAGACGGCGGCGACGGCGAGGACGCCGAGCACGATGCCCATGGGGGCCGAGGTTACAGACCGAGGTGGCGGGCCAGGCGTTCCCGGTGGTGGCGGGGGTCGCCGAAGAGGTGGTAGGAGGACCGGGCCCGCCTCAAGTACAGGTGGGCGTCGTGGTCCCAGGTGAAGCCGAGGGCGCCGTGGACGTGCAGGCTGTCGGTGGCGACCCGCACGTAGGCCTCCGAGCAGCACACCTTGGCGACAGCGGCCGCCTCACGAACGTCGCCCGAGGCAGCGGCGAGCGCCGCGGCATGCGACGCCGCTCCCCGGGCCGACTCCAGCTCCAGGAGCATGTCGGCGCACAGATGCTTGACCGCCTGAAAGCTGCCGATGGGCCGGCCGAACTGGACACGCCGGCGGGCGTGCTCGACGGCCATCTCCAGCGCCCGCCCCGCCCCGCCCACCTGTTCCGCGGCGAGGGCGACGGCGCACAGGTCGGCGGCCGCCTCCGGTGACGCGTCGAGCCGCCGGGCCGGCGCCGCCGCCAGCCCGATGCGGGCCAGCCGGCGGGTCCGGTCAACGGTGGGGAGTGGGCCGCGGTCGACGCCGGGGGCGTCGCCCTCGACGAGGAAGAGGGCCACGTCGGCCTCGTCGTCCGTCCGGGCGGCGACGACCATGACGTCGGCCGCACACCCGTCGACCACGTAGGACTTCTCGCCCTCCAGCCGCCACCGCCCGCCCGAGGAGGCCAGCGCACGAGTCCGCACGCCGGCGGCATCGGGCCGCCCAGAGGGCTCGGCCATGGCCACAGTGGCGATGCAGAGGCCGCCGGCGACGGCGTCGCGCAGCTCGGGCGGAAGGAGCGGTGCCGCCGTCACCGTGGCCAGGTAGGGCGCGCAGAGCAGGACCCGCCCGGTCTCCTCCAGGACCACGCCCTGCTCCACCCATCCCGGCAGGCTCAGCAGGTCGTGGTCGGCGGCCATGCGCAGCCACACGTCGAGGTCGAACCCCCGCTCGTCCTCCATGAGGCGGCGTACGTGCGTGGGCGGTGACACCTCGGCCAGGAAGGCCCGTACCCGGCTGCGCAGGTGGTCCACGGGGGCATACTCGCGTCCATGCCGGTCCACTACGAAGACGACCGGGTTCATGTCACCAAGGTGGTGGTGGGCCCGATGGTCAACAACGTGTTCGTCGTGCGCTGCGCCGAGACGGGCGAGTCGGTCCTGATCGACGCGGCGGACGAGCCCGAGGTCCTGCTGGCCCTGTGCGAGGAGCTGCAGGTGGGTGACGTGCTCACCACCCACGGCCACGGCGACCACATCCAGGCCGTCCCCGCCGTGCGTGCCGCCGGCCATCGCGTCGGCGTGGCCCAGGGCGACGCCGGCATGCTCCCCGCGTTCGACTTCGAGATCGCCGACGACGACGTCATCGGGGTAGGCCGGCTCCGGCTGCACGCCATCCACACGCCTGGCCACACGCCCGGCTCGACGTGCTTCACCGTGGAGGGCACCCCGCTCCTCTTCGCCGGCGACACCCTGTTCCCGGGCGGTCCGGGCAACACCCGCGGCAACCCCGTCCACTTCGCCACCATCATCCGGTCCATCCAGCAGCGGCTGTTCACCTTGCCCGACGACACGATCGTCCTCCCCGGACACGGCGACGACACCACCATCGGCGTCGAGCGCCCGCACCTGCAGGAGTGGATCGACCGCGGCTGGTAGCGCGCCTCGGCTACGCCGTGAGCGGGTCTCGCGGCAACTTGACCAGCTCCACGCCGGCGCCCAGGCCCTCGGCGTGCATCCCGTGGCGGTCGACGGCCACGGTGACCCGTCGGCCCGCGAGGGGGATGCGGTCGACCCGCAGCCGGGTGACGCGCGACGGCAGGACCGGGGCCAGCCAGACCTTACCGTGGGGCATCCACGGGTCGAGGCGCAGGATGCTGCGCAGGAACAACAGGGGAGACGCCGCCGCCCACGCCTGGGGGGAGCACGACGAGGGATAGCTGACGGGGAACGGCACCTCGTCGCGGCCGAGGCCGCCGAACAGCTCGGGCAGGCGGCCGCCGAAGTGGGCCGCCGCCTCCGTCATGCCGGTGATCACCCGCTCGGCCTCATCCACGAAGCCGTAGCGGGTCAGCCCCGAGGCGATGATGGCGTTGTCGTGCGGCCAGACGGAGCCCACGTGATAGCTGACGGGGTTGTAGCCGGTCATCGTCGAGCCGAGGGTCCGGATGCCCCAGCCGCTGAACATCTCTGGTGACAGCAGCCGCTCGGCCACGGCCGGCGCCTTGTCCTGGTCGACGATGCCGGTCCACAGGCAGTGGCCCATGTTCGAGGCCAGGGCGTCGATCGGCGTCTTGTCGCGGTCGAGCCCCATGGCGAACCAGCCGCGGTCGCCCAGCCAGAAGTCCCGGTTGAAGGCCGTCTTCAGGGCGGCGGCCTTCTTCCGGTAGTGGGTCACCGTGGCTTCGTCGCCGAGCTCCTCGGCGAAGTGGGCCCGAGCCAGGTACGCGGCGTACACGTAGCCCTGTACCTCGCACAGGGCGATCGGGGCCCGGGCCAGGCGCCCGTCGGCGAAGCGGATGGCGTCCCAGGAGTCCTTCCACCCCTGGTTCCCCAGACCTTTGTCCGAGGACCGCTGGTACTCGACGTAGCCGTCGCCGTCCCTGTCGCCGTACTCCTCGATCCATGCCAGGGCCCGGTCTGCCGCGGGGAGCAGGGCGTCGACCACTTCGGGTGCCAGGCCCCAGCGCCGCAGCTCGCCGAGGAGCATGACGAAGAGGGGCGTGGCGTCGGCGGTGCCGTAGTAGACGGTACCCCCGCCGAGGGAGAGCGATGAGGCGTCCCCGAACCGCATCTCATGCAGGATTCGGCCCGGCTCCTCGTCGTTGCGGGGGTCGACCTTCGTCCCCTGGAACCGGGCCAGGGTGCGGAGCACGTCCTGAGCGAGCGTCGGGTCCACGATGAGCGCCATCCACGCGGTGAGCAGCGAGTCGCGCCCGAAGAGGGTCATGAACCAAGGGGCACCGGCGGCGAGCACAGCCCGGTCCGGGTAGTCGGGATCGAAGATGCGCAGCGCGCCGAGGTCCTCGGCGCCCTTGGTCACCATCTCGTGGAACGCCTCGTCGTCGGTCTCGACGGCGGGGACCGCCTGCCTCCACTCGTCGAGGCGTTGGTGGGGCTTCGAGTGCTCCACCGGCTCGCCGCAAAGGTAGCGCGGTTCGATCTCGACTCCGTCGATGACGGGCGTGAACTGCAGGCACGTGCTCCAGTGGCCACGGGCGGGCACCACGGTGTCCCACGACGCGGTGTTGGACACGAACCGCGTCGGTTCGCTGGAGGTGATGCGCAGCCCTCTCCGGCTGACGCCCTTCTGGTAGTCGAAGACCAGGCCGTCGGGCGACGGGTCCAGGATGACCTCGCCCTCGGGCCGGGCCCGACCCTCCTTGACCGCGAACATGTTGGCGAAGTCGGCGGAGAAGCTCAGCTGGACCGAGCAGTAGGCGGGCTCCTCGCCGTAGTTCCGGACGACGATGTCTTCGCGCATCCCTCGGCCGACGTAGCGGTAGCGCAGGACCATCAGCGTGCTGTCGGCCCGACCGGCGTCGGGCACGCTGCGCAGGACGAACGTCGCCGCGAACGGGGCGGTGCGCTCGGCCGCGAGGACCTCGGGGCTCTCGCCGTTGATGCGCACGTCGAGGCCCGACAGGAAGCGGGTGTCGCGGAAGAACAACCCCTGGGACGTCCCACGCGAGACGTCGCCGTCGCGGCCCGAGATGCAGAACGCCGATCCCTGCACCAGGGTGACGACGCCCTCTGGCGCGTCGATCGCTTCGTCGCCGCCGACGTTCCAGGGCTCGGCCATGTCGGGCGCAGCGTAGTAGCGGCGTGAACCGGCTTCCCAGCCCGCCGCCGGTAGGTTCTGTGGGTGGTGAGCGGGCATCGGAGCCTCGTCGGGTTGGTGCTGGCGCTGCTCACGGCGTGCTCGGCGCCCGCCGCCGACGACATCGCCCTGCCGCCGGTCCTGCCCACAGCCGAGTCGACGACGACGCTGCCGGCGACCACGACGACCGTCCCCGTCGCGGCCGACGTGGCCGACCTGGCGGCCAGGACGACCATGACGGAACGGGGCCGCCGCATCTTCCTGGCCGCCCAGCCCGCCATCGAGGATCCGCCCACCTTCGTCCAGAACTGCGGAGTCCCCGAGCGCGCCGACACGCCGGGTGAGCCGCGCACCCACACACAGGGCTGCTACGTGGGCGGGCGCATCCACCTGCTGGCGCCGGACCGGGCGGAGGCTCGAGAACTGCTGTACGTCGTCGCCGCCCACGAGCTGCTCCACGCGGTGTACTCCCAACTCCGCCCGGCGGAGCGAGCGCGGATCGACGCGGAGCTGGAGGGCGCCCGCGCCGGCAACGAACGCCTGGAGGAGCGCCTCCGGCCCTACGGTTCCAGCCCCACACTGAACAACGAGATCCACTCCATCCTCGGCTCTGAGTTCGCCGGCCTCTCGCCGGCGCTGGAGGCCCACTACGCCCAGTTCTTCGCCGACCGGGCGACGGTCGTGGGCGCCCGCCAGCGCACGCTGGGCGCCCGCGAGGAGGAGATCCGCCGACTCAAGGCTGAGGTCGACGACCTGGAAGCCCGGATCACCTCGCTCAAGGCGGACCAGGAGTCCCTCCGCGCCAACGGCGACTTCCGCAGTTACAACGCCTACGTGGGCGTGGTCAACGGGCTCATCGACCGCTACAACGCCTCCATCCGGACGCTGAACGCCGTGATCCAGGAGTACAACGGCCTCTTGGGCGGCTGACCGAGGACAGCGCCGGAGGGTCCGACGTAGGTTGCGGGCATGACCCTGAACCTGAGCTCCGTGATGCTGGGAACCGAGGACTCCACCGCGCTGGCCGCGTTCTACACGAAGGTGCTCGGCGAACCGAACCCCGGATGGAGCGACGAGTCCGGCGGCTGGTTCGGGTACCAGGTGGGCGTGGGCGGCATCGCCATCGGCCCGCACAGCGAGGTGAAGGGCAAGAACCAGCATCCCGGGCGGATCATGCTCAACTTCGAGACGGCTGACGTGAAGGCCGAGTTCGAGCGCATCAGCGGACTGGGCGCCGAGGTCGTCGCCGAGCCGTACTCCCCGATGGGCGACGAGCGGATGCTGATGTGCACCTTCGCCGACCCCGACGGCAACTACTTCCAGCTCTCCACGCCGTGGGATCCGTCGTCGGCATAAGCCGCCGGCGAGGGGGGTTTCTCCTACGGCCGTAGTGCTAATCTGGACCGATGGGCGCCCCCCCCCTTTTCCAGATCGAGGGCCTCCACGTCGAGGTCGAGGGCACCGAGATCCTCAAGGGGGTCGACCTCACCGTCCTCCCCGGCCAGGTCGCGGCCCTGATGGGGCCCAACGGGTCGGGCAAGTCGACGCTCGCCAACACCCTGCTGGCCCACCCCGACTACACCGTGACCGCCGGCCGGATGCTGTTCAAGGGTGAGGACATCACGTCGTGGCCCACCGAGGTGCGGGGCAAGTCCGGCCTGTTCCTCGCCTTCCAGTACCCCGAGGAGATCCCCGGCGTCTCGGTGATCCAGTTCCTGCGCCAGGCCCTGTCCGCCCGCAAGGGCATCGATCTCTCCATCCTCGAGCTTCGCCTGGCCATCATGGGCTGGATGGACCGGCTGGGCATCGACCCCACCTTCGGCGACCGGTACCTGAACGAGGGGTTCTCGGGCGGAGAGAAGAAGCGCAACGAGGTGCTCCAGATGGCGATCCTCGAGCCCGAGTTCGCGGTGCTCGACGAGACGGACTCCGGCCTCGACATCGATGCCCTGAAGGTGGTGTCCAAGGGCGTGCAGGAGGTGCGGGCCGACCGTCCAGACCTCGGTGTGCTGGTCATCACCCACTACCAGCGCATCCTCCAGTACCTCGAGCCCGACGTCGTCCACATCCTCGTCGACGGCCGCATCGTGGCCAGCGGGGGCATGGAGCTGGCCAACCAGCTCGAGGCAGAGGGCTACGAGTCGTGGCGGGGTTCCAGGCAGTGACGCTCGACGTCGCCCGGCTCAAGAAGGACTTCCCCATCCTCGATCGCGACGTCGCCGGTCACCGGCTGGTGTTCCTCGATTCCGCAGCGAGCTCCCAGAAGCCCCGCGCCGTGCTCGAGGCGATGGACCACTATTACGAGACCACCCACGCCAACGTGCACCGGGGCGTCTACACCCTCGCCGAGGAGGCCACCCGGGCCTACGAGGCCACCCGATCGAAGGTCGCCGGCTTCATCGGCGCCCCGTCGCCCCGGGGCGTGGTCTTCACCAAGAACGCCACCGAGGCCATCAACCTCGTGGCCCACTCCTACGGCCGCTTCTGCCTCCCGAAGGGCTCGGCGGTCCTGCTCACCCAGATGGAGCACCACGCCAACCTCGTGCCCTGGTTGATGCTGCGCGAGGAGCGCGGCGTCGAGCTGCGATTCGTCGAGATCGACGACTCCGGGCGTCTGGTGCTCGACGACCTCGACCGCCTGCTCGACGGTGTCGGCCTGGTCTCGGTGACGGCGATGTCGAACGTGCTGGGCACGCTCAACCCCGTCGCCAGGATCGCCGAGGCGGCCCACGCCGCCGGCGCCGTGGTGCTGGTCGACGCCGCGCAGTCCGTCCCCCACGCCGTCACCGACGTCGCCGCCCTGGGCTGTGACTTCCTGGCCTTCTCGGCGCACAAGATGTGCGGCCCCACGGGCATCGGCGTGCTGTGGGGCCGGGAGGACCTGCTCGAGGCCATGCCCGCGTTCCTCGGGGGCGGCGAGATGATCCGCGACGTGCGCCTCGACGGCTGGACCCCCAACGAGATCCCGTGGAAGTTCGAGGCCGGCACCCCACCCATCGCCGAGGCCGTGGGACTCGGGGCGGCGGTCGACTACCTGGGCGACCTCGGGATGGAGGCGGTACGCGAGCACGAGGTGGCGTTGACGACCCACGCCATGACCACCCTTGCCGAGCGCCACGGCGACGACCTGCGGATCTTCGGCCCGCCCGACGCCCATGACCGGGGCGGCGTCCTGTCGTTCACCTACCGAGACGTGCACCCCCACGACCTCTCGCAGGTGCTGGACAGCGTCGGCGTGTGCATCCGGGCCGGCCACCACTGCGCCCGGCCGCTGATGCGCCGCCTCGGCGTGCCGGCCACCTCCCGGGCGTCGTTCTACGTCTACAACGACGAGGCCGACGTGGAGGCGCTCTCCGACGGGCTGGCCGCCGCCGCCGAGCTGTTCGCGCTCTGACCATGGCCGGCCTCGAAGATTTGTACCGCGAGATCATCCTCGACCACTACCGCAGCCCGCGGAACCGGGGTGAGCTGCCGGCGCCTCCGGCCCGCCGGGTCGAGGGTTTCAACCCCCTCTGCGGTGACGAGGTCATCCTCTACGTCGACATCGACGACTCCGGCCGGCTGGCCGACATCAAGGTCGACGGGCAGGGCTGCTCGATCAGCCAGTCGTCGGCCTCGATGATGACCGCTGCGGTCAAGGGCCGCACCGAGCAGGAGACCCGCGAGCTCATCCGGGCGTTCAAAGCCATGATGTCGATCCACGAGCGAGGGCTCGGGCACGCCGACGGCGACGGGCTGGAGGCCGCGGCAGCGCCCGATCCCCCGGTCGACATGGGCGAGCTGGAAGCGCTCCGCGGCGTGGTGAAGTTCCCGGTGCGGATCAAGTGCGCAACCCTCTCCTGGAACACCCTGGGCCAGGCCTTCGACCAGGCCGGACCGGAAGGCACCCGCGAGTAGGTTCGTCCTCATGCGACGAATGGTGTTGAGCATCGGCTTGGCCGCGGCCCTGACGCTGACGGCATGCGGAGGCGGTGGGGACGACGACGACGCGGCGCCGGCCCCGACGACCTCGTCATCGACGACGGCACTCGTAGGCAACGACCAGGCGGGCACGCCCTTCTGCGCCCTGGCCCGCACCTACACCGAGAGGTTCGCCACCCTGCTGACCGTGGCCAACGACCCGGTGAAGCTCCGGGCGGCGACCACCGACGCCGAGGCGGCCATCCGTCAGGCGCAGGCCCAGGCGCCGGCGGAGATCAAGCGCGACGTGTCGGTGGTGGCCACCACCGCCGGTCAGTTGCTCGCCGCCCTGCAGAAGAACAACTTCGACCTGAGCAGGACCTCCGAGGTGACCAAGCTCCAGGAGCCGGCGTTCCAGGCCTCCCTGGCCAAGATGAACAGCTACGCCCGGGCCCACTGCGGCCTCGCCTGAGCCCGCCCGTGAACGGCGACCACCTCCGCTCCCTACTGGCGTCCCACCAGACGGTGCTCATGCCCGGCGTATGGGACGCCCTCTCCGCCCGCTTGGCCAGTGACGCCGGCTTCGAGGTCCTGTTTCTCTCCGGCTACGCCACCGCGGCGAGCCTGCTGGGGCTCCCCGACTTCGGGTACCTCACCCAGGCCGAGATGTCGGAGGTCGCCCGACGGGTGTGCCGCACCGTCGGCGGCTGCGCGGTGGTCGTCGACGGCGACACCGGGGGCGGCAACGCCCTCAACACCATCCGGACCGTGGAGCTGTTCGAGGCCGCGGGCGCGGCCGGCATCTTCCTGGAGGACCAGGTGTGGCCGAAGAAGTGCGGGCACATGGCCGGGAAGCGGGTCGTGCCCCGAGAGGACTGGCTGGGCAAGCTGCAGGCCGCTCTCGACCACCGCTGGAAGATGTTCGTCGTGGCCCGTACCGACGCCCGCTCTGCGCTCGGCCTGGACGAGGCCATCCTGCGAGCCCGTATGGCGGCCGAGCTGGGAGTCGACGCGGTGTTCGTGGAGGCGCCCGAGTCCATCGAGGACATGGAGGCGGTGGCCGACGCCCTGCCCGGTGTCGTGCTGGTGGCCAACATGATCGAAGCGGGCAAGACGCCGCTTCTCAGCCCCGACGAGCTGCACGGGCTGGGGTACGACCTGATCGTGTCGCCGCTGACCGGCCTCTACGCCATGGCCCGGTCGGTGGCGACCGTCTACCAGGTGCTGGCCGACCAGGGCACGCTGCGCAAGCACCTCGACCTGCTGACGACGTTCGACGACTTCAACCGCGCCGTCGACCTCGAAGGTCACTACCGCCTGGAAGCCAGGTACCAGGCCCCCGAGTGACGGGTGCCCGGGGGGGAGGCCGGCGGCTGCTGTCGCTGGCGTCCCTGCGACCCCTGCGCAGGCGCGACTTCGCGCTGGTCTGGAGCGCGGCACTCGTCTCCAACATCGGGTCGTGGCTGCAGACCATCGCCGTCGGCGTGCTCGTCACCGAGCTCACGGGGCAGGCCCGCTGGACCGGCCTGGTGGCGGCCGCGGCGTTCATGCCCATCGGCGTGCTGTCGCCGGTGGGCGGCGCCATCGCCGACCGGGTCGACCGCCGGCGCCTGCTGCTGGGTACCACGATCGGGGAGACGGTGTTCGCCGCCCTCTTGGCCGTCCTCGTCGGCACCGGCAACGCCACGCCCCTCGGCGTGACCGCTCTGGTCTTCGCCGGCGGGTGCATGACCGCCCTCGGCTTCCCGGCCTACCAGGCCATCCTGCCCGACCTGGTCGACCGGGAGGACCTTTTGGGGGCCAGCTCGCTCTCCATGGCCCAGTACAACCTCGGCCGGGTGGTCGGCCCGGTGGTGGCCGGCGCCGTCCTGGTGGCCGGGTCCTTCACCTGGGCCTTCGCCCTGAACGCGGTGTCCTACGGGGCGGTGATGGTCGCGCTGCTCATGGTCCGTTTCAAGACACCGCCGCGGGCGGCGGAGGGAGAGCCCGCCGGGTTGTGGGCACGCATCGTCGCCGGGGCGCGAGGAGCGCGTGCCGAGCCCGGCTGCTGGGCCGCCATCGTGACCATCGCGGTGACCGCCCTCCTCCTGTCGCCCTTCATCGCCCTCATCCCGGCGGTGACCTTGAAGCTGTTCGCCGGCGGTGAGGGAGCGACGTCGTTGCTCATCGGTGCCCAGGGGGTCGGCGCGGTGGCCGGCGCGCTCAGCTTGGCGTCCCTGGCCGGTCGGTTCGGGCGCCGGCGGGTGCTGGTCGTCAACCTCGTCGTCCTGCCGTTCCTCCTCGCCGGCTACGCCGCCGCCCCCACGGTGGCGGTCGCCGCCGCCGCCCTCGTCGCCGTGGGGGCGGCCTACGTGGGCGTGCTGTCCGGCCTGGGCACCGTCGTGCAGCTGAGGGCCCCCGAGGTCCTCCGGGCGCGCATCCTGAGCCTGTACATGGTCGCCCTGGGCACGGTCTACCCCATCGGCGCTGTCGTCCACGGCGCCCTGGGCGACCGGTGGGGGCTGCGGGCCGTGACCGCCGGCGGCGCGGCGATCTTCGTGGTGGTGATCGTCGCCGGCGGCCTGTCCCGGCCGGACCTGGTCGCCGCGCTGGACGATCCGGCAGGAGCGGTCGACCACGAGGTCGACTCCCAGCTCCCACTCTGAACCGATGTGAGCGAAGCGATCAAGATGTCGTAGCCGACCCGCACGGGGTCAGTCGATGTGGCGGCTCGTTCAGCCCGGGCGGAAGGGGCGCAGGCCGTCGTCGGGCGTGGACAGCGGTTCCTTGGCGCCGGCCTCGGCGGCCAACGCGTTCCAGGTGTCGCGGTTCCAGCCGGGGACGGCCTGGAGGATCTCTCCGTCCGGCGAGATGTAGAAGATCGTGGGCACGGCCTCGAGCCCGTACGCCGCGGACACGTCGTAGGGCGGAGGCTGGCTCAGCGACGGGACCCGCTGGCCCTCGGCCTCGTTGTAGGCGGTGATGGCGTCGGGAGGATCCTCGCCGACGGCCACGACGCGCACGCCGGCCTCGGACAGCTTGGTCAGCATGGGCGCCACCATCTTGCAGACCGGGCAGGTGACCTTGAAGAAGGCGAGGACGGTCGGGCCCTCGGTCCATGGGTCGGAGACCTCGTCGCCGCCGTCGACTGAGGGCAAGGTGAACGAAGGAGCCTTGTCTCCGGCACTGAGCATGACTGCGATCGTACGTGAAGCGAGCAGTACCCTCTCCGCTCATGGCCTCCAAGAAGAAGCGGACTCCGCCGCGCCCCAAGTCCGGGTCCCGTCCGCCGGCCAAGCGGCCCGGCCAGCCGGGCGGGGCCAACAGCTCGGCGGGCGCTCAGAAGCAGGGCGCCCAGGGCGGGGGAGCGGCCAAGGCCTCGGCCGGGGCGAAACCGGCCGCCCCGAAGCAGCCCCGCGAGCGCACCGGCCCCACCCGTGCCGAGCGGCTGGCGGCGGCCGAGGCGGCCCGCCGGCGCAAGGCCGCCCGCAACCGGGCCCTGATCGCCGGCGGCCTGGTCGCCGTCCTGGCCCTGCTCACCATCACCATCATCAACAGCCGTCGGTCGAACCAGCGGGTGGTCAGCGCGCTGGAGGCCAGCGGCGCCTGCAAGTACGACACCCGGTCTGACACCGACCGCGGCCAGGGCAACAACCACGTGAACGGCGACGTGGCCTACGAGGTGAACCCACCCTCCGGCGGCGACCACAGCCCCTCGGCGTCGCCCCCGGGCATCTTCACCGTCCAGAACACACCCCCCGACTCCCAGATCGTCCACGCCCTCGAGCACGGCTACATCGCCATCTGGCACAAGCCCGATCTCGACGCCGCCGCCCTCGACGACCTGAAGGAGCTGGCCGGCCGTTACAGCCGCGACGTGCTCGTCGTGCCCAGGCCGTCGCTCGAGCACCCGGTGGCCGCCACCGCCTGGCACCGCCGCCTCCTCTGCCAGCGCGTCGACGTCGCGGCGCTGGAACGCTTCGTCACCGAGTACCGCAACAAGGGCCCGGAGAAGGTCCAGCACTGAACGTGGAACACTGGCGCCGATGAAGCTGACGCGAAGGCTGGTGTGGGCCGCGGCGATCCTCGGGCTGGTAGCCGCGGGGTGCTCCGACGGCGGCCCGAGCGAGATCGAGCGGACGGCAGCGTCGATCGCCGCCGCCGCGTCGGCGACGACATCTCCCACGACGACCATCGCGCCGGCCACGACGGTGGCCGCCCCGTCCACGTCGGCCCCACCGGCGACCACGGCCGCCGGCGCGGCGACCAGCCCGGCCGCGGCCCCAGCCGGACTCGGCACCGGCGCCAGGGGGGCCGACGTCGCCGCCCTGGAGCAGCGCCTCGACGCCTTGAAGTACGACGTGGGCAAGGTCGACGACGTCTACGACCAGAACACGGCCTACGGGGTCATGGCGTTCCAGAAGGTCACCGGGATGGCCCGCACCGGCCGGGCCACCGACGAGGTCGTCGCCGCGCTGGCCACGGCGACATCGCCGCCGGCGCTGGTGCCGAACGGGGGCGAGAACCGGGTCGAGATCGACATCCCGCGCCAGGTCCTGTTCCTCTACAAGGCCAACACGCTCCAGAAGATCCTCACCGTTTCCAGCGGGAACAACCAGCGGTTCTGCTCCGAGGGGTGGTGCCGGCGGGCGGTCACGCCCGGTGGGTCCTACGGCTTCTACCGCCAGGGCCGCGGCTGGGAGACCGGGCCGCTCGGTTCGCTCTACAACCCCGTGTACTTCAACGGCGGCATCGCCGTCCACGGCTCCCGGTCCGTGCCGGCGCAGCCCGCGTCCCACGGCTGCGTCCGCATCCCGATGGGCGCAGCCGAGTGGTTCCCGGGCGAGGTCCACATCGGGATGCCCGTGCACGTCGTCGGGGTGGACGGCGAGCCGCCGGACCCCGGCCGGATGGCCTCGACGGCGACCACCACGCCATCGCCGGCCGCCACGCAGCCGCCGGCGACCGCACCCGTCGTCACCCCGACGACTGCGACGACGCTGGGACTGCTCGACAACCTGTTGAAGCCGAAGACCCCTTAGCCGGCGGGGGGATCCTCGTAGCCGGCGTAGCCGGTCGACTCCAGCTCCTCGGCCAGCTCGGGGCCGCCCGAGGCCACGATGCGCCCGTTGCGCAGCACCGACACCACGTCCGGGCGCAGCTCGCGCAGCAGCCGGCTGTAGTGGGTGATGACCAGGACGCCCAGGCCCACCTCGTTGGTGATCATCTCCACCCGGCGGGAGACGTCCTTCAGGGCGTCCACGTCGAGCCCTGAGTCGATCTCGTCCAGGACGGCGACCTTGGGCGCCAGCACCGCCAGCTGGAGCGTCTCGTTGCGCTTCTTCTCGCCGCCGGAAAGGTCGACGTTGAGGGGTCGGGCGAGGAGCGCCGTGCTCACGCCGACTCGGGCCGCCTCGGCAGCCACCAGGCCGGCGACGTCGGCGGTAGGCCGCCCCTTCGCGGCCATCGCCGCGGCCATGGCGTCGACCAGTGAGACGCCGGGTACCTCGGTGGGGTACTGCATGGCCAGGAACAGGCCGGCCCGGGCCCGTTCCCACGTGGGCAGGGCGAGCAGGTCGACACCGTCGAGGGTCACGCTGCCGTCGTAGACCTCGTAGCCAGGCCCGCCCATGATGACGTGGGCCAGCGTCGATTTGCCCGAGCCGTTCGGGCCCATCACGGCGTGGACCTGGCCACTGGAGACCTCGAGGTCGACGCCACGAAGGATCTCCTTGCCCTCCACGCCGGCCCGCAGGCCTCTGACGACGAGCTTGCTCATGAGGTGCTCACGTCCACCAGGACCTCGTCTCCTTCGACCCGCACGATGTAGACGGGGACGGGCAGGGTGGCGGGAAGGGACTGCGGCTCGCCGGTGACCAGGGAGAAGGTGCTGCCGTGCTTCCAGCACTCGATCTCCTTCTCGTCGACCCAGACCTCGCCCTCGGACAGCGAGAAGTCGGCGTGGCTGCAGCGGTCGCCTATGGCGTAGAAGTCGTCGCCGATCCGCACGACGCAGATGCGGGCCTTGCCGATGTCGAAGCGCCTGGCCGAGCCGGGGGCCACGTCGTCGACCTTGCAGAGTCGCTCGGTCGTCACCGGCATCAGCCGGCCCGCGCCGCGAGGCGGCCGGCCAGGGTGGCCCTCAGGCCGGCGACGGCGTCGGACGGCGGCAGGCGGTCGAGCACCTCGCTGAAGAAGCCGAGGACGATGAGGCGCTCGGCCACCTCCGGTGGGATGCCCCGGCTCTCGAGGTAGTACCGCTGCTCGTCGTCGATGGGGCCGACTGCGGATGCGTGGCTGCAGACGACGTCGTCGGTCTCGATCTCCAGGTTCGGCACCGACGAGGCCTCCGCGCCCTCCGACAGGATGAGGTTGCGGTTGGTCTGGAAGGCCTTCGTGCCCCGCGCCTCCTTGCTGATGCGGATGAGCCCGGAGTACACCGATCGGGCGGTGTCGGACACCGCCCCCTTGAACAGCAGGTCGCTCGTCGTCTTGGGGGCGATGTGGTCCTGGATGGTGCGGAAGTCGTGCATCCGGGCGCCGTCGGCGAAGTACACGGCGGTGAGGTAGCTGGTGCCGCCCTTGCCGTCGATGCGGGAATCAGTGCGCACCCGGGCGTAGTCGCCGCCGAGGGCGACCACCGACGACTGCAGCGTGGCGTCGCGGCCCACCCGGCTGGACTGGTAGCCGACCTGGAACACCCGGGGGCCGAGATCCTGGACGTTGAGGTACCGGAGCCGGGCGTCGGCGGCGACGTCGAGCTCGACGATGGGGTCGGAGAAGGCGGCCACGTCGGCACTGGACTGGTGCTCGATGATCGTGACGTCGCTGCTCTCGCCGGCGGACACGATGGTGCGGGAGAACGACGCCACGCCATCGCCGTCGAGGTTGTGGACGATCACGATCGGCCGGTCGACGGCCATGCCGCGGGGCACACGCACCACGGTGACGCCGGGCAGGAAGGCGGTGTTCATCTCCGTGAACGCGTCGGCGACGGTGATGCGCCCGAGCATCTCGTCGCCGTCGGGCAGGTCGGCGGCGTCGGCCACCACTAGCCCCTTGGCCACCAGCGCCGGGTCGACGTCGATGCGGACCGGTCGGCCGTTCTGGACCACCACCATGGCGGCCTGGTCGCCGGTGGCCTCCGGCACGCCGGCGGCGTCAGGTGAGACGGTCGCCGGCCGGTAGGCGTCGAGGTCGAGCTCGTTGATCCGGCTGTAGCGCCAGATCTCCGCGCTCGAATCGGGCAGCGAGCCGGCGGAGAAGCGTTCGGCGGCGGCCATCCGCCGGGCACGGAACCAGTCGGGCCCGCCCAGGTGGGCGGCGGCATCGGGGCTGAACGTCTTCAGGAGAAATCCTCTCGCGGGGGCGAGATGAGTCTAGGAGACGGGAAGGTCAGCTCTTGCGGGGGGTGAGCGCTTCGGGGGACTCGGGCGCCCGGGGCGACTCGGGTCGCACGTTGCGACCCGCGGCCTGGTCGACGAGGCGGCCCACCTCGGCGCCGTCGATCGTCTCCTTCTCGAGCAGGGCCCGGGCGACGAGGTCGAGGCCACCGCGGAGCTGACCGAGCACCTCGCGGGCGCGGTCCTCCTGGCGGCGCAGGATCTGCTCGACCTCCTCGTCGACGACGCGTGCGGTCTCGTCGCTGTAGTCGCGGCTGTGCATCAGGTCCTCGCCGAGGAAGACCATGCCCTGCGAACCCCACGCCATCGGGCCGACGCGGTCGCTCATGCCCCACTCGCGCACCATCTTGCGGGCCAGCTCGGTGCAGCCGACGAGGTCGTTGTTGGCGCCGGTGGAGCGGTTGCCGAAGACGATCTCCTCGGCGATGCGCCCGCCCAGGCGCACCACGAGGGAGTCCTCGATGTAGGGCTGGGTGTAGATGTGGCGCTCCTCGATAGGGAGCTGCTGGGTCACGCCGAGGGCCATGCCCGAGGGGAGGATGGTCACCTTGTGCACGGGATCGGCGTGCTCGAGGGCGTAGGCCAGCACGGCGTGGCCGCCCTCGTGGTAGGCGATGACCTCCTTCTCGGAGTTGGAGAGCGCCATGGACTCCCGCCGCTGGCCCATGAGGATGCGGTCGCGAGCGGCCTCGAAATCGTCCATGTGGACCTCTGTCGCCCCCCGGCGCACGGCGTGGAGGGCGGCCTCGTTCACCAGGTTGGCCAGGTCGGCGCCGCTCATGCCGGGCGTGCCGCGGGCGATGACCGAGAGGTCGACGTCGGGCCCCAGGCGCTTGCCCTTGGCGTGCACCTGGAGGATGGGCATGCGCTCCTCGAGGTCGGGCAGGGGCACGACGACCTGGCGGTCGAAGCGACCGGGGCGCAACAGGGCGGGGTCGAGGATGTCGGGGCGGTTGGTGGCCGCCATCATCACCACGCCCTCGGTGGACTCGAAACCGTCCATCTCCGAGAGCATCTGGTTCAGCGTCTGCTCGCGCTCGTCATGGCCGCCGCCGAGGCCGGCGCCCCGCTTGCGGCCGATGGAGTCGACCTCATCCACGAAGATGATGCAGGGAGCCTGCTTCCGGGCGGTCTGGAACAGGTCGCGAACCCGCGCCGCGCCCACCCCGACGAACATCTCCATGAAGTCGGAGCCGGTGATGGACATGAACGGCACGCCGGCCTCGCCGGCCACCGCTCGGGCGATGAGCGTCTTGCCAGTGCCCGGCGGGCCGACCAACAGCACACCCTTGGGGATGCGGGCACCGATGTCGCGGAACTTCCCGGGGGTCTTCAGGAAGTCGACGACCTCGCGGATCTCCTGCTTGACGCCGTCGTAGCCGGCGACGTCGGCGAACGTCGTCTTCGGCTTCTCGGTGGTGTACACCTTGGCCTTCGACCGGCCGATCGACATGATGCCCGCCATCTGGCCCTGGGCCCTCCGGCCCATCCACCACCAGAACAGGATCAGCAGCCCGATCGGCAGGACCCACACCAGGACGGAGGCGAGGAGGTTGGACGCCGGCGCCTGGTAGTCCTCCTTCACGCCCTTTTCGCGCAGGAGGACGTAGTCCTGGTCGGGGATCCGGGCCGGGGCCGTGGTCGTGAACTCATTGCCGTTCCTGAACTCGCCCCTGATGCGCGACGTCTCGTTGTCGACCTCGACGCTGGCCACCTCGCCGGCCCGCACCCGGTCGAGGAAGGCGGAGTAGTCGATCTTCTCGCTCTCCGACCGCGTCATCGCCGGCGCGGCCAGCAGGGCGAGAAGGGCCACACCGATCAGCACCCACACGACGGGGCGGGGCCAGTTGGTGCCGGTGCCGGGGACGTTCGGCGAGCCCGGCGGCCGTTCCTTGCGCGCGCCGCGAGGGTCGGGAGGCGGGGGAGTCATCGAAGACCATGGTAGGCGGCCACGGCTCGGTACCGGGGCCGGGGGCCGGCGTGGCATCCACGCCGCGCCTGCGGTCGCCGGGTAGGGTGCCTTGATGTTCCGCACGCCCCTCTGCGCCCGGCCGGGCTGCGGTGTTCCCGCAACTGCGGTACTTGCGTTCCAGTACTCGACGCGGACCGTCTGGCTGATGGACCCGGGCGAGCACGACCCGTCCGCCATCGATCTGTGCGGGCCCCACGCCGACCGGCTCTCTCCGCCGCGCGGCTGGACCGGCCACGACCGGCGCGCCGGTGCCTCGTCGGGCATGTCGGCGTCGGTCGCCTCCTAACTCCCCTCCGCGCCGAGGGCGCCTCGGGCCCTCGCCCTACGCTGGACCTCGTGGAGCCTCAGCCGCCCGTCCTCCCGCCGCCGGCGCCTCCCGCGCCCCGAGCGCCGCGATGGGGCCTGGGCGACTTCCTCGTGGGTGTGTTCGGCGGCTACGCGCTGGCCAGCCTGGCCGCGGCGTTCTGGGTCACCGTGTCCGGCGACGCCGAGCTCGGCCTCGCCGGCCAGGCGTTCAGCCAGGCCGGGCTGTGGACGGGCATGGTGGGCACGGCAGTGGTCGCCAGCCACCGCAAGGGCGCCGGCACCCTCGCCGAGGACTTCGGGTTCCGAGGCCGGTGGCCGGACCTGGGGACCGGGGTGGTGGTGGCCCTGGCCATGCAGCTCCTCGTCCTTCCCGCCATCGCCTTCCTGCTGCGGCCCCTCCTCGGCGAGCCCGAGGTGTCAGGGCCGGTGCAGGAGCTGCTCGACAAGTCTCAGGGGCCGGCGTTCCTCGGGCTGATCCTGTCGGTGGCCGTCGGCGCTCCGCTCGTGGAGGAGCTGTTCTTCCGCGGTCTGTTGCTGCGGTCGCTGCAGCGTCGCATGCCGAACGCGCCTGCCGTCGCCCTGTCGTCGGTGGCCTTCGGCATCGCCCACGGCAGCGCGCTCCCGCTGGACGCCGTGGTGCTCGTCATGGTCAGCCTCACGGTCTTCGGGGCCGTCCTGGCCGTGCTGGCCATCCGTACCGGGCGCCTCGGTCCGAGCATCGTCGCCCACGCCACGTTCAACCTCTTCACGCTGCTCTACCTGACCTTCACCTGACCCGCTCGGGCACGCTCACCGGCTCCAGGTCGGTGAGCGTGCCTAGGGGATGGTGACGACGGTGGAGGCAGTGGTCGTCACCGCGGGGACGGTCGTGGTCGTCGTCGTCTCCGGCACCTCGACCACCGTCGTGGTGGTCGTCGCCGGCGCGGTGGTGGTGGAGGTCGTGTCGGGCGGGGCGACGGCGTTGGGCACGGCCCGGCCCTCGTCGGGCGGCGCCTCGGCCTCGGGGCTGTTGAGGACGTGGACCCGGGTGCCGGCGGGCACCTGGTCGAAGAACGTCGGCGCCGCGTACATGGGGATGCGGATACAGCCGTGCGACGCCGGGTAGGCGGGCACCGACGGCGACCCGTGGATGGCGATGCCGCCGTTGAAGTACATCGGCCACCACAGCTCGCCGAGCGGGGCGACCTCGAGGCCGGCGGCCTTGCGGCCGATGCGGAAGGACCCGCCGGGCGTGACGGCCACACTGCACTCACCTTCGACGCAGTAGCGCTCGTTGTTGCCCGTGGACACCGGCAGGATCCGGGCCAGCGACCCGTTAACCCAGTGGAACATGACCTGGCGCTCGACGTCGATCTCGATGCGGGTGGCGGCGCCGCCCGGAAGCATGGGGCCCGGTTTGGACGCGGCGGCCAGCGCGGCCTGGGTCTGGGGCCCGTCCTGGCCGTCGCGGGTCAGGCCCTCGACCTTCTGGAACGCCATGAGCGAGTAGCTGGTGCGGGCGCCCCACTTCCCGTCCGGCGTGCCCACGTCGTAGCCGAGCTCGGCCAGTCGTTCCTGCAGCGCGCGCACTGACTGGATCGACGCGGTGGCCGACTGCTGGGCCGGCGCCGAGGTGGTGGTGGTCGGCGCCTCGGTCGTGCTGGTGCTCGTACTGCTACTGGTAGTGGTCTGGGGCGCCAGGGTGGCGAAGGTCGTCGCCGTCGAGGCCGGGGCGGCCTGCGACTTCACCGACCCGTCGCCGCCGTCCGCCGAAGAGCAGCCGACGAGCGTCAGCGCCAGCGCCACCACCGCCTTCGAGAGGCCTCTCGGCCGCCTTTCGATCCCCATAACCGCCTTCGACTGTTCGAGGGCGGCAATCGTTCCACACTTTTTCCACCAGGTCGACACGAACTCAAGGTTCGGCCCTCGCCCGCCGATACCTCTGCTGCCTTGGGAGGCTCGTACACAGAGAGGGTTCGTCATGACCTGTCCTACCTGCCGTTCTGCCGCGATGGTCGAGATCGGCGTCCATGTCCGTGACCAGGTGCTCACCATGCATTCGTGCTCTGCGTGCGAGAACCGCTGGTGGGACCGCGGCGGCGAGCGGGTGACGCTCCCGTCGGTCCTGGAGCTCGTCTCCAGCAAGTAGTCGCTGTCCGCCGCCCGCCTGCTGTCTTCGCTCGCGGCGGGGATGACAAGATGTGGCCATGCCAGGTACGCAGTCGCCGGCGGTCGACGACCGCCGGCGCAAGTTCGCCGACTCGGCTCGCGCCCGGCTGACGACCAAGCCGTCGGTCGAGTCACTCATCACCTTCGGCGTGGTGGCGGCCGCGGCCCTGTTCGTCTTCAGCCAGCTCCAGCCCGGGCTGATCTTCGCCAAGACCACCCCGGCCGGCGGCGACACCGGCGCCCACGTCTGGGGCCCGGCATACCTGAGGGACCACCTGCTGCCCAAGGGGCGGCTGTTCGGCTGGGCACCGGACTGGTACGCGGGCTTCCCGGCGTACCAGTTCTATTTCCCGCTGCCCGCCCTGGCCATCGCCGTGCTGAGCTTCCTCATCCCCTACGAGGTGGGCTTCAAGCTCATCACCATCACCGGGCTGGTGACCCTGCCGATCGCCGCGTGGGCGTTCGGCCGGCTGTCAGGGATGCGGTTCCCGGGCCCGGCCGTGCTGGCTGTGGCCACCGTTCCGTTCCTGTTCGACCGGGGCTTCACCATCTACGGCGGGAACATCCCCTCCACGCTCGCCGGCGAGTTCTCCTTCTCCATCAGCCTGTCGCTGGCGATGCTCTTCCTCGGGGTCGTCGCCCGCGGGCTCGACACCGGCAGGCACCGCGTGCTCGCCGGCGTCCTCTTGGCCCTCACGGGGCTCACGCATCTCCTCCCGACGATCTTCGCCGTGGTCGGCGCGTGCGTCCTGTACCTCCTGCGGCCCGGGCGGCGACGGCTCGGGTTCGTCGGCGCGGTGCTGGCTGTGGGGGCCCTCCTGGCCGCCTTCTGGTCCGTGCCCTTCGCCTTCCGGCTGCAGTACGCCAACAACATGGGCTGGGAGAAGCTCACCCAGTACAGCAAGAACCTGTTCCCATCGAACATCCGCTGGGTGGTGGCACTGGCGCTCCTCGGGGCCGTGGTCAGCGTGATCAACCGCCGGCGGACGGGCCTCTTCCTCATCGGGATGGCCGTGCTGGCCGGTGGGCTGTTCATCCTCGCCCCCCAGGGTCGGCTCTGGAATGCCCGCATCCTGCCGTTCTGGTACCTGAGCCTGTACCTGCTGGCGGGCGTCGCCGTCACGGAGCTGGGGCCGGCGATCGGACGCTGGCTGGCCACCGACCCCGAGAGGCCGTCGCCACTGGGCCGATTGCTCACGCCGGTGGCCGCCGCGCTGCTGGCCTGGATGATCGTGGGCCTGCCGCTGGGCGTCCTCCCGGCTTGGCTGCCCAAGCCGGCGACCACCGACACGAGCTTCATCCCCGCCTGGGCGAAATGGAACTACTCCGGCTACGAAGGCAAGGCCGCCTACCCCGAGTACAAGGGCATCGTCGACACCATGGCGGACGTGGGCCGCACCAACGGCTGTGGGCGGGCGCACTGGGAATACGAGTCCGGCCTCGACCGCTTTGGCACGCCCATGGCCCTCATGCTCCTGCCCTACTGGACCGACGGCTGCATCGGGTCGATGGAGGGCCTTTACTTCGAATCCTCGGCCACGGTGCCCTACCACTTCCTCTCCGCCGCCGAGCTGTCCAAGGCCCCGTCGAACCCGATGCGCGACCTGCCGTACCCGACGATGAGCGTGGCCAACGGTGTACGCCACCTCCAGATGCTCGGCGCCCGCTACTACATGGCGTTCTCGCCCGAGGCGTTGGCACAGGCGAACGCCCACCCCGACCTGTCCGCGGTGGCCACCAGCGGCCGCTGGACCGTGTACGAGGTCCGGGGCTCCGAGCTCGTCTCGCCCCTCGCCTTTCACCCGGCAGTCGTCACGGGGCCCGTGAAGGGCGAGGTGCCGTGGCTCAACATGAGCGTCAACTGGTACACCGACTTCGGCGCGCATGACATCTACTTGGCCGCGTCAGGCCCGAAGGAATGGCAGCGGGTCGAGGCTCACAACATCGATTCCCAGGTCCGGACCGCCGGTTCCGGCGTGACCGTCGACGAGCCCGAGCGCCGACCGGTCGAGCCCGCCCGCGTCACCAACATCTCCAGCGACGACAACGACATCCGCTTCGACGTCGACCAGGTGGGCAAGCCGGTCCTGGTGAAGGCGTCGTACTTCCCCAATTGGAGGGCGTCGGGGGCGAAGGGCCCGTACCGGGTCACGCCGAACCTCATGGTCGTCATCCCCACGTCGACCCACGTCGAGCTCCACTACGGCTTCACCCCCGCCGAAGGGCTGGGCTACCTGCTCACCCTCGGCGGCATCGCCCTTGCCGTGTTCTTCTTCCGGCAGGGGCCCGTGCAGTTCGATGACGCCGGTGACGACACCGAGCCCGTCGTGTCGCTCGGAGAGCTAGGCGGGACGCCGCGGCAGTCGCCCCCGCCGCGGCCTCCGGTGACGGTGCCCGACCGAGGTAGCTGATCCCCTACGACACCGCACCCGTGGATCTGACCGAGGCGCCGGCCTCCTCACGCGGCGAACGGGGGCCGGACGCGCCGCAGGAAGCGACCCCGCCTGCGGGCGTGAACCGGCTGAGGCTCGCCACCGGCTTCGTCCTCTTCCTCGCCGTGGTCGTGCGCTTCGTCACCGTCTCACCGCTGTGGCTCGACGAGGCCCAGACGGTGGCGATCGCCCGACTGCCGCTCGGAGACATCGCCGAGGGCCTACGCCACGACGGCGCGCCACCGCTGTTCTACGTGCTGCTCCACGGGTGGATGCGGATCTTCGGTGACGGCGATCTGGCCGTCCGGTTCCTGCCGGGCCTCTTCTCGGTCGCCGCCCTGCCCCTCGCGTGGCTCGCCGGCCGGCGCCTCGGCGGAGAGACCGTGGCCTGGTCGGCGGTCATCCTCCTGGCTGCCTCGCCGTTCGCCGTTCGCTACGCGACCGAGGCCCGCATGTACTCCCTCGTGGTGATGTTGGTGCTCATGGGGTACCTCGCCGTCACCGAGCTGCTGGAGCGGCCAGCGTCGCGTCGCGCCGCAGTCGCCGTGGGCGCGGTCACCGCCGCGCTCCTCCTGACCCACTACTGGGCGTTCTACCTGCTCTTCGTGACGGGCGTGGCGCTCGTGGCCCTGGCCCGGAGGGAGGGGTCGCCGACTCGCGAAGGGGCGCGCCGGGGCCTGGTGGCGATGGCGATCGGTTCGCTGGCCTTCGTGCCCTGGTTGCCCTCGTTCCTCTACCAGTTGGCCAACACCGGCACGCCGTGGGGAGGCCCCGGGCGGTTGCGCTCGCTGGTGGACACTGTCTTCCACTTCTCCGGGGGCTACTGGGATCCTGGTCTTGTGGTCGGCATGGCGACCTACGGCCTGATCGCCCTCGCGCTGTTCGGACGGGCGATCGACGAACGTCGCGTGGAGTTCCACTTGCACACCCGCCCCGGCGGCCGGCATCTCGCCGTCATCGCCTACGGCACGCTGGCCGTCGCCATCGTCGCCACTGTGATCGGCCGGTCGGCGTTCGCCGTCCGCTACGCCTCGGTCATGTTCCCGCTGGTCGTCCTGCTGGCCGCCCTGGGCACCGGCGTGCTCCTCGACCGCCGCATACGGCACGGCCTCCTGGCCGTCATCGTGATCAGCGGGTTCTGGGGTATCGCCCCCAACGTGTTCGGCGACCGTACCTCGGCCGCCCGTGTGGCCGCCGCCCTGCGCGACGGCGTGGAACCGGGCGACGTCGTCGCCTACTGCCCGGACCAGCTCGGTCCGTCGGTCAGCCGGCTGCTCCCCGACGACATGGGCGCCGCCCATCTCACCTTCCCACGGGCCACGCCGCCCCACGTCGTCGACTGGGTGGACTACGCCGAGACCAACCGGGCCGCCGACCCCGATCTCTTCGCCCAGATGCTGCTCGACCGGGCCGGCCCCGATCACACTGTCTGGGTCGTGTGGGCCCCGGGGTACCGCACGTTCAAGGACAAGTGCCAGGGCGTGCTGGCCAACCTCGACCTGGCCCGCCGGGAGAACACCCGCCCGGTCAAGCTGCCGAAGAACTTCGAGAAGCCGGGACTCATCCGCTTCCCGCCGCAGGGCCTGGGCAGCTAAGCGCAGTCCCGCCACAGGAACAGGCGCAAGCGGACCAGGTTGGCCATGGTCCGGGGAATGCGCTTCGCGATCGAGCTGCGCGACGGCCGCAGCTCCTGGACGACGACCGGCACCTCGCCGGCCTTCAGACCCGCCCGTTCGGCGCGCAGGATCAGCTCGGTGTCGAACAGGTCGGTCCCGAACCGGCACGCCTCGGCGAGGGGGACGAGCGGCGCTCGCCGCAGCACCTTCATGCCGTGTGTGTCGGAGACGGTGAGCCCGAACCCGACCCGCAGGATGGTGGAGAAGACCAGCGTCACCATGCGCCGGGGCCACGGCCGGTTGTCGAGCGCCCCCTCACCCCGCTTCGAGCCGACGACCACCGCCGGCCCGTCCGGCGCCTGCATCATGGCCACGGCCCGGTCGAGGAAGGCCAGGTCGTAGTAGTCGACGTCGAAGAAGGCGATGAGCTCGCCCTCGGCGGCCAGGAACCCCATGCGCAGGGCCTGGCCGTAGTCGGCGGCGCCGAGCTGGAGAACCCGGAGCTCGGGCACCTCGTCGATGAGGGCCTTGGCCACCTCGGCGGTACCGTCGCTGGACCCGTTCTCGACGACCACCACCTCGAACGGGCCGCGGGCCCGCATGCCCTCGGCCACGTCCCGCACCGCCGAGGCGATGTAGGGCGCCTCGTCGTGGGCCGGCAGGACGACGGAGATCACGTCACGGACCGGGGGCTCACGTCCCTCATCCTGGCCCAACTATGGTCACCGGGGTGCCCACGCTCGATTCCATCTTCAAGGCCTACGACATCCGAGGGGTCGTGCCCGACCAGCTCGACGCCGGCGTGGCTCGCGCCGTCGGGGCGGCGTTTGCCAGGTTCACGGGCGCGCCGCGGCTCCTCGTCGGGCGCGACATGCGTCCGTCGGGTGTCGAGCTGACCGCCGCCTTCGCCGAGGGGGCGACCTCCCAGGGCGTCGACGTCGTCGACCTGGGACTCATCTCCACCGACCTGGCGTACTACGCCGCCGGCTCCCTCGACGCCCCGGCCGCCATGTTCACCGCCTCTCACAACCCGGCGAAGTACAACGGCATAAAGCTCTGCCTGGCCGGCGCCAAGCCGGTGGGTCAGGACACGGGGCTGGCCGACATCAAGAAGATGGTGGCGAGCGGCGACATCGGGGAGGAGGGCACCAAGGGCAGCGTCTCGGAGATGAACCTGCTCGACGAGTACGCCGACCACGTCCGGTCCTTCATCGACGTCGACTCCCTGCGGCCCCTGAAGGTGGTGGCCGACACGGCGAACGGGATGGGGGGCCTGGTCGCCCCCCCGGTGTTCGAGGGCCTGCCGTACGAGCTCGAGATCATGTTCGGCGAGCTCGACGGCACCTTCCCGAACCACCCGCCGGACCCGATCAACCCCGAGAACCTGAAGGCGCTGCAGGCCCGGGTGCTGGAGGTGGGGGCCGACGTCGGGCTGGCGTTCGACGGCGACGCCGACCGCGTTTTCCTGATCGACGAGAAGGCCGAGCCCATGTCCGGCTCGACGACCACCGCCTTCGTGGCCAAGTCCATCCTGGCCAAGAACCCCGGCGCGTCGATCATCTACAACCTCATCTGCTCGAAGGCGGTCCCCGAGATCATCACCGAGAACGGCGGCAAGCCCATCCGCACCCGGGTCGGTCACTCCTTCATCAAGTCCGTGATGGCCGACACCGACGCCGTCTTCGGCGGCGAGCACTCAGGCCACTACTACTTCAGGGACAACTACCGGGCCGACTCGGGGCTGATCGCGACGATGGTCGTGCTCGAGGAGCTGTCCCGGGTGTCGGACCCGCTATCGGAGCTGCGCAAGCCCCTCGAGCGCTACGCCGCCTCTGGCGAGATAAACGTCGAGGTCGACGACCCGGCGGGTACCGTGGAGCGCGTGTCGCAGGCCTATGGCGAGGCCGAGCAGGAGCGGATCGACGGGCTCACCGTCGACTTCGGCGACTGGTGGTTCAACCTGCGGCCGTCGAACACCGAGCCGTTGCTGCGGCTCAACCTCGAGGCGCCGGATGACGGTTCGTGCAAGGAGCACGTGTCGGAGGTGCTCGCGTTGATGAAAGAGGAGAGGTAGATGGCGCTCGACCCGATGCTCCTGGAGATACTCGCCTGCCCCGAGGACAAGGGGCCACTGCTGTACTTCGGCGACGAGGACGCGCTGTACAACCCCCGGCTCAGGCGGCGCTACGCCATCCGTGACGGCATCCCCGTCATGCTCATCGACGAGGCCGAGACGGTCTCTGAAGAAGAGCACGAGCGGTTGACCGCCAAGGCCGAGGCGCAAGGCATCCGGCCGACGTTCGAGGGCAGATGACGGCGACCGACATGACCGCCATCGGGAAGACGGGTCGGTGATCGACAGCCAGGGGATGCTCGAGGCCGCCCTGCGCCTCCCCGAGCAGATGTGCGCCGCCCGCGACCGCGCCCGTGGCCTCGACGGCCTGCCGGACAGGGAGGACATCCAGCAGGTCGTCGTCCTCGGCATGGGGGGGAGCGGCATCGCCGGCGACGTGCTGATGTCCGCGGCCGGGCCGTACATGCCGGTGCCCGTCCTGACGTTCCGCAGCTACCACGTGCCGGCGTTCGTGGACGAGTCCACCCTGGTCTTCGCCATCTCCTTCTCCGGCGACACCGAGGAGACGATCGAGGCCGTCACCGCGGCCGCCCTCCAGGGCGGGCGAGTCGTCGCCGTCACCCGAGGCGGGGAGCTGGCCCACCTGGCCGAGTCGTGGGGCGTGCCCATCGTCGGGGTCCCCGATGGCATTCCCCAGCCACGCGCCGCCCTGGGCGCCCTGGCCATCCCGCCGTTGGTCGTGCTGGAGGACATCGGCCTCTTTCCCGGGGCGACGTACTGGATCGACGCGGCCGTCGAGCAGCTCACCGCCCGCCGCGACCAGCTGGCCCGGCCCGACAACCTGGCCGAGCAGCTGGCCTGCCGCATCGGCCGGACCATGCCCCTGATCCACGGCGGCGGCGGCCTCGGGGCGGTCGCTGCGCAGCGCTGGAAGACCGACGTCAACGAGAACGCCAAGTGCCCGGCGTTCTGGAACGCGCAGTCCGAGCTTTGCCACAACGAGGTCTCGGGCTGGGGCCAGCACGGTGACATCACCCGCCAGATGTTCACCCTGGTCAATTTGAGGCATGATTTCGAGCATCCCCAGGTGATGCACCGGTTCAAGGTGACCGCCGATCTCCTCGACGAGGTCGTGTCCTCAGTGGAGGAGGTGCAGGCCGAAGGCGAGGGGGAGCTCGCACAGCTCCTCGACCTCATCCTGGTGGGCAACGTCACCTCGCTGCACATGGCTTTCCAGGAAGGGGTCGATCCCGGCCCCATCCCGGCGCAGGAACACATCAAAGACGCCCTGGCCACCGCGGCGGGCGAAGACGAAGGAGTCGTTTCATGACCGACGGCGTGCAGTACGACATCGCAGACGAGGGGCTGGCCGAGCTGGGCCGCCAGCGCATCGCGTGGGCCGACAGCCACATGCCCGTGCTGGCCAGCATTCGTGAGCGCTTCGCCAAGGAGCGCCCCCTGGACGGCATCACCATCGGGGCCTGCCTGCACATCACCACCGAGACGGCAAACCTGCTGCGGACGCTCAAGGCCGGCGGGGCCACGGTGGTCGCATGCGCGTCCAACCCTTTGTCGACCCAGGACGACGTGGCCGCGTCGTTGGCCCTCGACGAGGGCATCGCCACGTACTCCATCAAGGGTGAAGACACCGACACCTACTTCCGCCACATCGACGCCGTCCTCGACGCCCGTCCGCAGATGACCATGGACGACGGGTGCGACCTCGTCTCCCGCCTCCACCGGGAGCGCCCGGACCAGGTCGACGAGGTGCTGGCCGGCACCGAGGAGACCACGACCGGCGTCATCCGCCTGCGGGCCATGGAGGCCGACTCGGCCCTCAAGTTCCCGATCGTCGCCGTCAACGACGCCGACACCAAGCACATGTTCGACAACCGCTACGGCACGGGCCAGTCGACCCTCGACGGCATCATCCGGGCCACGAACGTGCTCCTCGCCGGGAAGACGCTCGTCGTCGCCGGCTACGGCTACTGCGGCAAGGGGCTGTCCGAGCGAGGGCGCGGCATGGGCGCCAACGTGATCGTCACCGAGGTCGACCCACTGCGGGCGCTCGAGGCGGTCATGGACGGCTTCCGCGTCATGCCGATGAGTGACGCGGCGCGCATCGGCGACATCTTCGTCACCGTCACCGGCGATCGCGACGTCCTCCGGGCCGAGCACTTCGACGTCATGAAGGACGGCGCCATCCTGGCCAACTCCGGCCACTTCGACATCGAGATCGACCTCGACGCGCTGGGCAGGATGGCCAGCGCACGTCGTATGGCCCGGGCCATGGCCGAGGAGTTCATGGTCGAGGGCAAGCGCATCCTCGTCATCGCCGAGGGTCGCCTGGTCAACCTGGGCGCGGCCGAGGGCCACCCCGCGGCCGTCATGGACATGAGCTTCGCCAACCAGGCCCTGTGCGCCGAGTGGGTGCTGGCCCAGAAGGGCGCGCTCGAGCCGAAGGTGTACGACGTGCCCCGTGACATCGACTCCGAGATCGCCCGCCTCAAGCTCGAGACGATGGGGGTGGAGATCGACGTCCTCACCCCCGCGCAGGTCGAGTACCTGAGCAGCTGGACCGTAGGCACGTAGTTTCACAACGACGGGGTGTCTCACCCCACTCGTAGTGTCGGCGGAATGTTGCTGCCCGCGAGGTGCCCGGTGTGCGGTGCGGCGGCGGCCGGGCCATGCACGGCGTGCGCCGCCGAGCTGCGGTACGCGCCCGCGCTCCCCCCGCCGGCCGGGGTGGACAGCTGCGCCGCCCTGCTGACCTACGCCGGCACCGGCCGGGAGCTGGTGGCCCGCCTGAAGTACCGCAACGCCCGCAGCTCGGTGGCGTTCCTCGCCCGTGGGATGGCGGCTGTGGCGGCCGCGCCCGGCCACACCCCGGGTCAGCGGCCCACCATCGACGTCGTGACATGGGCGCCCACGACGCCGGCCCGCTTGCGGGAGCGGGGCTTCGACCAGGCCCGCCTGCTGGCCCGGGCGGTGGCCAGGGAGCTCGGGCTGCCTTGCCGGCCGCTGCTGCGGCGACGGGCGGGGCCGGCGCAGACGGGACGAGACGCCGTGGCCCGCCGGTCGGGGCCCGGGTTCACCGCCAGGCGCGTGCTCGACGGCCGGCGGGTGCTGCTGGTGGACGACGTGGTGACCACCGGCGCCACCGTGACCGCCGCGGCCCGGGCCCTCACGTCGGCCGGTGCGGTAGAGGTCCACGTGGTCGCCGCGGCCCGGACTCCGCCCAGCCGGCGCCGCGTAGACTCGGGTGTGGCCGAGCGGAGGAGCCAGACTTGGAAGTGACAGTCCGTGGTCGCAACGTAGAGGTCAGCGAGCGCCTCCGGACGGCCGTCGAGGAGAAAGTCGGGCGGCTGTCCCGCCACCACGACGGATGGGAGCACGCGGAGGTCAAGTTCTTCGAGGAGCGCAACCCCCGGATCTCGGCCAAGGAGGTCTGCGAGGCCACGCTGCGGGGGCACGGCCGCATCATCCGGGCCAAAGCCGCCTCGGCCGACGCCCTGGTTTCCCTCGACCGGGTCGTCGACAAGCTCGAGCACCAGATCGACAAGCTCAAGAGCCGTCTGATCGGCCGGTCGCACCCCAGAAGGCACCAGTTAGACTCCGCTCCGGCCGTGGGCCACGACGAGGACGAGGCGGACGAGGGCGAGCAGGGCCCGCCCCGCATCGTCAGGACCAAGCAGTTCGACATCAAGCCGATGACCCCGGAGGAGGCGGCCCTGCAGATGGACGTGCTCGGGCACGACTTCTATCTCTTCACCAATGCCGACACCGGAGTGGCGGCGGTCGTCTACCGCCGCAACGACGGCGACGTCGGTTTGATCGACGCCAGTTAGTGGTCGGCGCGTGACGCAGGTCGCCGCCGGCGGCGCGGAGCCCATCCGCGTGGTGATCTCCGACGACCACGGCCTTTTCCGGCGGGGCCTGAGGATGGTTCTCGAGGGCGAGGAGGACATCGAGGTCGTCGCCGAGGCGGCCGACGGCCGGGAGGCGGTCGCCCGGGTGGAGGAACTGGCCCCCGACGTGGTCCTCATGGACCTGCGCATGCCGCGCATGGGCGGGATCGAGGCCACCCGGCTGATCCGCCAGCTGTTTCCCACCACGAGGATCATCGTCCTGACCGTCAGCGACGAGGAGGACGACATCTACGGCGCGGTCAAGGCCGGCGCCAACGGCTACATGCTCAAGGAGGTGTCGATCGAGGAGGTGGCCGACGCGGTGCGCGCCGTCTTCGCCGGCCAGAGCCTCATCTCCCCGGCGCTCGCGTCGAAGTTGCTGGCCGAGTTCTCGGCGCCGGCCATGTCGTTGGGAAGCCGGGCGGTCGACGATCCGGCGTCCCGCTCCCTGCGGCTGACCGAGCGTGAGGTGGGCGTCCTCAAGCTGGTGGCCCTGGGCCACGAGAACGCCGAGATCGCCCGCCAGCTGGCCGTCGCCGAGAGCACCGTGCGCAACCACGTGGCCAACATCCTCACCAAGCTGCAGCTGCGGTCTCAGATCGAGCCCGCGACGTAGGCCTTGGCGTTCAAGGGTTTGCGCAAGCCCCGGCCCACCCCGGCCGGTACCTACACGGAGTGGCGTTGGCCGCCGTCCACGTCCTTCGCCCGGACGCTGCTCGCCGGTTACAAGAGCTTCGAGCACGTGCTCGTGCCCGAGGTCGACCCCGGACCGGACTCCATGTACTTCTGGGCCCACCAGTTCCGCATCATCGGGGGCGAGGGCGGCTACATCGGGCTGCAGACCAAGGGCAACCGGGTGGACGGGAGCCTGGGCAAGATGGCCATCTTCTCGGTCTGGAACGCCGTCGAGGCCCACGGCCTCTCCACCCGCTTCAGCGGCGAGGGTGAGGGTTGGAGCTGCCGCATCCCCTACCAGTGGCAGGCCGGCCGCGCCTACGGCCTGAAGGTCTCCACCGTGGGCGGTGGCTGGTGGACGGCCAAGGTGCGCGACGAAGCGACTGGGGACATCAGCGAGATCGGCAGCATCCGGGTGCCCGAGCACTGGCGGAACCTGGACACGTGGTCGGTCATGTGGACCGAGTACTACGGCCCTCCTCTGGGCGCCTGCAGCGAGCTGGCGTACTCCCGCGTGGTCTTCGGCACGCCCCTCGCCAACGACGGTGAGACGAAGCCCGCCGGGTCGCACAGCCACATCGGCGATGGCACCTGCCAGACGTCGCACATCGAAGCCGTGCCCAACGGCGTCCGCCACGAGATGGGGCGGCCCGTCTAGCGCACCGGCGTGGGGCGGGCGGCCACCATCACGATGTCGCCCAGCCAGCCCATTGGCACCTTCGGGTCGGCCACCTTCGAGGCTGCGGCGGCGGCCTTGGCCAGCGCGCCGTGGCTGGGCCCGGCGCGGTGGGCGATGTAGGAGAGATGGAACGTCCTCGGCACCACGGTCCACTCCACCATGTGGAAGCCCGCCGCCCGGAGCATGGCGTCGAGGGTGGAGGGGGTGAAGTAGAAGAGGTGCGACCGGATGAACCACGGCCACGAGCCCTTCCGTACCCGGGCATGGAGACCGGCGGCGTTCACCGTGGACAGCACGAGCAGGCCCTCGTCGTCGAGCAGGGGGCGCAACGCCTTGAGGGCGGCCACGGGGTCGACCAGGTGCTCGAGGACGTCGAACATGGCGACCACGTCGGCACCGCTCTCAGGCTCGTCGAGGGACTCGATGGTGCCTTGACGCAGGTTCACGCCGAAGCGCCGGCGCCCCTCCTCGACCGCCCAGGACGAGGGCTCGACCCCCCGCGCTTCCCAGCCGTGCTCCTCGGCGACGCTGAGGAAGAGCCCCACGTTGGCACCGATCTCCAGCAGCCGCCTCCCCCGCACCGGGTGACCGGCCATGGCGCCGGCGAACCAGGCGAACACCTCTCGCCTCGAGGGCTCCTCGTCGAGGTAGGTCGGGTCCACGACGTCCGCGTAATTGGCCAGGATCTCCTCGGCGTCGGTGGGGACCACCGCGCTGAGAAGGCCGCAGTCCCGGCACTGGAGGATGTCGTCGTGGGCCGACAGCCCGTCGGTGGTGCAGGCGAACTCCTCCACGGGCGGCCGGCCCGTGGCCGTGGCCGGGTACACGAGGACGTGCTCCTTGGCCCCGCAGAGGACGCAGGGGTGGCTGACCGGCGGGCCGGCCGGCGCCGGTGCCGGATCGGGCCCGTCGTGTGGCGCCACGGGAGAACGCCGGCCCCGCCGGCCCCGACGGGCCACCGCCACCGCGCAGTACCCCACGCTCTCGGCGACGTACCGCATCGAGCGACGGATCGAGATCGACGACGACTCCTCGGTGTAGCGGGTCGGGATGGGCACCTCCACCACCCGCTGCCCGGACGTCACCGCGTCGATCAGCAGCTGCGAGTCGAAGGCGAAGTCGTCGGAGTACCGGAGGAACGGCAGTGAGAGCAGGCACTCCCGCGTATAGGCGCGGAGGCCGCTGTGGGTCTCGGTGAAGCGGGAACCGAGCAACAGGTTCTCGATGGTGGTGCTGACGCGGTTGCCGAGGTAGCGGTACAACGGCATGCCGCCGGCCCGGGGGTCGCCGAGGCCCGCGAACCTGGACCCGAACGTCATGTCGGCGTCACCGGCGAGGATCGGGGCGGTGAGGAGGGGGACGGCCGCGGGGTCGTACTGGTAGTCCGGGTGGACCATCACCACGATGTCGGCGCCGTCGCGCAGGGCCTCGGTGTAGCAGGTCTTCTGGTTGCCGCCGTAGCCCCGGTTGACAGGGTGCACGACCACCTGGATGCCCAGCTCGCGGGCGACCTTGACCGTCTGGTCGGGGCTGGCGTCGTCGACCAGGATGACCTTGTCCGCGGCGTGCGGCGGGAGGGCGGCGACCGTCTTGGCCAGTGTCCGCTCGGCGCAGTAGGCGGGGAGGGTGACGACGATCTTCGGGCGGGCGGTCACGGCGTGGACCTCGGCGGACGGACCCGTTCGGCCACCAGGACGTCGTCCTTGTCGAATCGCATCTCGAACTCGCCGGCCAACAGCTGCCCGAGCAGGATTTTGTCGTCCGCGTTGAGCAACGTTCGGTCCAGTACGAGCCACCTCACGACGGCAGGATCGTGGAGGTTCTCGCCGTTTACTCCCCAGTTGACCGGCTTCCACGGCACGGGGAACTCGTAGATCCTCACACGCTGCGACAGGTGGGGGACCAGGTAGTAGATGGCGCTGGTCGCCGCGCCCTCGGGCACCATGGCGACCGCCTGCTGCTTCGAGTCCCGGCGAGGGTCGGGGCCCTGCGCCCACAGCCCGCTGTGGTACTTCACGCTGATCGGCGACGGCCCCCACGCCACCGTCGTGGCCAGCGAGGTGGCGAGGAGCAGGCCCACGAAGAACCGCTTCAGCGACGCGGTGGTGCCGAGGTTGGCGACCGCCTCGACGGTGGCCAGGATGATGCCGGTCAGCACCAGCGCCGCGTAGTGGTAGCGGATCTCCCGCTGGTACGGGAACGTGGAGAGGATGTTGATGGCCAGCATGGGCGCGGCGATGAGGAACGTCGAAAAGGACGCGAAGCAGAGGAACGCCACGGGAGCGAGCATCATCCGGTAGTAGTTCATGCGGTCCGGCAATGTGGCCGTTTTCAACGCCCGGTCGGGATTGACGACGACGTTCTTGGCCACCTCGAAGGGCGAGGACCCGAACTCGCCGAAGAAGGTGTCGTAGAAGGCCTTGATCCCGTTGACGTGTGGCAGGATCACCCTGGTCACCAGGGCGAACCATGCGACGGCGGCGCCGACCACGATGGCGCCGATGCGGCGGTCGCCCCACCGCGCGATGAGCACCCCGAGGACGGCCATGGAGAGGGCGACGTCCTCCTTGCAGGCCACCGCGAGCACCGCAGCCAGCGCGAACCACTTCCAGCGCCTGGTACGCGCCGCCCAGTACGCGAACAGGAAGGGGGCGATGGCCAGGGCGTCGGGGTGGAAGTACTCCCATACCAGGTACTGGTAGGTCGGGTTCAGCAGCAGCACGCCGGCCATGCCGACGGCGAGCCACCGGTCGGCCAGCCGGTCACGGGCCAGCAGGAAGATGGCGATGGCCCCCGAGGCCTGGGCCGCCACCTGCACGAAGAGGAGGAACACCGGCCCGGCGCCCAGCCAGTAGAAGGGGGCCAGCAGCACCAGCGCGTAGTTCCCGTGGAAGCCCCAGAAGTGGAGCCCGCGGATGGTCATGAACGGTTCCTTGAACCGGGAGAGCAGCCAGACGACCTGGTCGTAGACCCCGAGGTCGAACCCGAAGGTGGCGAAGCGGTCGTGACGCTCCCATCCGAGGCGGAGGAAGATCAGCGACCAGACGACGATCATGGCTCCGAGCGCCCACCGGACCGGGTCGCGGCGCTTCACCCACTGGACCAGCTCGTCGAGGTCGACCTGGTCCGGGTCTGTCTCGGGCGGCGGCTTCACTGGCGTAGGGAGGACCACGGCCGCACATTCTGGCCCGCCGCCAGGAGTCCGGTCCGGTCAACGCCCGGAGCTCACCCGCCGGGCGTCGGTAGACTGGACGCCATGTCGTTCCTGACCAAGGTCCTACGCGCCGGTGAGGGCAAGAAGCTGAAAGCCCTGCAGACGCTGGTGCCCGACATCAATGCCCTCGAGCCCGAGATCGAGGCCCTCTCCGACGATGACCTGCGCCACAAGACGGTCGAGTTCCGTGAACGGCTGGCCAAGGTGGCCCCCGAGGAGGTCGACGACGCCCTCAACGACCTTCTCCTGGAGGCCTACGCCGTCGTGCGCGAAGCCGCCCGCCGGGTCATCGGCCAGCGCCACTACGACGTCCAGCTCATGGGCGGGGCCGCGCTCCACTTCGGCTGGATCGCGGAGATGAAGACCGGCGAGGGCAAGACCCTGGTGTCCACCCTCCCCGTCTACCTCAACGGGGTGTCGGGCCGCGGCGTCCACGTCATCACGGTCAACGACTACCTGGCCAAGCGCGACTCCGAGTGGATGGGGCGGATCCACAACTGGCTCGGCCTCGACGTGGGCCTCGTCATCTCCGACAACCAGGATCCGGCCCACAAGCGCCAGATGTACGCGTGCGACGTCACCTACGGCACGAACAACGAGTTCGGCTTCGACTACCTCCGCGACAACATGGCCATGTCGAAGGACCAGATGGTCCAGCGCGGCCACCAGTTCGCCATCGTCGACGAGGTGGACTCGATCCTGGTCGACGAGGCCCGCACGCCGCTCATCATCTCGGGTCAGGTGCAGGATGCCGCCGCCCTCTACTACAAGTTCGCCGGCATCGTCCGCACCCTCACTCGTGACCTCGACTACGAGGTCGACGAGGAAAAGCGCACCGTCGTGCCCCTCGAGGCGGGCATCGAGAAGGTCGAGAAGGCCCTCGGCGTGCAGAACCTCTACGACGAGCTGTCGTCGAACTACGTGCACCAGCTACTGGCCGCCCTGCGGGCCAAGGAGCTGTACAAGCGCGACGTCGACTACGTGGTCCAGCACGGCGAGGTCAAGATCGTCGACGAGTTCACCGGCCGCATCCTCGAGGGCCGGCGCTGGTCCGAGGGCCTGCACCAGGCCATGGAGGCCAAGGAGCGGGTCCGGATCAAGTCCGAGAACCAGACGTTGGCCACCATCACCCTGCAGAACTACTTCCGGATGTACAAGAAGTTGGCGGGCATGACCGGCACCGCCGAGACCGAGGCCGCCGAGTTCGCCCACACCTACGACCTGGCAGTGGTCCCCATCCCGACGCATCGCCAGATGATCCGCCAGGACCAGCCCGACCTCGTCTACAAGACCGAGGAGGCCAAGTTCGGCGCGGTCGTCGACGACATCGCCGAGCGGTACGAGACGGGCCAGCCCGTGCTCGTGGGAACGGTGTCAGTGGAGAAGTCGGAACGCCTCTCCCGCCTGCTCGACAAGCGGGGCGTCGCCCACGCGGTCCTGAACGCCAAGCACCATGAGCGCGAGGCCATGATCGTGGCCCAGGCCGGCCGTCTCCACACCGTCACCGTGGCGACCAACATGGCCGGTCGCGGGGTCGACATCATCCTCGGCGGCTACGCCGACGGCATGGCGCAGCTCGACGTCATGGCCGAGGGCCTGCTCCTCGACTCCGACGAGGGGAAGGCCCGCATGGAGGAGCTGCTGCCCAAGTACAAAGAGGAGTGCTCGGCCGAGGGCGAGAAGGTCCGGGACCTGGGGGGCCTCTACGTGCTGGGCACGGAGCGCCACGAGAGCCGGCGGATCGACAACCAGCTCCGGGGCCGGGCCGGTCGCCAGGGCGACCCCGGCGAGAGCCGCTTCTACCTGTCGTTGGAAGACGACCTCATGCGCCTGTTCGCGACCGGGGCCATGAGCTGGGTGATGGGCAAGGCCCTCCCCGACGACGTCCCGATCGAGGCCAAGATGGTCACCAAGGCCATCGAGAAGGCCCAGTCCACCGTGGAGTCCCGCAACGCCGAGATCCGCAAGGACGTCCTCAAGTACGACGAGGTCATGAACCAGCAGCGCAAGGTCGTGTACCGCCGGCGTCAGGCCATCCTCGACGGCGCCGACCTGCGCGAAGAGGCGCTGGAGCACCTGCAGACCGTCATCGGTCGCGAGGTCGACATCTTCTGTCCCAACGACTTCGCCGAGGACTGGAACCTCGCGAACCTCGTCCACGACGTCAGCGCCTACTACCCGACGGCGTTCACCGTCGAGGAGCTGGCCGAGGCCAGCAGCCCCGAGCAGATCCGGGAGAGCCTGGTCAAAGAGGCCATCGAGTACTACGAGCAGCGCGAGGCGTCCCTCGGCGCCGAAGTCCTGCGGGAGATCGAGCGCCGGGTGATGCTCTCGATCATCGACCAGCGCTGGCGGGAGCACCTCTACGAGATGGACTACCTCCAGGAGGGCATCAACCTGCGGGCCATGGGCCAGCGCGACCCGCTGAGCGAGTGGCAGCGCGAGGGCTACAACATGTTCACCCAGATGATCGAGTCGATCTCCGACGACTTCATCCGCTACGTCATGCATCTCGACGTGGTCGTCGAGAACCAGCCCCAGCCCGAGCTGCGCAACGTCCAGTACTCGGCTCCCGAGGACCCCTCGGGCGACGCGACCGGCATGGCCGCCGCCGCCGCCCGCCAAGCCTCCGCGGAGGGGGAGCAGGCGCCGGCAGCGGCCCCCGAGGAAGTGACCCAGGCTCCGGTCGTCAAGTCCGAGCACGAGAAGTTGGGGCGGAACCAGCCGTGCTGGTGTGGTTCGGGGAAGAAGTTCAAGCTCTGTCACGGGAAGTGACTTCGGGCACTTCCGCCCCCGGCGACGGGTCCTGTCCCTCACGGCGCCTCCCCACCACCTCGCTCCCGCTCGGCGGCGGGGGCCCCTCCGTACGGGCCACCCGTCGCCTCTACCGCCGCACCATCCGGCTGGTTGTCTTAGAGGAGGGAGGGGGATAGTGCGCGACCTGTCGGCTGATTTGACCGAGCTTCGGCGCCGGCTCTCCGAGTCGGCGCGTGACCTCGATCTCGAGGGCAAGCGGACGCGCCTGGCGAAGCTGGAGACGCTTGCCTCTGATCCTTCGCTCTGGGACGACCAGAACGAGGCGCGGAGGGTGACCTCGGAGCTGGCGCTGGTCAAGGACGACATCGAGCTGCTGGACGGCCTGGAGTCGCGGTTGTCCGACGTGGAGGTCCTCTATGAGCTGGGGCGGGACGAGGCGGACGACTCGGTGGAGGCCGAGGTGGAGGCGGGGCTGGCGGCGCTCATCAAGGAGTTCGATGCGCTGGAGCTGCGGTCGTTGTACTCCGGCGAGCACGACGAGCGGGATGCGGTGTGCGAGGTCCACTCGGGCGCCGGCGGCACCGATGCCCAGGACTGGGCGGAGATGCTGCTGCGCATGTACCTCCGGTGGGCGGAGCGGCGGGGCTTCACCGTCGAGCTGGAGGAGGTCACCGCCGGACAGGAGGCAGGGATCACCTCGGCCACGCTCATCGTGAAGGGCCGGTACGCCTACGGGCTGCTGGTGGGCGAGAAGGGCGTGCACCGCCTGGTACGCATCTCGCCGTTCGACGCCCAGGCCCGCCGACACACCGCCTTCGCGTCGTTCGAGGCCGTGCCGTACCTGGAGGAGGCGTCGGAGGAGGTCGCCATCGAGGAAAAGGACCTCCGCATCGACACCTACCGCTCCTCCGGCGCCGGCGGCCAGCACGTCAACGTGACCGACTCTGCGGTGCGGGTCACCCACATCCCGACCGGCATCGTCGTGTCCTGCCAGAACCAGCGCAGCCAGCACCAGAACAAGGACGTGGCCATGAAGATCCTGGCCGCCAAGCTGGCCGAGGTGGCCCGACAGGAGCGCCGGGCCGAGCTGGAGGCCATCGCCGGCGAGCAGCGTGAGGTGGCCTGGGGAAGCCAGATCCGCTCCTACGTCCTCCAGCCCTACCAGCTGGTGAAGGACCTGCGGACGGGCCACGAGTCGGGCAACGTGCAGGCCGTCCTCGACGGGGACCTCGACGATTTCATGGAGGCCTACCTCCGTTGGCGGAAGCGTCCGACGTAGTGACCGCCCGCCTTCCCGAGCGGCTCATATGTGTCCGTCGTACTGGCGCGGCACAGAGACCGTCGTTAGCATTGGCCATCGTGCTTCCTGCCAGCAGTGGCGTGGGGCCCCGGGGGGGGAGTCGCACAGACCAATGATCCGACTCCGAGACGTCAACAAGACGTACAAGGGAAACGTCGTCGCTCTGCGTGACGTGTCGCTCGACATCGCCAAGCAGGAGTTCGTCTTCGTCGTCGGCCCCACGGGCTCGGGCAAGTCGACGCTGATCCGCCTCCTCATCAAGGAGGAGAAGCCGGACAGCGGCCGCATCTGGGTGGCGGGCAAGGACATCGGCCAGCTCAGCTCGTGGAAGGTGCCGCTGCTGCGGCGCAACATCGGCTGTGTCTTCCAGGACTTCAAGCTGCTGCCGACCAAGACCGCCTACGAGAACGTGGCGTTCGCCCTCGAGGTGATCGGCCGGCCACCGCACGTCATCAAGCAGCAGGTGCCCCAGGTCCTCGACCTCGTCGGCCTGACCAAGAAGCGCGACCACTTTCCCAACGAGATGTCCGGTGGCGAACAGCAACGGGTGTCGATCGCCCGGGCGTTCGTGAACCGGCCGCTGATCCTGCTGGCCGACGAGCCCACCGGCAACCTCGACCCCAGTACCTCGGTCGGCATCATGCGCCTGCTCGACCGCATCAACCGCACAGGTACGACCGTCGTGATGTCGACCCACGACTCGAGCATCGTCGACACCATGCGCCGGCGGGTCGTCGAGCTCGACCGCGGCGTCGTGGTCCGCGACCAGGCCCGAGGCGTCTACGGAGCCTTCACGTGATCGCGCTCCAGACCCTGCGGAGGATTTCCTAGTTGGCTGTCAACCTCGAGTACGTTTTCCGCGAGACGGTTTCCAACCTGAGGCGGAACGTCTCAATGGCGTCGGCGGCCCTGATCACCGTGGCCGTGTCGCTGACCTTGGTGGGGGGTGCCCTGCTGGTGAAGCGGGGGGTCGACCGGGCCACGGTGCAGTGGAAGGGCAACGTCGAGCTGTCGATCTTCATGAAAGCCGACGCTTCCGCGCCGGAGTCGGAGGCCGTCGACCGGCAGCTGAAGAGCATGCCGGAGGTCAAGAACTACCGCTACGTCAGCAAGCCCGAGGCGTTCGAGGAGTTCAAGCAGATCTTCGCCAACGAGCCCGACGTGCGGGAAAGCCTGACGGTCGAGCAGATCCCGCCCTCGTACCGCGTGGTGCCACGGGAGGCCGAACAGACCAAGATCATCGGGCAGCGTTTCGAGGACACCGCCGGTGTCTTCCGGGTCAGCTACGCCAAGGAGGAGGTCGACGCCCTGGTGTCGGTCACCAACTTCCTCCAGATCATGCTGTGGGGCATCGCTGCCGTCCTGCTGGCCGCGGCCTCGCTGCTCATCCTGAACACCATCCGCATGGCCATCTTCGCCCGCCGGCGGGAGGTGGCGGTCATGAAGCTGGTGGGTGCCACCAACTGGTTCATCCGGGTTCCCTTCATGCTCGAGGGGCTCCTGCAGGGCCTGGCCGGGGCCGCCGTGGCCTTCGGCGTGGTCTGGATCGGGCGTGACCTGGTCCAGGACCGCATCGCCGGTGCCCGCAACGACATTCAGCTGTTCAAGCAGTTCCTGGTCACGTCGTCCGACGTCACCGGCACAGGGATCCTGCTGTTGATCGTCGGAGTCGTCGTGGGCACGGTGGGTTCGGCGCTGGCGGTCAGCCGGTTCCTCGACGTCTGAGCTAAGCGAGGCAACGCCGGCAGACTGCGGTTCGGTACACATGCGGGAGTGGCGGGTGGGGGTAACGTGGCCAGAGTG